>Ga0181578_10002121_pt1 | contig 18809 bp, 14 predicted proteins | sample 071ome_21_FD_148659 | JGI IMG/M metagenome (GOLD analysis project Ga0181578, IMG submission 148659) | Coastal salt marsh microbial communities from the Groves Creek Marsh, Skidaway Island, Georgia - 071401CT metaG (spades assembly) | ecosystem: Environmental > Aquatic > Marine > Intertidal zone... | reverse complement strand
GGAAGCCGAGGCGGATGAAGTCGAAGCGGCGGAAGCCGAGGCGGATGACGTCGAAGCAGCCGAAGCCGAAGTAAGCGCAGAAGAAGAGCCTTACGCGCCTGTCGTCGAGGAGAAACCCGCGCCGGAAGAAGAGGACGACAGTCGTCCGCGCCGCTCGGGATGGTGGAACCGCGCGGCGTCCTGACGCCCGCGCGGGACGCCGCCTAGCGGCGTCCGCCGTTCCAGTCGGCCAGGCGTTCGATGGCCCGTGTCATGTCTTCCTGCGTGCCTGCAAAGGAAAACCGAACGAAGGCGTTGCCGCGATAGGGGTCGAAGTCGAGCCCCGGCGTCGCGGCAATCTTCGCCTCGGTCAGCATACGGCGGCAGAATTCCGGGCTGTCATTGGTCAGCGCACCCACATCGGCATAGATGTAGAACGCACCGTCCGCGGGCGCGAGCCGGTCGAAGCCGACCCTGGGCAGCTCGCGCAGCAGGATATCCCGGTTGGCCGCGTAGCTTGCCACATTGGCCTGCAACTCATCGTGGCTGTCGAAGGCCGCGCATGCCGCGTACTGCGACAGCGTCGGCGGCGAGATGAACAGGTTCTGCGCCAGGCACTCCACCGAGCGCGCGAGATCCGGCGGGATGACCAGCCAGCCCAGCCGCCAGCCCGTCATCGAGAAGTACTTAGAGAAGCTGTTGATGACGATGGCATTTTCGTCATGCGCCAGGGCGCAGACGGATTCATGGCCGTAGGTGACGCCGTGATAGATCTCGTCCGAGATGAAGCGTATGCCGCGCTCCCGGCAGTAGCCGGTCAGGGCCGCCATATCGGCATTGTCGATCATCGTCCCCGTCGGGTTGGACGGGCTGGCGACGATCAGGCCGTCCAGATCACCCTCGACACGGCTCAACACCTCAGGGGTCGGCTGGAAGCGGTCTTCGAGCCGGGTTTCGACCACAACCGGCTCCACGCCCAGCGCCGACAGGATGTTCCGGTAGGCCGGATATCCCGGCGCGGCCAGTGCCACGCGGTCGCCCGCGTCGAAGGCGGACAGGAACGCGAGCAGGAACGCGCCGGAAGACCCGGTGGTCACCACGACCTGTGCGGGATCGACACTCACGCCGTAGAAGCCTGCATAGTGCGCCGCAATCGCTTGGCGCAGAGACGGAATGCCCAGCGCATCTGTGTAGCCGAGGCGGTCGGATTCAAGCGCGGCCACCGCCGCATCGCGCACCTTCTTCGGAGCGGGCGTACCGGGTTGCCCGACTTCAAGATGCACCACATCGCCACCCGCCGCATCGAGGGCGTTGGCCTCGCGCATGACATCCATGACGATGAACGGGTCGATACGCCCGCGCTTGGAAATCTTCATGTCAGCGCAATTCTCAGGAGGGGTCGGAGCTGACCGCGAGGCCGAACGTGCGTGGATCCTTCACGAACTGGCAGGTCTGCACCCGCGGCAGGCCGCGCGGGCAATAGAACCCGTTCACCCGCCCGAACTTCGGCAGCGACTGCATCTGGTGACCGAGCGCGCGCAGTCCTTCGAGTTCATCCGTCGCGATCCCGTCCTCGAAACGCGCCACGTCAGGGTCGCCGGTCGTATGCAGGCGCGGTGCGCCGACGGCACCGACCATATCGGGCACTGAATCCGTCAGCGTGCTTCGAAAGGCAACGGTTTCCGCCGCGATACGGGCAACCGTGCCTGAGACGGGGCCCGAGCCTGCAATCGCAAAATAGGTCAGGCCGACATTCTCGTTGCCGATGATCGCGAGGCTGGGCACGGACGCGCGCGGGCCCGCGGGCGCATTGGCCAGAAGGATTCCCGTGCCCGGCGCAATCACGCCGGACCCGAACGGTCCGTTCATGGTGAAGGCGCACGCGACGGTCCGGCCCTGGTTATCGACCGCGACAATACTGCCGCCGTCATGGCCGTTATCCTCGGTGATTGCCACGGAAGGTGTCACCGCGCGGTGCGCCGAGGGAGAATAATCGGCCATCAACGCTTCGGCCGATTCCATCGTGCCGCGGCCCTCGGCAGCGCCCTGATACATACGCGCGGCCGCTTCGAGGATCAGGTGGCGCCGCCCGACGGCATTCGCGTCGGCGAAACGGTCATCGGCCTGCGCCGCCTCCCAGATGCGCGCGGCGATCTGGCCGCCGCCGCCCGGCGGGAAGAAAATGAAGTCGTTGCCGAGTTCAACACGCACCGGCTCCACGAGCTGCGGCTTGTAGTTCCGCAGATCGGAGATTGCGATGTTGCCGCCGGCTGCATTGACGGCCGCCACGAACTGATGACCGAGCGACCCGTCGTAGAACTCTCCCGGACCGCGGGAACGCAGGTTCGACAGAATCGCACCCAGTTCCACCTGCCGCAGGACCTGGCCTTCCTGAAGGTTCCCCGCACCGAAGATTTCGCGCCCTTCCGGGTCGCCGCGCAGCGCCGCGCCGTCGGCCTGGAAATCGCGGACAAAGGCCCGTGAGACAGCGTGACCGTCGCGCGCAAACTGTTCGGCGGGCTGCAGCAGGCTCGACCATCCCAGTTCGCCGTAGCGCGCATGCAACAGGAACATGCCCCGGATATTGCCCGGCACGGCAAACCGCCCGGCACCGGCGCCGGGCAGGAAGGTGATCACATCGGCCTTGATCTTGAGTGCGTCATGGACGAGGCACATGCCGCCACCGCCGAGGCTCGCCGCCCCCGGATGGGTCACCGCCAATGTGAAATAGGCCGCCACTGCCGCATCTGCCGCCGTGCCGCCCGCCGACAGGACGTCACGCCCGACGATCGCCGCTCGTGGCTCATCGACTATCAACCCGCCGAAAAACCCTTCGACGAACCCGATATCGCCCTGCTTTGAACCTCCGCCGGTGCAGGCTGCAAGAAGAAGAACCGTTGCGACGAGGAAGCCCCGTCCTGATTGACGCCACATTTTCATGTACCTAGTTTGGAATACCGCTTTGGAGACAGTCACTTGCGCTTGTTCGCACGGTTCGTAGTCCTTTTTTCCGCCCTGTTTTTCGGGACGGTACCGATTGCGTTGGGCCAAGACCGGGGCCCCGGCCTGATCCGCGATGCGGAAATTGAAAATATCATCCGCGACTACTCCACGCCAATTTTCAATACGGCGGGGCTGGATGCCTCCGCCGTCGAGATCAATCTGGTCAACGACCCGCGCCTGAATGCTTTCGTCGCGGGTGGCCAACGAATGTTCATCAACACCGGCCTCCTTATGCGTGCAACAAAGCCTGAGGAAGTGATCGGTGTCATTGCCCACGAAACGGGCCATATCGCCGGCGGTCACCTGGCGCGCCTGCAGGAAGAACTGCGCAACGCCGAAACCAAGTCGATCATCGCGATGATTCTCGGCACCGCCGCGGGCCTCGCTGCCGGTGACGGGCGCGTGGCGGCAGGTGTCATCGGCGGGGGCACACAAGCCGCGTTCGCAGACCTTCTGAAGTACAGCCGCACCCAGGAATCCTCGGCGGACGCGGCCGCACTCAAGTATCTCGACCAGACGGGCACCAGCTCGAAGGGTCTTCTCGATTTCTTCGAGATACTGCAGCGAGAGGTGCGGGTCACAGGCGGGCGCGAACATCCCTATATGAGCTCCCATCCGCTCACCAACGACCGTATTGCATCCGTTCAGGCACACCTCGCACTCTCACGCTTCGCAAATGCGCCCACCCCGCCGGACCTTGCACGCAAGCATGATTACATGCGTGCAAAGCTGATCGGCTTCCTGGAGCCAATCGACAATGTCCTGAAGGTCTATCCGCCTTCGGATACATCCGGTCCGGCCCGGTATGCGCGATCCATCGCCTACTACCAGCGCGCCGATCTGGAAAAGGCACTACCGTTGGTGGACGGTCTGATCGCCGAGCAGCCGGACAACCCGTATTTCTATGAACTCAAGGGCCAGATGCTCTTGGAAAACGGCCGTGTCCCGGAATCGCTCGCGCCCTATCAGCGCATGGCCGAACTGGCGCCCAGTGAACCCCTCCTTCGCATGGCACTCGCCAAGGCGCAGGTGGAGACGGGCGACCCCCAGTATCTCGAAAGCGCCCTGTCGAATCTGCTCGCCGCCTCACGTTCGGACCCGAGCCTGCTCGAGGCATGGCGCCTGCTCACCATCGTGCACGGCCGTCTCGGCAACAACGGCGAACTTGCGTTGAGCCAGGCCGAGTTCAATCTGCGCACCGGCGACACCAAGGCCGCCGCCGCACTGGCCAAACGCGCCACCGATCTCCTGCCCACCGGTTCTCCGGGATGGCTTCGCGCGCAGGATATCACCGGCGAAGCCGAGCGCCGACTCAAGGACAAGTAGCGTCCGCACGCAAGCTCGCCTTTGCGTGACACATCGGCCGCACGGTTGAACCTTTCGCGGCGGTTGACCATCATCGCACCGGCTTCGTTCGGCATTCGCGTTTTCAAGGAGACAGGCCGTGTCAGATTCCCGTGGCGCCGTCCTGGTAGCCGTCCTCATGGCGGCGGTCGTGGCACTGGCTATCGTGTTCCCGAACCTCGGCGAGCGATCCGGCCCGATTGTCGTCGAGGAAACAACCGGCACCGACGCTGGACGCGACGAGATCCGAGACACAGTGCGCGAATACCTGCTGGAACACCCCGAGGTGATCGTCGAGGCTCTGGAGGCCCTTCAGAACCGCCGCCAGAAGGCCGACCAGGCCCGCGCGCGCGGCGCGCTCGCCGCCAGCCGGGATGCCCTGGTCAACGACAGCCGCGATCCGTTTATCGGCAATCCTGACGCCAGCATCACCCTTGTCGAGTTCTTCGACTATCAGTGCCCGTACTGCAAACGCATGGCGCAGGACCTGGCAGCCGTCGCCGAAGAGGATTCGGACCTGCGGATTGTGTTCAAGGAGTTCCCTGTCTTCGGCGAACCGTCCGCACTGGCCGCGCGCGCCGCGCTCGCCGCCAACAAGCAGGGCAAGTACCTGGAGTTTCACATGGCGCTGATGGAACTGCCCGGCGCGCCATCGGAAAGCACGATCGCCCACCTCGCGGAGCGGACCGGGCTGAACCTCGAGCGTCTGCGCGCCGATATGGAATCGGAAGAGATCACATCCATGCTGGCGGAGACCAAACGTCTCGCCCAGCGGATCGGCGTGCGGGGTACACCGGCCTTTATCGTGCGGAACGAGCTCATCCCCGGCGCCATGAGCCCGGAGAACCTGCGCGAGTTCATCGCGCGGATGCGCAAGGATTCCTGATCTGCGCGGCTATTCAGCGTCGGGCTGGTTCTCCGGCAACGCGTCGCGGAACGCATCGATCTGCAGGCAGTGGTCGTTGACCCGCAGCACCGTCGGGAATGCCGACAGATCGCACCCGAAGCGAAGCGCGTTATAGACCTGCGGAACAAGGCAGATATCCGCCATGGTCGGGGAATCGCCATGGGCGCAGGTTCCGGCACCGCCATCGGCCAGAAGGCCTTCCAGCCCGCGCATTCCTTCGAAAATCCAGTGCTTGTACCAGCGCTCGTTGCGGTCCTCTTCCTCGATACCGAATTCGGTCCCAAGGTGGCGCAGCACACGCAGATTGTTGAGTGGATGGATTTCGCAGGCGATGGACTGGGAAATCGCGCGCACCCGCGCCCTGCCCCTGGCGTCGCCCGGCATCAGCCGCGCGCCTTCGGGGCGAGTCTCATCGAGATACTCGATCATCGCCATCGACTGCGTGAGGACCGTTCCGTCGTCATCGACCAGCGCGGGCACGAGCCCCTGCGGATTGACCGCCAGATAGGCTTCCGACGACTGGTCCTTGCGCCGCAGGTGGATGAACTCCCGTTCGAACTCCAGTCCCTTGAGGTTCAGCGCGATCCGCATGCGGAACGCCGCCGAGGAACGCCAGTAATCAAAGAGTTTCATCAGGTCCCCCCGCTTCGAGATTGCAGATTTCGATGTCCGGCAGGTCATCGGCCGGTTCGAACCCCAGCACGCGCCCGTAGAACGCCAGTTCGGCCTCAAGCGCACGGCGCACATTTGCGCCGCTGCGGAAGCCATGCCCCTCACCTTCGAACAGAATATACGCGACAGGAATTTTCTTGGCGTCCAGCGCCTCGACCATCGCCTCGGCCTGGTTGGGCGGGACCACCTTGTCTTCGCTGCCCTGCAGGAAGATCACCGGGCAGTCCAGCGCATCCACATGGTTGACGGGCGACCGGTCCCGGTAGAGCGCCTCCGTCTCCGGCAGGGGGCCGATCAGCAGATCGAGATACCGGCTTTCGAACTTGTGTGTGTCGCGCGCCAGCGTCATCAAGTCTCCGATACCGTAGAGGCTCGCACCGGCGGAAAACGTATCCCGGAACGCCAGTGCCGCCAGGGTCGTGTAACCGCCCGCGCTGCCACCCCGGATCAAAAGGCGGTTGCCATCTGCCAGGCCGCGCGCGACCAGATAGTGCGCCCCGGCCACCATGTCATCGACATCCAGAATGCCCCATTGCCCGTAGAGCGCTTCCCGGTACGCGCGGCCGAAACCCGTGCTGCCGCGATAGTTGACGTCGAGGACGGCAAAACCGCGTGTGGTCCAGTACTGGATCGCCAGGCTGAGTGACGGTGACGACGAGCCCGTCGGGCCGCCATGACCGCGCACGATCAGCGGCGGGGTCTCGCCGTCCGGCGCGTGCCGGAAGGTGTTGCGTGGCGGATAGTAGAACCCATGCGCAACCGCACCGCCGGTCGTGGGAAATGTCACGGCTTCCGGGGCCGACAGCATCTCCGGCCCGAGTGCGATATCCGACGAACGCCGGATCACCTCGCAGTTTCCGGTTCGCGGATCGCACCGGACAAGACTCTGTCCCGCATGGGCCGAGGCGCCGATGAAGACGATGGCCTCACCCTGCGCCCGCATGCCCGAAATATCCGTGTAGGGGATATCGATCTTTTGCAGACCGTCATCCGACACAAGCGCGAGATGCCATCGCCCCCCGGTGAAGTATGCGCAGACAATCTCGCCGGACGGCAGGATGTCATAGGTGCGCATGCCGAAGACCCATTGGGGCAGGCCGAATTCGGCATCCATCGGCGCCAACGGCGTCACCTTGTGTCCGTCCCAGGACTGGAGGTTCCACCAGCCGTCGGGGTCCGAAACAAAGATCAGGCGGCCATCGGGATGCCATTCCGGCTGGAACACCGACTGTCCGTCGCCGCCCGCAACCCGCCGGGAGCCTTGTAGCCCGCCCTGCGCATCGAAGGCCGCCACATTCACAGCGGCTGCATCCCAGGGCATGGCCGGCAGGTCCCAACTCACCCAGGACAGCGATTCTCCATCCGGCGAAATTCGCGGGTTGGAGGCGAAATCATGGGACCCGTCGAGGACCGAGACCCCGCCGCCATCCAGGGAAACCGCCACCAACGCATTCTCGACGGCCTCGCCCACATGCCGTTCGCGCACGGCGATCAGGCGGCCGCGCGGCGCATCCATGACGAGGTCCGCGTAGCGGTCTCCCTCGCCTCCGGCGAGACGTTTGGGCAATTCACCCGGCGCCTGTGTGTAGATGAACTGATCCTTCAGGTTCACAAAACAGGCCGTCCCGTCCGCAACCAGCGCGGCCAGACCGCCATATTCATGCACCCGTGAACGGATCGAATAATCGCGCGGGCTGACTTCCCGCCCGTCCGCGCCGTCGTCCTGCATCAGGACGACACGCCCATCCTCGCTCGGCCGGCTTTCGAGCCAGTAGAGATCGCCGCCATCTACCAGCACGCTCGTGATCGCAATGGTCGTTTCCGCGATCATCCCGGCAGAAATGGGGGACGGCCAGGTGCCGTAAGGCGCGGACCTGGACCCGCCGCTCAAAGCAGCACCAGCGCAGCCAGGCCGAGGAACGCCAGGAACCCGACCACGTCGGTCACGGTCGTGAGCACCACGGCCGAGGCGACTGCCGGATCGACCTTCATCCGCTGTAGCACGATGGGGATGGCCACCCCGGCAAATCCCGCGACAAGCAGGTTCACGATCATCGCCACGCCGATCACGAGACCCATCGTCGTGTCACCGAACCAGCCCCATGCGATGCCGCCCATGAGCAGGGCGAACAGCAGCCCGTTGATCCCGCCGACGATGACCTCCTTGCCGACGATACGCGCCGCATTGGTCGCCGTAAGCTCCTTCATCGCCAGCGCACGCACGGCCACCGTCAGCGTCTGGGTTCCCGCATTGCCGCCCATGGACGCAACGATGGGCATCAGCACCGCGAGCGCCACCACCTTCTCGATCGCCGCGTCGAACAGGCCGATCACCAGCGAGGCCACGATCGCGGTGCAGAGGTTCACCAGAAGCCACGAAAAGCGCGCACGCGTGGTCTCCAGCACGGCTTCGTAGAAGTCGTCCTCGCGCACGCCGCCAAGGCGCATGATGTCTTCTTCGGCCTCTTCGTGAATCACGTGCACGACGTCATCGGCGGTAATCACACCGACAATCTGCCCGCCCTCGTTCACCACAGGGGCCGAGACCAGCGCGTACTGGCTGAACATCAGCGCGACATCTTCCTGGTCCATCTCGACCTGGGCCGAGCGGACATCCGTCAGCATGATGTCGTCGATGCGCACGTCGCGCTGGTTGCGCATCAGCCGCGACAGCGGGATGGTGCCGACCGGCTTGCGGTCGTCATCCACCACATAAATTTCATAGAAATCACGCGGCAGCCGGGCGGCGCGTTCGCGCAGATAGTCGATGGTGTTGCCGACCGACCAGTCCTTGGGCACGGTCACCAGCTCGCGCTGCATCAGGCGGCCGGCGCTTTCTTCCGGATAGGTCAGCGCCTGTTCGAGCAGCGCCCTGTCAGACGGCGAAAGCTGTTCGAGAACCTGGGCCTGGTCTTCGGCCGGAATGTCCTCGAACACGTCCAGCGCGTCGTCCGTGTCGAGTTCGGTGATCGCGGCGGCGACTTCCTCGGCCGGAAGCGCCTCGAGCACGTCTTCACGAACGACGTAGTCAAGGTGGGCGAGCAGTTCCGGGTCGAACCGGCCGCGCAGGTATTCAAGTAGCTTGAGACGGTTTTCCCCGGCCAGCTCCTCGATCACGTCCGCCATGTCCGACGCATGCAGATTGGACAGCATCGCATCGAGTTCCTCGATCCGATCCTCCGCGAGAGCCTGGTCGCAGGCACGCACGAACGCCTCGTCAACGCCAAAACTGCGTTCCGGGTCCGTGGCGGCTCCTGCCGGTTCAATCTGCGCGTTGTCGCTCATGCGCGTTAGATGCGTGATCGGGTGACGGGTTACAACTGGAAAACGGGAAAATACTTTTCGGCAGGCCTATATTGCCTCCCGGTGACATGATTACGACAACGAAAACAGCCCCGGCACGCAAAGACCCCCTTGATGCCGTCGAATGGCGGACCCAGCCGGGCCTGCTGGCCTATCCTGATGCCGTCACGGGCATGGAGGCGCGCGTGGCGCAGATCCGCGACGGCGAGGCGGGCGAACTGGTATGGCTGGTGGAACACCCGCCGCTCTACACAGCCGGGACCAGCGCCCAGCTCAAGGACCTGCTGGAACCGGACCGTTTTCCTGTCTTCGAGACCGGGCGCGGCGGCCAATACACCTATCACGGCCCGGGACAGCGCGTGGCCTACGCCATGCTCGACCTGCGCAACCGGGGACAGGATTTGCGCGCCTATGTGCGAAATCTCGAAGCCTGGGTTATCGACGCCCTGCAGGAGTTCGGCGTGACGGGCGAACGCCGCGAAGGCCGCGTGGGCATCTGGGTCACTCGCGGTGACGGGCGCGAAGACAAGATCGCGGCCATCGGCGTGCGCATCCGGAGCTGGATCACCTATCACGGCATTTCCATCAACGTCGCGCCCGACCTCGGCCATTTCTCGGGCATCGTGCCCTGCGGCATCGGAGAGGATCTGCTGGGGGTCACCAGCCTGTCGGACCTCGGCTGCGAGGCCACGATGGACGATGTGGATGCCGCGCTGAAACGCAGTTTCGCCCGGGTGTTCGGCTAGAGCGTCGGCAACTGGTGGAAACCGCCCTCACCGGCATCGGTCTCTTCCGCCGGTTCGCTCACCACTTCATCGACCGCCGCCAGCAGCGGGCCGTCGTGGCACGCCGCGATCATGCTTTCGACCTGATCTTCAGGCCCCGAGAACACCGCCTCGACCGATCCGTCGGCCCGGTTACGCACCCAGCCGTCGAGGCCGAGACCTTGCGCCTGTTCGACGGTCCATGCCCGGAACCAGACGCCCTGCACCCGCCCGCGAATGCGAACGTGTACACAGGCGCGGGCATCGCTCATTCGAACTCGACGATGGCCTGATCGACGCTCAGGCTGTCACCAGGCGCGGCGTGGAGCGTTTTCACGATGCCGTCCGCGCCGGCACGCAGGACGTTTTCCATCTTCATGGCCTCGACGACGGCCACTTCCTCGCCCGCGCGCACCTGCGCACCCTCTTCCACTGCCAGTGAGACCAGCAGGCCCGGCATCGGCGACAGCACGAATTTGCTGAGGTCCGGCGGCTCTTTCTCGGGCATCAGGCCGGCCAGTTCCGAGGTGCGGATTGTCAGCACGCGGATATCCGCCTCGACGCCACGATGGGTGATCCGGTAGGCGGTCCCGATCCGGTCCACCTGGAACGTCGCATCGCCATTATCGAAAGAGACATGCACAACGGGATCGCCGAGTGTCCATTCGGTCCGGAAGGCCAGGTCGCGGCCGTCGATATCGACCTCCGCAGCGCCGTCACTGTAGGTGACCGACGCAGGCACCATGTCGGACCCCACCTGGACCCGCCATTCGCGCACCTCACCCGGCAGTTCGGGCTCGCCATACAGGCCGCTCTGGCGCGCCCGTGCCGCGTAGCGACCGTGGACATAGGCGGCCACAGCGCAGAAACGGTCGCGAAGATCGCCCTCGGGCGCTTCGGGCGCATAACCGTCGGGATATTCCTCGGCGATGAAATTGGTGGTCAGCCGGCCTTCGGCGAAACGCGGATGGGCCAGGATGGACGCCAGGAAGGCCGTGTTGTGGCCGGTTCCGCGGATGTAGTAGGCGTCCAGCGCGTCCTGCATCCGGGCAATCGCCATGTCCCGGTCATCCCCATGGGTCGCAAGCTTCGCAATCATCGGGTCGTAGAACATCGAAATTTCCGAGCCCTCGCCCACGCCGGTATCGATGCGCACGGTGTGGCCGTCCTCGACCGGTGCGCGATAGCGCGAAAGGCGGCCGATCGCCGGCAGGAAGTTGCGGGCCGGATCCTCGGCATACACACGCGCCTCGATCGCCCAGCCATTCAGACGCACATCGTCCTGACCGAATGTCAGTGCCTCGCCATCTGCGACGCGGATCATCTGCTCGACCAGATCGAGGCCGGTGATCATCTCCGTGACCGGATGCTCCACCTGCAGGCGGGTGTTCATTTCAAGGAAATAGAAGTTCCGGTCCTTATCGACGATGAACTCCACCGTTCCCGCCGAGCGGTAACCGACGGCGCGCGCGAGGGCGCAGGACTGTTCGCCCATCGCCTTGCGGGTGGCCTCATCCAGGAAAGGCGACGGCGCTTCCTCAATCACCTTCTGGTGGCGGCGCTGGATCGAACATTCGCGCTCGCCCAGATAAACGACATTGCCGTGTCCGTCCGCGAGGATCTGGATTTCAATGTGGCGCGGCTCTTCGACGAACTTCTCGATGAACACCCGGTCGTCGCCGAAGCTGGAACGCGCCTCGTTCTTGGCGGAACGAAAACCCTCGCGCACCTCGCCCTCGTCAAAGGCGATGCGCATGCCTTTGCCGCCGCCGCCCGCCGACGCCTTGATCATGACGGGGAAGCCGATCTCCGCGGCGATCTTCACCGCCTCGTCGTCGTCCTCGATGATGCCCATATGACCGGGTACCGTATTCACACCGGCTTCGTTCGCCAGCTTCTTGGACTCGATCTTGTCGCCCATGGCGGCGATCGCATTCGGCGGCGGGCCGATGAAGGCAATGCCTTCCTTGTCCAGCCGGCGCGCAAACTCCGCGTTCTCCGACAGGAAGCCGTAGCCGGGGTGTACGGCCTGCGCGCCTGTCGCACGGATCGCATCCAGGATCTTGTCGGCCACCAGATAGCTTTCCGCCGCTGCCGACTGGCCGATATGCACGGCCTCATCGGCCATGCGCACGGGCAGCGAGCCCGCATCGGCATCCGAATAGACGGCCACGCTGGAGATGCCCATCTGGCGGGCGGTGCGGATCACGCGGCAAGCGATCTCTCCGCGGTTTGCGATGAGAATCTTCGAAAACATGGGCGCGAAACTACGCAACGCGCGGGCCGCGCGCAATCCGCCATTGTGCGGGCGTATGGACGCCGGGAACCCGGCGCAATAGCCTGCGGCCCATCAAGAAAACGGCACATGATTCGGGCGAATCACCCCGTCGGCGGCTGAGCCGTGTCCATCTCGCGACCGTCCTCATCGGCGGAACGACGCTGCTGATCCTCGTCGCCGTGGGCAGCGTCCTGTGGGTCACCCTGACAAGCGCCACCCAGAACACCTTCGAACTTCTGGGCGAGCGGGCAACGCGCACGCTCGACACCCTCGAGGTCCAGATCGATTCCCAGTTGCAGCCTGTCACGGAAGCGGTCGAAGGGTTCGCGCGCCAGTTCGCCGACGGGCGCCTTGATGTCACAGCCAACCGCCAGCGCATTGTGGACACTTTTTCCGGTTTCCTCACATCGCACCCCCAGGTGCGCGCCGCGGTGTACGTCACCACCGACAACCGGGGTGTGACCCTGGCGCGTGTCGAGGGATATCCCGTCGAAATTCCCGAAACACCGGTGTCCAACCAGCGCCGGCTGTTTGCGCTCTCGCTAGCGCAAAAAAGCGATGGCCCGTTCTGGGCCGCACCGATCTGGATCGAGGAGGTCGGCCAGGCTGTCGTGACCTATATCGCACCGGTCCGGCGTGGCGACAAACTGATCGGGATCGTGGTCGCCCCGATCACCCTGACACGGGTCTCGGAATTCCTGGGCCAGCTTGAGCAGGAGCAGGAGATGAGCGCCTTCCTGCTCCACAACCACGACCGCGTTCTCGCGCATCCTGCGCTGAAGCAGTCGGATTTCCGCGCCACCGGCTCGGTGACGGAAAACCCGCTACCGCATATCGGCGATCTGGACGAACCGGCCTTCCGCCTTCTGGCCGGGGGCGGGGAGGAAGCGGTACTCGTCCTCGAATACGCCGCCAATGTGAGCAACGCCCTGGTGGATGACGACAACATCGTCATCATGCGCGACACGTTGAAGTACGGGCCGGAACTCTGGACCATGGGCGTGGCGCTGAAACGCGCCATTGTCAGCCAGGAGATCGCGCGGCTCATCAACACGGCCATTGTCGGGCTGGTGATCCTCGCCATCGCCGTCGTGCTCGGGATTGTATTCTCCCGCCATCTGAACAAGCAGATCGGGCGCCTCGTCACCACGGCTGGCGCGATGACGCGTCTCGATGCAGCCGCCGCGCCCGAAGTGCCCGACAGCCGTATCCGTGAGCTGTCGGAGGCCGCGCGCGCGTTCAACCGGATGATTTCTGCGCTTCGTATCTTCGAGACCTATGTCCCCAAGCAGCTCGTCCTGCGCATCATGCGGAGCGGCGAGACGGTTCAGGCGACCGAAGAACGCGTGCTGACGATCATGTTCACGGATATCCGCGGGTTCTCCACGCTCGCCGAACACATGGATGCCGGCGAGATCGCGGGCCTGCTCAACGACCATTTCAACATGCTCGCCGAGCCCATCGAGGCGGAGGGCGGTACGGTCGATAAGTATATCGGCGACGCCATCATGGCCTTCTGGGGCGCGCCGGAGGACATGCCCGACCATGCCGCGCGCGCTCTTCGCGCCGGGGCGGAAATCCAGCGCCGCATCCGCGCCGACAATCTGCGCCGCAAACGCACGGGCGAGCCACCGCTGGCTGTGCGCGTCGGCATTCATACCGGCGCTGTCGTCGTCGGCAATATCGGCTCCAGGAACCGGATCAACTACACGATCGTGGGAGACGCGGTGAACATCGCGTCGCGCATCGATTCCATCGCCAAAGATCTGTCCACGGACGAGGATTGCATTGTGCTTGCCAGCGGCGACACACTTAACCTTGCGGGTGGCGGCGCAGTCTCCAGCTGCACAACCACACCGCTCGGCGAGCGGCAAATCCGCGGGCGCGAAGGCACAATCTCGATCTTCCGTCTGGACGCGGACGCGGCGGACGGCTAGTCAGCACCCCATGGACAGCCAAGAACTCGAACGGCGTATCGCCGTCTTTCCCTACTGGTATCACCGTATCGAACTGCCGGGCGGCGTGACCACGCCCGGCTGGGCACCGATCTCCGCCGAGGCGTACCGGATTCCCGACGACCTTTCGGGCAAGCGTGTGCTGGATATCGGGGCCTGGGACGGATACTGGAGCTTCGAGGCAATCAAGCGCGGCGCGGCGCAGGTGATCGCCATCGACGACTTCTCCGATTTCGTCGGGCAAATCACCGAGGAAGACCGCAAGGCATGGCAGACCTTCGACCTGTGCCGTGACGCACTTGGGCTGGACCACGAGCGTTGCCAGCGCCACGAGATGACGGTCTATGACCTCAAGCCCGAGACCTTCGGCACCTTCGACGTGGTCTTCTGTTTCGGTGTGCTGTACCACCTGCGCTGGCCGATGTACGCCATCGACAAGATGGCGGATGTCTGCACCGGCGACATTTTCATGGAATCCGCTGTGGCAGACGATTTCAGTGCCTATCGCGGCGGGCTGGGTAAGGGATACGGCACCGACATGGTCGCCGAGTTCTATCCGAATGACGAGTACGGACAGAACGAGACCAACTGGTGGGCCCCGACCCTGCGCTGCATGGGCTGCATGGTGAAAGCCGCCGGCTTCGAGACGGTGCGCGGCTGGAAACTGACGGACTCCCCACAGCGCATCTCCCAGTGCCGCGGCTTCATCTGGGGCACGAAATCCGGGTAAAGCAAAGACCCCGCTAGAGCGGGATGTTGTCGTGCTTCTTCCAGGGATTTTCGAGCTGCTTGTCCGCCAGCATCCGCAGCGCACGGCAGATACGCCTGCGCGTGCTGTGCGGATAGATCACGTCGTCGATGAACCCTTTCTGGGCCGCCACAAACGGATTGGCGAAGCGCTGGCGGTATTCCTCCGTGCGTGCCTCGATCTTATCCGGGTCGTTGCGGTCCTCGCGGTAGATGATTTCCACCGCGCCCTTGGGGCCCATCACCGCGATCTCGGCCGTCGGCCAGGCGTAGTTCAGGTCGCCGCGGATGTGCTTGGACGACATGACGTCATAGGCGCCGCCATAGGCCTTGCGGGTGATGACAGTGACCTTCGGCACCGTCGCCTCGGCGAACGCGAACAGCAGCTTCGCGCCGTGCTTGATGATGCCGCCATATTCCTGGGACGTCCCCGGCAGGAAGCCCGGCACATCGACAAAGGTGACGATGGGAATGTTGAAGCAGTCGCAGAAGCGCACGAAACGCGCGGCCTTCTTCGATGAATCTATATCGAGGCAGCCCGCCAGCACCATCGGCTGGTTGGCCACAAACCCCACCGTGCTGCCGTCCAAACGCCCAAAGCCGACAATGATGTTGGCTGCATGATCCGGCTGGATCTCGAAGAAATCGCCCTCATCGACGACCTTCTCGATCAATTCCTTCATGTCATAGGGCTTCTGCGGATCGGGCGGGATCAGCGTGTCCAGCGACGGCTCCTCGCGGTCGTGGGGATCGCTGGTTGGCCATACCGGCGGATCCTCACGGTTGCTCATCGGCATAAAGTCGAAGAAGCGGCGCAGCTCCAGCAGCGTGTCCACGTCGTTCTCGAACGCCTTGTCAGCCACGCTCGACTTGGTGGTATGGGTGGTCGCGCCTCCGAGCTGTTCCTGGGTTACTTCCTCATGGGTCACGGTCTTCACCACATCGGGGCCGGTGACGAACATGTAGGAGGTATCGCGGACCATAAAGATGAAGTCGGTCATGGCCGGCGAATACACAGCGCCGCCCGCGCAGGGCCCCATGATCGCGGAAATCTGCGGGATCACGCCCGAGGCATTGACGTTGCGCTGAAACACATCGGCGTAGCCGGCCAGCGAGCCCACACCTTCCTGAATGCGCGCACCGCCGGAATCGTTCAGACCGATCAGGGGCGCCCCCACCTTCATGGCCATGTCCATGACCTTGCATATCTTCTCCGCATGGGCCTCGGACAGGGAGCCGCCGAAGACCGTGAAATCCTGGGAGAAGACGAATACCTTGCGCCCATTGATGAGGCCCCAGCCGGTCACGACGCCGTCACCGGGGATCGGCTCGATATCGGCCGTCAACTCGTTGGGAGGCTGTTCGACGAACATGTCGAACTCTTCAAAGGTGTTCTCGTCGAGCAGCAGTTCCAGGCGCTCACGCGCGGTCAGCTTACCCTTGGCGTGCTGGGCCTCGATCCGCCGCTCACCGCCGCCAAGGCGTGCACGCACGCGCCGCGCTTCCAACTGATCCAGAATGTCCTGCATGGCACCCCTCAAACTTGGCCCGATTCCCCGTTCGCGCGGCCTGAATACCAGTTTTGAGGGGTGTGAGGCCAGTTGTGCGCCGCAGTATCAGCCCGCGCGCAACAACTCCAGAAACGCAGCGCTCGTCTCGAGGTCCGCCTTCAGAATCTCGCGCTTGCGCTCAGCTTCCGGGTCCATTCCCCAGAGCTCGCTCTGAAAGGTCTCGTCGAGCTGGCTCACCTCGAAGGCCTGCCCCGCGTCGATATGGGCATGGGCGAGCGCCAGCGCGACCACGAGCGAACCGCTCGCCGATGTGGCGACCCCGAGCACCGCCAGCTCGAACGGGTCGTGGGAGGCCACGACGTCACGCAAGCGCGCGAGGGTTTCCGGTTCCTGATCGAGCGGCGTCACACCTTCTGTCGCCGCCAGGCGGACGCCGAACGTCCGGTGTGCCCAGTCGAGTAGAGGTTCCCAGGCCGTGGATTGGCGCAGCACCAGTTCGGATGGCGACGGTGCGCGGTAACAGACAAGGTCGGTTTCCGCATACGCGGCCACCTGACCCACATACCCGTCGGGGTCTTCCCCAACCCGATCTAGGGCGGTGGCCGCAATGCGCGTCAACGGCATGGAATCCAGTTCGATGGTCTCGCCCTGGGCGCTCCATTCGCCGGCCACGGCATCCGCCAGTCGTGCGCCCGGAACAAGGAGCGGCTTGCGCAGCGGCGTACGTACGGGCCGCCCATCGAGTTCAATCGCGAACCCGTCCGGTTGCCGGTCGGCCACCGCCACTTCCTTGTAAAACCGCTTCATGCCAGGCGTCGCGCCTACTTTCCGAGAATACCGTTCAGCACCTTGCCGGGAGCTCCAAGTACGCCGCCATCCGTGCCCTTTTCCAGTGGCGCAGACGGTGTCGCGTCGGTGTTCTCCCCGCTCTGCTTGGCATACTGCACACACGGATGATCGTCACCCCCCAATTCGGTCAGACCGATCAGTGCTGCCGGCGGAAACACGATGGCGCCAAAAATACTGCCGAGCTTTGCCAGCGAACCGATGGCATCCGGGCTGAAACCGGGATCGGCCAGCGGGCCGGTAATGTTCACCGGAACGGCCAGGCTGATATCCAGTCCACGCGGCGAAGGTGTGACCTTCAGGTCAAAGCGTTCCTGCTTCAGGTCGATTTTTCCGCCTACGGTGAGCGAGGCGACTTCAGTGTTCAGGACCCCCACCTTGCTGTTCGCAACACCGTTGATGAGCTCGAAGTCGTTGGCGAGGCAATCGACGACCACCCACTCCTTTTTACCGAGCACCTCACCGATGCTGGAAAAGACGCCGCTGACATATCCGAGTCCTTCATTGCGCATGCGGCCCTCTCCCATCAGCACACGCGCATGACCCGTGGCAGAGCCCATGATATCGGCAACCGAATTTCCGGTGCCCGACAGCGCGACGTTCAGTGCGCCGTTGCCCTGCAAGACATCGAGATTCGCAAAATCCCGGAGAACCTGCCCCACAGCAACGCTGGGTGAACTGAGCGATGCGGAGACGAGCGGCGTGCCGGCGCGCGCGTCGATGCTCACCGATCCGTTTACCTGCCCACCGGCGTATTCCGCCTTGAGCGGAAGGATATCCAGTGCATTGTCGTCCATCACCACCCGGACATCGACGTTTCTGTATGTGCCGTAGGGCGTGATGAACTCCCCGGACTTCAGAGAGATGTCCACCTTCGCGCTCGAAAGCATGTCGAACGGCAACGGATCGGTGGGGAAGACCTTCTCATCGCTTGCCGTCTGGGCATCGCGCGCAGCCTCTTCCCGTGACATCTGCTGCGGCTTGTGAACCTCGGTCGTGTCCGGGAAGAACCGGGTCAGATCGAACTTCAGCGCGTTCAGCACGGCCTGCACATCGGGCACTTCACCCATCAGGTCCACGCGTCCGTTGCCCGTGAGTTCGGAATCCTCGAACTTCAGACTCAGTCCCTCGAAACTCGCCTGCTTCTCATCGCCCTTCAGCGAAACCTGAAGATCGACCGGCCCGTGGCCCGACAGATCGGCCCCTGCGAGGGCGCTGAACAACCCGAGCGACTGTTGTACCGCGACGATCGAGACGTCGTAGGCCGCCCTCACGTCATCCGAGGTGCGGTCGATATCCGCGTTACCCGTGATCTTCGTATTGTCGATGCGCACGCCTTCCAGCGTGACCTTCGCCTTGTCCAGAGATCCGATGGCCTTGATCGCTCCCTCGACCGTGCCGAGATCTGCAATATCTCCACCCACGTAGGGACGGAACATTTCCAGCGGCTGCGAATCCGCCTTGATGTTGATGTCGTATTCGACAACAGGCGATGCATCC
>Ga0181578_10002110_pt1 | contig 18840 bp, 20 predicted proteins | sample 071ome_21_FD_148659 | JGI IMG/M metagenome (GOLD analysis project Ga0181578, IMG submission 148659) | Coastal salt marsh microbial communities from the Groves Creek Marsh, Skidaway Island, Georgia - 071401CT metaG (spades assembly) | ecosystem: Environmental > Aquatic > Marine > Intertidal zone... | reverse complement strand
CCGCTGGATTGCGGGGATCATCTTCAGGAATTCCAGCCTCAACCTTGCCTACAAGATCGGCTCCGACATCGGCTCCTTTGGTAAAGATACCTCCGCCCAAACGAGCAAAAATCGAAATCAGAGAAGCTCCAAAACCCAAAGCGACAAGGGGATCTATTAGGTCTCGACCTTCGGCACCTACACCCTTTAAAACTCCGTAGTAGACCGCAACTCCAAGTAGTGCGAGACCAGCTACAAGCATCCCTGTGACAGCTCCAGACTTGAACGCAATATCAAGTCCACGAGCCAATCCAGCGCGAGCTGCCTCTGCAGTTCTAACGTTAGCGCGAACTGACACAAGCATCCCAACGTAACCGGCCAAACCCGACAGAGTAGCGCCTATCGCGAAGCCAAGGGCAGAAAGAAAACCGAGCAGAAGCCAGCTTAAGATGAATATTACTACACCAACCATTCCAATAGTTGTGTATTGACGCTTTAAATAAGCGCTTGCGCCTTCACGGATTGCTCCTGCAATTTCTTGCATACGGGCGTTGCCAGCGTCAGCCGCCAGCACTGAGCGACCAATAATGATGCCATAGAGCACCGCCGCAAGGCCGCAAAGCAGCGTTATGTAATAGGCCATGTCCATCTGAAGAGGCCTCCCCCAATTTGCTGTTAAGTATTGTTAATAGATAAGCACAACCCGGCTCATACCGGGCGCACAAAACCACGCCGGTCTATGCCAGATGACCATGTATCGTGCAAGTTACACTACTGCGACAAAGCCGCCGGTTTAAGCTGCAGATATTCGCCTCGCTTTCAGCGTAAGAATGCAAAGCACGGCTAAACATATCAATGGTGTCACACCGTAATTAACAGTCTCCCAATCAAAGGCGTTAAGTAACTGTCCAGATGAAAGAGCAGCAATTGCGACAGTTGCAAAAATCAAAAAGTCGTTAAAACCTTGCACTTTTGCTCGCTCCTCAGGTTGATATGTCTCGGTCAAAAGTGTCGTAGCGCCGATAAACATAAAGTTCCAACCAACGCCAATAACTAGTAACCCAATCACAAAATTCTCGAATCCGGCACCTAAAAGATGTGCAATCACAGCTAAAACATTCAGTGCTGCGCCAATCAAAATAACATTAAGCACACCGAGCTTTTTTATGATGTCTCCCGTAACAAAAGATGGCGCGAACATTCCAATTATATGAGCTTGAATTACCCATTTTGAGTCAACAAATTCAAATCCACAGTTGGCCATTGCTAAGGGCGTTGAAGCCATAAGAAGTGCCATCACACCATATGCTACAAAGCCTGTAACCACTGCCGCCGTACACTTTGGCTGCATAAGAATTTCAAGTAATGGACGCCCAGACGTCTTACGTTGTTCTTCAGTGAGCTTGGGTATTTGGACTCCAGACAAAAGGACAAATGAAATCAAATACACTCCGATCAGAGCAAAATAACTGCCTGCAAATTGAATTGGGGAAAGCGCATCTTTCGTTAAATTAGCAAGCTCTGGACCTAAAAAGGCCGCAAATAGGCCACCTGTCATAACCCATGATATTGCCTTGGGTCGAAATTCCTCCGAAGCTATATCTGCTGCTGCAAAACGATAAAAAATGGCAAAGCCATTGAACCATCCCACCACTGTGACCCCAACGCAAAGAAGCCAAAAAGACCCTTGAAGCATTGCTATGCCTGCCAAAATAGCACCAAAAACACCGAACCAAGTCGCAATCATGAAGCCAGCCCTTCGGCCTATCCGGCGCATGAGCTGAGAAGCTGGGATGGTTGCTAACATGACGCCTGCATGATGCGCTGCCAAAGGCAAGGTTTCCCAGCCCGGCGTCGGCGTCAGTATCTTTCCGGCTAGAGGACCAGTGGTAAGCATTAAAGCCGTGCCTGTCATGTACAATGCCTGACAAACAGCAAGGATAAATACATTGCGTTTAGAAGGATCGGAAAACATAGGAATTGATTACTTCCGTAATGACTGATCGCCCCATGAGCTTGATGGTCGATCAGCAACCAGCAATTGATCCTGAAGATATTCCAGTCCGCCCCAAGAAAAAAGGCTTCCAAAACATCGATCTATTAAAGGGAATTATTCCTTACCGGCTATAAATGGCCAAAGATTGTCTGCACCTTCAGCGGCGATCATGCGGCCAAGTTCCATGGCCCAATAGCTTTCGTTTCCAAACTCATCTCGCCAGGCCCAAATCCGACGAGTCGCATGGTGTAATGAATGCTCGTAAGTAAAACCCATTGCACCATGGGTCTGATGAGCAATCGCTGTACCCACCGTAGCTGCTTCTCCAATACGGGTCTTCGCTGCCGCTACCTCCGCCCGAGCTTCCACACCTAAACCTCCAGATGCCGCAATTGCCTCCGCAACAGCGTCAGCAGCAGCTCCTGCTGCCGCTGCTTCACCGGCAAGCTGCGCCAAACCATGCTGAATTGCTTGGAATTTCGCGATTGGTCGCCCAAACTGTGATCTCTCCACAGAGTATTGGACTGACTGATCCAAAATTTTCTGTAGTCCTCCCGCTATCTGAACAGCCCGCGTTGCTGCCCCCATAGCAAAGAGTGCTTGTTCATCAAGACCATAAGGTGCGGGCTCAACATTAACTGGCTTTACTCCATCAAAGGACACCTCGTCCGAAGGCTCTCCAGCAATAGATTTTTTTTCACGAAGAGCGCAATCCGAGGTCTTGACAAGCGCAATAACCTTACCCGCCTCGCTATCCGCTAAAACTGCGATGTGTTCAGTCACACGAGCAAAAGGAATATCGCGAACTGTCCCGGATAGAATGCCGTCCGGTCCCAAACTGATATTTGAATTTATCTTAGTTGGAGCAACAGTCATTGGTCCCGCGGGATATTGAACCCCAGCATGACCAAGTAGCCACGATGCCAGCATGGTTTCAGCTAAGGGCACGGGCACCGAATGACGACCTGCCTCCCTAAGTAGAGAAAACCCATCAACCACTTCTATCCCAGCACCACCTAAGGTTTCATTTCCCCATGCCAATGTAAGTCCGCTTTCTTCAAGCATGGCCCAAAGTTCCGACGGCCAAATTCCAGCTTCAGCATCGTTTATAAGACTGGGGGAAACTAAATCACCAAAGATACGCGCAGCAGCATCTACAATTAAATTTTCATCACTACTCATGATATAAAGTCTCTATCGAAGGCCAAGCTGTCGGGCAACAATACCTCTAAGAACCTCATTGGTTCCTCCTCGAATGGTAGAAGACGGCACCCGCAACAATCCCTCAGACAGAGTACGAGCATAGTCATCTGTAGATTGGCCAATTGCTTCGGTAGGAATCAGTTGTCGAACGTCATTAAGCAGCGTTGATTCAAATTTAGTACCTAAATCCTTGACCAATGCCGCTTCTACTACCGGGGACTCTCCTCCTTGCAATAGTGCAGATACACCAAGAGACATTCGCCGCATGGCCTTTAAACGAGCAACATTTTTCCCAATCGTCTCAGCCTCACGAGAGTCCGGATTGTCTCCAATCCGACGCATCGCCTCGGTTAAAGTAATGGCCGACGACAAGAACCTTTCAGGCCCCGAACGCTCTAAACCAAGCTCGCTAGTAACCTGATGCCAACCTTCACCTTCCTTGCCTAATAAGCAGTCGTCTGACACGAAAGCGTCATCGAAAACAGTCTCGTTAAAATGCTCATCACCCGCCATATTTTTTATGCCACGGATCTGTATTCCAGGACCTTTAAGGTCAATCAAAAACTGCGAAAGACCTTCATGCCGGTTTTTCTCGTCTCGAGTTCCGCCTGTTCGGACTGTAGCAATCATATAGTGGCAAAAGTGAGCGCCCGAAGACCAAATTTTTCTGCCATTGATCTTCCAACCGCCATCAACCTTCGTGGCGGTGGTGCGCAGACTAGCAAGGTCTGATCCAGAATCTGGCTCACTCATACCAATGGCAAAAAAGCACTCTCCAGCAGCGATGCGAGGCAAAATTTCTTGCTTCTGCTGCTCCGTGCCATTCTTAAGTAGCATTGGACCAGACTGGCGGTCAGCAACCCAATGAGCAGATACTGGAGCACCCGCGGCTAGGAGCTCCTCTGTTACCACATAACGTTCCATACTCGAGCGTTCGTGACCTCCATACTTTTTAGGCCACGTCATCCCCAACCATCCGCGTTGCCCAAGCTTGCGACTAAACTCAAGGTCAACACCAAATGCCCAGCCATCTGCAACTGGCGTATATCCACCGGACGCTCGTTCTGATGCAAGGAAGTCTCTAACCTCTTGCTGAAGGGCTTTCAATTCAGGAGAAAAATCGATGCGAGGAAAACGAAAACTACCTGCCGCCATCAGTAGGTCCTTCTATATAAATTAAGTCTTAAGATGTTACCTTAGTTCCATAAGGATCAGAGGCAAGGAATCAATCCTCAGGACGAAAACCCATAATCCTCTCAAAACGCTTTTGATAAGCAGGCCAAACCTCTGGATTAACTAGTCTTGGGGGCTTCTTACCCCGTAAAATACCTATCCACTGTTCTGCTGCTCCAACAGACATATTTCTATTTGCTTCAGTGGTAATACCGGCGTGGTGTGGCGTAACCAACACGTTGTCGAGAGCCATTAGAGGGTGCGAGGGGTCTGTCGGTTCCTTCCAGAAAACATCAACACCTGCGCCCAAAATTTCACCATCACTCAATGCTTTAGCAAGCGCTTCTTCATCTGTAATACCACCACGTGCAGTAGTTACAAAAACTGCATTTGATTTCATTTTTTTAAATTGTTCTGCACCGAACATATTTAAAGTCTCTTCTGTTCGTGGACAGTGCACTGAGATGAAGTCACTGGTCACGAGCAGTTCTTCAAAATCAACCTTGCGCGCACCGCGACTAGCAATTTCCCCTTCGGACAAGTAAGGATCGAAGGCGACGACATCCATCCGCAAGGCAAGGCGGCAAAGTTCCGCGGTTCGTGTTCCAATTTGTCCAAGCCCAACAATACCAACCGTTTTCTCTAACAGTTCTGCACCGGTGAGCTCCATCCGATCAACATTACTCTCACGCCTCAAACGACGGTCCGCTTGAATCATTTTTTTTGAAACAGCAAGCATCATTCCAAGCGCATGCTCAGCGACACTCTCCTTATTTGTTCCTCCCTGATTAACGACTGCAACACCTGCTGCTGTCATTGCGGGAACATCGATATAATCGTAGCCCGCACCAGTCGAGGACACCGCAACGATATTGGGCGCCCTTGTTAAGAATTCAGAATTTGGGAACCAGGGCTCTTGAAGCTCCGTGCGGGATTGCACCTGATAGCCATGGGCACGGGCCATTGCCGCATCTAATTCGCCCTTTGGATCAGCGTAATGGAGATGCGAAACTTGCACGTCATCTACCTCATCAAACTTCGCCAAAGCAGCATCAGTATCCATCCATTCCTCAAAGAAAACGAGCCGGCGAGCATTGTCAGCCATAATAGCTTTGATCCTATCTAATGAGTTTAACGAACAGCATATAAGGACTGTTTCATGCGAAGTTAGCGCTAAAAAATTAAGGCTGAAGACCTAAACCTTTAAAGGGCACTTACAAATATAAGTCTAGCTAATTGAATTCATTATCACAGACATCAGCCACCCGCTTTGGGGTTCGCGATCTTCTTAGCCAGCATTTGTTGCTCTTCACAGTTGCCACAGATGCGCGTTAAGTCGGCTAAATGCTGCTTAGCCTTTTCAAGATTCCCTAACTTGATATGGAGCTCTCCAACATATTCGTGAGCTCCAACATGATTAGGGTCAATAGACAGAGCTGTATCATAGGCTTTTTTGGCTTCAGCGTATTTTCCAAGCTGACGTAAAGAATATCCAATGTAGTTGTAAGCATCCGCAGAACGCGAGTTAGTTTCCAAATATGTTTTTGCCTTAGCAATTGCCCGATCATACTTCCCGCGATCGACATATCTTTTAACATCACCAATCGAGACGCTGGTATCACTACCCCCTCCAGCTGCAGTGGCAGTATTACCGCAGATTGGAAGCAACAAAGCGAAGACCAACGCTATCACTTTTCTTTGCATCTTAGTTCTCCCTTAGCCTCTGATAGCGATGTGCCGCTAATGGCAAAAATTAAACAAGAATGTAAGTACTTGGCACGAAAATTTGTGAAAAAGCCACAGTTGATAAGTAGTATTTGACGACCGAGTTGGCTAGATATCCTTCAACATTGCACGGGCAATGTTAGCTTGCTGCACTTGGCTTGTACCTTCAAAAATTCGGAAAAGTCTCACATCACGATATAAACGTGGAATAGATGACATATCTTCCATGTACCCCACTCCTCCCAAAATCTGCACCGCTCGATCTGCAATGCGGGAGACCGTTTCACTTGCAAACAGCTTTGCAGAAGCAATATCAACGTGAGGAATTGGCCCTCCCAAATCAAAGGCCTTAGCACAATCAATACATAAAGCCCGGGCGGCTGCCATCTCCGCCTGACTGTCTGCTAATAGTGCCTGAATTTGACCAAACTCGCCTACTGGACGATCAAATTGTATCCGACGCGCCGCATAATTCGTCATCTCTTCTATCAATCGAATTGCTTGTCCAACACAAGTGGCTGCTACGTGCAGTCTGGCATGGTTAATTCCACGAAGTGCTGCCTTTAAGCCCGCGCCTTCCTTCCCACCCACTAGCGCGCTTTCAGATACTCGCACATTCTCAAACCATACGTAGCAGACATGACTTCCTTCATTTCCCAGCATACGTGGTGGCTCACCAACTGATACACCGGGCAATGAAGCATCTACGAGGAACGCCGAGATACCGTTTGCCGACTTATCACTAGGATTAGTCCGAGCCATCGTAAGAAATACATCTGCTTGAGGAGCATTCGTGATGTAACGTTTCTCCCCATTGATTACCCAAATATCACCATCACGCTCTGCTTTAGTTTTCAGAGAAGCTGCATCTGAACCTGCTTCTGGCTCAGTCAAAGCAAAAGAGCCCGTGCACTCACCTGCCGCCATCTTTGGGAGATAGAACTCCTTTTGAGAGGATGTTCCAAAATCTAAAATAGCTTGGGAGGTTAACCCAATTGTTGTTGAAAAACGTGAGCGGTAAACGCAGGATGCTTGGCAAAACTCAAATGTGAGGCGGATCTGCTCCTCCATGGAGCACCCCAAACCTCCATATTCCTCTGGAATTGAGATTCCAAAAAGACCAATTTCTTTAAGCGCTTCCGTCAAATCCTCAGGTATACCACCCTCCCGCGTAAGACGGTGCTCATTTGGCCTGAGCACATCCTGAGATAACTCGCGAACAGCAGTAAGGTAGTCATCAAAATTTCTAAACTGCACGGAAGCGCGCATTCAACTTTCCTCAAACTTTACATGAGTGATAGATGCTCTGCAGCGCGGTTTATCATCGTCGCCTATGAGGGCCATTGATCTCGGACCTACTGCATCCTTTGGAGAGGCTACAAAACGAAGTCGTTCATCCCAAAACATGGGGCGGTGAAAAGAAATTTCTCCCTGCAGCTCCACGATACCCCCTTGACCTGCCTCCTCGACCAAACCTCCAAGCATAATGTGCGATGCCATTAAACCACCTGCGATGGGTGCTCTAAAACCAAACCTCTTTGCAGTGTCAGGATCAGAATGAATTAAGTTTTCAGCCTCATCAGAGAAGGCAGCTACTTTCTCAGGCTCTAGAAGCGTCTCATTGACCAAATACATGGAGCTAATATCTAGGGATGGCGTGGATACCCTTGGAGCATCTAAATGAGGCTCGCCAGGATTGAGGCTCGATCGACTTGCTCTTAGGGGCACAGTGCCGTTTGCTAACGAGAATTTAAAATCCGCCCAAACTCTTTGACCTCTAGGATGTGGGTCAATTTTTGTAACTTCCCCGGCCATGTTGATCAGAAGTCCCTGAGGTATAGCCGAACTCAAAAAATAGGCCTGAGACATGTGAACATTGCCGTTTATTGATCTACCGGTCCAGCGCTGTGCCATTATAGTGTAGAAAGCAAAAAAACTGGGGTCAGCGCACTTACCCCAGATTGCTGGATCAACTCCACAACATTCCAACTTCCTAGCTTGGTACCCGCTTTCAACCACAACCTCCCTGCTTGGAAAGCGAAATCCGACAGGAGGCGGTGTCGAGATAGAGTCGTCCTGGGCCATGAGCTAAGTGCTGCTAACGCTATCAAGAAAGTCTTTTAACGCTTGGTTAAAGCCTTCCGGATCCTCTATGTTTGAGAGGTGCCGTGCAATGGGCAAAATAACCAATTTTGCGCCTGGAATCCCTTTTGCCATTATCTCCGACATTTCGACAGGTGTCCCAGGGTCATCTTCACCAACTATAACTAATGTTGGAGCTGAAATTTCCCCAAGACGAGGGGTTATGTTCAGTCGTGAAATAGCAGACCCACAGCCGCAATATCCCTCAATAGGAGTTGAGACGATCATTTGGCTTATTCTATCAATAATCTCTGGCTCTGCTTTCACAAAACCTGGAGAGAACCAACGTTCAATGGTCCCACTTAAGCCGGCGGCCATCCCATTTTTTCTCGCAGCACTAATGCGCTCCTCCCAACCTGCAACGGCCTCGGCTGGATAACCTGAGGAGGTATCCGCCAGAGTCAGAGACTTCAGTCGCTCTGGTGCTTTTAGGGCGACTGTCTGACCAATCATGCCACCCATTGAGAGACCAACCCAATGAACGCTCATCAGCTCCAGAGCATCCATTAAACCAATCGCATCATCTGCCAACATTTCAAGAGTGTAGGGACCTACCGGTGCACTGGAGCCACCATGACCACGAGTATCAAACCGGATTATCCTGTAATCATCTTTAAGAGTGGATATTTGGGGATCCCACATGCCTAACTCTGCACTCAAAGAATGGCTCATCATTACAACAGGAGCGTTGTTCGGACCCTCATCGGAAAATCTTATATCAATTCCATTGACTTTAACGGTTTTAGTTGTGGTCATTTCACTTCTCATGAGAAAGTTCAGATATGACTATATTTTAATGCAGAACTTGATCTGATGCACTGGATGAGGTGGATCTAGGGCGTAACGGTGTCGGACCAGCATGATGATGAACGATGCGCCATCCTCCATCCTCCTTGGTGAATATATTTGTTGCAAGCAGAATAGAACCTGAGCTTCCTCCTAGTTGCTCATAACAGGTCACGTATGCAGTTTGATCTAGCAAATGCGGCTGTGGCTCAATGCACATAATTTGAGGGCGTTCTTTGGCACTTAAAATGCTTTCCCAACTTTCAAGCACAACATCTCGGCCAACCAAAAGTGGGGCGCCAGGATGGGCGCAAGCAACTGGAGCATTTCGTGCCCAAACACTCTCCATCTTTTGTAGATCACCTGTCGAGAAAGCATCATAAAACGCCTGATTTATGGCAAGAACATCTGTTCGATCAGCGCTCATCTTCACTCTCCTTATTTATTTTTACCTTTGCTCTTTTCAGCAATTCTTCCCGACTTAACGAAAAATCGCTATCGATCCAGGCCCCTTCCAAGTCACTAAGCAGGGAGTTAACAGAAGGACCGGGCGATAGACCGAGATCAATCAGGTCACGGCCTCGAAGAGAGAAAACGGGTGACCTCCAGTTAGCTGCAAGTTGCAACATTGAGTTTAATTTTGCTTCGCCATTATGAAGATTTTGCAAATAAGCGCGCTTAATAAAAATGTCGTGACCTTGTCGATATATGGACTTTCGCCAATCAGCCACAGTCATTCCTGAATCCATCCAAGGAGGTTTCAACGCCGATAAAATAATTCTTTCCCTTTTTGATAATCGAAGTTTATCGGCGATACTGGTATCACCAGGAACTAGAGCAGCCAGTCTCAAGATTGGATCAGCAGGTAAAAAATCTATCTCAACAATATTTTCTGGTGTGCGTCCAAGCAGGATTTCGAAAACACCAACACTCTTCATGGCTCCTAAAGTTTCACTAACCTGAGGAGCCATGAGTAAACGGAACAGTTCAGCTCGAACCCGCTCCGCTGAGACATTCGAGAGTCCCTCAATTCCAACTGCTATTGCCTCGATGCTACTAGGCTCTGGTCTGCCTTTTCCATACCAGGCGTGAAATCTAAAAAACCGAAGAATGCGGAGATAATCTTCTCGTATACGTTCTCTCGCCTCTCCAACAAAGCGAACAATCCCTGCACTTAGATCTTCTTTCCCGCTAAAATAATCATAAATATTTCCGGACAAATCAGAGAACATGGCATTCATAGTAAAGTCGCGTCTGGCAGCATCCGCACGCCAGTCATCAGTAAAAGCGACCTTCGCGTGCCGACCGTCGGTCTCTACATCACGCCTTAAGGTAGTAACCTCATAAGGCTTATCATCCACAATAACCGTAACCGTGCCATGTTCGATACCCGTTGGCTTTGAGGCTAGCCCTGCACTCTTAGCAAGACGAATAATTTCCTCTGGATAAAGAGTTGTAGCTAGATCAATATCTGAACAAGGGAGACCCAGTATTGTGTCGCGGACAACTCCACCAACAAATCGTGTCTCGCCTTCACCAGCCGACAACGCCTGAATAAGACGTTGAGTCTTCGCATCGTTCAGGGCGGACTGACTAACAACTTTCACTTTTTTTCGTCTTTTTCAATTAACTTTCCAGAGGTTACCCTACCATCTTTAAATTGGGACGGTACGTATGTTGCATTTGGGGTTCCGCCAGAAGTTAGGCCCCAAACAATCAAACCAACTGCCGCAAGGCCAATACCAGCACCTAATAACCATACCCACGGAGCATCCTTAGCAGCAATACGAACTGGGGACCCTGACCTGGTCTTAAAATATAGGTAGAGCAGCGAAGGGGCGAGCAACGGAATAAGAATTGAAAGTGCCTGTCGCATCAATTCTCACCTTGACCTTCAAGCATATCTACAAAATTTATTAGCATACCCGCGGTAGCTCCCCAGATACGGCGATTTTGGTAAGGAATTACGTAGAACGATCTTCGAATGCCTTCTCTTACTGCCGTTTCCTTAACATGATTTCTACGATCTAAAATAAAAGAGAGTGGTGCTTCGAAGACATCCTCTACTTCGAACTCGTCTAAATCTAAGTTGAATGGAGGTTCAATCCAGCCCACGACAGGTGTAACGCCATAGGCTGTTGATGTTTCATACATTGACAGACGGCCAAGCAATTTAACACGCTCTGGGTCTAGTCCAATCTCCTCTTGTGTTTCTCGGAGCGCTGTCGCCACGCGATGTGGGTCATTAGGCTCCACACCACCGCCAGGGAAGCTTATCTGACCTGCATGTTTTTTCAGATGCGCTGTACGCTGGGTCAGCAAAATTGTTGGACCTTCTGGACGATTAATGATTGGCACCAGGACCGCAGCAGGTTTTAGAGGTCTATCCGTTGTTCCCCTGAGCCGGGTGCCGTCCGGCCGAAGGTCAAAGTCGCTCCGCAATGGCTCTTCAGCAAGGCCGCCCACCTGCAAAGCATCATCCAGCGGCTTAATCCTAGACCGAATTATTTCCGGCGTCATTCGCAATCCTCGACCTGGCCAACTCTGTGAAAATGGCCATCACTCCAAACGCCCAATGCTCCAGCATCAAAATCTTCGATCGATAAATCCACGAGCTCGTAAAAAACGGATCTTAGCAAACGCGCTTCCAGGCCGTCACGAATATGGATGTATGGCCGCGGCTCACCCGTTTCGGCATCGACAGAAATTCGAAGTGAGTGAGTTAAATCAAGCGAAACCCAATCATCTATGTTCGTTCGGAAACGGACACTTTGGTTTTCTCCTTCCCCCTGAGTTTGCATTTCCACCGCAACAAACGGTGAGTCATCTACATCAATTTGACCACGCTCGGCTGGAGTTTCTAGCCAAAATGTTCCGTCGATATTTCGCTTTAGAACTGTGCTAAATAGTTTAACGAGCTCTATGCGAGTAAACCTCGTCCCGGCATGATACCAAGCCCCGTCGGAATCAATTTTTATTCCGTAATGCCCCATTTCCACCGGCGTCCGGACTTTCGAGGATTTTTTTACTGAAGCCTCAAGTGCATCTAATTTTTTATCATCGCTCATGTTAATCACAGACCGCCATAATGACTAAATGATCCCCAAACCACAGGGGCTCAGGTGTCGAACTCATATCAGCTCAACATGACCTCTAAATTTTAATTATATGTACCTTTTCTAAAGAAACGAACTGATCACTTTCCTAAAAATGAAAAGCGATGTTGTCGACACAACAAGACCTGTTTAGGAGAATAAGACTGAGCTTAACCAACAATGCTATTTACTGAAATTTTATCTAATTTTTCTACCTGGGTAGATCTATTCCAATTCACGAAATCATATTCGTGTTAGACCTCCCAAATGTTTTTGGCATAATATTTCGTCAGTTCACGATTTTATCTTTTCGCTGGTTAAGTTCCCAATCTAATGAGCTTTTTAGATCATATTCATAGTTGCAACTCTTATGACCTCAGGAGTTTCTTGCCATTTTACATAGAAGGACAACGTGTCGGATATGTGAGACCAGAAGTATTAGAGGTTTTATTAAGGTCAACCGGTTTCATAAGAACTGCTGATGGCATTATCATCGACACGAAATACGGGACATTCGAAGATCGCTCCTTTCTATTTGATGAAGCTGCTGAAAGACTTGTAAAAGCTGGTTTAGCAAACATGGCTGGAGATGAACTTTACGCTCTAAAAAACTCCTGGGAGCAACCAACTCTTGCAGCATTTAACCGAGGAATTGCTGGGGCTCTGGGAGTGCGCTCTTATGGTGTACATGTTAACGGTTACAAAAAGCAGATTAACGGAGATTTGGCACTCTGGACGGGTGTAAGAGCAATTGAGAAAGCAGTTGCGCCGGGCAAACTCGACAACATGGTGGCAGGCGGACAACCTATAGGACTAAGTCTTATGGAAAATCTAATTAAAGAAGCATTTGAAGAAGCTAATGTGCACAAATCACTAGCACGGTCTGCCAAACCAGTGAGCTGCATCTCCTATGTTATGGAGGATGTTAGCGGTCTGAAACCGGACGTAATGTTTTGCTACGACCTCGAATTACCAGACGACTTCGTTCCTACTAACACTGACGGCGAAGTTTCTGAATTCATCCTATTGTCTGCAGATGAAGCCTTAAGAAGAGTGGACGAAACTGACGATTACAAATTTAATGTTAATCTAGTGGTAACAGACTTTGCGGTTCGGCATGGACTTCTAGACCCTGACAGCACGCCAGATTATGAGGCCATTGTTGTAGGATTGCGAGGAAGTTCAAATGAGAAATCTTCACTTCTTGTTTAAGCTTCCTCAGATGTAAGGAGGCTTTGTATATCCCGCCGGTGAAAGGGTGAATATCTCACAGCCATTCTCTGTTACACCCAAAGAATGCTCGAACTGAGCCGACGGTGATCTGTCGCGGGTTACCGCGGTCCACCCGTCTGCAAGGATTTTAGTGTCAGCGCGTCCTGCGTTAACCATCGGCTCAATAGTAAAAAACATGCCTGGTTCTAGAACTGCGCCCTCTCCTGGCCTTCCATAATGCAGTACACTTGGTGGGGCATGAAAAACGAGGCCTAAACCGTGGCCACAAAAGTCACGAACAACGGAAAATCTCTCTCCCTCGACGTATCGTTGGATAACGTTTCCTATATCTCCAAGAGTGGCTCCAGGTTTTACGGCAGCAATACCCCGCAGAAGCGCTTCATAAGTAACGTCTATTAATCGTTGAGCTTTCACACTTACATTGCCAACTGGATACATCCGACTTGCATCGCCATGCCATCCATCCAAAATAACCGTGACGTCGATATTCAGAATATCACCTTCTGAAAGTCGCTTCGGGCCTGGAATTCCATGGCAAACAACGTGATTTATGGATGTGCAGATTGACTTTGGAAATCCTCTATAATTAAGAGGTGCGGGTATGGCTCCTCTCGAGGTTATGAATTCATGTGCGAGATTATCCAACGCTTCTGTAGTCACCCCCGGTTGCACATGGTGAGTTATAAAATCTAAGGTTTCCGCGCATAAGCGGCCAGCGCGACGCATACCTTCAAAATCAGCGGCAGTATGTAATGTAATTCGGTCCTTGTTGACCCGTCGGCCAGTATTCGAATCAGATTTATTCATAACTCTACGTCTTATCTCCAAGGAGGTTACAGGATCGACAAGGGCAAACTTTTGCGCAGCACAATGCCCCCCAATGAGATATCACAATCATAACAAAAACTTTCAACTCCTCGAGCTCGAGCATCACGAAATGCCAAACCATAAGCAGGATCAATATCATCAGCTAAGGAAAAAATCTCACAATCCATGCGCTGCACAATGTAAAGCATAACCGCTCGACTTCCAGCTTCCGCAACTTTCGCTAGCTCACCAAGGTGCTTGGCGCCTCTTACTGTCTTACTATCTGGGAATTCGGCACGCCCGTTACGCTTTAAATGGACATTCTTAACTTCCACATAACAGTCCTGACGATTTGCACTGGTCAAGAGAAGGTCTATTCGTGAATTTTCACCATACTTGACCTCACGTCGACAATTTTCATAGCCGCCAAGTTCAGGGATTAGGCCACCCTGAATAGCCTCCTCTGCAATGCGATTGGGTCTACCTGTATCGATACCTACCAAACCTGTCTTAAGCTCTGTTAATTCCCAAGCATAAGGAAGTTTGGATTTTGGGTTCTTAGCAGGACGAAGCCAAATTTTATCCCCTTCATTTGCTAAACCCAGCATTGCTCCTGGATTAGGACAATGCGCTGTAAGATGTAAGCCGGATGCATCCAGAGATACGTCTGCAAGAAAACGCTTATAACGTCGAATTAAGGTTGCTGCTTCAAGCGGTTTTTCAAATTGCAAATCAAAAATCCGGGTTAGAGTAAAGGGCTAGCGCTCTTAACATTCACGCACTAACCTTCCGAGAGATTTCATTAGGATTAACTCAAGCATGACCGAACCTGCAACCACGGTAACCGCCGGCATGGTCGTTATCGGCAACGAAATTCTATCTGGCAGGACGCAGGATCTAAATGTTGCGTTCGTTGGAACCGAGTTAAATGAACTTGGCATTCAACTTCTTGAGGTTCGAATTGTCCCCGACATCAAAGAAGAAATTGTAGCCGCAGTAAACTCGCTCAGAACTAAATTTGATTACGTCTTCACAACTGGCGGCATTGGTCCAACCCATGATGATATTACAGCCGAATCAATAGCTGCAGCATTCGGAAAAGAGGCGGTTTACCACCCCACCTCATACGCCATCCTTGAAGCAACCATGAAACGCCGAAATATTGAATTTACAGAGGCAAGGAAACGTATGGCACTCGTTCCAGAAGGTGGCGAGGTGATCGAGAACGATCTTGGAGTTGCTCCGGGGTTTGTGATGGAAAATGTTTATGTGATGGCAGGCGTACCTCAGGTTGCTAAATCAATGTTTAAGGCAGCCGCCCCTCACCTTCGGCGAGGACAAACCAAACGGTCTCGTTCTATTGCCACACACCTCCCCGAAGGGACAATCGCTGCCGGCCTAGAAGCCATTCAAAAAAATTACCCCGATGCGGATATAGGAAGTTATCCCTTTTACAACACCCCTGGCGGGCACGGAACCACATTGGTTGTTCGCAGCTTTCATGAAGAAGATCTGGTCGGCGCAGGTGATGGGATTCTAAAAATGATAGCTGACCTTAATGGCGAAGCACTATCAGATGAGAGAAGCTAAGTAACCGAGGAAGACATATGCCAGTTCATCCACAGATAGAAAAAGCCTTAGAAGCACTTGCTAAAGCTAATCTTCCTGCAATTGAGGACCTTTCTGCAGAAGCCGCTCGATCGCAGATGGACCAAATGTCCAAAGCACGCGGAGGTGAGCCAACTCCCTTACCTAAAATAGAGGACAGAACAATTCCTGGCCCCGCCGGCAATATTCCTATTCGGATCTACTGGCCAGAGGGTGACCAGCCTCAACCAATGGTGATTTATTTTCATGGCGGCGGCCACGTTATTGGCAGCCTAGATACCCATGATAAAGTTGCAAGAAATTTAGCATTTCACTCGGGCGCAATTTTTATTTCAGTCGACTATAGAATGGGACCAGAGCACAAATTCCCAGCTGCAGTCGAAGACAGTTGGGCAGCCTTAATGTGGGCTTATAAGCATGCCGCAGAAATTGGTGGTGACCCCAAAAAGATAGCTGTTTCTGGAGATAGTGCTGGCGGCAATTTAGCTGGAGTAATGGCTCTCATGGCCCGTGATGCTGGCGAACCAACATTAAGCTTACAGTCGCTTGTTTATCCAGTTGGAGACTACACACTCTCTTCCGAAAGTTACCAAACCTATGGAAAAGGTTTTGGGATTTTGACAGATGACGCAATGAAATGGTTTCAAAAACACTACTTAAATTCATCAGAAGACGCTGAGGATTGGCGAGCCTCTCCATTAAAGGCGAAAAGTTTTGCTGGCACAGCACCAGCAATAATCGTGGCTGCAGAATGCGATGTTCTGGTTGACGATGGAAAGGCCTACGCCGATCGCCTCAAAGCTGATGGCGTTCAAGTCGATTACAGACTCTATGAAGGCATGATCCACGCATTTTTTGGGATGGCTCCAGACATAGATGGCGCTGTTCAAGCACAAAAAGATGTTTCTGAGGCTCTCAAAAAAGCATTTCGGGGAGACTGATATGGGAAATACTCTCAATGGTAAGGCAGCGGTATCTGGCATAGGCGAGACAGTCTACTCCCGCGGAACAGACAAAAGCTCGATTGGGCTAATGTTAGAAGCGTCTCTGAAAGCAATAGCAGACGCAGGCCTTCAACCAAGAGACATTGATGGCGTGATACCTTATGCTTTGGGCCCGGTAGCTGAAGAAATAATGACCGGACTGGGTCTGGATGATGTCAAATTTTCAGCTCAAACCCCTATGGGTGGGGCCAGTGCCGTCGCAGCATTGCAGGCAGCCACTATGGCTATAGCCGCAGGCGTTTGTCGTCATGTATTGCTTGTTCTAGGAAGGCGCGGCTATTCAGATAGCCGGGTAGCAACGCGACTAGCAGCCATGCCGCAATTCAGACTTGTGGGCGAATTTGAAAACCCAGTTGGAGCTATAGCCCCGGCGCAACTTTACGCTCCAATGGCTCGCCGTCATATGGAAATGTTTGGAACAACAACAGATCAATTTGCGGAAATTGCTTTAGCAATGCGAGAGCATGCAATGCTCAATGACAATGCGATTATGCAAAAGCCTATGACGCTAGATGATTATTATTCTGCCCGTATGATCTCCGATCCATTCCGCTTGTTTGATTGTAGTTTGGAGAGTGACGGCGCATGTGCGGTTATTGTAAGTGATGCTGAGATTGCCAAAGATACCCGTGCTCCAGTTACAATCCTTGGTGTTGCAGAAGGGCACCCAAGCTCCCCCTCAACCATCACTCAACGCAAAGATATGACAACACTGGGTCTTGCAAACGCCGCTCCGAGAGCATTTGAAATGGCGGGCGTAAAACATCAAGATATCAACGTAGCGCAGATATACGATTGCTTTACTTACACAGTAATTTGTGAACTTGAAGATTTAGGTTTTTGTAAGAAGGGCGAGGGTGGTCAATTCGTTGAAGGTGGACGTATTCGCCTTGGGGGCGAACTACCAGTCAACACCCACGGAGGTCTTTTATCACAAGCACATATTGCCGGAATGAACCATGTTTATGAGTTGGTTCGTCAATTAAGGGGAGAAGGTGGCCGAGCTCAGGTGAAGGATGCCAATATAGGCTTGGTCACTGGATATGGAGACCTTGGTGATGGGTCGATTGCAATTATGCAAGGTGTTGCTTGATGTCAGAAAATTATACAAAGCCAATCCCAGAACCCAGCATCGACTCTCAGCCTTTTTGGGATGCTCTAAACGAAGGCCGCTTAGTCTTTCAAGCCTGCGGTGATTGTGGAAAGCTTCGACACTACCCGAGGCCTATATGCGACGAATGCTATTCCGATCATGTGGAATGGAAGACATCTAACGGTAAAGGCGTAATCTACAGTTGGACTGAAACCCACCATCCGTTTCACATTGGGTTTAGGGGTGAGACCCCATACATCTTAGTAACAGCCGAATTTGATGGTGGAGTGAGAATTCAAACTCAATTACTTGATGCCAAGGTCGAAGATTTGAAGATTGGAATGCACGTTGAAGTCATGCTGACTAAAGCTACCGAAGACCTCACCCTACCACTGCTTCGACTAGCATGACGCAGTAGCCCCTGGAGCAGCAAATCACTCTAACTAATGTTATCCAAAAATGCGGCCTGCCCGCTTCAAGTTTTTGTCCAACACACTCATAGTCACTGATAAATCTTCACTTTCATCTCGAATGAATTCCTTAACTGTAACTGCGTAAACAGCGAGCAATGCTTTCGCACGCAAAAAACCAATTGGGCCATCAGCTGGGATCCCCGACACGCGCAACATCCACTTGGCGGAGGACAACATTTTGATACCAGTCAGGATCGTTGTGTCAATTTCAGTAGCCATACCCATTGTCATCGACTTAAGAGCGGACCTATGAGGTTTCATCGCCTCTAATCGACGCATGACAGCATCAAACAAACGATCGCGTCGAGATTCTTCAGCTAGGGAAGGGTCGTCTTCACTAAGTACGGCCCTGTCAAAACGCTCTATAATCTTTGACACTAACTCAGCACGGCAAGGAGCCACGGAATAAGCCTCTAAAAGAGATATGTCTGCGGCTTTTGCGATCTCTTCCATATTAACGCGAGGCCAAGGCTTACTGGCCGCGAGCTCAAGCGCCGCGTCAACCAACTTGTCTTCTGGCGAT
>Ga0181578_10002108_pt1 | contig 18841 bp, 17 predicted proteins | sample 071ome_21_FD_148659 | JGI IMG/M metagenome (GOLD analysis project Ga0181578, IMG submission 148659) | Coastal salt marsh microbial communities from the Groves Creek Marsh, Skidaway Island, Georgia - 071401CT metaG (spades assembly) | ecosystem: Environmental > Aquatic > Marine > Intertidal zone... | reverse complement strand
GGATGCATAACGGCTACCTGACGGTCGATGGCGAGAAAATGTCCAAGTCGCTGGGCAATTTTCACACCGTTCACGACCTGCTGGCCGACTATCCCGGCGAAGCGATCCGGCTCGCGCTGCTGTCGGCGCATTACCGCCAGCCGCTGGATTTCTCGCTCCGGTCGTTGGGCGAGGCGAAGGTTCAGCTAGATCGGTTATACGGGGCATTGAGAAATGCAAGCACGGATGTCTTAGACACTTCTCGCATCGTCGAAGAAGTTGGAAGCAATCATGTTGTTGATGCCTTGCTGGATGATTTGAATACTCCAGCGGCAATTAGCTATTTGCACGCGATGGCAAATATTATTTTTACGACCAAAGAAGAATGGCAACGAGAAGCCTTTCAACGCATATTGAAGTATCACGCAGAATTACTCGGCCTCCTACAGCAAGAACCGGAAAGCTGGTTCAAGGGCGACACCGGCGATATAGATGTCTCGAAGATCGAAGCGCTGATCGAGGAACGCGCGGCGGCGCGGGCGGCGAAGGATTTCGCCACCGCCGACCGGGTGCGCGACGATCTGGCGGGGATGGGCGTCGTGCTCGAGGATGGACCCGGCGGCACGAGCTGGAAGAGGACCTGACGGAAAAGAAATGGGCGACCGCGTCTACATATACGATTCCACGCTGCGCGACGGTGCTCAGACGCAGGGCGTCGACTTTTCGGCGGCCGACAAGGCCGCGATCGCGCGCGAGCTCGACGAGGTCGGGATCGATTACGTCGAAGGCGGCTGGCCCGGCGCAAACCCGACCGACGATGCCTTTTTCGGCGCACCGCCGACGCTTTCGCGCGGGCGCCTGTCGGCGTTTGGCATGACCAGACGCTCGGGCCGCAGCGCCGAGAACGATCCGGGCCTGACCGCCGTGCTGGCGGCGAAGACCAGCGTCGTCTGCCTGGTCGGCAAGACGTGGGATTTCCATGCGCAAGTCGCCCTCGGCGTAGACCTCGACGAGAACCTCGAAATGATCCGCGACAGCATCGCGCTGGCCGCAGACCGCGCCGATGAGGCGGTGTTCGACGCGGAGCATTTCTTCGACGGCTACAAGGAAAACCCTGACTTCGCCCTCGCCTGCGTCAGGGCTGCGCATGAGGCGGGCGCGCGCTGGATCGTGCTGTGCGACACCAATGGCGGTACGCTGCCGGACGAGATCGAGCGTATCGTCGGCGAAGTCGCAAAGCATGTCCCGGGGGATCGCCTGGGCATTCACTGCCATGACGATACCGGCAACGCCGTCGCCAATTCACTCGCCGCCGTCCGGGCCGGCGCGCGCCAGGTCCAGGGCACGCTCAACGGGCTCGGCGAGCGCTGCGGCAACGCCAACCTGATTTCGATCATCCCGTCGCTGCAGGTGAAAATGGGCTACGACACGGGGATGAGCGAAGAAGACCTCTCCCGGCTGACCCACCTGTCGCGCTTCCTCGACGACCGGCTCAACCGCGCCCCGAACGCCGGTGCGGCCTATGTCGGCGAGCGCGCCTTCGCGCATAAGGGCGGGCTGCACGTGTCGGCTATCGAAAAGGACCCGCGCACCTACGAGCATGTCGACCCGACGGTTGTGGGCAACGAACGCCACATCGTGGTCTCCGACCAGTCGGGCCGGTCCAACGTGCTGGCCCTGTTTCGCGAGATCGGGCTGGAAGTCGATCCGAAGAACCCGAAGCTGAACCGGCTTCTTGAAGACGTGAAACAGCGCGAGCATGAAGGCTATGCCTATGACGGGGCGGAGGCGAGTTTCGAGCTACTGGCACGCCGCGCCCTCGAATCCGTACCGGAATATTTTACGCTGCGCAGCTTCCGCGTGATGGACGAACGGCGCTGGAACGCACGGGGCGAGCTCGTAACGCTTTCGGAAGCCACCATCAAGATGGATATCGGCGAAAACGATTATATGACGGTCGCTGAAGGCAACGGTCCGGTCAACGCGCTCGACAACGCGCTGCGCCGGGCGCTCGACGCCGTTTATCCGCAGCTCGCCGACATGCAGCTCGTCGACTACAAGGTACGCATCCTGACACCGGGCGGCGGCACCGGCGCGGTAACGCGCGTCATGATCGAGAGCGAGGATGGCGAAGGACGCCGCTGGTCGACGGTCGGCGTCTCCGCCAACGTGATCGACGCTTCCTACAACGCGCTGCACGACGCGCTGACCTACAAGCTCTTTCGCGACGGCGCGACCGCCGCCTGACGCGAGCCATCGGATGGCGAATCCCCAACCCAGCAAGCGCAAGGCGCTCGAACGAACCGAGGGCGGCGGACCGGCGATTATTCTCGTCAAGCCGCAGCTGGGCGAGAATATCGGCATGGCTGCGCGCGCCATGATGAACTGCGCGCTGACCGACCTGCGGCTCGTGCGGCCGCGCGGCAAATGGCCCAACGCGAAGGCGATCAGCGCATCGGTGGGCGCACATCCCCTGCTGGAGAAGGCCGGCATTTTCGATAGCACGGAAGAGGCCATCGCGGACCTGCAGCGTGTCGCTGCGACGACCGCCCGACTGCGCGATATGGCGAAGGACGTAATCGATGCGCGCGGCTGGGCGACAGAGGCACGTCAGGGCGTCGCCGCCGGAGAAAAATGGGGCGTCCTGTTCGGCGGCGAGCGTGCCGGACTTCACAATGACGATCTGGCGCTGGCCGACACGTTGCTGACGATTCCGACCAACCCGGCCTTTTCGTCGCTCAACCTCGCGCAGACAGTGCTGCTGATCTCATACGAGTGGCGCATGGCGGGCGACATCGAAGTTCCGAAAGAGACCCGCCGTAAGGGGTTCGGCGCGCGGCTGGCGACCCAGGAAGAGCTGGTCGGGTTCTACGAACATCTCGAAGGCGAGCTGGAGGCAGGCGGTTTCCTGCGCGTCGCCGAAAAACGTCCGCGCATGATCCGCAACATCCGCAACATCTTCAACCGCGCGCGGCTCAACGAGCAGGAAGTTCGGACGCTTCGCGGCGTAATCGTCGCGCTGGCGGAGAAAAAGTGGCGACGGCCTGAAAACAGTTGAACCGCAACCGACAGGGGCCGCGCTCTCAAGGAAGCCCTGAAGCGGGATCGCGCATTCTTCTGCGCTGACCTCGTCCCACCAAGTGTTGTTTGATCGAGCAACCACCCGGGAAATCAAGTCTTCGTTTACTTTTTGCCTGTAGCAATCGTTTGCCGGCGGGGACGTCTGCATCGAATGGCTTTCGGGGGAAGGAACGTTACCAGTGGAGACCTCAACATGATTAAACGCATTCTTGCGCCTTTCTTCTGCGCTCTTCTTTTCGTTTCCGGTCCGGCTTCCGCCAAGGAAACCTCGCCTAAAACGATTCCCGGCGCCAAAACCGTCTCAGTCGACGAAGCCAAAGCCCTGTTCGAAAAAGGCGTGCCTTTTGTCGATTCGCGCAGCGACGCCGACTGGAATGCCGGTCGGATTCCGGGCGCCGTCCACCTGAACCTCAAGAAGACCTTTAACAAGGACTCCCTGATGAAGGTCGCCGCTCAGGACAAGGAAGTCGTTATCTACTGCAACGGGCCGAGCTGCCTGCGCTCCTCCGAAGGCTGCAAGAAGGCGGTCTCCTGGGGCTAGAAGAAGGTCTATTTCTTCCGCACCGGCTTCCCGTCCTGGAAGAAGGCAGGCAACCCGGTCGAATAATCGGAACTCGCAAACCACGGATCGCTCATGTCTCTTAGCACCCGCATTGTAATCGCCGCCGGCGCCGCCCTTCTCGGCGTGTCAGCCCTCATGATCGGCGCCTCTCATCTGGCCGAGAAAGAAGCGGAGAAACGGTTTACCGAGGCCGTACTGAGCGGAAACGACCTCCTGTTCAGGAAGATCGTAAACGGACAGCAGGCCAGAATGCGGGGAGCGATCCGCGGTTTGACGAGAAACCGCGAAGCCATAGAGGCTCTGCGGGCAGGCGACACGGCGCTTCTCAAGGAAAGTACTTTAGGCACCGTCAACCGCCTGACGGCCGACGGGACCATCGACCGGCTGTCAATCGCGGGGCTGTCCGGCACCATCATGCTGGGAAGCGCAGAGGGTCTTGAAGGCAAGACCGTCGGCGAATTCGCGAACATCGCGCTGCAGACCCGCAAGGTCATGTTCGGGCTGACGCGTGACCCGGACGGCGCTGTTGTCCTCAATGTCGCCACGCCGCTTCTGTTTCGCGGGAAACCCGTCGGGGTCGGCGTATTCGGTCGCGATATAGCCGTCCTGATGAAAGAATTCGCCGAAGCGGACGGGTCCCAGGTGTTTCTGGTCAGCGCCGACGGCTCGGTCGAGAAGACGCTGACGCCGGACCTTCCTGAAACGATCACGAGCTCTCCTGCGACACGTGGAGCAACCACCTACTCGGTCGCGGAAACGGACGGAAAATACTCATCGGTCCGATCGAACTTCCTGCCCGGTCTGACGGGCGAATCGGCGCCGCGCCTGATCTCGATCAAGGACGTAACCGAAGCGGTCTCCGAACAGAAATCTCTCCAGTTCGCTTCTTACGCCATTCTGACCGGGCTTATTCTGGCCGCCGCCGGGCTCTTGTACTTTTACCTGCTCCGCGCATTCTCTCCGCTCGGCGCATCGATCGATTCGCTGCAGCGCCTGACGGAAGGAGACCTGTCTGTGGAGGTCGAGGTGCGCTCGCAGGACGAGATCGGGGCCCTCGGCCAGGCAATCAACCATTTCAGGGAAAAGCTGCTGGAAACCGAACGTCTCCGCGAAGAGAACAGGAGCGCTGAAGACCGCGAAGAAGCTCTTAGAGCAGAAAGGCAACAGGAAGCCGAAAAGCTCGCCGCCGAACGTGAGGAAGCGGAGGAGCGCCGGAAACAGGCCGAAGACCGCGAGCGTCGCGCCGCCTATGTCGAATCGCTTATAACCGAATTCGAGAACAAGGTCGCCGCCGCGCTCGATACGGTCGGCGCCGCCGCCAGTGAAATGCAGTCTTCGGCCGCCGCCATGTCATCCTCCGCCGAACTTACCAGTCAGCGCGCCAGCGCTGTGGCGGAAGCGGCGGGCGGCGCAACGCACAATGTCCAGACCGTGGCCAGCGCAGCCGAGGAACTCTCGGCATCGATCCAGGAAATCGACCGTCAGGTATCGGAAAGCAACCGAATCTCTCAGGGCGCCATGGAAGAAGCGCGCGCTGCCAACGAAAAGGTCGAAGGGCTTGCAAGCGCCGCTCAAAAAATCGGCGATATCGTTGAGCTGATTAACGATATCGCGTCACAGACGAACCTGCTGGCGCTCAACGCGACAATCGAAGCCGCGCGGGCGGGTGAAGCCGGCAAGGGATTCGCCGTCGTTGCTTCCGAGGTCAAATCTCTGGCCAACCAGACCGCCAAGGCGACCGAGGAAATAGGCGGTCAGATCGCCACCATGCAGGATGCGACGACCGACACGGTGAACGCGATCAAGGGCATCGGCACGACAATCGACCGGGTCAGCGACATCGCAGGATCGATCGCGAATGCGGTGGAAGAACAGGGTTCAGCGACCCGCGAAATCGCTGGTTCGGTTCAGCAGGCGGCGACAGGTACGCAGGAAGTCTCCAGCAACATCACGGAAGTCACCGATGCCGCCGGCGCAAACCGGACTGCCTCGAACCAGATGCTCGACGCCGCGAACGCGCTCGCCCAGCAGGGCGAGTCGTTACGCGAAGAAGTCAACACCTTCCTCAAACAGGTCCGGGCGGCCTGATCAGGGGCCGCTGGCGCGGCGTCGTACCGGCCCTCCCTACGGGTCGACCATCACGTTCAGCAGCGCGGTCCTGCCGCTGTTGATCGCCTCCAGCCCGCCCTTCAGCGCGTCGGCCAGTTCGTCGGCTTTCTCGACGCGCCTGCCGTAACCACCAAACAGCTTCGGCAATTCCGAGTATTCGAGGTCGGTCACAGGGTGGCCGAAATAGAGGTTGTTGTCCGCCGACACTCCCTGCGGGTAGAACGCGGCGTGCTCCTTCTTCATGGCGTTGTAGCCGTTGTTGTTCGACACAATGACCATGATCGGCAGGCCCTCGTGATGCGAGAAGGCGAGGCTCTGGATCACCGGGTTGTACATGAACGACCCGTCCCCGACGACCAGCACGACCGGTCGTTCCTTGGCCGCAAGCTTGACGCCGAGCGACACACCGAGCCCCTGCCCCAGCCCGCCCATCGGGCGGAAATAGGTATGCGGCAGGTTGTTGTTGAGGTGCCGGACCAGCAGGCCGCGATGGGTGATGGTCTCGTCTACATAGAACGTATCGGCGGGTAGGTTCTCGCCCAACGCGTTGAACAGGGTGATCGGATGAATTTTCCCGTTCCCGGCCACCCTGGCGACCGCTTCGCGGTTGGCGGCGGCAAGTTTTTCGTGTTCCGCGCCCCAGCGCTCCTTGCGGGCAGCGACCGCCGCGCCGTCAATGCCGTTGGCGCGCAGCGCATCGGCCAGCAGACGCATGGTCTGCACCGCGTCGCCCTCAAGGAACATCTCCGCCTGCGCCGCGTGATGAACCATGAAGGAGCGAAACGGGGTCTCGTCGATAGCGACGATCTTAGCGTTCTTCGGTTTATTGCTGGGCGGGTTCCACGGACCGCGGCAACGGATAGTGACGATCAGATCGCACTCATCGAGGAATTCCGGCTGGCCGAACCCGACGAACAGCGGATGATCCTTGGGGAAGCTGTTCCAGTTGGTCTGCGCCCCGGCCACCACCGGCAGGCCGAACAGTTCGGCAAGCTCGACCAGCGCCTGGAAACCCTCGGGCTCGCGCCCGGCCGCCTCGGCGACGATGGCCGGATTCTTCGCTTCGGCCAGCATCTTCGCCAGCGTATCGATCTCGGCGAGCGGCGCGTGCGGCTTCGATGGCGGCGGCGCGTCGCGAAAACTGTCCGGCGGCGTCCATTCGTTGAGCTGCGTCTCGATCGGCACGCCGAGATAGGTCGGGCCGGTCGGCGTCCGCTGCGCCAGCTCGCCGGCGGCGACGACCTGCTGGTAGACGGTTTCGGTGCTGGACGCCTGGGTCGACCATTTGACGATGGGTTCGGCCAGCCGATGCGGACTGCCGACCACCGACAGGTTGGCCTGCCACTGCGCGCCGGGATTGAATCCGGCCTTCTCGCCATAGGTCAGCGCCTCGCCCGACAGCACCACCATCGGGATGCCGAGCCGGTTCGCCCCGTCGATCCCGACCGCGCCCTGCAGCAATCCGACACCGGTATGCAGCATGACCGCCTGCATCCGGCCTGTAACCACCGTGTAACCGATGGCGAGATCGACCGCGAGCGTCTCGTGCGCGCAGCTCAGATAGGTCGGGCCAGGCGAATTGGATATCTTCTGGCGTGCGAAGGCCTCCCACACGCCGCCCCATTCGGAACCGGGCGAGGCCATGACGTAATCGAGCCCGAGGCTGCGGAATCCCTGGACGACGGCTTCCCCGCCGTCGAGCGTATTCGGTGTCGCGGTATCCATGACGGTTCTCCCTGTTCGCGGCGGGGAAGGTGCGCAATTTGTCTGAATTGATGAGTGGCTGCCCGCTTCTCGTGCGGCAGGCTTAACGATAGCGGAAAGCTTACAGGCGAACCGAAAAAGGGCAACGGCCTATGGTCGCGGCCTAATCGCCCCGCACCCCGGCATTGGAATACGTCATGCCGATATTCCGCGTGGCCTGAAACTCCTCCATCGTTTCGCCGCGCGGCTGGGCGTAGACGTCGGGGTTCGTCATGCCCCTGATGCGACAGCCCGCCGGTCGCGACCGCGGCGACGGTTATGTCTACGGAAAAGCTCTCGATCGGCGGGCGATCCGTGTCCTTCGCGAATCCGAAGGTCGGCGCGTGCGATGCGCCGGTATCGCCGATAGCACGAGCCATGATCCCGTTCCTTACGACGCAATGACGCTTTGGAAAGAGACCGGCGCCGGTGCGGATGCCAGAAAAGAAGATCAGGCGTCCCGAGCTGCCCCCGCCACCTGCATCACGCTGTCGAGTTCACCGTCTTCCGAATACTCGTGCAGCATGTAGACCGGCGCATCGCCGATTTCGGGTGCGACTCCCTTGCGCACATCGACCGCGACGCTGGGCATGGTGGTGGCGATCGCGTTTCCCCATCTTTCGCCGTGCAGGACATGGACGTGACCGCAGATCAGGCGGATCACCTGACGGTGCCGGCTGACGGCCCCGGTCAGGGCTTCAGCGTCGGCAGCATCGCGATAGCCGTCGGTATAGCCTGCCTGCGGCACGTCGAACGGCGGATGATGCATGAACAGAAGCGTCGGCGTGTCAGGGGCCTGTCCCAGCGCCTCTTCCAGCCAGGAAATACGGTCCGCTCCGAATACGCCCTTGCGCACGTCGGGCAGCATCGAATCCAGCCCGATCAGCCGCAGCGGGAACCCGTCGACCGCATAGCGGAAATCGTCACCCTCCGCGGGCAGGTAATCCAGGTGAGGAAAAATGCCGCGCAGCGCCGCAAACCGGTCGCGGTTGCCCGGGACCATGAAAAACGGCGCGTCCAGCTCCGACAGGAGTGCGCGAAGGATTTCGTATTCCTCCGGCGCGCCGTTCTGGGTGGTGTCGCCGGTATGAATGACCACGTCGACGCCCTGCCGGTTGATGTCGGCGATGCAGGCGCGCAGGTTTTCGACGCGTGCCGGCTGCGCCGGATGGTCGTCGCCGGGCGCAAGAATATGGGTATCGCTGATCTGGGCGATGCGCATGGGACGCAGGGCCCGCCCCTAGTCGAGACTGTCGTAATAGGCCTGCAGGACCTCGACCACCTCGGGGCGGCTGAACTCGGCGGGAATCTGTTCGTGATTGGCGAACATTTCACGCAGCCGCGTGCCGGAAATGGAGAGCTGGTCTTCGCGGTCGTGCGGGCAGGTCCGGCCTGTCGCCATGCCGTTGCACTTGTAGCAGAAGAAAGTGATGTCGATCTTGAGCGGCTGGGTTTCCATGCTGCCGGACGGGATCTCGTCGAAGATATGGTGCGCATCGAACGGCCCGTAATAATCCCCGACACCGGCATGATCGCGCCCCACCACCAGATGCGAACAGCCGAAATTCTGGCGGAACACGGCGTGCAGCAGTGCTTCGCGCGGACCGGCATAGCGCATTTCGATGGGGTATCCGGCCTGGATCGCGGTGCCCGGCACGAAATAGTTTTCGACCAGCGCATCGATCGCGCCGACCCGAACCTCGGCCGGAATATCGCCCGGCTTGAGCGCACCAAGCACCTGGTGAATAAGCAGCCCGTCGCAAATCTCGATGGCAATCTTGGCGAGATATTCGTGGCTCCGATGCATCGGGTTGCGAGTCTGGAACGCGGCGACGCGGGACCAGCCATTCTTCTCGAACATCGCCCTCGTTTCCTCGGGGCGGAAGTAGAGACCCTTGTAGGTCTCGGGAAAATGCCCTTCGGACACGGCGCGCACCGGACCCGCCAGATTGACCGGGGCCTGTTCCATCACCTTCTGTACGCCGGGGTGCGCGGCATCGGTCGTGCGGAACACTTCCTGACATTCCAGATCCCGGTCGATGCCGTATTTCTCGGTGATTTTCTGGGTACCGAGAATTTCGCCTGTCTCTCCGTCGACCAGCCCGACCTCGTCGCCGATGGCGATACTGTCGGCGGTCGCCTCGTCGCAGGACAGCGTGATGGGGATCGGCCAGAACAGCCCATCCGACGTCTTCATATCCGTGCAGCAGCCGCGCCAGTCCGCCTCGCCCATGAACCCTTCGAGCGGCGTGTAGGCGCCCATCGCCAGCATGAACAGGTCGGACACCTCGCGGCTCGACAGCGGGACCTTCGTCATCTCCCCTGCACGAGCGATTTCATTCGCCCGCTCCGCTTCAGGCAGCAGGAGGGGTTTCAGCGGGCCGCCGCCATGCGGCTTTACGAGGTTCGACATGATGGAGAGTCTCCGTAGATCGGTTTGAGCACAGATTTCGGGCCGGTTTTTCCGGCGTGGGCGGCGCGGATTATAGGGAGGCCCAACGGGCTGGGCAAATCGGCCCGTGACGGCGCAAGATTTTCTCCTATCATGGCCGCAACAGGATACCGGGAGGCACGATGTCGACTCTGAAGGCGACACTGGAGGAGCTGCAGAACGCTACTGCGGGCATGACCGCGCAGGAACTGCTGCGCCACCTGATGACGGAAATTTTCCCGGGAAAATGCGCGATAAGCAGCTCACTCCGGGCGCGCAGCGTCGCGGTCCTGAAGATGGCGGCCGAAATCGACCCTGCGGTGCGGGTCATCTTCTGCCATGCACCCTATGTCTATGCCGAAAGCGTCGAATACCGGGAACGGGTCGTGCGCCGTCTTGGGCTTACCGACGTGCGAGACCCGGAGCCCGCCGATGACGACAACGAATTTTTCGAAGACATCCGTACCAGCGTCTGGGGTGGCGGCGACATTGAGTCGACGGTCGGGCTCGACGCCGCTCTGGACGGTGTCGCCTGCTGGATCAGCGCCGCCTATCATCGCCCCTATCCCGACACGCCGCCGCCGAGGCTCACCCAGGAGAAGCGGCTGATCCGGGTCGATGCAGTTCATGACTGGTCCCAGCAGCAGATATACGGGTACCTGGCGCGTTACGATCTGCCGCTGCACCCGCGCATTTCGACCCCGACCTATCACTACTGACCCTTCCTGCGCGGCAATTTCCGCGATGAAGAAAAAAAATTCGGTCGACTCCTGCTATTTGGCGGTCTTTTTGCCTCCAGATGGTTGCAAACGCAGGAAATAATGCGCTATTCCAGAGTTCCCGTGGCGCGCGCCCGCTGGCGCGATTCAGGTTACAGTGATATGTCATGGGACGGTTCCGTCGGCTTTTGGGAGACCTCTGCCGCCCGGTCCGACGAAAACAAGAAGTAGCCACTATCGGGGTATCCATGTTTTCCACCAATCCATTCGCGGCGCTGTCATCCACGGTTTCGCCCGATATCATGCAGATCTATGTCATCGTGATGATCGTATTCGTCGTGGCGGGAACGCTGATCGACATCGTCCACAAGAAAAGCGCGCGCTATTTCTTCGAGAACTGGCGCAAGGTTAAGGACAAGGGCGCAAAAAAGGTCGGCGGCGGCGAGATGGTATCGCTGGCAGCGCAGACCGCGGCGGTCGAGGTCCTGACCTCGGCGGAATTCTGCAACCAGAAACGCCGGATCGCGCATCTGCTGACCATGTACGGCTTCATCATCTATGTGGTGACGACCGCCATCATGGTGTTCAGCTACCCGACGCCGGAAACCGCGACTCCCGCGATCCTGCCGAACCTCTGGTATCTCGGCGGTCTGATGGTATGCGTCGGCGGCTACTGGTTCTGGTTCTTCATCCGGGTCGACGTTGCGGCGGAGGGCCATTCGCCGTTCCGCATCGTGCGCGCCGACATGTTCATCCTGTCGCTGCTTGTCAGCACCACGGCAGGCCTCATTTGGGCCGTGTGTCAGGCATCGGGCAGCGCCGCGACCGGCGTGTTCCTCGGCATTTACCTGCTGGCGACCACTTTCCTGTTCGCCTCGGTGCCGTGGTCCAAATTCTCGCACATGTTCTTCAAACCGGCCGCGGCCATGCAGAAGCGGATTGAGACCGCCAACGGGACGCGCCGCAACCTGCCGCCGCCCGCCGACAAGCCAGCGACGCTGGGCGATCCGACCCAGCTGCCCCGGAATTACTGATCGGCCCCCGATCAGGCAAAACGAATTCGATACGAGAGAGAGTAACGATGCCAACTTTTGTATACATGACGAGCTGCGACGGCTGCGGCCACTGCGTCGACATTTGCCCGTCGGATATCATGCATATCGATCCGACCTACCGCCGGGCCTACAACATCGAGCCCAATTTCTGCTGGGAATGCTATTCCTGCGTGAAGGCCTGCCCGCAGAACGCGATCGACGCCCGCGGCTATGCCGACTTCGCGCCGCTCGGCCACAGCGTCCGCGTGCTGCGCGAGCCGGAGAAAGGCACCGTCTCGTGGAAGGTCAAGTTCCGCAACGGCGAGGAAAAGAACTTCGTCTCGCCGATCCGCACGACCCCCTGGGGCACGCTCAAGGGTCCTGCCGAATACGATGCGCCGAGCGCTGACGATTTCAAGTCGCAGGAACTCGCGCATGAGCCCGATGCGCTTAACATTGAAGGAGGACTGCCGGTGCTATCGCCCGACCGCCTCAAGGAGGGAGTGCAGTAATGGGGCTGTTTTCAGGAAGAAAAACGATCCGCGTCGACGCGGACGTTCTTGTCATCGGCGGCGGCATGGCCGGTTGCGGCGCTGCGTATGAAAGCCGCTACTGGGGCCGTGACCTGAAGGTCGTCACCGTCGAAAAGGCGAACATCGAGCGCAGCGGCGCGGTCGCGCAGGGTCTCTACGCCATCAACTGCTACATGGGCATGCAGTGGGGCGAGAACCAACCGGAGGATTTCGTCCGCTACGCCAGCAACGACCTGATGGGCCTGGTGCGCGAGGACCTCGCCTACGATATCGGTCGCCACGTCGATTCCACCGTTCACAAGTTCGAGGAATGGGGCCTGCCGATCATGCGGGACCCGGAGACCGGGCGCTATCAGCGCGAGGGCAAGTGGCAGATCATGATCCACGGCGAGAGCTACAAGCCCATCGTCGCGGAAGCCGCCCGCAAGGCATCGTCCGAAGTCTATAACCGAATCATGGTCACGCACCTGCTGACCGACAAGAACGACCCCAACCGCGCTGCCGGCGCGGTCGGCTTCAACGTGCGGACCGGCGATTTCTACGTGTTCAAGGCGAAGGCGGTGATCGTCGGCGCCGGCGGTGCGTCGCACATCTTCAAGCCGCGCGCGGTCGGCGAAGGCATGGGCCGGACCTGGTACGCCCCGTGGAGCAGCGCGTCGGCCTATGGCCTGCCGCTCGAAATCGGCGCCAAGATGACGCAGATGGAAAACCGCATCGTGCTGACCCGCTTCAAGGACGGGTACGGTCCGGTCGGCGCCTACTTCCTGCACCTGCATACCTACACGCAGAACGCCTATGGCGAGGAATACGAGTCGAAGTGGTACGAGGACACCAAGAAGCTGGTCGGCGACTATGTCGACCGTACGCCGGTACCGACCTGCCTTCGTAACCACGCGCTGCTGCGCGAGTTGGCCAATGGCGGCGGCCCGATCCGCATGGTGACCAAGGAAGCCTTCCAGGACCCGCACAAGGAAACCATCGGCTGGGAAAATTTCCTCGGCATGACTATCGGTCAGGCGGTCGTGTGGGCGTCGCAGAACATCGATCCCAAGCACACCAACCCGGAACTGACCACGTCCGAGCCCTATGTCATGGGCTCGCACGCAACCTGCTCCGGCGCGTGGGCGAGCGGGCCGGAGGACTATGCGCCGCCGGAATACCGCTGGGGCTACAACCGCATGATGACGGTCAACGGACTGTTCGGTGCGGGCGATGCGAGCGGCGGCACGCCGCACAAGTTCTCGTCCGGCTCCTTCACCGAGGGCCGCATCGCCGGCAAGGCGTCGGTCAACTACATCAACGACATGGGCAACGAACCTGTGCTCGACGAGGCCGAGGTGGCGCGTCTCGAAGCCGAGATCTACCAGCCGATGGACAATTACGCGGTCGGCCGCAACGAGATCGTCGCCGGCACCGTGTCGCCGAGCTACATCCTGCCGATCCATGCGCTGCAGCGTCTGGAGAAGCTGATGGACGAGTATTGCGGAGGCATCTCCACCAACTACATGACCAACGAACCGCTGCTGATGCGCGGGCTCGAACTGATGGACATGCTGAAGGAGGATTCGGACCATATCGGCGCCGAGGACCTTCATCAGCTGCAGCGCACCTGGGAGTTCAAGCACCGGCTGCGGGCATCGGAAAGCGTCATGCAGCACACGCTGTTCCGCACCGAGACCCGCTGGCCGGGATACTACTATCGCGGCGACCACATGAACCTCAACGACGAAGACTGGCACTGCTTCACGCTGTCCCAGTACGACGCCGAGAACGACAAGTGGAACATGGAGAAGGCCCCGGTCTACCACGTGGTCGACTGACGCCGACCTCCATACGGCCAACGAAAAGGCCCGGCCCCGTAACAGGGGCCGGGCTTTTTTTGTTGCGCCTGCCCTGCCTCATACTTGATACAGATCAAGGCGGGATTTCCGCAATCTGCGACCATTCCCGCATACGGTCCGCTCACCGCCCTATCGAACGTCCTTGCGGGCCCTGTCGACATACGGAGGGAAACACATGATTACCAATATCGTCGTACCGACCGACGGGTCGGATCACGCTAAAAAGGCCTGCGACCTGGCCGGAGACCTCGCGGCGAAATACGGCGCCGCGGTGACCATTCTTCATGTCATGATGTCGGATGCGTCTCTGGATCAGCTTCAGCTGCTCGCCACGGAGCATGGCGCGGACGAGGCGCTCATGAAACAGATCGAGGAACTCGTCCAGCTGCCGATGGAGAGCTTTTCCTACGGTAGCGATGCTGTCCCCATGTCAGTGCCGGTGCCCCAGGAGGTTCTGACTGCTATCGGAGGACTCGTAACCGCCGCGGCGCGCAAGGCAATGTCAGAAAAGGGGGTCGAGAATATCTCCGTTCAGATGGTCGGCGGCCATGCCGCTGGCGCGATCATCGACGCCGCCGAACGCACCGGCGCCGACATGATCATCATGGGCAGCCGAGGACTCGGCAATCTGAAAGGTATGCTGGTAGGAAGCGTATCCCACAAGGTGAACAACCTGTCGCCGGTAACCTGCGTGACGGTCAAATAGCGTTTGCGACGCCGGCTTTCCGCTGCCTGCGGAAGCATCTGCCCCCAGGGCTGAGGCCGTGCGAACAGGGCATATTCTGACGTTTTCTGGAGTGGAAGATGATTCAAAACCCGTCCCTCGTAACCCGTATAGCCATAGGTAAAGTCATCGGGCTCGCGTTCGGCGTCGCCGGTGTTCTTCTGCTGCTTCAGTTCTGGCCCGATGCCGACTGGATGATCCTCTGGGGTGTCCTGCTGTGGTACCCGACGCTCGGCGCGATTATCGGCGTCTTCGGGGTCTTCACGTCGCACCCGGTCCTGAAACTGCCCCTGCCGTGGTGGCTCAGGGCGCCGCTGATCGGCGGCTGGATGAATCTCGTGCTCACGCTCTTCGCCTACGACATGTTCGCCATAATCACGGCTGATGTGTTCGGCTCCGACAGCCCGCTGACATCGCCTTTCTGGTTTGTCCTGGAAGGCGCCCTGATTGGCCTTGTCATCGGCTATCTGGCGACGAAGTTCGGTGGCGAAGGCAGGGATACCGTGACCGCGCTTGAATGATGCGGGTCCAGTGTCCGAGATTCAGAGCGCCCTGACACTTCACCAGGAAACCTTGTCCTAGAACATATGGAGCAACCGATGGCAGATATTTCCGGATTGAGAAAAGAGCTCGAAAACATGCTGGTCGAGCTCGGCGCAAAAGTGGATGAGATCGAAGGCGATCTGCGGGCGTCCCATAGCGCGGACTGGAGCGAGCGCGCCACGGAAATTGAAGACGACGAGATGCTCGAATCGCTCGAAGAATCATCGATCCATGAAATCGAGGCGATCAGGAGCGCCCTCCGGCGCATGGATGCAGCGACTTACGGAACCTGCACAAGCTGCGGCGAGGCCATCGCCCCGAAACGGCTCGAAGCGCTGCCCTACGCCGAGAAATGCATCAAATGCGCTGAGGCGGATTAAACCGCCTGATCCTCCATCATCCGCCTGCGGTGTTCGACATGCGCAGCATGCAGGCGACTGAACAGTTCGAACAGGTAGGCGGCAGAAAGGCCGAACAGGATCAGCCCGTTGGCGGCACATATGCCGGAAAGCAGCCGCCATTCTACGGGCAGTAAAATGTCGCCGAACCCGAGCGTCGTGAAGGATACGGAAGCGAAATAGAGGGCGGGCTCGAAATTCGTAAAAATATCGAGTCCCCAGAAGAACAGCGCCCAGACCCATATGGAGACCGACATCGCGCCCATCAGCCACAACGTGATCGCTGATACGATCACGATGGTTTTCAGCGCGTAGGGAGGTTGGGCGAGCCGGTCACTCATATGCGAAAGGATTCTCGATGCGATCCAGATCATGGTCGCCGAAAGAACGACCGTGACCGTAACCGCCAGCGTTCCGATGAAGAGTTGCAGCACCATAGCCGGATTGTTTCAGCATTCGACGCTCCGCTCAATCGAGCGTCGCAGGCGAAACGTCAAAATATGGTCTTGCGGTACAGCAGCGCCTCGCAGTTGCAGCTCCCTTGCCGGTCGGAGCAATGAAACTGGCCCGCATCGCATCGTTCGCGCCAGAAGGATGGCAGGCGCTGCCAGACTTCGAAACCCAACTTTCCCATCATGCCATCGACATGGGGAACGTTGGGGCTTCGTTTGAAGCACACGATCAGCTTGTCGGCGCCCATCCCGACCAGTCGGTCATGCATTAACCCGATCAATTTGGTGCCATATCCGCTTCGACGATGCGCCGGAGACACCGCAACGGCGCGGATCACGCCAAGCGCGCCATCCTGATCCGCCTCCAAAATGTCGCCCGGCAGGTCCGGAAGCTGTCCTTCGAGATGGTCGCGCAACCCGTCCGCCGGCAGGACAGAGCCGAATGCAAAACACAACAGCTCGTCATCCCCCTCATGGCCGATGATCAGAGCGGCGCCCTCCTCCGCAGCCAGTTCCGACAGGCGAGAGAAATAGCCCTGGCCAAAGGCTTCGTCGGCAAGCGCCGTGACATGACCTTGCCAGCGAGCGGAATACAGGTCGAATCGCATACGTCTCCGCTCCCTTAGCGAACGTTAAGAACTGAGGTATTGGCGGCGCCCATCACCCGGAACGCGATCCCTCCGGTAAAAAGACGCCGGATCAGCTTCTTGCCGGAATCCGCGACCGAGATGACCGAAAAGCCACTACCGGCCCGAACAATCTCAGCCGCCGGTTCGCCGACCCTTACCAGGGCGTCGGCGACGCCGATTTCCATCTTAGCAAGCATTTCGGTCGATTTCTCCAGGACGCGCTTCGCCGTTGGAACATCTGCATGGTGTCGCGCAACACACAGCACGGTGACGGGTTCGCCGCAATGATACGCCAGCACCGCTTCTCGCCGCATGGCCTCCAGCGAATGGCGTGTCCCATCGACACAAATCATGTGTCCCCTGCCCTCGCCATTCTCGTGCGGACGCGCCAGCAGCACCGAACAGGGCGCCAGCATGGCGACCTTCTGGGCGACGCTGGCGCCGAAGAAAGACCTTGCCTCGCTATGCCAGTGGCTGGGTTCGCCCATAATGATGAGGTTATAAGGGCCTAGCTCATACTGATCGAGCACCCCACTGGCGATATCCGGCGCCGTCTTGAGCTTGAGAACGATGCTCTTGCCGTTCTCGTGTCGGTATTCGACCTTGTTGTCGCCGAGGGGATCCCCCCAGGAATCGGTGTGGCTGGCAATCGTGGTCCAGTGGGAGGACAGTCCGTCCTCACCGGCCAGCATGTCGAGGCCACGCTTCAGGTAACGGATACCAGGCAGTTCCAGCCCCCACTCCAGCATGTTCTCGCGCGCCACGCGGACCTGAAGGCCTCCCGTCCTGAGTCCCTGATCGATCGGCCGGACATAGAGCAGGATGATGTCGCAATCGTCTGACGTGCCGATTTTCTCGGCAAAGCGAAGCCCGTCATAAGACGCCTCCGATCCGTCGATACAGACGAGAATACGGAAACGGTTCTGTCGACGTTCGCGTAGAGCCCGCAGATCAGACTTCGGTTCGTCGTCGCCCTTGCCAATTCCGGGTAAGATCGCCATCGGCCCGTGTCAGCTCCCCAGCAACGGCCAGTAGAATGTCGCGGCGAGCATCATGATGATTGTGGACATCACCACCATTCGCCAGCCGACCACCAGGAAATCCGTCGTCTTAAGGTAACCCGACGCGTAAACGATGGTGCAGGCTGGCGTGCCGACCACGGTCAGATATGCGAATGCCGACGAGATCGCCGTGATAAAGCCCAGTACGATCGGACTTTCGCCTGCGACAACGGCCATCTTGAGAACAATCGGCCCCAGCACGGCGACCGCCGCTCCGTTCGACATTGTATTGGTCACCAGGGTGGTCAGGGCAGAGACGGCGGCCCACAGCCCGACCCCTTGCTCCGCGCCCAACGGGGTCATGAGTTTCAGGAAGCTCTCCGCGATCCACTGCGCTGCACCGGAGTCCTTCATCTGTACGCCGAGAGAAATCGCGGCCGCATAAAGCAGGATCACGCCCCAGTTGACGCCGGAATTGATCTCCTCCCACCGCACCAGACCGGTGATCAGAAATATGGCGGCGCCGAGGACGGCGACGGTGCCCAGACCCGTGTCGCCCGACAGCGTAATCCACCCGACCAGAATAAGCGCAAAAATGAAGATCGCCAGCCAGTCCGCGGGTTTCATCGGCCCCTGCTCCTGGATCTTCAGGCGCAGCTTGGCGACCGAACGCGACAGCCGCTGGTACTCCGGCCGGAATGTCCAGTTCAGGATCAGCGTGACGAACGGAAGCTGGATCAGAAATACCGGGTAGGCATACAGGATCCAGGTGACGTAATCGATGAGGAATTTCTGCGTCTCCGGGTTAAGCGGGTCGAAGAAGAATTCCTTCCAGTAACCGATCATGATGGCGTTACGCGCGCCCCCTGAAGGCGTGCCGATGCCCGCCACCGAACAGCCGTATGAGATAGAGAACAGCAGAACCGCCGCCAGACGCCGGACTTCCTTGGGATCGTCGGAGGTCAAGCTGATCAGCGTGATGCCGACAGGCAGCATCATCGCCGCCACCGTATGTTCGCCGACAAACGAGGCCAGTACGCCTGAAACCGCCGAGATGCCGAA
>Ga0181578_10002105_pt1 | contig 18852 bp, 14 predicted proteins | sample 071ome_21_FD_148659 | JGI IMG/M metagenome (GOLD analysis project Ga0181578, IMG submission 148659) | Coastal salt marsh microbial communities from the Groves Creek Marsh, Skidaway Island, Georgia - 071401CT metaG (spades assembly) | ecosystem: Environmental > Aquatic > Marine > Intertidal zone... | reverse complement strand
CGAGGGGGAACTCCCTCCGTTGATCGACCGAGCGGGCGATACGATCGCCGAGCCCAACGAATTATCTTAGCGGATTCCAATTTTCTGGACACTGTCGGCACGCGAACGCCAGGACATCTTAGGCTTTCCTTTTCTTTTGACGCTCGTTGCCTAGCGCCATAGGCGAGTAGCGACTCTTAAAAGTCCCGCAATCGGTATCGATGCCAAAAACAATTCTCGGAATTTCGGCTTTTTATCATGACAGCGCGGCCACCATCGTTCGCGAAGGAAAGATCGAAGCCGCCGCTCAAGAGGAGCGATTCACTCGAGTGAAGCATGACGAGCGATTTCCAGAAAACGCCATTGGCTTCTGTCTCGAGCAATTAAATACTAGAGCCAACGAAATCGATTACGTCGCATTCTACGAGAAGCCCCTACTAAAGTTCGATCGGCTAATCGAAACCTACCTAGGCTACGCCCCCAGAGGATTCCGATCCTTTTGCGCCGCCATGCCCCAGTGGCTGAGGACCAAGCTCCATCATCCTCGAGTCATTCGCAAGGCCCTCGGCAAAGGCTTCAACAAGCCCATACTTTTCGTCGATCACCACATGTCCCATGCGGCTAGCGCCTTCTTCCCAAGCCCTTTCGAGAAAGCCGCGATTGTCACTTTGGACGGCGTGGGAGAGTGGGATACGACCAGTATCGCTGTCGGAGATGGGAACCGCATCGAAATGCTCAAGAGTCTTAAATTTCCCCACTCCATCGGTTTACTCTACAGCGCCTTTACCTACTTTCTCGGTTTTCGAGTCAACAGCGGCGAATACAAACTCATGGGCCTCGCTCCCTATGGCCGCCCCACACGCGTTTCTCAGATTGAGGAGACGCTTATCGACCAAAAAGCGGACGGCTCCTTCGCCCTAAACATGAGATATTTCACCTACCCGCATACCCTTGAGATGGTTGGAGACGCATTTCATGAGCTGTTCGAAATTCCTAGACGGCGTCCTGAAGAAAAAATTACGCAAGCGCATATGGACCTAGCGGCCAGCATCCAAGTAGTCGCGGAGAACCTAATCGTCAGGATTTGCCAAAACGCCAAAAAACTGACAGGAGCCAATAAGCTTTGCTTGGCAGGCGGCGTCGCATTGAACTGCGTGGCCAACGGAAAGCTTCTCAAGTCTAGCTTGTTCGAAGAGATATGGATTCAACCCGCCTCGGGCGATGCCGGTGGATCGCTCGGCGCCGCTCTATTTGCCTATTATCAGCTCCTGAATCGAGAGAGAGTGGTCCCTCCTCAGGACTCGATGCAAGGATCCTTTCTGGGGCCAAGCTATTCGCCAGAAGAGATCGAGGAAGCCCTGAATGCAGATCAAGCTGTCTTCGAGCGCTACAGCGACGAAGTCCAGCTCCTGCAAAAGACGGTCGCGGACATCGCCCAAGGCAAAGCGGTAGGCTGGTTTCAAAACCGCATGGAATTCGGGCCGCGAGCCCTAGGAGCCCGAAGCATACTCGGCGACCCGCGCTCCGACGAAATGCAATCTAGATTGAATCTGAAAATCAAATACAGAGAGTCCTTCCGCCCATTCGCCCCAAGTGTCCTGAAGGCAGACGCCCACCGCTATTTCGATCTAGAAGCGGAATCGCCCTACATGCTTTTGGTCGCCCCCATATGCGATTCGATTCGGAAAACCCTTTGCGATGAAGAAAAGGCTTCCATGGAGAGCCCCTATCTCAACGATCGAGTACAAGTGCGCCGCTCAGATCTACCAGCTATTACCCACGTAGACTTTTCCGCCAGAATCCAAACGGTGGATGAAAGTCGCAACGGAAGGTACTATCGCCTATTGCAATCCTTCAAAGAAGCAACTGGTTGCAGCGTTCTCATCAACACCAGTTTCAATGTTCGAGGCGAGCCTATCGTCAACACTCCTCGCGACGCGCTGCGCTGCTTTTGCGCCACTGAAATGGATACTTTGGTGATCGAGAACTTTATCTTGCGCAAGGAGTCCCAAACACGAGAACTCATTGAAAAATACAAACGCCACACGGAGTCTTACAAGCTTGATTAGAAATTGTCCCTGCTTCTCGGAGCTCGCTTTATGATCGCCCTTAGAAAAGTCGACCCCCATCCCGACAAGCAAAGCATTCGCAGGTTCGCGCTCACGCTGCTGATCGGTCTCTCGATTTCAGGGCTGCTCCTATCCGGGATAGCCTCCTGGATCCGCGGATCGCTCAGCTTAGTCCCCTTCTTAGCCCTTTCAGGCGCGGCTATGCTAGGGCTTATCCTCTCTTTCCTTTCCGAGAAAGCGGGAAGGGCGATCCACATTGTTTGGCACGCCATCAGCGCTGCCATCGAGTGGTGCCTCAGCTTGATCTCTCTCGCTTTGATGTATTACGCGGTCATCGCACCAGTGGCCTTGGCTATGTGGCTCTTCAGACGCCAATCGCCCTTGACTCCCGTGGATAAAAGCCGCCCCAGCTATTGGGTCGACAGCCAAGCTAAACGAGATCTAGCTTCCTATTTCAGGCAGTACTGATAAACAAGACTCTCAATCCAAAATATGGCTAAGCAAGATCGAGAAACCCGTAGCATCGATGAAATCGAAGATCAACGTTCGCACGGGATTCTCAGGGAGTTTTGGGACTTTGTCCGAGAAAACAAAAAGTACTGGCTGCTCCCACTGGTTTTCACCCTGCTGCTTCTGGGAAGCCTGATCCTGTTCGCCGGCAGTTCCGCAGCCCCCTTCATTTACACCCTCTTCTGACGGGCCGCTATCGGGCTATGAAGCACTACGTCAACTTCGCTTTGCTCTTCGCCTTCGGGATCCTGGTCGCCAGCGCGCTGCTCCGTTTCTTCCAGCCGTTTAGCCTGCTCACAACTCGCGTGCACATCATTTTCGGAGCCTTCGTGCTCGCATTGGTCGGTGCCCACCTAGCCTCTCGGTTGAGCTATTTCCCGCGCATGCTAAGAGAGCGGAAAAATAGCGGCAAGGGTCTGGGCCAACGGCTCCGGCTATTGCTTTGGCCTGGCCTGAGCTGCGCCTACTTGCTAGCAGCTTGCCTCTTGAGCTGGTGGCCCGTCCCTCAAATCCTCTCTGTAGGATACGAGGTGAAGAACCGCTCCATAATCTTCCGCCCCGAAACTAGCAGCGTCGCCCGCTCACTCGATCGATCTGCGCAAATCAAACGGGCAACTCCCGAAGAGGCCTCTGTCATGATTGAAATCGACTGGGGTCCGGAATTCGATCCAGTCGCCGAGTTCCCCACCCCCTTTTCCGGGACCCGACCACAAATAGCCGTGTGGGCCGAGACTTCCGTCGGCTCGCTCATCGAAACCTTTTTCGTCTCCGAGGAGAGCGCCTTCTCAGAGTCTTTTGCGTGGGCTGGGAATGAACGCCAACGGGTAGACATCCTCCCCATTTGGCGACATCAATTCACCTTGGTTTCGGGTGTCGAACCCGACGGGGATATCGACACTTATTCGGGAGCTACTCCAGAACACAGTTTCACCATAGAGAACTATATCCATGAAGATCCTGACGGCTTCTATCTTTGCGTGGAAGTCAATGTTCCCAACGATCCCAATGCATTCTATCATTCTGATCAGCCGGAATACGCGGAAGGTTATACATTTCCCGGGATCGGGCAACCCTCAGTCTACTACAGCGCTTATATCGATCCCAGCGAGCCAAAGCGCTACTATTTGATGGAGTATGTTGGCCACGGCGGAAGCAGCAGCCAGCAAAGCGGCGACCTCTACTATGACTCCAGCAATATTACCACTGCCAGAGAACTCGTCGACAAGGTCCTCATCCGCATCGATAGACCGGATTATGAGTGAGAGGGCGTCTAACATTTCTGGAATTCGTAGGGTCGCTGCTTGCTGCGACCGCGTGAGTAAAACATCCGCCGCTTCTGAGGTCCCCGCAAGCAGCAACCCTACATCGATAAATCCGATACCATCCACTTATTGGACATTCTTCATGCACCCGAAGCCTCTTCCAATGGTAGCGGCCGATCTTCCCGCGACTGCGGGACCACAACACTGGTCAATGAATGGCCGCTCGGCTTGCGCCGCCGTAACCGTGCATAGGCGCGAGATCGGCCGCTACCGACTAGGCATCTTTCTATTATCGCTGTTTTCCATCCTCCTCTCCTCCTGTGCCCGTGTATCCACTACTGGCTTTCTGAAAGGCGACACGATGGGCACCTTCTACACAGTCCAATATTGGTCAGACAACACGCTTGAGCCTCAAAAGTTGGATACAACTATTAAAAATGTTCTGAACGAATTCGAGAACCAGCTTTCCAACTGGCGTCACGATAGCTGGGTAAACCGATTCAACGCCTCCCCCGCCCACAAGCCCATACCCGTCCCCGAACACGCGTTCAATGTTATCAAGCTCTCACTGGAATTGGCGGAGAGGACGAATGGGGCCTTCGATCCAACTCTGTCGCCCCTTATCCAACTGTGGGGATTCGGAACCAAACGCAGCGAGCGTATCCCAGAGGAACAGGCGATACAAGCTGCCCTGCAAAAGGTGGGCTACCAGAAGCTTGTTCTTGATACGGACAACTCCACCCTGCTCAAGACGGATCCCCATATGCAGCTCAATTGTTCAGCCATTGCCAAGGGCTACGCCGTCGACCTGGTCACCAAGGAATTGCGGCAACGGGGTGTTCAAGGAGCGTTGGTCAATATCGGTGGCGAGGTTTACGCAGCCGGAACGAAAATCGATGGATCTCCTTGGAACGTGGGCATACAGGAAAATTCGTCGAGCGGCCAGAAGTTGAGATCGAAGAGGGCTATTCCCCTTCACTATCAGGCCCTAGCAACGAGCGGCCACTCGCAACGCGTGTTCTTCAGAGACGGTCAACGCTATTCCCATGTTCTCGATCCTCGAACAGGCCGCCCCGTCGCAGCTCTTATTGCCAGCGCTTCCATCATCGCCCCCAACTGCGCTCTGGCGGATGGGCTTGCCACCATCGCTCTCATCATCGATAGTGATGCCATGACTCAGCTCGCTGGCCAGTATAACGGTATCGAGTATTTTTATACCCCATGGGACAATCAAAACCAAGGTAGGGAAGCTCGGCTTCATCCTGACCCAGTCGAAAGGCTCGATCCTCCGCGCAACTTTTCCCATTCGGAGAACCGCTTGTCTAGCCGAGGGGCCGCCGAAGGCTGAAAGCCAGTCCTCCATAACCAATTCCTCTGGCAACCAAAAATCTTCATGAAACGAATACGCTCAACTTTCGCTCTTATCCTGCTTTCACAACTTCTCTGTTTCGCTGGGAACTGGCCTCAAGCCGGCGGCCCCAATGGCGACTTCATCGTCCCCAATGCCGCCGCCCCAACGGAATGGAGCGTTACTCTGGACAAGAATATCGCCTGGAAATTGACGCTACCCGAACTGGGTCAAAGCTCGGTAACAATATGGGACGATCGGGTGTACTTCGCTATAAACAAACCCGTCCAGGAAGACACGGTTTTGGCCAAAGATATCGTGGCTTACTGCTGTAGCGCGATCGATGGCTCCGTTATTTGGAAGCGGGAGATCCCGGGCATCTATCCGCTGAAAATCGCCAGTAGCTGGGGGGACAGCTCAGGATTGCCCGCGGTGACGGATGGCAAGCATGTAGCCTTCCTCAACGCATCTGGCGCCATCGAGTGCTTCGACAAAAACGGCAACCGCATCTGGCGCCGGGAAGCCCTTTCATCGTACCGGGGATCCCCCTTCCTCATCGACAACAAACTCATCTACATGCAGATGAACTGGCCGCCCGACGAAAAGGGAGGGTATCCTCATCCTAAAGAGGAGCTGCCTTTTTCCGACTGGACCCAAATGCAGGCAATCGACTTCAAAACCGGTAAACCCGCGTGGTCGACCCAATGCGGCGGAAACATCGGGAGCCAGCCGATGCCTTTAAAACTCGACGATGGGAGAGACGTTTTCCTCGTAGGCAGAGGAGGCGGTCACGAACCTCCTGAAAAGCCGCTCGGCGTTTCGCTTGTCGATGCCTCCGATGGATCTGAGATCTGGAAACTCCCAATCGACAACTATGAATGTCGGCAAACGATGCCCATCCACGACGGGCACGCCCTCGTTATTCATAATGAAGAGCATTGGTGGGTGGATATCGAATCCGGGAAAGTAGCGAAGAGGGTATCGCTCTTGGAGGGTGTCACCGTTAACGAGAGGAAAGGGAATAGCTGGATTTCCCAATCGACCAGCCTCGAGCCTAATCCAAGATCCGAAAAGAGCGACCAGTCCAATCTGCTCGTGGGAGACTACCATTACTTTCGTAGCTATATTTACAACTACCTCGGTCGCGTAAATGTGAATACCGGAAAAGTAGAATATCTCCAACTCCCGGTCAGCATGCTGCGTCAGCCCGACTGCCCGGACGAGTTTATCTGGAACAAGAGCGACTTGAAGTCCGAGCCGGAAAAGCTCTTCAACGTTCCCACGGAAGTCTCTCACTGGACCTTTAAGCCAAACCGCATGGTCAATACAAGAGGATACCAACTCTTGGGAGATGTCCGTTCCCAAGGAAACGGCTGGGGACACTTCGCTGCCCAGATCCCCACCGCTGTAGGGGATCACCTCTACGTCCCGATTATGAACGGCATGGTCTATGTGATCGATTGGAACGCAAATGTCCTCGACGAAGGGGCGCTTGTCTCAATCAACGACCTCGGCCCGATCGGGGAAGCCTGGACTCGCAGCAACCTAAGCTATTCTAACGGTAAGCTCTTCGCCCAAACGATTAGAGAAATTGTCTGTATCCAAGAATAGGTGAGTTCTTGAATCTGATGGCAGGGAGGATCGAGCCGTCTCTCCCTACCTAATTTGACACACGCTGGAAGCCTGCGCTACCTCTGACCTGCGCTACACCGGATCAGCTACCCGGTTTTGGGCCAACTAGCTCAACGAAATTACCATCTGGATCGCGAACAATCGTTAGAGCCATTGCCGGATTCAAATTGGCTGGCAAGGCTTTGGGGCTATGGGCTATGGGCTTCACGCCCGCCTTCTTCAATCGAGCCAGCGCTTCATCCGTGCTCTTGACGAATATAGTGATGTAGCTGAAGCCTAGTGAGGTGGTGACGTGATCGTTCTTGATTTTCCGACTACGGCCGCCCCCTTCCATTAGTTTCAACCGGGTCGCCTCCTCGCCCTCACCTAACGTTAGTACCTTAATATCGAGCGCTTTACCATTGGTTAAACCCACCTCTTTGGCGTAGTCGCCATCCACCTGGAAGCCGCCCGCGTCCTGAAAACCGATGGCTTCAGTGTAAAATTCTACTGCAGCGTCGAGATCGCTAACAACGCAGCCCAAGTCGATTGTTGGCTCGGTGAATGGGCTTCCGTGGTGATCCCCATGGGCAACCGCCACGAGCGTGAAAAGGAAAGAAGTAAAAGCAGAGAGGCAGACAGTGGTTTTCATAGGACTGGCAACCTAGCGAAACCAAATCGAGCCGTAAAAGCAATTAATGCTCACCGTGGAAACTTAGGTGATAAATTCAATCTAGGTAGGGAGGACCGTCTCGGTCCTCCATTTTTTCAGATCACCGACGCGCGGTGCGAGGACCTGAGCCAGTGACAATCGATCATTCATTTAGCGATATGGTATTAAGATATTCACTAACAGGATACACCCCGACAAGACGGGATTGCATGATGGCTTCGCCAACTTGATAGACAGTTTGCTCGGTAGTTCCATCAAGCTGCTGACGGAGGAAGTATCATGCAGCGAAGCGTATCCTGTTCATCAAAAAATTGCATTTCTTTTTATCAAAAGAGCTGTAGTTGAAGCCGCGTCCTTATTGTTTTGGTTAGTTCGCATCGAAGACACTAACCCCTTTTGTCTGCCCAATCCCTCGCGCTTCCAATCGACGCATCAAACCCTTGGCGGAGAAGACGGAAGTCGCTGACAACATTAAAGAAACGATAGCCAAGTTCCCAAAGACGATCGCGCTCCGCCGGATCCGAGCAAATGATGGCCGCCGACTTGCCGTACCGCAAGCAAGCCTCGCCCGTCCTCTCAATAACCTCTTGTAGTTTCGGATGACCCATCTGGCCGATTAAACCCATATTGGCCGCCATATCTCCAAGACCCACGAACAGCATGTCGACTCCCTTGATGGCGGCGATCGTCTCAATATGCGGCACTGCTTCCGGCGTCTCGATCTGAGCCACTAGGAACGTATTATCGTTTTCATGACGCATATACTCTTCAAGGGAAGCCGTTCCCAGGTCTGTGTCGGCGTGAATTGGATCCAGTCCCCGACGGCCCAGCGGAGGGAATTTCATCATCTCCACCACCAGCTCTACTTCTTTCACCTCGCGGACTTGCGGCAACATAATTCCTCGCGCGCCCGCTTCCAGCAAGTAGGACAGATCCGTGTGATTTTCCGGTTTTACGCGAATGAGGCAATCGCAGCCCGAAACGCGGGCAGACAGTATCAGCGATTGCAGGACGGCTGGATCGATCTTCCGGTGCTCCAAGCAAATCCACACGCAATCGAATCCCGCTCTACCTATCATTTCTACGATCTCGGGATCCGCATAGCATGCCTTGGCGGAGAGAATGGGTTCTTGATTTGCGAGCTTGGTTCGAACGACGGACGATATCATGGCCTACGCTTTATTCGATTATAGGGAGCTCAGCCAGAGAAAAACCTTTTTCATCGTTTCCAAATATCATCGCCCTTGTCCGCCAAGTTCTCTACCGTCCCTCTTCTAACAATCAAGACCCCCAGTTGCCGATGAGATCGATTCCTCAAATCCTCGCCATTTTTCTTCTCCCCTCGCTTTGCTTCGCGGAGCCATCGTCTACAATTCCCTCATGCCGGATCGAGGAGACCATCGTCTCCTACCGGGATACCGGAACGATGGACTACCTGGGGTTCCCTGCCATCGCCGTTTCCGGCAACAATGAGATCATGCTGTCATACAAACGTGGTACAGACCATGGCTGGGATCCCGGAGCCGTACTGGAGATTGTTCGATTCGATCTAAACAGCGGGCGGGCGATACAATCCCCCATCCAGCTAGGGATACCCGACCGCATCATGGAAATGGGAGAATGGGTGCGCTTCCCAGACGGGACACTCAGCACCTACATCGACGCCCAGAGAACCAACGACCAAAGGCAGGCCTTTCGAATTGGGCTGCGAGGCGCCATCAGTCGCGACAATGGCAAGAGTTTCGGACCGCTCGAAAGAGTTGGCGTGATCGATGGCGTAGAATACGGCTACTTATTCGACTCCGCTATCGTGGGCCAACGCCTCTACGCCCTAATCATGACCTTCGAATATTTGGCAGGCGGAAGACGATCCGTCGACGCCCTTTATACCGATGACAATGGGAAAACCTGGCATTTCATTCGAAACCTCAGTCAGGAATTTGGAGACATTCGTATCAATGAAAGCAGTCTCCTTCCCTACAAAGACGGCTTCCTGGTCACCACTCGCGGCTACGACCTTAGAGCCCGGATTCACCGCGTGGACCGAGAGTTCCGTTTGATCAAGGAAGCCAACCTAACCGAGATTACCTCAACGATGGACGGCTATGTTGGGCGTCCTAGGCTCTTCACCTACGGCGGCTCCTATTTCCTTATGGGCCGAAACTTCAAACCTCCGTACCGCAAAATTCCAATGGAGCTTGGCCTCTTCCGTCTAGACCCGGAAAAACTGGTAGTAGAACAGTCATTCGTCCTCGACAATGCAGAGCAGGGGGAGGTCACCGACGGATATTACACTTGCCCCATAATTGTGGATACTGGAGATCGAAAGCTGCTAAACGTTTTCACTTACAAGGGCTTGTTCGGAAACTCGCCTGATATCCTGCGTCTGCAATTCGACAGCGCTGCATTTCTACCATAATCGCCCTAGCGATCATGAATCTGCCAAAATTTCTCTGTCTCGCTTCGACTATCCCACCTCTGTGTTTAAACGCAGCAGAATCAACTGGGCCAGTCCCGACTGCGCCAGAATACCGAATAGAGGAAACCATCGTGTCCTATCGTGGAACGGGAACCCAGGACTATCTAGCCTTTCCCGCAATCACGCCCTCTGGCGATAACGAGATATTGCTTTCCCACAAGCGCGGGAAGGCGCACGTCAACGACTTGGGAGCCGCGCTGGAAATCGTTCGCTTCGATCTGGAGAGCGGTCGTCCGATTCAGGAACCCATTCAACTAGCGATACCTGGTGAAGCCATGCAAATGGGCGAATGGGTCCGCTTTCCCGATGGGACGCTTAGCACTTACATCGATGCCCTCACAGTGGACGAGGAGGGAAAACATATTCGGACTGGACTCGTACGCTCCCTAAGTCGAGACAACGGGAAAAGTTTTGGACCGCTGGAACGGGTAGGCATCATCGATGGCGTTGAATACGGCTACCTGTTCGAGGCGGTCAGCATTGGTCAAAGGCTCTACGCTCTTATCATGACTTTCGAATATTTAGCCGGTGGCAGGAGATCGGTCGACGCCCTCTACACCGATGACAATGGAGAAACCTGGCATTTCATCCGAAACCTGAGTGACGAATTTGGGGACGTTCGCATCAACGAGAGCAGCCTCATTCCGTACAAAAACGGCTTTATCGTAGCGACGCGCGGCTATGACAACATGCAGCGACTCCATCAGGTCGACATGGATTTCAATTTGATTACGGAAACCAATATTACGGAAGAAACCCCTTCCATCAGCTCCTATATTGGCAGGCCACGGCTATTCAGCCACGATGGAAAACTCTTTCTCATAGGAAGAAACTGGAGAGCCCCAGACCGCAAAATTCCCATGGAGCTGGCTCTCCTGCGCTTCGATCCAGTGAGCCTAGAGGTTGAAAAGCACTTCGTCCTCGACAATACAGAGCAAGGCAAAGTTAACGATGGATACTACCCTTGTCCTATTTTGGTAGATACAGGAGATCGAAAGCTCCTCAACGTGTTTGACTACCGGGCTTTATTCGGAAATTCGCCCGACATTGTTCGCTTCCAATTTCGAGCCGAGGAGTTTCTAGATTGAGCAATATGGACCCTCTTACGGCCAACGCGCTTCAGGGGACTTGGAGTACCCTACTGCTACCCTTAGATGAATCTGAAAACATTCAATGGAGCGGCGTCGAAACCCAATTAAACGCTTTCGCTGAAGCGCAAGTTGACGGTATCTATTTCAATGGTACAGCCGGAGAGTTCTTCAGCCAGACCGACGAGGAGTTTCTAAGACTAGCAACTACAGTTGCCAATTTTTGCCACGGTAAGAGCATTCCCTTTCAGATTGGCGCCGCCCATCCTCAAGCCATCGATACCTTGAAAAGAATCGAGGAAAGTCGCCATCTATCGCCCAACGCCTTTCAAATCATCTTACCCGAATGGACCCCGCTGAACTGGGAAGAGATTCACCGGTTCCTGGAACGGATCATCGCCGCTGCCGATCCCATTCCAATCGTCCTCTACAATCCCCCTTATGCTCAACAGATTCTCACCCCCGAAGAATGGAGCTCGATAGCCGCCGCCTTCCCCGCTCTGATTGGAATCAAGGTCGCCGGTGGAGACGCGGATTGGCATGAAGCGATGCGTCCAGCAGCAGAGAAGCTATCGGTATTCGTAGCGGGAATACGCCTGGCATCGGGAATAATCAAGGGTTGCGCCCGCGGCAGCTACTCCAACCTCGCCTGTCTATCGCCAAAAGGGGCTGTCCAATGGGGCCGACGCATATTTACGAATCCAGATCTAGCCCTGCAGCAAGAGGTGGCGATCAAGCGCCTTTTCGAGGATGCTATAGCCCCTTTTCGAGGGAAATTCTCGAATAGCGCTTTGGACAAGGCTCTTGCGGCAGCAGGCGGGTGGGCCGAACTTTCGCCAACCACGCGATGGCCGCTCTCCAGCATTTCCCCATCCGAAATCCAGAAACTCGCGCTCCAATTCCGGGAGGGCCTGCCTTTTCTCTTCGAGGAAAACAATTCGATAGAATGAAAACCACTCAAACTCAGTTTAGCTGCGATGTGTTGGTCGCGGGAGGGGGGCCGGCAGGGGTTAGCTCAGCCCTGGCAGCTGCCCGTTGCGGGGCTAAGACAATCTTGTGCCAGGATCGTCCTGTTTTAGGAGGCAATGCCTCCAGTGAAGTGCGGATGCATATTGTGGGAGCCAATGGCATGAGCGAAGGGATAGCCCTTGAGCGCGAGGCTCGCGAAGGAGGTATCGTCGAGGAAATCAGGCTGAATCAGTGCGTTCGCAATCCGCAACGCTCTCCATCCATGATGGATCTCGAGCTCTACGACCTGTGCCGACAAGAACCCAACTTGACCCTTATGCTGAACACCACAGTGACGCAGGCCCGTACAAACGGGAAGCAAATAGAGTCGATTACCGCGGAGCGTCCGAGCACCCACGATCGCTTTGAAATCTCCGCCCAAATTTTCGTCGATTGCACCGGAGATGGAGCCCTCGGCTACTTGGCTGGGGCGTCTTTCTCTATGGGTCGCGAATCCCAAGCGGAATATTCCGAATCTCTCGCCCCAACGTCCGGCGACAAAAAAACGCTGGGATCCACGCTTCTGTTCCAAGCTCGACGGCACCCCGTCCCCATGCCCTTCTCCCCTCCTCCGTGGGCCCGCTCGTTCTCCGCTGAATCCTTGAAGCGCCGCCCCTTCGGCCAGCGAGGACTCGATCTAAATCTTGAATACGGTTTTTGGTGGCTAGAATGGGGGGGCGAACTCGATACCATCAAGGATAACGAGACCATCAGAGACGAGCTACTTTCAGCTCTCATGGGGGTTTGGGATTTCATTAAGAACCGCTCCGATGTGGATGCGGCAAACTGGGCTCTTGAATGGTGCGGCTTCCTGCCCGGAAAACGAGAGAGCCGGCGGTTAATCGGGCTTCACTTGCTAACGGAAAACGACCTGATGCAAAGCCGGGCTTTCCAAGACGCAATCGCCACCGGAGGCTGGCCCATCGACACTCATCCACCGGGAGGGATCGACGCGATCGACGAGCCGCCCTGCGATCAGCGTCCCGTACCCTATCTTTTTGATATCCCCTTGAGTAGCTGCCTTTCGAAGGACTTCAACAATCTCATGTTCGCGGGGCGCAATATTTCCGCTACTCATATCGCCTTCGCCTCTACCCGCGTCATGGCAACGTGCTCGGCCATCGGCCAAGGCGTGGGGACGGCAGCGGCCTATGCAATTCAATCGGAAACCGTTCCCAATGATCTTCCCTCCAAGCCTGAAAGCGCATTCCGCATCCGTCAGCAACTCCTCAGAGACGATGCCATGCTCCTGGGCTGCCAAAATGAAGACCCACGAGATCTCGCCCGAAAAGCCTCTGTAAGCGCCTCCAGCGAGCTGCCTAACGGTCCAGCCAACGCCGTCATAGATGGTTGGACACGCTCCCTTCGAAGCCCGAATTCCAATCCCGCTCATAGTCCAATCGGAGCTCCGCCAGATCGCTTTCCCGACGGAACCCATCGCTGGATGTCGGATCCAGCTCTAGGATTGCCCGCTTGGATCACCCTTTCCTGGCAAAGCCCGGCAACTGTCAGCAGCATCGAGCTGATTTTCGATACCGGAATGCACCGACTACTAACTCTGTCCATGGCAGACGGATACACTGGGCGCATGCATTGGGGCGAACCTCAACCTGAAACGATCCGAGACTACGCCATCGAGGCGAAAATCGACGGCCATTGGAAAACTATTCTGGAAGCCCAATCCAACTACCAAAGGCGCCGCCTTCACCGCCTGGCACAACCTTTCGAAGCTTCAAGTATTCGAATCCACGTTTTAAATACGAACGGAATCGATCACGCTCGCATATTCGAGATTCGGGTTTACTCACCCAATTCGGATGGCCCTTTTCTGACTTAAGCGGCCGCGAAAACCCCTCCCCCCCAATGCCTTTGAGAATGGCAAGGCTACTTATCCCTGAGAGAGTTTCCAATAATTTCATTTTAGGGTCGCTGCTTGCGGCTACCGCATTGGCGGCTTAAACTGTCCCTGGGCGGTCGCCGCAAGCAGCGACCCTTCACCGAATAGCCGATTCCGTCAATACATTGGAAACACTCTTATACCACATGCTTCGGACCATAAGCGCGGATTTCGTAAAGCCCTTGATCCGTTTTTCGTGCGCCTGGAGCCAATTTAACTCGAACTGATCGCAGCCTGACGGGATCGAAAGTGTGCCGTCTGATTCGCTGATAATTGTTGAAGACATTCGCCAGTTCCTTCTCCGTCCCATCCGCAAGCGTGCCGATGACCCTGTAGTCGCGGATCGTCTCTGGCTGCGGGCCGGAAATCATTTCGTCCTGCAGCCAAACCAGAGAGGTCATAGTCAAATCGCGATTCATCCCTGTATCATGAGTCAGCTGTATCTCGCCCACCTCGACAGGACGTTTCCAGCTCACCTCGATCCATGCGTTTTCGTCGCTGGCCGGAACGATCCACCGATTCGCGAATTCATCTGGCTTGTCGTAGGTCAATCCGGACAAAATGTTTTTCGGCGACGTCTCGGGTGACGCACTGGAGGCGGCAACCTCAGCTTTTTTCGCTAAGTCCGCCTTGTCCTCATTCCTTTCACCCATAATCAAGGCTCCGTCACGAAGGAGTTGTTGCTGTAAGGCCACGACCCGTTTTTCGCTAGCCCGCAGTTCCCGAGGCGTAATTCCCGCCGCCTGACATTGATGGGCTGCCGTGCCCGCGGCCTGCCCGATAACCGCGCAGGTCAGCATAACCCGGAGAGAGGTAAAAGCGACGTGGGTGGCGCTAACATTTCTCCCTGCCATCAGCAAATTAGACACGTTTTTTGAATACAGGCTACCAAGGGGTATATTGTAAGGTTCGGGATACCTTGTCGGCAAGAATGGCTTTCGCTCCGGAGCGTCGAATCCCAACGCTGGATGGTCATCTAGCGACCAGCCGCCAAAAGCAACCCCATCATCGAATGACTTCCAATTTCCCTCCACATCTTGCTGGGTAAGGATCATATCGCCGATGAGGCGACGCGATTCCCGCTTGCCGGGGATCATTCCAACCGTTTCCAGGGCCCAGTTAGCGGATTTCGGATACAACCCACTATTCTTGATATGATCCCAAACCCCGAGAACGATAGCCAGCAATTCAAACCGCAAGCGCTCGTTGTCGCGAATAGTATCATAAACGCCGCCTAATTCGATCCACCAATAGCCGTAATGCCAGGTTTCGGTATCTACGGGACGGTGCTTCAAGTCGTCGCTGGTCAGCTTTCGAGCCCATGACGGGGGCTCGTAATACATAGGGCGATCGTGCTCGCGAGCGGTAAAGAGAATCGACGAACCTTGGGTCGTTCCCGGAGGATCATAGTCAGCCAGCGATTCCCCGAATTCATCAGAGGACTCCCTTCCCAGACGAAACTCAGCCCCCGCCTCGAAGCCCAATCGACTGTCTCCCGTAGCGTCGATGAACATAGCCCCACGAATATGGTATAAATGCTCGGTCTTGTCGCACCGAGCCCAAACCGAATCGATTCGATCGCCCACTTTTTCCGCTCGATAAACTGCCGTATCCAATAGGAGTTTGATATTGGGCTCCCGGATTACTTTGTCGTAGAGCATCAGGTCCCACATTTCCCACGAGTATTGCTCGTTCTGATACGCATTTTCTAGGCAGAGCTCCTCGACGACGCCGCCTTCACGAAAGCCGAAACGGGAACCTCTCGGATGCATTTTGATCTCGCTGCTGGAATTCCCGCCCAACCGGCTTCGATCTTGGACCAGAATCACGCGCGAACCGAGTCGGGCCGCGCTAATGGCCGCGCAGACTCCCGCGAGGCCCCCACCCGCAACCAGAAGGTCAGCCTCAAGCTCAACCACATGCATGTTGGGGTCGCTCGCCGCTGCCCCCGGTTTCGTATCATCCGGAGCTAGCTCGTCGATCTTCACCCCAAGATCCTTTCGAGTCACGAATGGGTCTTCATCGTTGGCCAAGGACTGGGGCGCCTTGACAAGCAAACTGTATCCAGCAAAGGCCGCAGCCCCAGACAAAAATTTTCGGCGAGCGAAATCGTGATTACCACGAGCAGGGGATTTTTCCGGATTTCCTTCCATAATAATGGGGATTACTACAAATCCTATCTTCGTCGCGGTTGCGAGCGAAATCGAATTATGAGAACGCTCTTAGTCAACCATTGACTCACACTTTTCTTGTCAATTGCTAGTACCGGCTATTAAGCGTTATTTCACGATTTCGACCGGGGGGAAGGTTTGCTCCAAAAAAATGGAGCTGCCCAGCCTGCGGATTGACCAAATTTGCGACTTTCGCTGTAATCTTTCTTAACATGACCCAACAAGCCAAAGAACTAAATGCCCACTCGGTCGATCGACGCCATTTCCTGCGTTCCGCAGCGGCCTTGATCGCTCTGCCTGCCTTGGAATCTCTACCCGTCCTTGGGGCCACTGGCGCCGCTACTGCAGCCCCTAAAGCCAAGAACCTAGTGTCGATCGGAGCCTACCTGGGTTGGCACCAGAATGCTTTCTATCCGAAGGAGATCGGAAGGGGCTACAAATTGCCCACCACGCTTAAGCCTCTGGCCGACCATCAGAACGATTTCACCGTCTTTTCCGGGCTCGATCACCGGGCCCCCAATGGCCATAACGCTTGGAGCAATTTCCTCTGTGGAAACACGCCCAACGCCTACTCCATGGACCAAATTGTCGCCGATCAAATTGGCCAGAAATCTCGCTTCCCATCCGTGCAGCTCACCGCTGGAACGGGTGAAGGCAGCAAGGCCATGAGCTTCACCAAGCAAGGCATCGGTTTACCGATGATCCAGCGTCCCAGCGTATTCTATAAGAGGCTTTTCATGTCGGAAGCCGATAAACAGCGCATGGAGTACATGCTGCGCAGCGGCCGAAGCTCACTGGACCTCGTTCTGGACGACGCCTTGCGCCTGCAAAAGTCGGTTACCTCGACCGATCGAGACAAACTCGATGAGTACTTTGATTCCATGCGCTCGGTAGAGAAGCGAATGGAGCGGCAGATTTCTCAAATCAACGATCCCCTGCCATCTACGGATTACAAGCTACCCGATACGGATCCGATCACCCCGAATTTGCTCATGGAAGCGGAGGTCTTAATGTACGACCTTATGGCCCTCGCCATAGATACCGATTCCAGCCGCGTGCTGTCTTTCTTCATCGACGGGTTGGGTCAGGTTTTCTCGTTCGATGGAGTGCCGCTTCGTTCTGGCTACCACGGCCTCTCTCACCACGGCAACGATCCGGAGATGATCCGCGATCTGGTCTCCATTGAAACCGCTCACATGCATTGCCTGAATGGCTTCCTCAAGCAGCTCAAAGAAAAGAAACGCCCCGACGGCACATCGCTGCTCGATGAAACGATCATCCTCGTAGGAACCGGTATGGGAGACGCCAGCCGCCACTCTAACGCCGACTTGCCGACACTGGTCGCAGGAGGCGGATTCGATCACGGAAGGCACATCGCTATCGATGCCTCCAAGCCAGATGCTCCGCTGCTCGGCGACCTCTACATTACTCTGATGCAGCAGCTGGGGGTGGAGACCAACGAATTCTCCAACGCCAACCGAAACCTGAATCACATTTTCAGTTAGAGACATGAAACGATTCGTCCGCATGGTCGCTATCCATGTGGGGCCTTCGCTCGCGAAGCGCCGCGCAAGCAGATCACTGAACTCGGTCAAAGCAGCGTGCCGTAGGCGACACCCCTACATCCTGTTTGTATTGATCGCATCCACATTTTCGCTACACGCGAAAACCGAGATCCCCATTCCCGAGAAGCCTTTGCAGGTACTCGAGGACTACTGCCTCGATTGCCACGACGCATTCGAGCAAAAGGGCGACATCAATCTCGAACATCTGGCCATTGATTGGGCCAATAAGAACAAGCGGCATCTGTGGGAATCCGTGCATAACATGGCCGAAGAGGGAATGATGCCTCCCCCGGACGAAAAGCAACCCTCGCCCGAAGAGCGCGAGGCCCTCCTAGCCTGGCTCGACTCGTCATTGCTAGAGCATACTCCCATTGGCGGGACGCTTCCTCGCCGCCTGAGCGCCGAGGAATACCGATCCACCATCCGTCACCTTTTCGACCTGCCCGACTATGAGCTACCACTCGGGTTTCCTAGAGATTCCCAGTACCACGGGTTCAACAACGTGGGCGAGGGCCTTGTTCTATCGCCCCCCTTGATGGAAGCCTATGCCAACGTGGCTGAGCAAATCGCCGACACCATCTACCCGCCCCAGCGAACAGCCCCCCCGTCCACCACCAGAACAGCCGGCCCCAACGATATGGTGCTCAGTTTTTCCGCCGGCAAAGTAGTTGACGACGCCTTGCTCCTCGTTTCACGCGGACATGAAATCTTTCGAAGCTGTTCCTGGCCCAGCCGCATGGAGATCATGTCTTCCGGGACATACCGGATCACGGTCAAGGCAGCTAAGCACAAGCCAACGTGGGGAGGCCCGATGCAGCTGGAAATCCGGGCTCGCGAGCTCTCTGCCAGCGATCGTTCTCGGGCGGATATCTTTCGCCTGTTGAAGGTCATGGACGTCCCATCAACGGAACCAACAACGATTACTTTCGAGGCAGACCTGTACGAGGGCCAGACTTTACTATTCCGTTGGATGAATGCGGACATGGCCCACGACTATACCAAGTTCGCCAAACACATGCGTGAATGGTTTGAAAAAGATAAGCGTTGGCTAGCAGCCTGGCAACGTACCGTATTCCCAAACGGCGATTTCAGCAAGATTCGCACTTCTGTTATTCGGGGTCGCAGTGGGTGGGAATACCTTTCCGAAGCGCTTGCCGACCCGGACCTCGACATAAGTCGAGCAACTATGGAT
>Ga0181578_10002104_pt1 | contig 18853 bp, 14 predicted proteins | sample 071ome_21_FD_148659 | JGI IMG/M metagenome (GOLD analysis project Ga0181578, IMG submission 148659) | Coastal salt marsh microbial communities from the Groves Creek Marsh, Skidaway Island, Georgia - 071401CT metaG (spades assembly) | ecosystem: Environmental > Aquatic > Marine > Intertidal zone... | reverse complement strand
CGTCGGTACAAGGAAAGGCCAGACCGGCGTGATCAGCAGGTCGATATTTTCAAACAGGGCGGCAATAGTCTGCTGTGCGTACCGGGCCCGGTGAGCCAGCAGTTTCCTGTATTCAGCATCGCTCGTAAACATGCCGGCGAGTATCCGCATGACCGTCTGCTCATTCATCTGCTGATGCGAATTCAGGACCGTATCGCGGTGGATATGTGCCGCTTCCGTCGCGATGATGAGGAAGTTGAGCGCATTCGTGCTCTCAATTCCCGGAATGGAGACAGGGATGATTTCCCCTCCCAGTTTTTCTGCTTCACCGATGACCGCGTCAGTGGCATCCGCCACGTCGGTATCGCTCCCATCAAGGAAATAACGTTCCGCCCTCCCGATCCGCAGCCCTCCGATGCCGCCTTCAAGACCGGCCAGATCAAGGCTCATGCGAGTATCCAGGCTTTCCCTGTCGCCAGTGTCGTGGCCGTGAATGGCCATAAGCAAACGGCAGGCATCTTCGGTGGAACGTGCAAGCGGGCCGATGGTGTCAAGAGAGGTGGACAGCGGAAACACGCCGTTCCGGCTGACCAGCCCCTGGCTTGGCTTGATCCCGACAAGACCACATGCGGCCGCAGGCAGTCGTATCGAGCCGCCTGTATCACTTCCCAGAGCAGCGGGAACGATCCCGGCCGCGACCACCGCCGCCGACCCTGAAGAAGAGCCGCCGCATATGTAAGATGTGTTCCAGGGGTTTTTCGGCGTGCCGGCATACGCGTTATGCCCCGTGACGCCAAGGGCAAATTCCACCGAAACCAGACGTCCGCAATCAATCGCGCCGGCCTGGTCAAGCTTTTGGATCACGGTTGCTGTTTCGTTCGAAAGGCGTCCCTGATGTGATCTGGAGCCGCCTTCATCCGGCCAACCTTCGCGCCGGAACAGCTCTTTATGCGCCAGCGGAACGCCGGAAAGAACACTGTTTCCGGGAGGGGAATTTCCGGCCTGCGAGAGGGTGAAATCCCGGTCGATATGGGTGACGGCATCAAGGGCGCGCCCGATGGTGTCCAGATCATTCAGCACGGAAAGTGCCTGTGAGGAGGCAACACCCGCATCCGATGTTCTGAGTTCGGAAACCGATTGATATCTGGTCACGATGATATCTCGCTTTCGTAAATGTCACGAAGGCGGAGCCCATCGGTATCCGGGGGCAGATCCTCAAGAAGGGTAAGCAGATCAGCACTTGTCTTCAGCGCCAGTTTGATCTGCTCGTCCGGCAGGCCTGCTGCCGCCAGCTTTTCTTCCGTTACGGGTGTTGGTTTTTCGGTCATGCCAGAAGACTAATTAACCTTGCCCCCGGAAACAAGAACGAAACCGAATGAACATGGACTTTTCGCCGCCGGATGACCTCTCACGTCACCCCAAAGATGAGGACAGTGCAGTGATATAACAATCGCGCTGGTCGCATAAACGCAAGACTTAGGATATGATGGTGCCGATAGGATACTACGCGCATCAGTCAACGAAGTCATGAAGAGCCCCATGTCGGTATCAGCAGACAGAACATCCCTGCACCAGTTAAGCCGCCTTCTGGATGATGGCGTGCTGCTGGTGGACAGAAACCAGCAGATCAGGATGACCAATACGGCGGCCATCCGGTTTCTTGGTGATAACCTTGTCGGGCGCAAGCTCACCGATATGCTGAGTTACAAGGATATTGCGCAGGAGTTCAACACATGCCTTGAGACAGGTGGTCCGGTGGAATTTGTTTCCGGCACCAGCCGGGATCATATCCGCCAGTTCCGTGTCCGGATGAGTCTGATCGACGATGAGACCGTGGCCATTCTGCTTATGGATATGACCCTGCTGCATAATCTGGAAAAGGTCCGCCGGGATTTTGTCGCCAATGTCAGCCATGAGCTCAGATCGCCGCTGACGTCACTGATAGGTTTTATTGAAACCATGCAGGCATCGCCGGAACTGGATGAAGCGGCCCGGCGCCGTTTTCTGAAAATCATGGATGAGGAATCCAAGCGCATGTCCCGCCTCATCAATGATCTGATGTCGCTTTCCCGTGTTGAAACGGATGAGCATATTCCCCCGACCGATATCATATTTGTGGACAGCGTGGCGCGTTCCGTCATCGCCTCTCTTGCCGACAGAGCCGAGCGGGCGGGGTGTTCTGTTCTGTTTTCGGACAAACGCAAAACAACAACCGAAGGGGTCCGGATACAGGCAGAGACAGACGAAATCATGGAAGTTTTTCACAATCTCATCGATAACGCGATAAAATACGGACATAAGGGATGTGACGTGATTGTCCGTATGGCTGAGGATGGTAATGGCATGGTTGTCTTTGATATAGTCAATATCGGAGACGGCATTCCGGAAAAATATATACCGCGGCTGACCGAACGTTTTTTTCGTGTTGATAAAGGCCGGTCAAGACAGATGGGCGGGACCGGGCTTGGTCTGGCCATCGTGAAGCATATCATCAACCGTCATCGCGGGTATCTTGATATCACCAGCGTGCCGGGAGGTGAGACGGTGTTTTCAGTGGCTTTGCCCCTTGTGGTGACCGATTAGCGTATCTGTCACATCAATGTAACAGTTTTCAGTTATCCGTCATAAAAGCTATATTCTAGATATGGTAATTCATGATGGAACACATCAATATCGAAGCCAGACTTATGACGATACGTATTCTGATTGCCGATGATGAACCCAACCAGCTTGAGCTGTTGTCGTTCAATCTCACGCAGGCCGGATTTTCCGTCACCAAGGCGCCTGACGGGCAATGCGCTCTTGATATGGCCGAAGAGCTTCAACCGGATATCGTCATCCTCGACTGGATGATGCCGGGCCTTTCGGGCATTGAAGTCTGCCGTCAGCTCCGTGCCATGCCGGAGACAAGGATGATCCCCATTATCATGTTGAGCGCACGTGGTGAAGAAGGTGACCGCACATTGGGCCTTGATGTCGGCGCCGATGACTATATCACCAAACCCTTTTCCCCGCGTGAGCTTGTCTCCCGGGTGAGGGCAGTGCTGAGGCGTGCGCGTCCGGCGCTTCTCAGCGAAGTGCTCGAATTCGAGGATATCAAACTTTTCCCGGGCAGCAAAACAGTCGAGCGCGGGGGAGTGCGCATCAATCTCGGCCCCAAGGAATTCCGGATACTGTCACTGCTCATGGAACGTCCCGGGCAGGTTTTCAGCCGTGCTCAGGTCCTTGATCATGTGTGGGGGCACGGTGTCTATATCGAGGACCGAACGGTTGATGTGCATCTCAGCCGCCTGAGAAAAGCGCTCAATCGGGGAAATTCCGGTAAATCCGAATTGCCTGATCTGATCCGGACGGTACGGGGAAGCGGCTATGCCATGTCGGCGCCGTAACCAGGTTGTCAACACTTTGTCATATAAGTGAAATAAAACAGGCGTATCAACCACCGCATAGCTAAACCCATTTGAGGAGCAGTATTATGCGAATTACCCCTGTCATTACCGGTCTTGCCCTGTCCGTTGCGCTGGTGGGTGCGGCCCAGGCCCGTGACCAGATTTCCATCGTGGGATCTTCAACGGTTTATCCGTTCGCGACCATCGTTGCGGAAAAGTTCGGCCAGTCCGGCGGCTTCAAGACCCCGGTTATCGAATCCACCGGTACAGGCGGCGGCATGAAGCTTTTCTGCGCAGGTATCGGCCTTGAGCATCCCGATATCACCAACGCCTCCCGGGCGATGAAATCCAAGGAAGCCGATTTGTGCAAAAGCAACGGTGTTGAATTTCAGGAATTCATCGTTGGTAACGACGGGCTTTCATTTTCAAACTCGAACAAGGCCCAGCAGTTTAAGGTTTCCATCGCACATATAGCCGCCGCGCTTGCTGCCAAATTGCCGGGCGGGGGTGTGTCCGGCGGTGAAGATATGTCCGAAAACAAACTCAAGACATGGGATCAGGTGGATGCCTTCGTGGCATCGCGTGGTGGCGAGAAAACGGGCCTGCCAAATCAGCCGATCTCCATCATGGTGCCGCCTCCGACCTCAGGCACGCGTGATGCGATGGAAAGCCTTTTCATGAAAGCCGGTATCAAGAAACTTGGTATCGAGGCAGGTGAGGAGCTTCGCGAGGACGGTGTCGCGATTGAAATGGGTGAAAACGACACCCTCATCGTGGAAAAACTGGCGGCTGACCCGACCATGTTCGGCATTTTCGGGTTTTCCTTCCTTGATCAGAACAGAGACAAGGTTCAGGCCTCCGTCGTTGATGGTGTTGAGCTGAATTTTGACAACATTGCTTCCTACGCCTATCCGGGCGCCCGCCCGCTCTTCTTCTATGTCAAGAAGCAGCATGTCGGAGTTATCCCGGGCCTGAAGGAATTTGTCGGCGCCTTTATATCAGAAGATGCCATGGGCTTGGACGGCTATCTCTTTCCGGCCGGTCTCGTTCCTCTTTCAGAAGACGACTTTGCCAAACAGCAAACTGCCCTCGGCAATCTTTAACATTGCATTTGAGGAGGTGCTGCCCTAGTTTGGCGGCACCTCTTCACAAGGTTGAATGCTCTGATGGTCTCCTCATTCGGAATAACTGCGCTAACACTGATCGTCATTGCGGGTATTGCTTTTTTTGCGTCGAAAAAACGAATTTCGGTCCTCTCCTCAAGACATGAGACCAAGCCCCACTCTCTTGCCTCCTATTACGGCCTTTACGCGGCGATCTGGACATTCGTTCCGGCGGTTATTCTTCTCCTGATATTTGCCGGTTATGCCAATCAATATCTTGATACCATTCTGGCTGCTTCACTGCGTGAGGCCATGCCGGAACTGCCGGCCTCGTTTCTTGATCTGAAAGCGGCGCAGGTTAAAAACATCGCCAATGGTTTGCTCAAAACAGACGATGCGGTCATGGCTGAACTGGCGCGGGAGTATGGAGCCGCACGAAAGCAGGTGTTCAATATCCGGTTTGCTTCGGTCATGCTGCTGGGTCTTGCCGGGTTCGGATATGCCTATTACCGGCTTGCGCCGTCACTGAAAAGCCGGATCATTTTTGAAAACTTTCTTCGCAACACATTTTTTGTTGCCGCCGCGGTGGCTGTCCTGACCACCATAGGAATTATCACCTCGCTTCTTTTCGAAGCTTTCCGTTTTTTCTCGGCCTACCCGTTCCTTGATTTTTTCTTCGGGACACACTGGGCACCAAATACGGCGTTCATTGCCGCCGGTGACAGCGCGACAGGCGAAACCCTCGGTTCCTTCGGCATGCTTCCGGTCATGGCCGGAACATTGCTGATTGCCCTGATTGCCATGCTTGTTGCCGTGCCGATCGGTCTTTTTGCCGCCATCTATATGGCGGAATTTGCCTCACGGCGGGTGCGGGATATCGTCAAGCCAACCCTTGAAATTCTTGCCGGTATTCCGACGGTTGTGTACGGGTTTTTTGCCGCCCTTACCGCGGCCCCGTTCTTCCGGTCGATCGGGCTTAATCTTGGCATGGATGTATCTTCCCAGAGCGCGCTGGCGGCAGGTGGCGTGATGGGTATCATGATCATTCCCTTTATCTCCTCGCTTTCGGATGACGTGATCAGCGCGGTGCCGCAATCTTTGCGTGACGGGGCATACGGGCTTGGAAGTACAAAAGGCGAGACGGTCACCAGGGTTGTTCTGCCTGCCGCGCTGCCGGGGCTGATCGGGGCTTTTCTTCTCGGGATCAGCCGCGCCATCGGTGAGACCATGATCGTGGTGATGGCGGCCGGTGTATCGGCCAATCTCACGGCCAATCCGCTGGAGAGCGTGACCACGGTTACGGTGCAGATTGTCATGCTGCTCACCGGGGATACGGTTTTTGACTCGCCCAAGACGCTGTCGGCCTTTGCCCTCGGGATCACCCTTTTCTTTGCAACATTGATGCTGAACATTGCGGCACTTTCAGCCGCACGACGTCTCGGAGAGAAATATGACTGATTTTTCCTCTCTCAGCCCCATGGAACGCCAGGTTCATATCCGGCGGTCACTGAGCAAACGTCATGCCGCCGAAAAGAGGCTGAAATTCTATGGCATTTTTGCCATCACGCTTGCGCTGTCGTTCCTTTGCATCCTTCTTTTTACTGTTGTCAGCAACGGCTATACCGCCTTGCAGCAAACCGAAACCCGCGTTGAGCTCACGCTGCCGGTTGATAAACTTGTTGATGATACGGGCAGGATCGATCCTGAAAAATCCGCCGCGTTCAACTGGGGCGGGCTGGTGAAGAAAGCTTTTCGTGCCCAGTTCCCTGATGTCAAAGGCATGTCGGAAAGACGTGCGCTGACGGACCTGATTTCAGCCAATGCGGGTTATGAGCTGCGTCTTGAGATTGAAAAGAAGGGTATCATTGAAAAACCGGCCGGTGCGTTCTGGATCAAGACATCTGACGATGTTGACATGCTGATGAAAGGCCGGATGAGCAGGGATATTCCTGAAGACCAGCGGCGTCTCAAGGATCAGCAGATAGTCTGGCTGGATCAGCTCATCAGCAAAGGCGATATCCGTCTTGTTTTCAATACAGCGTTTTTCACCAAAGCGGATTCGCGGGAGCCGGAAAGCTCAGGCATCCTCGGGGCGGTGGTGGGCTCCGCCATGGCCCTCATGGTCACAGTTATTCTGGCGTTACCTTTGGCCGTGATGGCGGCGGTATATCTTGAATATTTTGCGAGGCCCGGAAAACTCACGGATTTTATTGAGGTGAATATCAATAATCTTGCGGCTGTCCCGTCGATTGTGTTTGGTCTTCTCGGGCTTGCGGTGTTCCTCGGGTTTTTCGGCATGCCGAGATCAGCGCCGTTGGTGGGTGGCATGGTGCTGGCCCTGATGACATTGCCGACGATCATCATCGCGACACGGGCATCGATCCGGGCGGTGCCGCCATCGATCAGGGATGCGGCCCTCGGTGTCGGGGCATCGCCCATGCAGGCGGCGCTCGATCATGTGCTGCCGCTGGCAGGGCCCGGGATTCTGACAGGGACAATCATCGGGGTTGCACAGGCACTCGGCGAAACCGCGCCGCTTATCATGATCGGGATGGTGGCGTTTATTGTCGATGTGCCAACCTCAATCACGTCACCTGCAACGGCACTGCCTGTTCAGATTTACATCTGGTCCGATAGCGCGGAGCGTGCGTTTTATGAACGTTCCTCCCTCGCCATTGTATTTTTGTTGTTATTTCTTATTTTGATGAATCTCTCTGCCGTCTTGCTGCGGCGGAAGCTGGAAAAGAAGTGGTAAGCCGATGACCCAAGCCGGAGAAAACCTGACCAAGATCAACGCCAGTGGCGTCAGTGTCTTTTATAACGAGAAAAGGGCGCTGAACAATGTCTCCATAGATATCGGTGAAAATGAGGTGACGGCGTTCATCGGCCCTTCCGGTTGCGGTAAGTCAACCTTCCTCAGATGTTTTAACCGAATGAACGATGTCATCCCGGGTGCCCGGGTAGAGGGATCGATCATGATGGGCGAGATTGATCTGAACAGCAAAGATATTGACCCTGTTCTTCTCCGTGCCCAGGTCGGTATGGTTTTTCAGAAACCCAATCCTTTTCCGAAATCGATTTATGAAAATGTTTCCTATGGTCCCCGTATCCACGGGCTTGCCTCAGGCCGGGATGAAATGGACCATATTGTTGAAGACAGTCTCAAGAAAGCCGGTCTCTGGCAGGAGGTGGCGGACCGTCTCCACGATAAGGCAACCAGTCTTTCCGGTGGCCAGCAGCAGCGCCTGTGTATTGCACGGGCTATTGCCATCAGCCCGAGCGTGCTGCTGATGGACGAACCCTGCTCAGCCCTTGACCCCATCGCCACGGCTGTTATCGAAGAGTTGATCCATAACCTGCGGGAACGTTACAGTATCATCATTGTGACCCATTCCATGCAGCAGGCAGCGCGTGTGTCGCAGAAAACAGCATATTTTCATCTTGGTGAGCTGATTGAACACGGCGATACCAGAAAGATTTTCATGAATCCCGAACATGAGCAGACAGAAGCCTATATTTCAGGCAAGATCGGATAGAAAAGGATACCTTTAGCGATGGAAAGAGAGCATATCAGCAGTGCTTTTGACAAAGAGCTTTCAGAGCTAAATCAGCTTGTCTATTCCCTTGGCGGTATGGTCTTGTCCCAGGTGCAGGGCGTGGTTGCGCTTCTTGGTGAGGCCGATGAAAAAGCGATGGAAAGCCTCATCAGGAACGATGAAAATCTCGATGCGCTGGATGCGGATATAAACACCAAAGCGTATGAAATCATCGCTGTCCGTTCACCCATGGCCGAAGATCTGCGCAAGGTGATCGTCGCGCTCAAAATGTCCGGGATGCTTGAGCGGGTCGGGGATTTTGCCGCCAATATCGCCAAACGCGGGCTGATCATCTCTGAAAATGAGCAAACCACGGATTTTGTCGAAATGATCCAGAACCTCGGTGCAGATGTGTCTGCCACGCTCATTGAAGTGATTGATGCCTATCGTCACAGCGATGTTGAAAAAGCCATGACGGTCTGGTCGGCTGATGTGGAGATCGATGCGAAATACATGGCGTATTACAAAAAGATAATCCTGGCCATGGAAAAGGATTCAGGCCTTATTGAAGTCGGAACCCATGCCCATTTTGCCCTCAAGAATTTTGAACGGGTCGGGGATTACGCGACCGGGATTGCCGAGCTTGTCTATTTCCTCAACACCGGCGAATATCCGTCTGAAGACAGGCCCAAAGCCAGTATCGGTGATGAATAATATCACAAGGCAAGTCCGCGCCTTCAGGCCGGAATAGAGGCGCAATCCAAACCACCATCTGTATTCATGGATTGATCAGGCGGAAAATCGCCTTATGATGGGCGCGTTATTTTCTGTTTCATCCCTGATGTGGAAGCGCTGATCGTGACTGAAAACCATCTTTATGATTCTGTTTTTGCCCGCCATGAAGACAAAACGACGCCATTTCTGATAACGGAAAAGGGCGTTTATTCCCGTGCCGATTTTGCTGAACATGTCCACCGGCTCGGAAACGCCCTGGTCAGGGCAGGTCTCAGGCCTGGTGACAGGGTTGCGATGCAGGCAGAGAAATCCGTAGAGGCCTTTGCCCTTTATGCTGCGACCATCAAGGCAGGGGGTGTGTTTCTGCCGCTCAACACGGGATATACCGCCGCCGAGCTTGAGTATTTCATCGGCGATGCCACGCCGGGTGTTCTGGTGGCCCGCCCTGATGATGAGGAAAAGCTCGCCCCCCTTGCCCATAAGGTTGGCGCCGGGATGTTCACGCTTGATGCTGAAGGTCAGGGCAGTCTTATTGATGCGGCCAGCTGCGAAAGCCCGGAGATGGAGACGGTCCCGCGACATGCCGATGATCTCGCCGCAATCCTCTATACGTCAGGAACCACGGGGCGATCCAAGGGAGCGATGCTCAGCCATCGCAATTTGCGCTCAAACACCGAAGCGCTGGCCGAGACATGGAAATTTACCGAAGACGATATCCTTCTTCACGCCCTGCCGATCTATCATACCCACGGGCTTTTTGTGGCAGGAAATCTGCTGGCGATGACAGGCGGGCGCATGATCTATCTTCCCCGTTTCCAGATTGACGAGGTGCTCGGGCATCTGCCCCGGGCTACGGCGATGATGGGGGTGCCGACCTTTTACACCCGGCTTTTGGCGGATCAACGATTCACAAGAACATTCGCTGAGCATATGCGGATCTTTATTTCCGGCTCGGCGCCGTTGCTTGCAGAAACTCACGTGGAATTTGAAGCCCGCACCGGCCAGCGCATCCTGGAGCGCTACGGGATGACGGAGACCGGGATGAACACCTCCAACCCTTATGACGGAGAACGTCGTGCCGGCACGGTGGGCATGGCTCTGCCCGGGGTATCTGTTCGCCTCGTGGACGCGAAAACCGGTGATATTGTGACCCCGGGCGGCATAGGCATTATTGAAGTAAAAGGTGATAATGTCTTTTCCGGATACTGGCAGATGCCGGAAAAAACAAAAGAATCATTCCGTGAGGACGGGTATTTCATCACCGGTGATATGGCCATGGAAGACAAGGAGGGCTATATCACGATCGTCGGGCGCGACAAGGACCTTATCATATCCGGCGGGCTCAATGTCTATCCCAAGGAAGTTGAGGAGGCGATCAACGCGCTGCCCGGGGTGGTGGAAAGCGCGGTTATCGGCGTGCCGCATCCGGATTTCGGTGAAGGCGTTGTTGCCGTTATCGTGCCGGAAGGCACGGTGACGGCCATTGATATCAAAAACGGATTATCTGAAACCCTGGCCGCGTTCAAACAGCCGAAGGAGATCATTTTCATGGACAATCTGCCGCGCAACAGCATGGGCAAGGTCCAGAAGGCAAATCTCCGGAAGGAACATGCGGGTCTTTTCAGAACCTAGGTGTCCAGCTGTTGCGCCAGAAGCCGGGCGACATGGATGGCTTTCCGTCCGCTTCCGTCGCTGATCTGGCAACGGCAGGATGTGCCATCCGCAAGCAGGATGGTTTTTTCCGATGCCTGACGTATCCGCGGCAACAGTTTTTCTTCTGCCATTGCCGTTGAGATATCGTAGCTTTCCGCACCATATCCGAAAGCGCCCGCCATGCCGCAGCAGCTTGTCTCAATCGTTTCGACCGATAATCCCCTGATCTGGTGGAGTATCTCTTCTATAGGCCGCATGACGTTAAAAGCCTTCTGGTGGCAATGCCCGTGAAGCAACGCTGTGGCCTCAAGCGGTTTGAGCGGAAGATCAGGGGCGTCATTTGCCAGCAGTTCTTCAAATGTCACCGCCGCACCGGCCACGGCAGATGATGCCTCACCGGGGACAAGGGAAGGGACTTCATCCCTCAGCGCCAAAAGGCAGGATGGCTCAAGTCCGACCACAGGGATACCTGCCGACGCATATGGCGCGTAGGTGTCGACAAGCCGCGCCGCCTCCTGGCGGGCCTTGTTAACCATGCCCACCGACAAATATGTCCGCCCGCAGCAGAGTGGACGGTCAGAAAATGCTGATGGTGAAGGGGCAAAGACCTGATATCCGGCCGCTTCAAGTACGCGCACGGCATCGCGCAGGTTTTCAGGTTCGAAATAGCGGTTGAATGTGTCCACAAACAGGATCACCGGTTTCTTGCCATCAGGTCCGGCGGCTATTTCCTGATTGCGGAAAAAATCTCTCCGCCATCGGGGAAGAGGTCTGCGGGCAGAAAATCCGGCTAGTTTTTCCGACAGGAAAGCAAGGCCGGGTAATCTGTCGCGCAGGTTGAAAACCGGGGCCAGCCGTGATGCCCAGGGCGCGAAACGCGGCAGATGGCCGATGAGGTGGTCACGGAAAGAAAAACCCTTGTTGCGGGCATTAAGCGCGGTGATCTCCACTTTCATGCGGGCCATGTCCACCCCGGTCGGGCATTCCCGGCGGCAGGCCTTGCACGAGACGCAGAGGCTCATTGTCTCTGCCATGGCGTCGCTTACCAGCGCATCTGTGCCAAGTTGTCCCGAAAGCGCAAGCCTGAGCGAGTTGGCGCGGCCACGGGTGGAATCCCTCTCATCCCGCGTCACCCGGAAGGACGGGCACATTACCCCGCCTTCAAGTTTGCGGCAGGCGCCGTTGTTGTTGCACATCTCAACCGCGCCCTGAAAGCCTCCCGCCGCGCCCGGCCAGGCAGACCAGTCAAGCTGTGTCGGGAAATCTTTCACGTGATACCCCGGGGCAAAGCGAAAGAGAGAGCGATCATCCATCCGGGGCGCATCGACAATCTTGCCCGGGTTGAAAACCCCCGACGGATCAAAGAGGGTTTTGATATCACGGAAGAGAGATGTCATGATTGTGCCGAACATATCATCATGAAATTCGGACCGGACAATGCCATCGCCATGCTCGCCGGAATGTGAGCCATTGAATCTGCGCACAAGGGCGAAGGCTTCTTCGGCGATGGCACGCATTGTTGCAACGTCATCGGCCGTCTTCATGTTAAGCACCGGCCGGACATGCAGGCACCCTACCGAAGCATGGGCATACCAGGTCCCTTTGGTGCCGTGTTTTTCGAAAATTGAGGTGAGGCGAGCGGTGTATTCCGCCAGATTATCAAGCCCCACCGAACAGTCTTCGACAAAAGATACCGGCTTGGCCTCATCCTTCATGGACATCATGATATTAAGGCCGGATTTGCGCATTTCGGTAATTCTGGCCTGCGCTGAAGCGTCTTTGAGAACAACAACACCGCCCCTGCCATCCTTGTCTTTGTCCCAGGCAAAGCCGAGATCACCCATGAGGGTTTCAAGCTCACCCATCCGCCGGTGATTTTCCCCGTCGTCATCTTCGGCAAATTCAACCACGAGAAGTGCCGCCGGCTCTCCCCTGACAAATTCCCTGACCGTGTCCTGAAAAAGAGGGATCGACCGCGCCAGGCTGATCATCGTGTCATCGATCAGCTCAACGGCGACCGGATCCAGTTTGACAAGGTGCTGGGCTGCATCCATGGCCTGATAGAAACTGGGGAAATGGCAGATCCCCATGATCTTGCGCCCGGGCAGAGGCCAGAGTTTCAGCTCTATGGCCGAAGAATAGGCAAGAGTGCCTTCGGAGCCGACCAGTAAATGCGCAAGGTTGATCCCGTCACCTTTCTTGCCGCCGGGGCGCATGGACATGGCATCAGGGATCAGTGCATCAATATTGTATCCACCCACCCGGCGCAGAAGATCAGGGAAATGATCAAGGATATGCCCGGCATTTTCCGAGCCAAGACGCAACAGCGCCGGAAGAATGTCATCAAGGCCGGATATATCCCCGTCCAGTGCGCCAAAGCGGGCAAGCCGGCCATCGGCGAGAACAGCATCAATGGCGGTGACATTATCGCGCATGATCCCGTAACGGATGGACCTGCCACCACAGGAATTATTCCCTGCCATGCCGCCAATAGTGGCCCTGCTCGAAGTCGAGACATCCACCGGAAACCAGAGCCCGTGTGGTTTGAGCTGGCGATTGAGTTCATCCAGCACGATGCCGGGTTCAACACGACATCGCCTGCCCTCGACATCAAGTTCAAGCAGGCGGTTCAGGTATTTCGTATTATCCAGCACAAGAGCATGGTTTACCGTCTGCCCGCATTGAGAGGTGCCGCCACCTCTCGGCAGGATGGCCATCTCTCTTGTGCACGCGTAATCGATGGTGGCAATGATATCTTCAATGCTTTTAGGGACGATGACGCCATGGGGCATCATCTGATAGATCGATGCGTCGGTGGCGTATCTCCCGCGATCGAAAGCATCACCCAGCACCTCTCCTTCAAGGGTGTTTTTGAGGATGTTTAAATCATGAACCATTCGCCAATACCATTTATGGGCCGGACAGACTTGAAACCCGGAATGATTACAATCTATACTCTAGCCCGAATTACGCAATGCCCGATTACAATAACTTGCACCCGTTAACAGGAGATCAGCGTCATGGCCGACCGCTACACCCCGGGCCGTCATTTTCTGCAAATACCCGGGCCGACAAATGTGCCGGACCGGATACTCAGGGCGATGGATAACCCGACCATCGATCACCGCGGCCCGGCCTTCGCTGAAATCGGCAAGGCCTGTCTTGACGGGATGAAGACGATTTTCAAGACCAATTCCCATGTGGTGATTTTTCCCGCTTCCGGTACGGGGGCATGGGAGGCGGCACTGGTCAACACCCTCAATGAGGGGGATCTGGTCCTGATGGTGGAGACCGGTCATTTCGCCAGTCTCTGGAACAAGATGGCCACCCGTCTCGGGATCAGGACAGAGTTTCTCGAAACCGACTGGCGCCGGGGGGTGGTGCCGGAGGCCATCGAACAGAGACTACGGGCAGATACCAAAGGTGAGATCAAGGCGGTCTGTGTTGTGCATAACGAAACCTCAACCGGTGCGACATCCCGGATCGCCGATGTGCGTGCCGCCATGGATGCGGCCGGCCATGATGCACTTCTGATGGTGGATACGATTTCCTCCCTTGCCTCGATAGATTACCGCCATGACGAATGGGGCGTGGATGTGACGGTTTCCGGCTCACAAAAAGGGTTGATGCTGCCCCCCGGACTTTCGTTCAACGCGGTGTCGGCGCGGGCGGCGGACACCGCTTCGAAGGGCGGCATGCGGCGTTCGTATTGGGACTGGGAAGATCAGCTGGAGGCCAATAAATCCGGGGCCTTTCCCTACACGCCTGCCACCAACCTGCTCTACGGGCTGAAAGAGGCCATATCCATGCTGCATGAAGAAGGTCTTGATGCGGTCTTTGCCCGGCATGACCGGCATGCCGAAGCCACCCGGCGCGCAGTTCAGGCCTGGGGGCTTGAGGTGCTCTGCCAGGAGCCGAAGGATTATTCCAGTTCGCTTACGGCTGTTCTCCTTCCGGAAGGGCATGATGCGGATGCCTTCCGTGCCGTGGTGCTCAGCCATTTCAACATGTCTCTCGGAAACGGGTTGTCGAAACTTGCCGGACGTGTTTTCCGTATCGGCCACCTTGGGGATTTCAATGACCTGATGCTGCTGGGCACGCTCAGCGGTGTTGAGATGGGGCTTGATCTTACCGGTATTCCGCATCAGAAAGGCGGGGTTGATGCCGCGATGCAGTACCTGAAATCAGCATGACGTTATTATAACCGAATATGGGCACGGCAGACAGGTGGCGTTTCGATGCAGATGAAAAGCCGGAATGGCAGGGGCAATCATGACGAGCGATATTATTTACGAGATTCGTGGGCAAACGGGGCTGGTGACACTGAACAGGCCGTCGGCACGTAATGCCCTCACCTTTGAGATGTATGAGACGGTGCGGTCTCTCTGTGCCCGGGCCGGCACTGCAGATGATCCGGACAAGCTCCGCGCTGTGGTTATCGCCGGCGCAGGCGACAAGGCTTTTGCCGCCGGAACCGATATCAGCCGTTTCAAGAATTTCAGCTCCATGGACGATGCTGTTCAATATGAAGACATGATTGAAACCGTCCTCAGACAGGTTGAGGATTGCGCGGTGCCTGTCATAGCGGCGCTGCATGGCGCAGTCACCGGGGGCGGGGCCGTGATCGCCGCCGCCTGCCATCTGCGGTACGGCACCGAAGGGATGCGGCTTGGCATGCCGATTGCCAGAACGCTCGGGAATTGTCTTTCTGTTGCCAATCTACGTCGACTGGTCCGTATTCTCGGCGATGCGGAAGTGCACAGGCTCATTCTTACCACAGATCTGCTCGATGCTGAATCTGTCCTCAGACGCGGCTTTGTAAGTGAGGTTTTCCCCACTAAAGATGCCACGCTTGAACATGCGCTGATGATGGCCGAACGGATTGCGGGTCTGGCACCGCTGACGCTTCAGTCGAGTATGGAAGGCCTGCGCCGTCTCAGAGAAGCGATGCCTCTTCCCGATGATCATGATCTGATTGAACGCTGCTATATGAGCGAAGATTTCCGCGAGGGCATGGCCGCCTTTTTTGACAAGCGCAAGCCGGAATGGAAGGGCAAATAGATATGCCCGGCCCGCTTCAAGGACTTAAAGTCATTGAACTGTCTCATATCATGGCGGGGCCTGTCTGCGGCATGATGCTGGCGGATATGGGGGCGGATGTCATCAAGGTGGAGAAGATCGGCAGCGGCGATGATTCGCGCAAGATGATCCCTCCTGTCATAGCTGGCCAATCCGCGGCCTTCATGATGATGAACCGCAACAAGCGCGGGATCGCCCTTGATCTCAAGCATGAAGACGGAAGGTCGGTATTGGCCGAGATGCTCAGCACGGCCGATATCGTGATTGAGAATTATCGTCACGACACCATGGAAAAGCTTGGTCTCGGCTATGCAAGGTTGAAGGAAAAAAATCCCGGCCTGATTTATGTTGAAATTTCCGGCTATGGACGCACCGGCCCCTATGCCGAGCGTGCAGGTTTTGATCTTATCGCCCAGGGTGTTTCCGGGCTCATGAGCATCACCGGACCAGATGGGGGCGGGCCTCCGGTAAAGGTCGGTGCGCCCGTCACGGATATCACCGCCGGGATAATTGCGGCAATGGGGGCGCTCGGGGCCTATATTCACCGCCTGAAGACAGGAGAGGGCCAACGTGTCGACACGTCGCTGTTTGAGGCCGGCATCACCCACACTTTCTGGCAGTCGGCGATTTGTCTGGCAACGGGCATATCTCCGGTGGCATTGGGTTCGGCCCATCCCCTGAACGCACCGTATCAGGCCTTTGAAACCAGAGATGGCTGGATCAATATTGGTGCCGCCAACCAGAAAAACTGGAAAATTCTGCTCGGTATCATAGCGGCGGAGCATCTTGATGAAGACCCGCGTTTTGCCGATAACGCCAGCCGGATGCAACATAAGGACGAGTTGGTGGAGGTGTTGACCCCCTTGTTGAAATCACGCCGGACCGATGAGTGGCTTGAGGTAATGGATAAAGCAGGGCTTCCGGCGGGACCTATTCTTTCGATCGGGGAGATGCTGACTCATGCGCAGACCATCGCCCGTGGTATGGTGGTGGAAACCGAACATTCCATTGCGGGCGCGGCGAAATCACTGGGCCATCCCGTGCGGTATCATGAAACCCCGGCCGAGATCAGCCGTCCGGCCCCTGTTCTTGGCCAGCATACGGATGAAGTCCTCGCCGAATACGGATATAACGCCGGGATGATCACGGCCTTGCGCGATAAAGGCGTGATCTGAACTGAAGGCGGCAAGACAGGGCTGAAAATTCCTGGGTTTTTTAAGATTGGTCTGCCTGATCGAAATGGGCAAGCAGTTCAACGATGATCGCATCAATATCGCGGCCTTCGGTGGTAAGCCGGCATTCAGGATCCAGTGGCGGCTCATAGGGGCTGCTGATGCCGGTGAAGTTGGGAATTTCGCCGGCCCGGGCTTTCTTGTAAAGACCTTTGACGTCACGTTTCTCGCAGATATCCAGCGGCGTGTCGACAAAGACTTCGACAAAATCCCCGGCTTTGAACAGCTCACGTGCCATGTCACGCTCAGCCCTGAAGGGGGAAATGAAAGCGGTCAGCACAACAATGCCGGCATCGACCATCAGCCGCGCAACCTCGCCGATCCGCCGGATATTTTCCACGCGGTCGGCATCGGTGAAGCCGAGATCCTTGTTCAGCCCATGCCGGATATTGTCGCCATCAAGGATATAGGTGTGGATGCCGCGGGCGTTAAGGGCTATCTCAAACGCGTTGGCGAGGGTGGATTTCCCCGAACCGCTCAACCCGGTGAACCAGTAGACGCGCCCCTTGTGGCCGTTGAGCTCTTCCCGGTCCGTGCGGCTGATATCGGTGGCCTGTTTGTGGATATTGCTGGCCCGGCGCAAGGCATAGCGGATCATTCCGGCGCCAACCGTTTCATGGCTTTCGCGGTCAATGATGACAAAACTGCCCATTTCCCTGTTATCCTCATAAGGATCAAAGACAATGGCCCGGTTAAGGTTGATGGTGGCCCGGGCAATATCATTCAGGGCAAGATCGGTGGCGCTGAGGGCATTTCCCGTTGAGATATCATAGGTGAATTTGATGCCGGTGATTGTTCCCTGGCATCGTTGGGGACCGAATTTGAATTCATATCGCCGGCCGGGAAGGGCTTTATCCCGTCCCATCCATACAATTTCCGCTTCGAACTGGCCGGAGACTTCCGGCGGATTGTCGGTCGCCGCAATCACATCACCACGGGACAATCCGACGTCATCGGCAAGCGTGACGGTGACGCTCTCTTCCGCCCGGGCAGAGCCCCGTGCCTCATTGCCGACGGTCACCCCGGTAATGGATGTTGTCGTGCCGCTCGGCAGGATGCGCACCCGGTCACCTGCCTTAAGACTGCCGCTGGCAATCCGGCCGGCATAGCCGCGAAAATCCGGAGACGGGCGGTTGACCCATTGCACGGGCAGCCGCATCGGCGCATCCGGTGATGCCATTCCCGTTCCGGCCTGTTCCAGTGCGGTGAAGATGACAGGGCCCTCGTACCAGTTCATGTTATTGCCCCGGGCTGAGACCATGTCGCCATGAAGTGCGGAGACGGGAATGGCGGTCAGATTCTCAAATCCGAGTGAGGTGGCGATCTCCTGATATTCATCCCGGATACGCAGAAAAACATCTTCCTTGTATTTCACGAGGTCCATCTTGTTGACGGCAAGAATGATCTGCCGGACCCCCATGAGTGAGCAGATGAGGCTATGCCGACGTGTTTGTTCCAGAATGCCGTAACGCGCGTCTACCAGTATGATCGCCAGCGCGGCCGTAGACGCGGCGGTAACCATGTTTCGCGTATATTCCACATGCCCGGGTGTATCCGCGAGAATAAAGCGGCGGTTTTCGGTTGCCAGGAAACGGTAGGCAACGTCTATGGTGATACCCTGTTCGCGCTCGGCCGCAAGCCCGTCCACCAGAAGCGCGAAATCAAGCTCTCCGCCTTGCGTGCCTTCATCTTTCGATTCCGCGGTCAGGGTTTCAATCTGGTCGTCAAAAAGGCTCTGCGCGTCGTAAAGCAGGCGGCCGATAAGCGTGCTTTTGCCGTCATCAACACTGCCGCAGGTGATAAGCCTGAGCGTGTCCTGATGCGCAAGACCGGCCAGATAGGTTTCGATATTGTCCGGCGCAGTCATCAGAAATACCCTTCCATCTTTTTCATTTCCATGGAGGCGCCGCCATCACGGTCGATGACGCGGCCTTCACGTTCGGATGTTCTTGCGGCCAGAAGCTCCTGAATGATCTCCGCGATATTCTGAGCGCCTGAGGGCACCGCGCCGGTCAGGGGATAACAGCCCAATGTGCGGAAGCGGACCGTTTCGATCTTTATCTCTTCATTTTCCATGAGTTTCATCCGGTCATCATCAACCATGATGAGGGTGCCGTCACGCTCCACCACAGGTCGCGGTGCCGCAA
>Ga0181578_10002100_pt1 | contig 18874 bp, 42 predicted proteins | sample 071ome_21_FD_148659 | JGI IMG/M metagenome (GOLD analysis project Ga0181578, IMG submission 148659) | Coastal salt marsh microbial communities from the Groves Creek Marsh, Skidaway Island, Georgia - 071401CT metaG (spades assembly) | ecosystem: Environmental > Aquatic > Marine > Intertidal zone... | reverse complement strand
GCCGGTTTGATATAGGTTATAAGGGAGTGTAAGGAGAAAGCGAATGTCCACCGATACCATCGAATACCCCGAGGGAATCCTCGTCATTGTGCGCGGGCTGCCCGGAAGTGGGAAGTCCACCATTGCCGGCCTCTACTGTCAGCCCGTTCGCGAGGCTGACAACTACCCGCATCTCTACACCTATCACGAGGATGGGCGCGTGGATTTCCACGGCATGGAGCGTGTCAACGGCGTTCCGATGATTTCCCTCGCTCATGCCGAGTGCCAGCGGTTGGTCGAAGAGGATATGCCGAGGTCGCCTATCGTCGTTGTCGCCAACACCTTTACGCAGGGCTGGGAGTTTGCGCCCTACGTTGCTATGGCGGAGCGCCACGGATTCCGCATTGTTGTTATCGACGTGTTCGACGGCGGCATGACGGACGATGAGCTTGCCGCTCGCAATAAGCACGGCGTTCCGGTTGATGCTATCGCCGGTATGCGTCGGCGGTGGGAAGCCGATTGGCGGAACGCCGACCCTCGCCCACCGTGGCAGCGGGGCGACCGCTGATTATCTCGGACGGGCTTCTAGCCGAGGCCCGTCCACACTTGTACATTTTTTGCCCGAGTGGTATAATCATTCTGGGAGGATAAAATGATTTTCGCTGGTGATACACATGGCATCCTGTCTGCATTCCAACGCATAGACGAGCGTGCAAGGGAGGGTGAAGAGCCTGTAGTTATTCAGGTTGGAGACTTTGGTGTTCTTTTTGCGCCAGAATGTGAGGTTGCTGATTACTTCCGCACACGCGAAGGTGGTCCAATCTGGATTACTTGTGGAGGTAATCATGATAACTGGCCGCTTTGGAGGACTATGCCAGAGGTTGAGCTTTTCGGAGGAAAGGTTCGAGAGCTTGCGCCAGGCTGTTATTTTGCCGACCGTGGCACCCTACTAACCCTGGGTCAGAATAAGATTCTTTTCTTTGGCGGTGCCGAGTCTACAGATAAGCATATGCGTGTACCCGGAGTTTCTTGGTGGGAGGAAGAGAGTCCTTCTTATTCCGAGTTTACCCACTTCTTCGAAGCTATGGAAGAACATAAGCCAAACATCGTGGTAACTCATGATGCGCCTGTGTGTGTCCCTGTCCTTCGACATGGGAACAGGGAAGAGCAGCCTACTCCGCGAGGATTGGATAATGTTTTCTCTCTGTCTGCACACAAGCCCGCACGCTGGTACTTCGGCCACCATCACCATCTAGATAGCTGGACTGTTGGCGAAACCGAGTTCCATTGTTGTGGCCTCAATGGCGAATGGTGCAGGCCACCGGGCCTCGGCGGACTGCACGTCGCCCGCCCCATCAGGTGAGGCGAATAAAAAGCCTATTCGCCTCACCCATGCACACACGGGCAAAAAGATTACAATGATTTATTGCAGGCTATTTGATATAGGTTATAAGGGAGTGTAAGGAGGTGAGATGGAAGATTTGAAATATCACCATTGCGACCGCCATAGTTCATGGTGGGAGCACGACGCGCAGGGCATTCCGCTTGCTCGCGTGTGTGAGAAGTGCCGGGATGCAAAGCTTTCGCGTTACCGTCCGGAGATTCTTACCGGATATTCCCAGAGTGATGTAGATGAGCCAATCGACCCCGATTGGTAATTGGCCGGGGCTTCGGCCCCTTTTATTTTTTATGTCAACTTTTTGCCCGGGCTACTAATATAATGATAATCTTAGAAGGAGGTCTTATGAGATCAGCAGGAGTTTATAGAAGAGAAGATTTAAAGGTTGCTTCCAGAGGGAAGGCCGAAAGAGATTGGACGGTAGATGATTTGCCTGCCGGAGCCAATAAGACCGAGGCTCTATCAAAAGATATTGTTGCTATTGTTGAGGGCAATAAAATTACAGTCCTCGCTCCAACCGGTTCTCTTTCTGAAGCTCTAGCCGCCGTAAGAAAAGAGCGTTCCATAAAAGGAATATAATCAAAGCCCCTCCGGGCAAAAAGATTACAGATGCTCAATGAACCGGTGATCCTCAAAGGTTGCCGGTTCGGCATTTTCTCGATGGCCGCAGTTGCAGCAGGCGAGATCATCTCCAATATCTCGGAGAGAATGAACGCCGCCCTCGCAGAGTTCATCATTTAGAGCCTTCAGTTCCTTATCGGCCCTGCGGAGAAGTCGCTCCGTTTCTGGACAGTGATGGGTTGCTCGAAGATAACCTTCCAGATAGCGAACATTTTCTTTTACTTGGATGATTCGGGTTTCGATGGTTTCGATTCGCTCAAAGTCCAGCATTGTCTCTCCTTGTACTGACTTATAACCTATATCTAATGGTTTGCAATAAAAGCCTGGGGCAAAAATATGACAGGCGGAGGAAAGGCCGTGGGGAGCACCCCTACTCCCCACGGCCAGCCCACTATGCTCTACCGACCACCCAATCGGGAGCAGTGAGCAAGAGATGCTCTACATGATTATCCATAGCGTCCACCTCGCTACGCCATTCATGCGGAACAGCCTCTTCCGCCTCCTCAAAAAGTCCGATCAAAAATGTTGCCAAAGCCCAACGCTGAACCTGTTCCGTGAAAAGGTGCAGGGCAATCATTCGCTCGATATCCATGCCAATCCTCCTTGCACTGACTTATAACCCATATCAAATGGCCTGCAATAAAACCATTAGATGAACCAACAGGAATCGGACGGGGCAAAAAGATTACAAGCATTTGTTGCATCGAGTTTGATATAGGTTATAGGGGAGTGTGAGGGAAGCAAGCTAACCCCCTCCCGAAAAAGGATAGAAAAATGGCTAACATTTTCGCTGACGAGACGACCGAGACTGCTGTGCAGACTATCAAGCAGACCATGCGGGTTTTTGCCGAGGACGGCGTTACCTATGTGTCCTTCGCCACCAACCGTGGCAAGGGTAGCGGGGCGCAAGTTATCCCGGTGTCCGAATTTGCCGATTCGGTGGCCGCTCTGGCCGAGATTGCTGAGGCTGGTATCCCCGAGGTGGATGAGGAAATTTCCGCTCCCGAGGCGATTCGCCGGACGGCTTCTCTCTCCGATGGGGTTATCGCCTTCCGTACCCGGAATGGCAAGGGTGCCAAGCCCGCCAAGATTCCTAGCGCAGAGCTTGCCGATGTGGTGAGCCTGCTCACCGGAACCGTCAAGGCGGTGGAAGCTGCCGCGAAGAAGCTCTAACCTCAATCCCGCTGGCCTGCCGGGGTGAAACGCAGGCCGCCTCTTCCCCTCTGTAGATTTTTTGCCCGCGTTTGCGTGAATAGGAGTGAACATGGAAATGCCTGCTGGATTGGAATACTGGACCGCCGATGAAGTGGCGGAGTGCCTTGATTATCACAAGGGACTCACGGAAGCGGAAGCGGACGTGCTTTACCGGAAGCTTTGGGGTTTCCTCGCGGAAGCGAAGAACGCAACACCGCTTGGCGGAGATGGTTCGGATGGAACGGTCGAAACCCCGGATGGTCGCTTGTCGCTGGAGAACGACGACAAGGCTGGTCACTGGTGGACTCGCCTGAATATGCGGGAGCGTGCCGCGATTGCGGCGGCCCTCTCTCGGTGTCGGTAGGGGCCTCTGGGGGCTTCGGCCCCTTTTTGCCTCCGGTTGTAAAGTTTTTGCCCAGGATATCATTTTATAAAATGATATCCGCAGCCCCCTCCAGGGCAAAAAGCTTACATAATTTATTGCGTCGTGTTTGATATGGGTTATAAGGTAGTGTGAGGATTAGAAAGATGAGTAAGCCACAAAATCCCGGATGGTATTGGTATAATAATGGCGAGGATTGGGAAGTTGTGTTAGTGCGCGAGTTGTATGAGCTGGACACCTTGCAGGGGGTAGTGCGTGATCCGCCTGTTTGCCTTCGCGGGCGAAGCCGAAGAGTTGCACCGCCTCACCAGTCCCTGCCCCAAAGAGACCGATTCCTGTATGCACGCAGACTAGAGGGGCCGGTGCAATCCCCGCTACCCCTTTCCTGTCTTACTGGCAAGTGGGGTAAGCAAATCAAGCGAGATGAAAGATGACAAAAATCTTTGATACCATTATGAGCGACCCATACTTAGAGCTTATAACATACATGTGTATTGGGCATGCTATATGGGGCGCTATTTGCTGGTGGGCAGGGCTTGATGAGATTCACTATGCTAGAGATATTATTCTTTGGGTATCTTTAGTGACAGTAGTTTTCCCCCGACTTGGAGAAAGAAAATGAGCGTTACAATCTTCCTACAAGAAGAATACGGCTACCGTCACTGGCTTTGGGAAACGGGCATGGATGCAGATGCTCTTACAAAGTGGTGGCGCAATCAGAGGGTTGGTGGACCGGATTACTTCTTTGATCCGCGAACGCTTCCGGGTAAGCTCACGTCCCTATATGATCTTGCGGAAAGCCCTTATGAGATTGAGGCTATTCTTTTGGATAAGTCGCTCTCTGAGGATCAAATTGAAAAAAAGCTAAAGGCACTCGTGGGCGCACCTTCGCGCTGGATAAAGACGGACGATGATGGTCCGAATGCAGACGCGAAAGTTTTGGATATTCCTGCACTCACGGACGGATGGAAGGCGCACATCCACATGAATGATGATTCATGGATTATGCCGCCCGAGGAGGAGAAAATATGGCTGAACCACTTAGAAAGCTAGGACGCGCTATCTTGCGCCTTCTAGATTATATAAATAAAAAAAGAGAAACCTAACCCCGGCTCCGGCTGGGGTTTTTTGTTTTCTATAAGGAAAGATTACTTAGCTAAGTAATCTTCTTGGGCAAAAGCTTTACATATTTATCAGAAAAATGGGGCAAAAAGTTCACACGCCCGCGTACAAAAAATTAACAAACCTCGGGCAAAAAGGTTACATAATCTTTACAAAGCCCATTACATGGTAAAGTAATAATTACTAAGGGCAATTAAAATTAAATTATTTTCTAAAAGTAATTTAATTTTAATTTATTAGGACTAAACCTCTGACTAAACTAGCTTAGTCTAAGCAGCTTTTTGATCAACTGTTTGGCTCTATCAAAGTCTCTGTGGTCGCCATTCTTTATTTGAAGATTTCGCCCCATCCAACGAAGATTAGCTTTATTTAGGGGCCTTCTCATGGCGGGAATATCAAATTCTCTAATAATGAATCGAAGTTCTTCCCGAAGCATTGACCGCTCGATTGCATCATCCCAGCTCATTTTTGCCTTGCTCCTTGTCACTACTTCTTTATAACCTATATCGAGTTTGGCGCAATAAATTTTATTCCTATCCCTCGCCCCTCGCGCCCGCAGGGTGCGCGCTGGGGATGCGCGTGCATGGATCCGCGCACGGGCAAAAAATTAACTATTCCAAGTAATAATGGCCAATAACAATAAGTGTCAGAAAAATACTTCCGAGGTAAACTATTGCTCCATATAGTTCCATTATTTGTTTCCCTTATTATCTATTAGAGTTAAATCTTTTTTATCTGTCTGCAAAGAAAGCAGTTCTCTTAAATCAGACCTACACATTCCGCAGCAGGTTCCGGCGCCGCACTGAGCACCAATTTCTTTTATTGTCTCTGCTCCATCGGATATTACTTCTTTGATTATTTTATCCGAGGTTCCTTTGCAAAGACATAAAATCATTTGGGTAACTCCTTGTTAAGTATAGATAATCATTTTTGGATTTTGTCAACTTTATTTTATTAAAAAAAGAAACCTGCTAGGGCTAGCTCTATAAAATCTGGTTCTTCTTTTTCGGGCTTTCCATCTAATGGGGGCAAAAAGTTGTTAACCCTGTCAAATATTCTTTTCATTTTTTCAATCATCAATTATCCTGTTTTTATTAGTAGGGAGATATGGTTTGCTTTGCTCATACCTCCCCTCGTTTATCTTATAACCCATATCAAATGGGGCGCAACAATCCGACCCCCCTGGGCAAAAAATTAGCAGAAAAATATTGCAAGCCATTTGATATAGGTTATAAGTGATTGCAAGGAGGCTAGAACATGGGGCTTGACCAATACGCTTTTGCAGTTAAGGGCGATGAGCGAATCGAGATTTTCTACTGGAGAAAGCATGCCAACCTCGAAGGCTGGATGTCAGACCTTTATTCCTCTCGCGGAGGCGACAAAGAGTTTAACTGCGTTGATCTAAAGCTCTTTGAGTCTGATCTGATGCGACTTCAAAACGAGCACCGAGACCTTCCGGTTGTTACGGGCTTCTTTTGGGGGGAGACTGACGGGCGGAAGATTGATGAAACCGAAGAGTTTATCAAAAAGGCTCTGTACTATCAGAGCAAGGGTTATGATATTATTTACACCTCATGGTGGTAACAACCCGTGGACCACGGACCCATCCCTTTCACCCTAGTTTTTTGTTGCAAGCCATTAGATATAGGTTATAAGTGATTGCAAGGAGGTACGATGCTCTGGGAAGCTACTTCGATTCTGACGGGCAAGACTCGCATTATTTTCGTTCCGAACCTCACCGCCGGTGGCATTGCCCGCTGGAAGATGGGAGAAAACATTCAGGATGCTATGCCGGATGTTGCTCCCGAGTGGCGCGAGTTTGTTATGACTGGCATCACTCCCGCCGAGTGGTCTAATATGATTGGCGATGAAGAGGAATAGAAGGTTTTTTGATCAGTCAGTAATGGATAGCTTCCGAGAGACTGATTGAAAAAAAGAGCGGGGAATGAGTAGCGGGGTTCGACTCCCCGGAAACAAAAGTTTGCAGGGTACTACTGCATCCCCGGTTCTTATCTGATTAGTTGTGGCTAACTGTTAGGTAAGAGCGAAAGGCGAACGGGTTGTCAAAGCCACTTGCTTCCCGTTCGCCCCGACTCGCCCTTCGGGCAAAAAGTTGACATTAGACTTGTAAATCTTTTGCCCCGGCCTATTACTCCAGCGAGTAATAGGCCTTTTTCTTTAGGCTTCTTGCTTTACAATCTCGCCAGTAAACATTCCATAGATAACCTCTAGAAGATTTTCTTTTCCAAGTTCTGCGGGATTTACATGGACTCCCCATGCTACGGGAGAGGTGGTGTAAGTACCGCTCCACCCGCCGCCCAGAATCATAACAGTTTCCTCATGAGACTTGGGAACAGTAACCAGAGTATCCCCTCTTTTATAAGAGATACCAACACGGGTCAGTTGCATAGCAGACTTCTCAAAACCGAGCTTCCGCATCCGGGCAAAAAAGCTACGTCGGGTCATTCTATCCTCCTTGCACCATCTTATAACCTATATCAAACCGGATGCAACAAATGGAATCCGGGGCAAAAAATTGGCATAATTTGTTGCAGGGCATTTGATATAGGTTATAGGGGAGTGTGAGGGGCGGGCAAGCAAAATAGGAAAAAGCGCTTGCCCCTCAATGGACAATCCGTTACACTACCGTAGGAGGTACAACATGGCTAACATCTTCAACAACGATTCCGACGAGTCCCCGCTCACCGTCATTCGGCAGACCATGAGCGTTTCGCTCGATGATGCCGGAACCCCGGTGGTCTCCTTCGCTACGAACCGTGGCAAGGGGTCGGGTGCCCAGACCATGCCGGTCGATCAGTTTGGCGATTACGTCGCCACTCTGGAGGGTTACGTCACCGATGGGATTCCCGATGGAACCCCGGAAGAGAATCTCTCGGCTGCGGAGTCTGTGACCCGCACTATCAAGCTGGATGATGGAGTTATCTCCTTCCGTGTCCGGTCTGGTAAGGGCGCGAAGCCTGCGAAGATTCCGGCTGGTGACTTCGCGGAGACTGTCAAGCTGCTTCGCTCGACTGTCGCAGCGGTTCAGGCTGCGGGTGAGGGTCTTACTCCCTCGGCTGACAGCGACGAGTAGACACTCGTACACCCGCTGGCACACCGGGTAAAGTGTGCCATATTCTATCCTCCGGGGGAGCACGACTTTTCGTGCTCCCCCTTTTTTGTGTTCACGCGCATGAATTTATTATCTGTCACATTTGTAAAATTTTTGTCAACTTTAATGAATGGCGATTCAGAAAATTTATGGGCAAAAGATTGACATGCCCGTGTGCAAAAACTTGACATCTTTATGGGCAAAAACTTGACTCTTTACTATTGATAATGATTATCAATTAGATGAATAAGTATATTACATATACTATGTAATAGTAATCTAAAAACAGGGGCAAAAAAATAACTTGCAATTTTTGTCCCAAGTAAAATTGCAAAATTATTATCTGTTTATTAATTTAATCTTTATTGATTTAAGATAATTTAATAAAGCCCGCCTCAATTTTGTTGCAGGCCGTTGGATATAGGTTATAAGGATGCGAGGGGAGCGACGATCGCCAGCCCCTCACCCTATAAGAAAAGGAAAAGACCAAATGTCCAAGACTCCTAATGACCTGTCACCCGTTGAGGCTATGGCCCTTGCTCAAGCTCTGCGTATTGCAGACTGTAATGACGTTTCTGCTTTGCCAGAACAGACTACTGTTCCGGTTGACTTTACCGTTCATATCAAGGGCGATGTTACCCGTGGCGTGGGTACACCGCGTCGTGCGACTAACCGCGCACGCACGTCCGCAAGCATGATTATGCTACTTGTGGCGTCCGGTGTTACTCGCAACCATTCTCCACGTCAGATTATTGAGAAGTGGTCCGAGATTGGATCGCTTGATAAGGCGGCTTTTAGCCTGCTTTACGATGGTCTTTCGGCTGAAGAACAGGCTCTTTACAACGAATGTATCTCCCTCTTTGAGTCGGAGATTGTTGGAAAGCTTCCTCTCATCCCTGTAAAGGGTGGAGTGAAGTTCAAGGGTAATCTTACAAAGGAATAAAGTAACCGGGGGCTGGTCACAATCGGGCCAGCCCCTTCGGGCAAAAGGTTGGCAAAATTTATTGCTACGGGTTTGATATAGGTTATAGGGTAGTGTCAGGAGGTTCACAATGAAGCTAAAGGAAGCAAAGGCCATTACTGGTCATAAGAGCGGTCTGGGTAAGCCGAGTAAGATGCCCGGTTACTCTACGTCTATTTCGGCTAGTCGTTGCAAGGTAGGCTCCAAGCTGGCAAAGGTTCCCGGTTCGGTTTGCTCCAAGTGTTATGCTTTTCGGAATAACTATAACTATCCCGGTGTAAAGGCTGCACACGAGGCTCGTTATCAGGCTCTTTCCCACCCACAGTGGGTGGAAGCTATGACCCTGCTTATCGGTCACTATACCGATAAGAATGACCCTTACTTTCGGGTTCACGATTCTGGTGACTTGCAGGATAGACACCATCTTATGTTGTGGGTTCAGGTAGCCCGTAACTTGCCCTGGGTTATGTTCTGGGTTCCCACCAAAGAAACAAAACTTGTAAAGCAAGTTATGTCCGAGATTCAGGACTGGCCAGAAAACCTGACTATTCGCCTGTCTGCTCCTATGATTGAGCAGGAGCCTCCCGCTTCTATGGCCGGGTATCTTACCTCGACTGTTCAGGCTGGGGTTGGCGAAGAATGTCGCGCTTACACCCGAGGTAACAAGTGTGGTCCGTGCCGTGCTTGTTGGGACCAGTCAGTTTCTAACGTCGATTATCACGCACAGTAAGGAGGAATAATGTCTGGCTTTATTACCCACAATCAGGATGACAGTATCAATATCAATGGCACCCACTTGCAGGGTTATGTTGATACAAGTTACCAGCGGCTTGTTTCACTTTTCGGAGAACCCCATTGTGGCGACGGTTATAAGATTGACGCAGAATGGGAGATTCTGTTTGACGATGGACTTGTAGCTACCATTTATAACTATAAGAATGGGAAGAACTATTGTGGCTCTATGGGTCTGGAGCTAGACGAGATTAGTGATTGGCATATTGGTGGTTATGATAAGGCGGTAGTAGAGCGTGTAAAGGCGATTCTGTCCGAACCTTGGCCTATCCATGATGATATTCGGATTGCCGCTGCTTTGAGTTAGTAATCTTTTTGCCCGGAGGGCTACAATGTCTTATACCGCTATCGTTGCTCGCACAGATAACTCTTCTCTCTTTGAGTCTTTTCAATTTGAAAGCTCGCATGATAGGAGTGAGGCTTTTGATGAAGCTTGCGATCTTCTGGAAGATCAATATGGTTTAGATGGTTTCTATAAGATTGTGGCTATTATTCCGGGCTATCATACAGCTTGGTCAAAGTAAGGTGGGCCGCCGTCGTCGGAAGCCTCGGACTGTAGTTATAACAGACCATGCGTCTGAAAGAATGGAGGAGCGCTTAGGTGTTCTTGGTATTCAACAGCAGCATGTTGCCAAAATTGCCTGGTCAATTGGCACTCAAAATAAAGGGTTTCAGCACAATAAGCTATACCTGAATCATAATTGGGTTTTTAAGTTAGCTGGGCCTAATCACGTTAAGCTAGTTACCGTAATCCCAAGTAAAAAGAAGAAGAGAAAGAAATAATCTAAAGCCACATTTTGTGGCTTTTATTTTTGTTGTAAATCTTTTGCCCGGTTGTAGTATAATTTAAATGATAATGGTTTTCATTATCATTTAACACAACACACAACACACAGGAGAATAAAATGGGAATGAACCCTTATGAGTTAAGATTTAACCTTTTGCGCGATGCGCAGAATATGCTTTACCAAAACTGGCATTCTAGATTCCAAGTAGAGGAAAGAGTGGCCACAGCAGAGGGTAGACCAATAAAGTGTCCTGCCCCACCAACAGCAGATGAAATAAAGGCTCTGGCAAAGAACCTTTATGAATTTGTTCAGGATCAATCATAGTCGGGCAAAAAGTTTACATGCAGTAAACAAAAAGGCTAGAGAGTGGAAGCTCTCTAGCCTTAGTGCAGGAGGTAAGCAGCCTTTATTTATCGAGTTGGCTGCCAGCACTCGTAACGGCTTCCACCGTTCCCCGCAGAAGCTCTACAGTTTCAGAGAGCATATCTGCCGGAATCTTAGCGGGTTTAGAACCCTTCCCATCCCGAACTCGGAAGGAGATAACACCATCGGTCTGACTGATGGTGCGCTGCACCATTTCAGCCGCCGTGTAAGTGCGCGACTCTTCCTCCGGGATACCGGACTCAACAATAGCTTCCAGAGCGGAAACGTAATCTGCAAACTGTGCCACAGGCATGGTTTGTGCTCCGCTTCCCTTGCCACGGTTAGTGGCGAAAGAAACCATAGCAACCCCGTCGTCGGAAAGCGAGACTGACATAGTCTGCTTGATAACGGTAATGGGGCTCTCATCGTGGGAATCAGCAAAGATATTTGCCATTTTCTTTTTTTCCTCCGAGGGGCCATTCCCTCACACTCCCCTATAACCTATATCAAACCGCTTGCAACAAAACTGGACCCCGGACCCGCCGGGGCAAAAAGATAACAAGCCCGACTAAAAAGTTTATTTATTTTGTTGCACCGCATTGGATATGGGTTATAGGGTGGTGTGAGGGGATAGATACCCCGACAAAGCAGGAGGAATATCATGGTAAAGGTGGTTTATGGTGCCGATAGTTACTACTTTCAGGATGGTAACTGGTATGGTTTGAGCCGGGGAAGAACCCGCACTGACAAGTCCAGTGTTTACCCCGGAAACAATACTAGGGCACCGCTCTGTGTCTTTCCAGACCTTCGTAAGACCGCTTTGAGTCAGGGTGTTGACCCGGCTTTGCTCGCTCGTCCCAAGCCGGATGATTTGGAAGATGAGATTACGGAAGAAAAGCCAAAGTCTCGCAAGTCTCGTCGTGCAAAGAAGAAGAACTCTATCTCTATCTTTTAGGAGGTTACAATGAAGATTCCCCGTTCCATGAGTCGCGAAGAAGCTGACGCCGCTGTGCAGGCTTTCCTTGACAATGGAGGCGAGATTATTCGTCTCCGAGAAGCCACAAAGAAGGACCAAGCAAAGGCTAGTCGTATGGCTTATCATCAGGATAAGGCTTTGCGCGGAGATGAGCGCAGTATTCAGTTTCTAGAAAAGGAAAAGAAGCGCGAAGCTAGTTTCATTTTCTCGCGGACTGAACGCGAGCGTGAAGGCTAAACTATACATACTCGCACCTTCACGGGTGCGAGTATTACACAGGAGGTATTATGCCTAATTGGTGTTCTAATAATCTTCATGTTTCTGGCCCTCCAGAGCGTGTTGCAGAGTTTGTTCGTAAGGCCAATGGTCCCGAAGCTACTTATAACGAGTTTCGTGGTCAAAACTGGGAAACCTTTGACGACATTAGAATTGCGGCTATTGCAACTACTCTTCCAGAGCCGGGAGAAGTTTCTGAACTTTCTTTTCATGCTCTTCATCCGGTTCCAGACCTCATTAGAAAGCTCGGATTTGATGATAGAGTGGCGGAGCGTACAGCGGAAGCTATTGGTGTTGAGTTTCCCGGTGTTGGCGGTTATAAGTGGCAGGTTGATAACTGGGGAACAAAGTGGGGAGCTTGTCATGTAGACTGTGATACTGGCGATGGTTGGGCTGTCTATAACTTTGATACTGCTTGGTCGCCACCGATTGCTTTTTACGAGCATATCACAGCGGAGTGGCCGGACCTTACCTTTGATGCCTCATGGCGAGAAGAGGGCATGGCTTTTGAGGGAGAAGCCCAGTATCATCAGGGTGATACTATCTTTTTTCAAGAAGATGAGATTGAGTATACTGAAGAGGAGGAAGAATGAGCGAAGATAATTTTGAAGAGTTTATTCTAAAAAAGATTGAGGAAGAGCCTGACTTGGCTGAACAAAATAGGGCTCTCCTAGGAATGTATAAAAAGGGACTTATTCAAGTTTCTTATAATGAAGAAATTCAGGATTACGATATTCAGATTAGCACTATGGGTAAGGATTGGTATTACTGTAGTGTAGCAGAGTCATTCACTCCTGCCGAAGCATAAACACACGCGCACATGAGGTATAAAATGGGAAATATGATTGAATCTCTTTTGGACCATGCAGAATTTCAGGCAGCCGCTCGTGAAACTTTTTTGCCCGACGATACAGGGGTATGCTACTTCTACCATCGAAGCAAGCGATACAATGTAACGGTTGCTTATCGTCGGCGGCATGACAATACTGTAGCTTATGGAGCCGCCTTTTGTCGGCCAGAAGATCGGTTTGTAAAGCGGCAAGGCCGGAGGATTGCAATCGGACGCATGGATACTTATGATCATATTCTGACTAATCCCGGTGGCTCTCGCTGGGAGGTTCATGAGGCTATCTTGGACGCGCTTACACGCTTGGACTTGGTTCCTTACGCTCCAGAAAACTTCAGACCATAAAAAGTTGCAACCTATTGGATATAGGTTATAGGGTTTTGTGGACAGGCCGCCGCTGGGTGGTTAGGATGGTTTTATACGCGCCCCTAGCTCAATAGGATAGAGCATCGGACTTCTAATCCGAAGGTTACAGGTTCGATTCCTGTGGGGCGTGCCATTTTACTTGGAGCAACAATGTCAGAGAAAGAAAAAGATTGGGTATATAAGTACGTGCCCGTGGATATGCAAGATAAGGGCGCGTATGATGAAGGTTACTACTACGATTACTGCCAACATTGTCGCGAACGCACAGAGCATGAAAACGAAGTGTGCTGTGCCTGTGATAACTAACAACTAAAACCTTTGGTGTTCCAATGAAGATCTTTTCTGATGCAGCTATGCCAAACATTTCCAAGATGTTTGTGGAGCTAAATGCAGAACATTTCAACTCGGAAATTCCGAGCATCCCTGTTATTTGGAACTCCAGAATGACGACAACGGCAGGTTACTGTCGTTACAAGAGAGAGTTTGACGGCAATAAAACTCCGACCCGAATTGACTTGAGTCTAAAGCTGTTTAGGTCAAATGACTTTCCAGAAGAAGAGATTCGGGAAACTCTTATTCATGAAATGGTCCACGCTTACTTGATTCATAAGTATAATGAGTCTGGGCATGGCGGGCGGTTTCAGACGATGATGACTGAAATTACTGGTGTTCGCAAGAATCATCGTTGTCACAGCTATGACACAAGCGGTGTTAAGCGGGCGGCCAAGTGGGCGGTTACATGCGTCAAGTGTGGATACTCGTACCCATACAAGCGCAAGCCAAAGTATGGCGTATACACTCACAGAAAATGTGGTGGCAGCATGACTGTCTCTCGCGTAGATAGTCCCACAGAGGAAGCGAGCGGTATCAAGATTTTCTAAAGTTTTTGCCCGGAGGTGGATTGTGGTAAAGAATCCCTATATAATGGGTGCCCTACTAAATATTGGGTTATCTTTTGTTCAGAGCTTATATGTTCGCGGATCTTCTGATGCTGCGGTAATAAGTGAATTTACTTCTACCTCGCCCCTTTGGATGATTTGCTTGTTTTGGGGAATAGTTATTTTTATTATTCCCGTGGTAGAGGAGTTGGTTTTTAGAGGTTTGCTCTGGAAGATTGCAGCCTTCATATTCTCTCCCTTATTTACAGGAATTTCTGTAGCGGTAGTCTTTTCCTTATTGCATTCGGTTGATGCGGCAGTTTTTCTGCTTCCATTTGCTCTTTACCTTTCTTGGCTGAGGCATACTGAAAATTCTATCAAGCCCGGCATAAAGGCTCATATTACCTTTAACTTTACCGGAGCCTTGTTTCCTTACTTAATCTCTATTTTTCCACTTTAGGGGGCACACATGGGCGCGCATGATTATACAGTTACTTACCGGTTTTACGATAAGTCCAAAGTTAAAAGCTCCTGGGAAAGCCTGTACGAAGAAGATGCTTATGATTCTGGCTCTGGCGCTTATGCTGGAAACGCCACAACTATGGGCAAGAATCCACAATTCTATGATAAAGCCTTTGATTCTGAATCCGAAGCCTACCAGTGGGTGATGGATAATCATAGCAAGTGGGGTCAGCCAATCGCGTGCTCTTTTTATCTTCCTAAGGAAACTTCTGCCGCAAAGCAAAAGCGAATTGATAAAGCCAAGGAAAAGCTGAATGCCGCCAAGCGAAAGAAGCTCGATTGGATGAATGCAGAGATTGATTCATTTGCCTCTCGTAAGTCTGCTTTTATTGGCTGTAAGTGTTGTGGCTCAAAGTTAAGCAGGGATTGGATGAGTAAGGGGTGGACTAAGGGCCGACAAAGTAATTACTATTGGGGTTTCCCCACAATGCCTACTTGCCCCATTTGCAAGGAGTCTCTTCTTTCTGAAACTGCAAAGACCCGTTTGGAAAAACTTAATCAAAAGGTGCTGGAGGCAGAGTCTGCTTTGAGGAGAGCAGAAGCTCCAGAGCCGTCAAAGAAGTTAGGCTGGGTTGTTGGCGGCTGGGCTGCTAGTTAGGAGATAAGTTATGAGTGATTCAGAAAAAATTGGTGTAGTGGCAGCGCTTATTAGCTCTTTTGGGCTATCACTATTCTTTTTGATTGGATGGGAGTATGAATCATTTGTGCTCTTCTTTAAGGGCGCGTTGATGTGCCTTGGGATTGTGGATGTAATTCTTTTTGGCTGGCTGGGTACTTATATTGTTCTTAGCCGCATGTTTGGCAAGCAGACAAAGTTTTATATTGAACTTTAGGAGTTATTATGCGCATTACAATTGAATTAGAATTCATTGAGAAGTATGATCCAGAAGAACTTGAAGAACTTATTGTAGCTTACATTCAGGAGCTTGTTGCCGATGGGTCTTTGTCTTATACCGTTCATGCGGAAGACGATTAGCTTTTACTAATATCAAATTGTATTTAGAGGTGCTTATGCGTGCAGAGGTAGCTAAAAAGGAAGATCAATTGGTTGTTGGCAAGTGTCCATCTTGCACAAATCTTTGGAGGCTTGTTGCCGAGTCTGGCACTTCCGAAGCTGATTGCCCGCAGTGTTATGTCACCATTGAGGTTAGGCCTTATGGGGATAGCTTTCTTTTTGTGCAAAAGCAAGCATGGGATCCTAACTACAAGCCGACTCCTAAGGCTTTGCGAGAAGATGATTATGAGGGATACTAAGATGAAAAGAATTCCAAAGAAAATTTTGATTGCATTGAAGGGGTCAGAGTCTCCAAATATTTCTGCTGAAGCCAAATTTCATTACGCCGGTATGGTTGCAGCATTTGAGCATACTTTTAATCCAACTACCCATATGGCTTCATTCGTCAATGGGTGGAGTGAAATGACTTCAGAGTTGACTAAAGAAGAAAAAGATGATTAGAATTACTTGGTCTTTCAAGGATAATTCTGAAGTCTGTGGTCATGGAGAATGGTTTGATGAATCAGAAGAGCCAATGTTACTTGAATGGATAAAGCTATTAAACGATCTTCATCCGGCTGTTGAGCATCGAATTGAAGCCCTGCCTCCCGAATAACCCCCGGGCAAAAAGATGACAGGCAGAGTAATCGGGTTTATAAAAATGTTGCACCGCACTGAATATAGGTTATAGGGTAGTGTGAGGAGGCCGGGACGATGAAAATGCCGAGCGGAGTTGTCGAGCTTGCTATCTGTCAGGCCCGTAAGTCTCCGATGCTTTACCGTCATGGTGCGGTCCTATGGAAAGACGGAAAAATTCTTCAAACAGGTTATAACTTTCCTGTAGTAATGCCCAAGAGAGATGCAAAACAATTTTCTATCCATGCAGAAAGAGATTGCCTCAAAGGATTGAGGTCAGACCAAATTTACGGAGCGTCACTTCTTTCTGTAAGAATTACAATGAAGCAAGAAAATCTAGCTTCTTCCAAGCCATGTAAGGGCTGCATGGCTCTGCTGCGAAGAAAGAAAGTAAACAAAGTCTATTGGTTCGATTCAGATGGTACACTCCATAGGCTTTATCTGGGTAGATAAAAATATAAAAAAAGAAGTTGACAAATTTCGCCGCAGGGTTAGGTTGTATGGGTCGCCGGGACTCGCGCTTAGCACTTACACTCACAAGGGGTAATAAAATGGTAGCTAAAGTTCGCTCTTTCTTTTCCACTCTTACGGAAAATCCCTTTAAGCCTTTTACCCTTGCCTGTGATATCGCAGTATGGATTATGGCAATTGGGGCCGGAATCTGGGTTGTCAAAAACGTGGCCGTGTTTATGTTGCATGTAAATGGATTCATTTAATTATTGAGTTAATGGGGAGATAGCTCAATCTGGTTAGAGCAGGACGCTCATAACGTCAAGGTTCTGGGTTCAAATCCCAGTCTCCCTACCATCTTGGGTGCTAACAGCAATTCTTTACTTACCATGAAATTAAAGTAAAATGCACCCAGTTTTGTTCTTTCTTAAAGGGTAGTTGCAGCAATCTTCTTAAATGAAGCAGATACGCTATAGGGCGGATCAAGCCAGTCGGGAAGGCACACTGGTTAATAAACGGTGTCTAAAAGCTACCCTGTTTTTCTTTCAGCAGTCGGTGTTTAAAAACCCACACCGTGTATAACCCGGCTAGCATACCCGGGGCTGAGCGTATGCTTAATTTATCTAGGATGCTAACAGCAGCACCTTACTTAAACATTAACAAAGTAAAATGCATCCAGAAGGAGAAATTATGAACCCGATTGTCCGGTCTATGACCAACGCCTCTTCCACCCTCAATGGTGGTGCTACCCTCGCCTCTTCCAGCGATCCGGTTGTTGATCTGTTCTTCCAGATTGGCGCCATGCGTGGATGGGAAAATGACATGATTGTAAGCGCGTTTGAGCGTGCGTTTGAGCACAATCCAGAGCGTGCTCTAAAGGTTCTTTTTTGGGCGCGGGATATTCGCCAAGGCTCTGGTGAGCGCAATACTTTCCGTGTTGTCTGCTCCCATCTTGCCGCGAATTACCCCATTGTTATGGGTCGGCTCATTCATCTTATCCCCGAGTACGGTCGCTGGGATGATCTTCTTCTCTTTATCAATGGCGGCCAGTTCCCGGCTCCTTGTGAGGATATTGCCCTCTTTGTAATTGGCGATGCTCTCCGTTGTGGGGACGCTCTCTGCGCCAAGTGGATGCCCCGCGAAAAGTCCTCTAAGGGTGCGATTGCGCGCAAGATTCGCAAGAGCATGGATCTTTCTCCGAAGGCTTACCGCAAGCTGCTTAGCTCTCTTACGAAGGTTGTTGAGAGCCAGATGTGTTCCGGTGATTGGGATAATATTGAATACGGACACGTACCCTCGCAGGCTATGAACATTTACAAGGGGGCCTTTAAGCGTCACTCCGAGACTCGTTGGGCGGAGTATGAGAAGGGCCTTAAGACTGGAGAAGAGAAGGTTAATGCTGGTGCCATTTACCCGCATGAGATTATCGGAAGTTATATTTCCGAATACGATCAGGGTCAGATTCCACCTGTTTCCGAGGCACAATGGGATGCTCTGCCTAACTGGCTGATGAATAATCCTTACCGGATTCTGCCTGTTGTGGATACCTCTGGGTCTATGTACTCTGACTACAACTCAACTGTCTCTCCGATTCAGGTATCTGTTGCTCTCGGCCTTTACATTGCAGAGCGCAACAATGGTCCTTTTAAGAATCATTTTGTTACCTTCTCGGAAAAGCCCACCATGCAGTCTGTGACTGGAGCCACGCTCTCCGAGCGCGTGCATTCTGTGTCGAAGGCTGAATGGGGCATGAATACGGATCTTTACCGTACCTTTGACGCCATTCTCACTCACGCAAAGCGCAGCGGTGCTTCGCAGGATGATATGCCTAACGTGGTTCTTATCCTTTCGGATATGGAATTCGATCATGGTATCTCTGTAAATGAAACTGCTATGGAGCAGGTCCGAGAGCTTTACTCTAAGGCTGGATACGAGATTCCCAAGGTTGTTTTCTGGAATCTTAATGCTCGCCTTGGCAATGTTCCGGTTGGCTATCGCGAGGATGGAACCGCGCTTGTGTCTGGTTTCTCTCCGGCTATCATGAAGTCCCTACTCACCGGTGAGGACTTTTCTCCCGAGGGAATTATGATGCATACTATCGGCTCCGAGCGTTACGCCGCCATTGTCTGATGTATAGGGTGTAATGAAAATATTGCGACCCATTCGATCTAGGTTATAGGGTATTGTAGGAGGCAGGATGCCGGATAACGTAAGAG
>Ga0181578_10002096_pt1 | contig 18893 bp, 21 predicted proteins | sample 071ome_21_FD_148659 | JGI IMG/M metagenome (GOLD analysis project Ga0181578, IMG submission 148659) | Coastal salt marsh microbial communities from the Groves Creek Marsh, Skidaway Island, Georgia - 071401CT metaG (spades assembly) | ecosystem: Environmental > Aquatic > Marine > Intertidal zone... | reverse complement strand
TGGTGGGTGCGAGTGAGACTAGAGCGAGTTGACGACGACGAGAATGGAGCCGAGCGGCTTGCCGACCTGCTAGCGGCGAAGTACCCGCAGTACCGTGACAAACCGTTCGCGCGCGTCATGATCTTCAGAGTTCTGGCTGTCACCGGATGGACCGCGTCGTAGCCGGGACTGTGTTCGAGACACTGTTCGGTTTCATCCGGAGCGAACTAGCCTGAGAAACCAGTCGGTTCGGTGTTCCGGGCGAGTTTCGCTCCGGGTTCTGCTCCGCCTCCGCCCCTTTAGCTCAGTCGGTAGAGCAGCGGACTTTTAATCCGTGGGTCCAGGGTTCGAGCCCCTGAGGGGGCACTACGTCAGGTCGCTGAACGGATTGTGGGCGACTTCCCACAGGTGGCCGTCGGGATCGGCGAAATAGCCGGAGTATCCACCCCACTCTGTGGGTTCGGGCACCTTCACCACTCGGGCGCCGATCGCCACGGCCTCGGCGAACACACGGTCGACGTCGGCTCGACTCGGCTCGTTGTGGGCCAGGGCGACACCCCGGAAAAGCATGGCCACTGATCCGGGATCGATCTGATCCGCGACGGTTGCATCGTGTGCGAGATCTTGGCGAGGGAACAGTGCCAACCATGGACCGTTCTGGCCGCCATTGTCGAGTTCGAAGAACACGATTCCAGCATCTGGGTCGTAGTTCGGGCACTCGAATCCGAGTGCTGTGTAGAACGCACGCGACACATCGAGGTCGGCGACGCCGAGTGTGATCAGCGAGACCTTGGGCTTCACGTCGTCACGGTACCCGACGACGTGGTTTCGACTTCGAGGAGGTCGAACGACCGGGCCGGCCAGATGGTGCGGAAGCATTGTTTCGACGCGACGACTGCTGCGGTCCGCGCGAGTGATTCGTTGGACGGCGAGGTGCGGTCGGCTGTGGAGTCGGGCGTTTCACGAAACGCTTCGCAACCGGTGCTCCAGCCAGGTTTTCGATCAACGAGTGACCCGGCTCGACGTTGGTGAAGGTCGGTCGGATACCCGCCTTGCGCACCAGATCGTCGACATCCTTTCGTTGTTCGGGCATCACCAGAGTGACGACCGTTCCGTCGGAACCTGCACGTGCAGTACGGCCCGAGCGATGCAGGAATGCCTTGTGTTCAGCCGGCGGATCGACGTGGACGACGAGTTCAACACCGTCCACATGGATACCGCGTGCGGCGATGTCGGTTGCCACCATGACCGTGACCTCTCCCGAGCTGAAGGCTTCCAAGTTTTTGGTGCGAACGCTCTGTGACAAGTTGCCGTGCAGATCGACCGCTGGAATGCCAGCAGTTGACAACTGTTGAGCGAGACGCTTGGCCATGTGCTTGGTACGTGTGAAGAGGAGTGTGCGATCGGGCCCGCTGGCCAGTGCCTTCACGATGGTGGGCTTGTCGTCGCGAGAGACGCGAAAGACGTGGTGATCCATTTTTGGAACCGGCGATTCCGCCGAGTCGACCGAGTGGCTCACCGGGTCGTGCAAGTAGCGATCGATGAGCACGTTGACTCCGTTGTCGAGAGTTGCCGAGAACAGCATCTTTTGGCCCTTGCTCGGAATGCGATCGAGCAGACGCTTCACGGCGGGAAGGAAGCCGAGATCGGCCATGTGATCGGCTTCGTCGATCACGGTGACCTCGATCGAACCCAGTGAACAAACTCGTTGTTCGATGAGGTCCTCGAGTCGACCTGGACAGGCGATGACGACGTCTACTCCTCGTTGGAGGGCGTTCACCTGCGGGCCTTGTCCGACTCCACCGTGGATCACGGTGTGTGAGATTCGCAGGGCACGACCGATCGGTTCGAAGGTCGCAGCGACTTGGTGGGCGAGTTCTCGCGTGGGAACGAGAACGAGAGCGCGAGGAGCGCCTCGACTCGGTCGCTGCTGACGGGACGCCAGTCGAACCACCACCGGCAATGCGAAGGCGAGGGTCTTTCCGCTACCGGTTCGACCTCGACCGAGAATGTCGCGGCCATCGAGCGAATCGGGAAGGGTCGATCGTTGGATCGGGAAGGGATCGGTGATGCCGATCTTTTGAAGCACGTTCACGACGGCTTCGGGCACGCCGAGATCGGCGAAAGTGGGGGACATGAAAGGAAACTCCTTGGTGGAGGCGGCAAGGGGTGCCGACCGAAACCCGACTGAGGAAGCCTCCTTCTCACCATGGGGTGGAAGAGTCACACGCCAACTCGAATCCGATGCGGACATCGGACGTCCCGGTCAGTATGCCGAATCGAATGCCGAATTGCTCGCATGGCCTGTTCTGTCGGTGACCCACACCTGGAAGACTGGCTCTATGTCCAGTTCATCGACATACGACGCGATCCGAGTTTCCACCGATGGCGCGGTCACCACACTCGTCCTCGACAAGCCTGAGAAGCGAAACGCTCTCTCGTTACCAACGATGCTCGAGATCGTCGACGCTCTCCAGAACGTGGCCCAAAGTGACGCCGATGCCCTGGTGATTGCGGCAAACGGCCCTGTTTTCTCGGCGGGTCACAACTTCGCCAACATGGCCGGAGCCGATCTCGACGCCACACGTCACCTTTTCGACGTGTGCACGCAGATGATGAACCTGGTGCAAGAGATCCCTCAGGTCGTAGTGGCCAAAGTTCACGCACTTGCCACGGCCGCCGGATGTCAGTTGGTGGCTTCGTGCGATCTTGCAGTAGCGGCCGAATCGGCGGCCTTCGCTTTGCCGGGAGGCAAGGGCGGACTGTTCTGCCACACACCCCTCGTCGCCGTCTCGCGCAACATCGGTCGTAAACGCGCCCTCGAGATGGCATTCACCGGTGACCCGATCGATGCTCGCACTGCAGCCGATTGGGGTCTTGTGAACCGAGTGGTCGCCGATACCGATCTCGACGACGCGGTCGCCGATCTGGTGAGTCGATCGGTTCGTGGCTCGGCCATGTCGAAGTCCCTCGGGAAGCGAGCGTTCTATGCGCAGATCGGCCTCGATCAGGGTGACGCATATGGTTATGCCGCTGAGGTGATGGCGCAGGCCGCGGTATCACCCGATGCCCAAGAAGGTATTCGAGCCTTTCTCGACAAGCGGTCGCCGACGTTCACCGAGCGTCTGACCGACTGAATCAGTCTCCGACTGGTTGAATGACGGTATGAGCCATTCGACTTTCTCCGTTCCGGGCATGACGTGTGGACACTGTGAGCAGGCTGTGTCGACCGAGTTGTCGAAGATCACCGGGGTCACGTCGGTCACGGTCGATCTCGAGACCAAGCAGGTAGTTCTGAACAGTGAGTCACCAGTCGACTGGAAGGCGATCGTCGATGCAGTCGACGAAGCAGGATTCGAAGCTGTCATCAACTGAGGTCTCGGCCGATGAGCCGGTGGTCCTCGCCGTCACCGGCATGACCTGCGCGGCGTGTGCCGCACGTATCGAGAAGAAGCTCAACCGTCTCGACGGTGTGTCCGCCACCGTCAACTACGCCACGTCGAAGGCCACCGTTCACGTCGCGCCGTCGCAGGTCGATGCGAGTTCCATCGACGTCCTCACGAAGACTGTCGACGATCTGGGTTACGGCGCAGTTCTGGTGTCCACCGATGACGGTTCGCGCTCCACCGTCGAAATTGCCACCGACATCCACGTCGACGACATTCGGCGGCGGTTAGTGGTAGCGGCTGTCGGTGCTCTTCCGGTGATGGTTTTGTCGATGATTCCGTCCTTGCAGTTCGACGGCTGGCAGTGGGTGTCCCTCGCCCTCGCCACCCCGGTGGTCACCTGGTCGGCCCTTCCGTTCCATCGTGCCGCCTGGCGCAATGCCGTGCATCGAACGACGACGATGGACACGCTCGTGTCACTCGGGGTGATCGCGGCAACCCTGTGGAGTCTGTGGGCGCTCGTGTTCGGAGGTGCCGGCACGATCGGCATGACGATGGACATGAATCTCGTTCCGCGCTCGCCGGTGTCGCATGGTCATGGAGCAGCCGAACATCACGAGATCTACTTGGAGGTCGCTACCACTCTCACGGCGTTCATCCTGGCTGGTCGCTTTTTCGAACTACGGTCGCGCCAGAAGGCAGGGAGTGCATTGCGTGCTCTCGCGACGATGGGCGCCAAGACTGCGGTGCTGTGGCGTGACGGTACCGAGACCGAGATTCCGGTCGGAGCGCTCGGCATCGGCGAAATCTTCGTGGTTCGTCCGGGTGAGAAGGTTGCGACCGACGGTGTGGTGATCGACGGTCGAAGTGCCATCGATCGAAGCCTGGTGACCGGAGAAAGTGTCCCAGTCGACGTGACCGTGGGCGATGACGTCACGGGTGGAACGATCAACACCAATGGTCGACTTCTGGTCCGGGCCACTCGGATCGGCCGCAACACGGTGTTGGCTCAGATGGCACGGCTCGTCGAGCGAGCTCAGGACGGGAAGGCCCCGGTCCAGCGCTTGGCAGATCGCGTCAGCTCGGTCTTCGTTCCGATCGTCATCGCCCTCGCCATCACGACTTTGATCATGTGGTTGGTGATCACTGGTGAGACTGATCGTTCTTTCTCGGCGGCGGTGGCGGTTCTCGTGATCGCTTGTCCATGCGCACTCGGACTGGCCACACCAGTGGCGCTGTTGGTGGGGACCGGCCGGGCGGCTCGATCCGGAATCATCATTCGCGGCGCTCACGTCCTCGAAGCCACTCGAGCCGTCGACACGATGGTGCTCGACAAGACGGGAACGCTCACGACTGGCGTCATGACCTTGGTCGATGTCGATCTGTCGCCGGGAGGAACCGCCGAGGAGCTGGAACTCGTCGCATGTCTCGAGGCCAGCAGTGAGCATCCGCTGGCGCGAGCCATCGTCGCCGGTCTCCGCGAGCGGGAGGTGCACGGCGACGTGAGTCGCGTCGTCGATTTCGAAAATCGACCTGGCGTCGGTGTCATGGGCGTAGTGAACGGTCGCCTGGTGTCGGTTCGTCGTGCATCGATCGGCTCACGAGACGACGGAGACGGAGCGACGATCGTGGAAGCATTGGTTGACGGCCGTGTGCGTGCGAAGTTCGCGGTGAGCGATCGACCACGTGTCGAAGCCGCCGACACGATTCGGCGACTGCGCGACATCGGAGTCACACCCATGATCGCCTCGGGTGACTCGTGGTCGGCCGTCCGACACGTGGCCCGCGAAACCGGTATCGACGAGAGTGACGTACGGGCTGAGGTTCTCCCAGATGACAAATTGCGGCTGGTCCACGAGCTGCAGCGAACCGGACGAACGGTCGCCATGGTGGGCGACGGTGTGAACGATGCCGCCGCACTGGTGGCCGCTGATCTGGGTATCGCCATGGGAACCGGCACTGATGCCGCCATGGAAGCCGGCGATCTCACCATCGTGAGTGGCGATCTGTCCCTGGTTCCCGAGGCATTGAACATCAGCCGACGAACCCTGCGCACCATCAAGGCCAATTTGTTCTGGGCCTTCGCCTACAACGTGGCTGCTCTTCCATTGGCCGTTGCCGGACTCATGAATCCGATGCTCGCTGGATTGGCCATGGCGTTGTCGAGCGTGTTCGTTGTGTCGAACAGTCTGCGCCTACGTCGCTGATTCAGGTCGGGGTGATCCCGAGCAGCTCTTGTGAGCGACGTATCGCCGCCACACGACGGTCCCGCAGTGCACGTGCCGATATCCCGGCCAACTTCGCCGAATCAGGGCTGAGTCGATCGCTGAGCATCTCGTCCAGTGCGACTCGGTCGATCTCACGAAGACCGAGTCGCTCGAGGTCGTGGAGCAGATTCGACAGTTCGGCAGCGGTACCCACCGGATCGGCCTCAGTGGCCACTGAGCTGGCGCCCCGCATCGGGATTCCACGGGTGGCCCGCAGAGTTTCACCGTTCACGATCGTCCATGTGTCGGCAGGAAGCTCGACCGAGTTGCGCTTGGTGCGGGATTCTCGTACGAAGGCTTGATATTCGATGTCGCGCAAGAGATTGGCGGCGACGCGGAGCGGGCGGCGATCGATGGGGTAGTTGCGGATCACCATCCAGGCCGAGGACGCCAGTTGGTCGAGGGCGAAAGATGGTCCACCTTGAACGATGCGACCTCGGCGAACGGCGACGGCGATGAGTCCGGGAAGTATGCGCTGGACGACGACGCGACAGGCCAGCTCGTCGTGGTGGGCAATGGCAGTCAGTTGCGACAAGTAGAGGTCGCAGCCTTCGTCGGTCATGGATTCTCCGTAGCCGGCGCGCCGAAGCACTTCGTCGAGATGCCGAACCGGCTCTCCGGGGAGATTCCAGGAGTTGGCTCGTCGGATGTCGCGCCGCGATCGTGCGATGGCGTCCCAGTCGAGCCACAAGCGAGTTGCCGTGGGCAGGCGTGTGGATTCGGGCGCGATACCGAGCGAGTAGCCGAGGCTGGCCAGTCGTCGTGCGGCAAACGTCGATGTGTGGGGTGGGATGTCGTGTGTGGTCATGCCCCGACACGACTCGGGTCCCCCCATCAGAGGTCTGTACAGGTTGGAACCCATCGAGTTTCCGCCACCGGTGAGACGTCCGGTGAGACCTATCTGACCTGGTGGCGATGGAATCTCGGCTCAGAAGGTCGAGGTGAACCAAGATTCACGGATGCGCATCACACTTCCCTCCGGAACACCGGCCGAGATCCAGCACGTCGACGGATCGACCCGTGGACTCGTCGTCTTTCCCGACATCTTCGGACTACGGCCCTTGTTCGACGATCATGTGGCCCGTTTCGCAAGTGAGTGGGGGATGACCACGATCGCCATCGAACCGTTTCCGGTGTCGGCCGTCGGGCGCGATCTCGGTGCCGATCTCGACGGGCGTTTCGCCGCCGTCTCCACCCTGAACGATGTCGACAAGTTTCGTGACCTGAACGAGGCCGCCGATGCCACCGGCTGTGACTCGGTGGCGATGATCGGCTTCTGCATGGGTGGCATGTACTGCTTCAAAGCCGCAGCGGCGAAGCGCTTCAGCCGTATCGCCAGTTTCTACGGGATGATCCGGTTGCCCGAGACCTGGCATGGCGACGGCCAAGGTGAGCCATTGGCGTTGCTGCGTGCCGAGCCGGCCGAAGCGGCCAAGGTGCTCGCCATCATCGGTAATCGCGACACGTGGACACCGGACCCCGATGTGGCTGACTTGCGAACGACTGGTGTCAATGTCGTGGAGTATTCGGACGCCGAACACGGATTCGCCCACGATTCGACACGTCCGGCTCACCGAGTCGACGACGCCGCTGACGCGTTTCGCCGGGCGAAGGAATGGCTGTCAGCGTGAGCGAAGTTCGAGGCGATCGCGCAGGAGGATCTTGTAACGGCGTTCGTGCTGCTCGATCCAGCCGAGGCGAATGAAGCTGCTGATCGCCTTGTTCACGCGCTCACGTGATGCACCCACCATGCCGGCCAGTTCTTCTTGAGTGACGGGGAGTACGAATTCGTCGGCGTCGCCGGCGAGTTCGAGCAGGCGCTTTGCGGTGCGTCCGGTCACGTCGAGGAAGACCGAGTCGGCGAGAGCACCGTCCATGATGCGCAGACGATCGGCAAGCATGCGAACGACTCCACGGAGAACTCGTGGGTTCTGCTGAAGCATCTCTTCCACCGGATCGTAGGGGATCTCGAGAACTTCGCAGGGCTCGATGGCGCGCGCCATGGCCGACCTCGGTCCGCCGTCGAGAAGACCCATTTCTCCGAACAAGTCGCCGGTCTCCATCAGAGCCACCATGCTCTCGCGCTTGTCGAGTTCGTTGGCGATGGCAATGGCGACTCGTCCAGTGATCACGATGAACATCGACTCGGCATCTTCACCGGCCTCGAAGAGGTGATCACCACGCGACAGCACGCGCTTTCGGCCGATCGACGAGATTCGTGTGAGTTCCTCGGCCGGGGCATCGGCGAAGAAGTCGGAACGAGCGAGGATGTCTTCGTACGGCATCAACCGGAACGGTACTACCCTCACGGGGAATGGCGAACTTGGCCTCGAAAAAATCCCGTCGACCCGGTGTGAATGTGTGGACGATCGTCGTTGCCGGAGGTTCGGGGCGTCGATTCGGTGCGTTGAAGCAGTACGCCGAGCTTGGTGGTCGTCGCGTGGTTGATCTTGCGGTCGAGAATGCTCGTGCAGCGAGCGACGGGGTGATTCTGGTGGTGCCGGTCGAAGATGCCGAACGTGAAGGAGGTGTGGCTGGGGGTCCGACCCGTACGGCAAGTGTTCGCAACGGCTTGGCCGCAGTTCCCGACGATGCCGATGTGATTCTGGTGCATGATGCCGCTCGACCCTTCGCTTCCCCCGCTCTCTTCGCCGCCGTGGTGGATGTCGTGTGTGCTGGAGCCGATGGCGCGGTACCCGGATTACCGGTCACCGACACTGTCAAGGTGATCGAAGTCGTGGAGTCCGCATCTCTCGGCCTCGAAGGTTCGTACGCCTCGACTGCGAATGCGACACCTCACGTCGTCAACACTCCTGACCGAGCAACTCTCGTGGCAGTCCAGACCCCACAGGCATTTCGTGCCTCGATCCTTCGTGAGGCCTATCGATCGGAGCTCGACGCGACTGACGATTCCGTCCTGGTCGAGTCGCTGGGCGGTACCGTCCTCGTCGTGGCGGGTGAGGTCGACAATCGCAAGATCACCCATCCCGACGATCTCGAGTGGGCTCGCGATTTCTTGGCCCGCCGATCGGAGAATCGAGACGAGTCATGAGTGGTCCTGAATTCAGAGTTGGTCAGGGTTTCGACGTTCATCGTTTCAGTGACGACCCAACGCGCATTCTCGTGTTGGGTGGAGTGGTGTTCGACGGAGAACGTGGACTCGACGGTCACAGTGATGCCGACGCGGTCGCTCATGCCTGTGCTGACGCATTGCTTGGTGCGGCCGGTCTCGGCGACATCGGTCAACACTTTCCCGACACCGACCCGAAGTGGACGGGCGCGAATTCACTCGTATTGTTGACCGAGGTCGTGAGTCTCGTGCAGGCCGAACGCTGGAAGATCGGGAACATCGATTGCAGTGTCGTGTGCGAGGTCCCCAAGTTGGCCCCACGCCGCGACGAGATGCAGAACGCGCTGTCGACAGTTGTCGGAGCTCCCGTAACCGTGAAGGGTCGACGAGCCGAAGGCCTCGGCGCGCTCGGCCGACGAGAAGGAATCGCCTGCTGGGCGGTGGCCGTGTTGTCGCGGCAGGTGATGTGATGGCTCCCCGTCGACCGGCTCGAGGATCGTCGGCTCGTGGCCCGCAGAAGCGGGGTGGCGCGCCGTCCCGCCGCCCGCGTCCGAACGATCGTTCCAAGAATGCCTTCGACAAACCGAAGCGTTCGGACGATCGCGACGATCTGGGTGGAGGTCAAGTTGAGGGCCGTCAAGCGGTTCGTGAACTTCTGATCGCTGGGCGTCGTCGCGTACACGAGGTCTGGATCGCCACTGATCGAGACAAGAGTGATGTCGTCGACGACATCGTCCAGCTCGCGCGCGCGAATCGCGTGCCAGTTCTCGAAGTGAGCCGCAAGAAGCTCGATTTTGCAGCTCGAAGTGAGGCGCCACAGGGCGTTCTGGCGCGTGCCGATTCCATCGAGCCGATTCCCTTCGACACGATGATCAAACGTCGACCCGGAAAGGCGCCGTTTCTCGTAGCTGTCGACGGTGTGACGGACCCGGGCAATCTCGGCGCAATCTTGCGCGTGTGCGATGGTTCTGGCGTCGACGGTGTCGTGCTTCCGAAGCATCGTTCGGTGCACATCACACCCACTGTGGCCAAGGCCGCCGTCGGAGCGTGTGAGCACGTCCCGTTGTCGTTGGTCGGTGGTCTTCCGACTGCGTTGGCCAAGATGCGCGACGCCGGAATCTGGGTGGTGGGCCTCGACGACTCGGCCGACAAGTCCCTCTTCGACCTGGGCGATCTGGCCAAAGAAGGAATTTGTCTCGTACTCGGTGCCGAAGGACCGGGCCTCTCGCGACTCGTTCGTGAACGATGCGATCTGATCGTGAGCATTCCGATGCGCGGCCGGTTGAGTTCGCTCAACGTGTCGACGGCCGCTGCGCTGGCTACCTACGAGGTAGCGCGCTATCGCCGTTAGTCTGTCGCCGGTTCCGGCCGGGTTAGCTCAGTGGTAGAGCAACCGCCTTGTAAGCGGTAGGTCGTGGGTTCAATCCCCACACCCGGCTCCATTCCCAGGTGTGGCGTCAGCTCACGAGTGAGTTGACGCGAGCCACCAAGACGTCGAGTGCCCGATCGTTGTGTCCGCCTTCAGGAATGATCACGTCGGCGTGACGCTTGGTGGGTTCGATGAACTGAAGATGGCTCGGTCGAACGGTCGTCATGTACTGACGCATGATGCTCTCGGGGGTTCGTCCACGATCACGTACGTCGCGTTCGAGTCGTCGAATGAGACGAACGTCGGCATCGGTGTCGACGAAGATGCGCAGATCGAAGAGATCACGGAGCTTTTCGTCGTAGAGAGCCAGGATCCCCTCGAACACGACGATGCGCGTGGGCTCGATGCGGAGGACATCTTTCGAACGATTGTGGTTGGGGTAGTCGTAGACGGGTACGTCGACGCCTCGGCCCGTCAGCAAGGTGCTCAGCTGCTCGAAGGTGAGATCCCAATCGAACGCATCGGGATGGTCGTAGTTGGCCCGTGTTCGCTCATCGAAGGGCTGATCGGAGCGATCGACGTAGTAGGCGTCCTGCTTGATGAGCGCGAGGTGATCTGACCCCACCAACTCCACGAGTCGTTCGGTCACCGTGGTCTTTCCGGAGCAGGTACCTCCGGCGACACCGATCAAGAAGGGGCGGGTGACGTTCTCCCTGCTCATCGGAACGAGAGTACTGGCCCCATGGCGAACCAGACATCCCCAGGGTGCTTGTCATCGGCGTCGGAAACGGGCAGGCTGGTCGAATGGCCCTGACCGAACGAGAGAAGGCAATCCTCGATTTCGAAAGGGGTTGGTGGACCGAAGACGGGGTCAAGGACCAGATGCTGCGGGAGCGGTTCCAGTGCTCCTCCGACGAGTATTACGGTGAACTCAACCGACTTCTCGACAGCCCGCAGGCTCTGGCCTACGACCCGCTCGTGGTCCGTCGCCTTCAGCGGGCACGCGAACGTCGGCGTCGGACGCGACTCGATGGAAACACCGAGACGGGAGGTGTACAGGCATGAGTGACGAACAGCCCACCGGATCACGGACGGCTCGACCCGGACAGCGTCCTGGTGGAGTGGGCGTGTCCACGACTCTCGGAATCATCGTGGCGGCCATCGCCGTACTCCTCGGATTCCTCATCTTGCGTGACATCAATCGCGATCGCGACGGTGGTGTCACTGCCGGCCCGGTCGAGACACAGCCTGCGAGCACCGATGATGTTCCGACTGACTCGACCGATGTAGCCGTATCCACCACTACGTTGCCGCGCACCGGTTACAAGGTCTTCGTCGCCAACGCGTCCGGAGTGTCGGGCAGTGCCGGCCAGATGAGCACGGCTCTTCAGGCACAGGGTTTCATCGTGCAGCAACCCGCCACCAATGCCGCCGAGACGGTTGGCAAGCAGACCGTGACCGTGGTGTATTACGTGCCCGGGTTCGAAGCTGGCGCTGCGGCTGTGTCGCAGGTGCTCGGTGGTGTGGCCACACAGCCGGTTGCCACTCCTCCTCCGGTCGAATCGGGTGATCTCGGTGAGGCCACGGTGCTCGTGATGCTCGGCACCGACTTGGCCGGCAAGTTGCTGCCGGGGGCGTTGCCCACAGGCGATACCGCTGTTACCGAGACGACGGCGGGCTGATTCGACGCAGCAGGCCGAGAGCGGCTTGTTCGAGACACCACAGGGGTTCGGCCATGGCGCGGTCGCTGCCGTACTCGTCGACCAGCGATGTCACGCCGGCGTCGATGTGGCGATACGAATCGGCGTCGTGAGCACTCGGATCGATACGTCCACAAATCACGCCGACGGGTAGACCAGCGCTGTGGGCGAGATCGACGACACCTCCCACGACCTTTCCCTCGAAGCTCGTGATGTCGAGTTGGCCCTCGCCGGTGATCACTACATCAGCGCTTCGTAGGTGATCATGCAGACCCACTTCGTCGGCCACCATGTCGAAACCGGGGATCAATGTCGCGCCGAGGGCGAGTAGTCCTCCGGCGAGTCCCCCGGCCGCTCCGGCACCTTCGATGTGCGACACGTCGACACCGTTCATTTCTTGGTAGAGCTGGACGAGACGTTCGAGCCGCGACTCGAGGAGTCGGATCTGACGTGTCGTGGCGCCTTTTTGCGGACCGAAATCTCGTGGTGCGTCGAGAAAGAGTGTCTCGACGTCACAGGCGACGAGGAATTCGACACCTCGCAGGCGGGCCGGCGCGTGGATGGCGCGAACGGCGCCGAGTCCACCGTCGGTCGTCGCCGAGCCGCCGAGACACACGATGATGCGCTCGGCTCCGAGGTCGAGTGCTTTGTCGATCAGTTCGCCGGTGCCGGTGGTGGACGCGGCGACTGGATCGTTGTGTTCGGGCCCGCCGACGAGTGTGAGTCCCGACGCTCGTGCCATCTCGATGACGGCCGTGCCGCGGTGGAAGCGCCAGTCGGCCTGTACTGGGTCGCCAAGTGGTCCGGTGACGGTCGAGGTTCGGTTGGGTCCGCCGAGAGCCTCGAGCGTTCCTTCTCCTCCGTCGGCGAGTGGTACTTCGGTGCAGTCGTGGCCGAGTTCCCAGCAGGCATGGCCGATCGCTTGGGCGACGGCGGCGGCGGTAGCCGTTCCTTTGAACTTGTCGACGGCGGCCACCACACGCATCCCGTCAGTCTGTCTTAGATGCTGTACGTTTCGTCATGTCACGTTGTCAGACGTGCCTGTGAAGGAGATGGTCGTGAAGAGCCGCATTCGAATCGTGGTGGGAGCCAGTGCTGCACTGGCTGTGCTCTTGGGAACCTCGGCGTGTGGGGGAGGCGACTCCGAACCAAGCGGCGATCAAGTGGCTGCTGCCGAGGCATACATTCGGATCTATTCGCCATCGAATTCCGACTGTGTTCTGAAAGAACACAAGAAGGTCGACGATGAGATGGCGTCGTTGCTTCTGCAGGCCTACGAGGCGTACGAGACATACGACTACGACGCCGAGGATGCGGCCTACACCGCGATTGGTGAGGACGCCATGCGTGATCTGACGGGCGCCCTCAATCGATGCGCGTTGGGCTGACAGGTCTCGAAGTGGAGAAAACCTGACTCACTCGGTAGGGTTTCGGTCATGTCCGTGACCGTGCGTATCCCCACCACTCTTCGCCCGTTGTCGGGTGGCAACTCGACCGTCCAGGTGGACGGCGGCACCTTGAGAGAGGTGCTCGATGCACTCGACGCAACTCATCCCGGTTTCCGTGATCGGTTGTTCGACGAGGAGGGGAACCAGCGTCGGTTCGTGAACCTGTTCGTCGCCGATGACGACGTGCGGTACCTGCAGGGAATGGATACTCCGGTGCCTGACGGCGAGACCGTCAGCATCATCCCCGCCGTCGCCGGCGGCTGACCAACCCCGCTCGCCCCAGCCCTTCCCCCCACACTTTCTCCACACCCTGTTGCGGAAGGGGCGTGTTTTGAGTGATTGCGCATCAGGGTGCGCGAATTTCGTCGGTGGAAGTGGTGGTCGAGGAGGTTTAGCGGGGTCAGGTGGGGAGGAGGGCGAGGAAGTCGGAACGCTTCTTCGGGCCCATGGGAACCTCGGCCGGCCGGTTCTCCCGGTCCTGCCACACGGCGAACACCCGATTCATCACTTCGGCGTCCTTCATCAGCGCATCTGGCGCACTCAGCAGATTGAGGTTGCGCATGAACGCTCGTAGCACCACGGCATCGCTGCGCAATGCGGGGAGTAGTCCCTCGCGCAGAACCGAGCGCATCATCGTCTTCGGATCGGACGTGTCACCGTCGGGATCGTCGCCGCGTAACAACGCCGCCGCCACTCGACGCGCCTCGGCATCTTGTTCGACTCCCGATCGGTACCACGGCACGATCTCTCGAGAGATCGCTGCGTCGTAATCGACCGCCAGGTCGAGCAGTTCTGTCGGTGTACGGCCGGGAAACTTCGACAACGATTCGCACATGAGGTGGGCGCCCCAGTAGCCGATCGAGCAGCCCCGTCCGTACAGCGGATTGGTACAGATCACTGCGTCGCCGACCGGCAGCATGCCGAGCACCAGAGGCTGTCCGTCGACCACGAAGTCACGGCGACGATTCAGGAGTCCGGCCATCACGTACACACCGTCCATGATCGGATCGGCACGCCCATCGAGGTATGGCGCAGTAGCCACGAGTTGACGGGCCGCTTCGTCGAACACGGCGGGGTCGGCGAGACGCGTGCGCAGATCGGAATCGTCGGTGGGCGCGGCCAGCGTGATCGAGAACGTGCGGTTGTCGCCGACGAACACTCCGTACTTGATGTAGCCGAGATCGCCACCGATCGGGCCGGTGCGCGGTGGATACTCGGCGTCGGGCTTCAGTCGATAGAACCGCGATGCGTAGACGATCCCGGTGTCTTCGACGAACTCCGGGACGGGACCCACACCGACGTCGGTGAGCCACTCGGGGAGGACCGAACGGCGACCCCCGGCCACCACCACCAGATCGGCACGACGTTCCGAACCGTCCTCGAGTCGAACACCCGTGATGCGGGGTAGGCCAGTCTCGGCGTCGCTCTCGTGCACGAGACCGCTGACGCCGACACCCACCTGGAAGCGCACCCGGCCCTCGTCGAGCACGACCCGTCGCAGAACCCATTCGAAGGTCGTACGACGGCAGGTGAGCATCGTGAGCTCGTCGTCGCCAGGCTCGGGCGCGTAGTTGGTCATGGTGGGGGGTAGATCCTCCCCGAACCGCAGCTCGGTCGCCCCTGCCTCGTAGAGGCGGGCCACCACGTCGGGCTCGTTCGCCTTCAGCAGGGTCACCAACCGGGCCAAGAAGGCGTGGCTATGGCGTACTTGTGGAGCCCCACGCCGATCCCAGAAAAAGGCCTCGTCGGGAGAGTCGGGCATGGGGGTGTCGTCCCGCTCGATCACGGTGACCTGATGTTCGGCTCGGCTCAGTTTGAGGGCTGTCGAGAGCCCCGAGACCCCACCGCCAACCACCACGACATCCATGAAACCCGAGCGTAGAGGGCGGGAGTCGCCGGATCGGGACCGAAGAGAACCTCGGAGGTCGCCGGGCCGTCTGGTTGTCGCTTAGCACTCGGCTCAATAGAGTGCTAGCACTCGCGAGAGACGAGTGCGAACGGTTCGACGGCCACCCCCCGGTCGGGCGAATCGGCCACTCACTCCCCACACAACACACATCTCCGACGAAAGGGAAACACGATGGCGAAGATGATTGCGTTCGACGAAGAGGCCCGACGCGGCCTCGAAGCTGGCATGAACAAGTTGGCCGATGCAGTGCGCGTCACGCTCGGACCCAAGGGTCGAAACGTCGTTCTCGACAAGAAGTGGGGCGCTCCCACGATCACCAACGACGGTGTGTCGATCGCCAAGGAGATCGATCTCGAGGATCCCTACGAGAAGATCGGCGCCGAACTCGTCAAGGAAGTCGCGAAGAAGACCGACGACGTTGCCGGTGACGGAACCACGACGGCCACAGTTCTCGCTTGGAGCATGGTGCGTGAAGGTCTGCGCAACGTGGCCGCCGGCGCCAACCCGATGAGCCTGAAGAAGGGCATCGAGGCGGCTGTCGCTGCTGCGGTGGCATCGATTCGTGACCTCGCCAAGGAAGTCGACAACAAGGATCAGATCGCCCAGGTGGCTGCCATTTCGGCCGCAGACGTCGAGATCGGTTCGATGATCTCCGACGCCATCGACAAGGTGGGCAAGGACGGCGTGATCACCGTCGAAGAGAGCCAGACATTCGGCATGGAGATGGATCTCGTCGAAGGAATGCGCTTCGACAAGGGCTACATCTCGCCGTACTTCGCCACCGACATGGAGCGTATGGAGGCCGTTCTCGACGACCCGTACATCCTTCTCGTGTCGTCGAAGATCTCGACGGTGCGCGACATGCTCGCCGTGCTCGAGAAGGTCATGCAGAGCGGCCGTCCGCTCGTCATCATCGCCGAAGACGTCGAGGGCGAGGCTTTGGCCACACTCGTCGTCAACAAGATCCGTGGCACGTTCAAGTCGGTCGCCGTCAAGGCTCCCGGCTTCGGCGAGCGTCGCAAGGCGATGCTGCAGGACATGGCGATTCTCACTGGCGGTCAGGTCATCAGTGAAGAGGTGGGTCTCAAGCTCGAAAACGCCACCCTCGATCTGCTCGGCCGCGCCAAGAAGATCATCATCACGAAGGATGAGACCACGATCGTCGAAGGCGCCGGAAGCGACGACGACATCAAGGGTCGCATCAACCAGATCAAGGCCGAGATCGAGAACACCGATTCCGACTACGACCGCGAGAAGCTCCAGGAGCGCCTCGCCAAGTTGTCGGGTGGCGTGGCCGTTCTCAAGGTCGGCGCCGCCACCGAGGTCGAACTCAAGGAGAAGAAGCACCGCATCGAGGATGCGGTGAGCACCACCAAGGCCGCCATCGAAGAAGGTGTCGTGCCCGGCGGTGGCGTCGCTCTGCTTCGCTCGCAGGCTGCGGTTCTGGCCGCCGCCGAGAAGATGACGGGTGATGAGGCCACGGGTGCTCGCTTGGTCGCCAAGTCGCTCGAAGGTCCGCTCAAGCAGATCGCCGAGAACGCTGGCCTCGAAGGCGGTGTCGTTGTCGAGAAGGTACGCAACCTGAAGGGCGCCGAAGGTCTCAATGCCGCCACCGGTGAATACACCGATCTCGTGAAGCTTGGTGTCATCGATGCCGCCAAGGTCACGCGCTCGGCCCTGCAGAACGCGGCCTCGATCGCCGCTCTCTTCCTCACCACCGAAGCTGTCGTCGCAGACAAGCCCGAGGCGGCGCCGGCCATGCCGGGCGGCGGAATGGAAGATTTCTGAGCCGTTCGTCGACTCGCTCGAACGTGCAGGACCCCGGGGCGACCCGGGGTCCTGTCGCGTTGGTGACCGCCGACGCGGCGATCGGTTTCGATGCCGACATGCCACTTTTGAGTGGAGCGCTCGACGAATGTGGAGTCGCGTATCGCGAAGTGGTGTGGGACGACTCGTCGATCGATTGGTCGTCGTTCTCGCTCGTGGTGGTGAGATCGACATGGGACTACGTCCCGCGAATCGAGGAGTTTTTGCGATGGATCGATCAGGTGGCGTCGGTGACTCGCCTCGAGAATTCGGCCGAGATCATGCGCTGGAACGTCGACAAGCACTACCTGGGAGAAGCTGCCGACGCCGGGTTGTCAGTGGTGCCGACGGTGTTCGTCGATCCCGGCACGGTTCACGACGAATCGATCTGGCGGCCTCGACTCGAGAACTGGCTCACGAGTGGCGACGTCGTGGTCAAACCATGCATCAGTGCGGGGAGCAACGACACCGAGAGACATGGTCATGTCGACGAAGCGTCGCGGCATCTTCGTTCTCTGACGTCGGTTGGTCGCAGTGTGATGGTGCAGCCCTATCTCGCCGACGTCGATCAACTGAGTGAAACGGGCCTCGTGTACCTCGACGGGAAGTTCAGCCATGCCTTCTCGAAAGGCCCGCTTCTGGCGTCGGCCCGAGATCTTGAGGCGGGCCTGTATGCACGTGAAGAGATATCGAGCCGTGTTCCCAATCGCGACGAACTCGCGCTCGGAAATCGCGCGATCGACTGGCTGTCGGGACGTTTTGGCCGCCTTCTCTACGCTCGTGTCGACCTGTTGCCGTCGTCCGATGGCCCGAAGATCGTCGAGCTCGAACTCACCGAGCCTTCACTCTTCTTGCAGACCGATTCTTCGGCTCCGGCCCGTGCAGCCGAATCGATCCGGCGCTACCTCACGTCGTCACCTTCGTAGGCTGGAGCCGTGGCTCGTCAACGGACCGACTCCGTCCTCGTCGTGAAGTTCGCCGACGAGAGTTCACGACGCACACCCGATCGCCTGGTCGTCGAGGAGCCGATGTCGATTCGACTCGACGGTGAACTCGTGGCCACCACCATGCGTACTCCTGGGAACGACTTCGAACTCGCCGCGGGCTTCTGTTTCGCCGACGGGCTGTTGAACGGCGTGCCGGTCACGGGAGTTCGCTATTGCGCCGATGGTTCGGCGGTGGAGAGCGCGTTCAACGTGGTCACCGTGGAAACCGGTGGCCGGGCACCGACTCCCACTCCACGACTGGGCAACACGAACTCGAGTTGTGGTCTGTGTGGTTCGCAGACTCTCGACGAGCTGGTTCAGCGATTGTTACCTCTCGACAACGGGCGTCTACCCGACTTCCCGATTTCGACGATTACGACCGTCCCGACCGTGGTTGCAGCTGAGCAGCCACTTTTCACCGACACTGGTGCCGTTCACGCGGCAGCAGTGTTCACGATCGATGGTCGGATCGAACTCGTTCGCGAAGACGTAGGCCGTCACAACGCAGTCGACAAGGTCGTGGGTCGGCTGCTACTCGACGGGCAGTTACCTGCGCACGAGTGGGGTCTGTTCGTATCGGGACGGGCCAGCTTCGAAATGGTGCAGAAGGCGTGGGCGGCCGGATTCGGAACCGTGGTATCGGTGAGCGCTCCGACGGCTTTGGCTGTTCAGACGGCAAAACGCGCTGGCATCACTTTGTACGGATTCGTTCGCTACGGTCGAGCCGTGCGATACAGCCCTGGCTGATCAGGGCGAACTGAACACACCGATCGTCGATCGAAACTCGGGAGTGCCGGTTTCACTGAACCCGTAGTTGACGAATGAAGCAAGACTCGGATCACCGCTCGGCGTGAGCGCATGAAGACCGGTCGGGCCGTTGTAGTCGACGTTGAGGCCCCGGCTCAGCACTGCAGTGCATTGTTCGAACGTGTTGCACGACGAACCCACTCGACTCACCGGAATGACCGAGTTC
>Ga0181578_10002089_pt1 | contig 18952 bp, 21 predicted proteins | sample 071ome_21_FD_148659 | JGI IMG/M metagenome (GOLD analysis project Ga0181578, IMG submission 148659) | Coastal salt marsh microbial communities from the Groves Creek Marsh, Skidaway Island, Georgia - 071401CT metaG (spades assembly) | ecosystem: Environmental > Aquatic > Marine > Intertidal zone... | reverse complement strand
GGGCGTGCCACCTCCCAAGGGCGAGCGTGATCAAGCCGGACAGGTTACTGGTGCCGGAAGCATGTTCGACCTCGGAAAATTATGCGTCGGCGAATACTGCTGCTCGGATAATACCATGTGGCACGGTCCGCATGGCAAGTGTATCACGCGCAGCGATGCCGAGCAGCTGGGCATTGACTTTATGAGCAAAAAGGAAAAGGAAGACGCGGAAGCCGCTGAAAAGGAGGCCAGTGCATAGGTATAATATGCGGATATACCGACATACTGACACAAAGATGAGCATATTTAGAAACATATCCAAAAGGATTTGGATATATTTTGTAAGTATCAGTATATGACACGTTTGTTGGCATTGCTCGCTTTTTTCGCGTCCGCGTTTGCGGATTCCGCTTCTCGCTTTGAGGAGTGGGCACAGCGCTTTGATATGCGCTTTGAAGATGGTAAACACAGAAACCATGTGTTCGCCAACTGGATTAGCAACGACCGGTTTATTGAAGAAACCAATGCTAAGAACCTTACCTATACCCTTGCCCATAACCAGCTGTCGGGCATGAACCGAGAAGAGTACAGTGCGTTCATTGCGCGCAGCGGAAAGTACGAATCCAAGATTGACGCTATCAAGTGCGTCAAGGCATGCTTAGACGAGGACGCGTCCAATATGGACAAGTTCAAGTGCGTCAAGGCCTGCAAGCCGGAGGACAACGAAGAGGACGTGAGCGTGGAGGCTGCAAGCTCTATCGACTGGCGCACCAAAGGTGCTGTGACTGACGTGAAGGACCAAGGTCAGTGCGGATCATGCTGGTCGTTTTCCACCACCGGTGCGCTTGAGGGTGCTTATGCGATCAAAAACGGAAAACTGGTCGCTTTCTCTGAACAACAGTTGGTTGACTGCGACAAGCTTGGCAATGGTGGTCGCGACCACGGATGCAATGGCGGCATCATGGACAACGCCTTCGACTGGATCGGCAAGAATAACGGTCTCTGTACCGAATCCGACTACCCTTACTTCTCGGGTACCACTAAGGACCGAGGAGACTGCCAGACCAGCTGCACCAACGTGAAGGGATCGGATATCCAGAGCCACACCGACGTTGCTCCCAGCAGCGACAGTGCCATGATGTCTGCCCTCACCAAGCAGCCCGCCGCCATCGCCATCGAGGCCGACCAGCGCGCCTTCCAGATGTACTCGAGCGGTGTGTTCACAGGCGCTTGTGGCACCAACCTCGACCACGGTGTGCTTGCGGTGGGATATGGTTCCGACAGTGATGGTGACTATTACATCGTCAAGAACTCTTGGAGCGCATCCTGGGGCGACAAGGGGTACATCCGCCTCGGACGCGGATCTCAGTACAACAACGGCGACGGGCAGTGCGGTATGCTTTTGATGGCCAGCTACCCCAACCTGTAAGTTCGCTACCTAACGTTTATTATTGCGGTGTTATGAGCAAACCCGCATGTAACAAACTGTGTATAAAATCATATCCATGAAACCTTACAAATATGTTCTGTCGTATACCAGAATCATTAGAAGATGCTTGTATTTATGTTCGAAATAACATAAGGTTGTCTTCATGTATATCGTAATACATGAAGATGAAGGTTGCACTAATCACCGGAATTACTGGCCAGGACGGGTCATATCTTGCCGAACTCCTGCTGGAGAAGGGGTACTATGTATGGGGCATTATTCGTCGGTGCTCAAGTATTCACACCGAGCGTATTGACCATCTCTACGATAATGACCACCTGATGTTGCGCTACGGAGACCTCACGGATTCTACGAATTTATCAAGTATACTGCGAGAAATTAACGAACATGCTCACAAACTCCTACATGACGCAGGAGATCATGAGGTTGACTACCGTCTTGAAGTGTACAATTTAGGGGCCATGAGCCACGTCAAGGTAAGTTTCGAAATGCCCGAGTACACGGGTCAGGTTGACGGCATCGGCACCCTCAAACTGCTCGACGCCATTCGCGCAAGCGGTCTCATGGGGCGCACGCGATTCTACCAGGCATCCACATCCGAGTTGTACGGAAAGGTGCAAGAGGTACCTCAGAAGGAAACCACCCCATTTTATCCCCGTTCGCCCTATGGAGTAGCCAAACTATACAGCTACTGGATCACCAAGAACTATCGCGAATCATATGACATGTTTGCATGCAACGGCATATTGTTCAACCATGAGAGCGAACGACGCGGTCCGACCTTTGTTACTCGAAAAATCACCTTGGGGCTCGGGGCAATCGTCAATGGCACTGCAGACAGACTGGTACTCGGAAATTTAGACGCCAAGCGTGACTGGGGGTTTGCCGGTGATTTTGTAGAGGGCATGTGGCGCATGCTTCAGCAAGAAACCCCACAGGATTACGTATTGTCAACCAACGAATACCATAGCGTCCGCGAGTTCGTAGAAAAAGCATTTGCACTGAAGGGATTTTCCATCAAGTGGCGCGGTGAGGGCATTGATGAAGTAGGGTACGACGAGAATACCGGTCGGGAGCTCATTTTTGTGTCCGAAAAGTATTTTCGGCCAGCAGAAGTCGAAGAGCTGCTGGGTGACTCCACCAAGGCTCGCACGGAACTCGGTTGGGAACCCAAAGTGTCCTTTGATGACCTGGTAAAAAGGATGGTGGATAAAGACTGTAAGTAATTATATCACGGTATAATAATATGGGAATTGGTCAAAAATATGCTAAGAGAGGAGGACGATTTTACCTTTTTAACCGAGATAGAAGATCATTTTATGATCATAGAAATAAAGCATATAGGCTGGGTTGGGATCTGGTGTCCCTACAAGGTCGTCCTCAGTATCATCGAATCAGAAATGCGTTTCATCGGACATTATGGGTAAAACCAGGGACCCCTTATCCACCGGAAGCGATATGGGGCAGCGATTGGCATGCCAAAACCGAGCGCGAGTGTTGGGCAAAGGGACCATGGGGACACATTGAAACAAAGTCACACTTTAGATTGAGATGTTTTCAGCCGTTTGAGGGCTTATACGAAAAGTTCATTAAACCGGGAGACCCAAATTTGATAAAACCTTATCAAGAGGTCATCAAAAAGCTGAAAATAGAGAGGGAACGAAACGTCGACTTGTCCAAAAAACTCAACCGTACACCCTACAAGTTTGACTCGCGCACCATCGAAATGGTTCCGGACGTCTTTGCCGATACCGTAGAAGGATTCACCGCAGACAATATTGTGCAGGCGCTCGATATGACCGATAAGGAACTCTCCAAGGTCAACGGAGCAATTGTCGAAAACACGCGACGCGCGGAACCCATCTTTGACGTGCTGAAGAGTTACAAAGCAATCAATGCGGAAGCTGAGAAAAACACAGAGGAGGTTAAAAAGGACAAGTCCCAGTGGGAAACGGAACACATTAATCAGCTTCAGAACGAGGTAATGCAAATTAATGGCCAGAATGAGCAGATGGAAAAGCTTATCAAAGAGGCGGGAGCTGTGGATCCCACAGTAGAACGCAATCGGGAGTACTTCATCAGCGATTATCAGACACTTCACTACATGAACCGTTACGTTCTCATTTGGATCTACTTTGCACTGGCGGCAATATTGTCCTATGTAATGTTTGCATCGGCGCCATTCAGTGCGGTGCGCATTGCGTTGTTTTCCATATTCCTGATAGTATTCCCCTTTATCATATATCCATTGGAATTATTTGTCATGCATGTATATCGCGGCGCATACAACCTTGTCATGCGCAGTCCATACAGCAACGAGTAAAAAGTCTAATGATATAATAACTATGCCGTTAGATTTACACGACGATTATTTGAGGTTCTTAGGAACAATTTCGGACGCCGAGGCGCGCGCGATGCGATCCGGGATCCAGCGTGAAAATTACAAAAGGGCAAAGGCTGCACTGGAAAAACTCAAAAACGAAAACAAAAAATTGTATTACCAACTGTATGTCAAGTATGGTGATCGAAAATCCGGGGTTCTCCAGGAAGTGAACGAGACGTCAAAAAAGATTTTAGATGGGTACGACAAAAACGAGTCCATTGTCAAGGAATACAATGCAACCGACGCAAATATGACCAAGCTCCTAAGCACTGAGCTTCCCGTCACCGTGGATGACAACGACGCGGTTCACGAAGGGCTGGAAATGCGGTCAAATACATTGCGTATGAAGATGATCGAAATCATGGACATTGAAAACGAAACAGACTCACTTGAGCACGAGATCCTCAAGAACCACCAGAAAAACGTTACCGAAGTGCGCGACGCAGAACTGCGCCAGGAGCCAACGAGTGACTACAAACGTATGAACGACCGACTCTACTATGTGTATTATGGGATTCTGATAGCATTTATCGTCGTAATGGTGACAGCAGAGTTTAGCATTACGCGAAAATTGGTATACATTGCATTGGCGGTGTTATTTCCATGGTTCGCGATTTACGTAGAAACCATTCTGTACAATTGGTATCGCGTTGTATCGGCCACCCTTCACGGCGTGCCTTACGACACTCACTTACAGTAAAAAGAATCACAACAATGATCATTGGTGTGATATACCGTTTCGCTTATCCTACTCTTCCTCCAGGAATGCCACTTCCTCGTCGCCCGCTATGTCTTCATCCTCGTCTTCACTTTCAGTATCGTTCCCGTAGATGATTCGTATGTTACGCCACACAGATCCCTTTGGTCGCCCAAACTCCTTCGCAAAGTAGTCGTATAGATCGCGCGCGGTCGGTCCGCCGCGGCCATACGTTGCCGTATGCCATGTGCTGAATTCGCTTGATAGATCCGATTTGGTTACCTTGAATCCAGGATCGTCGGTGCGACGGATCTTGTCTCGGATGAACTCGAGGATCGAGTCTTGGCTTGACCGATACTCGTTTGACCGCCCCAACACGTCCGCACATTCCTGGACATCGCCGTGCGTGCTCATTGCGCGCTTCACCAACATCGCCGCGAACACCTCCTTCCATCGCAAGAATTTGTTTGTCATCTCGCGGTCCACCTTATACTGGTAAGGTTTATCAGGATCGCCCGACACTGGATGATCCGTAAAGAGCGATTTGAAGTCAACCACTGCAATGCGTCGCCAGGTACCATTGTCTGTCGCATTGATCTTCATCAGGTAGTTGGTCGCCACCACCAATTTGAACTGTGCTTTGAACGTCACTGGGTCGCTCGCATATAGCGCTCTGCCGCTGATCGGGTCATTCGCGCTGGTGAGTTGCTTGAACACGCCCTCGTTTAGCACGTCGTCCTTTGACGGTTCCTGAATCACCGCAAAGCGTTTGCCTTGCAAACCCACAATTTCCGGTGCCGTGCCACCTACTTTGGCGCGGCGGTCAATAATCAGAGAGGATGGCACGTCCGCCTTGTATTCGCCGAGTACCATGGTCATTAGTTCAATAAGTGCCGACTTGCCGTTCGCCCCCACCCCAATATAGAAGTGCGCGTTCTGACGTTTGTTGTGTCCTGTCATTGTGCTTGCCAGATGGTCCCACATGTACTCTCGTAGCGATTCTTCGGGGAACAGTTTGGCGATGAAATCGTTGACCTCGCTCACCAAGTCGTTGTGTTGGGGTCCGAGTTCGCTGTAATTAAGGCCCGTGGACAGAGATAGATAGTCGTCCGGGCGGCCCGCACGGAAACATCCCGCCGCAAAGTCAACCACGCCGTTTTCAAAGGCAATAATATCCTTGTTGGTATCCAGTTTGTTCACAAAATCCTGGTCGTAAAACAGGCAACGGGCCTCCTTCATGATGTTTTCCTTTTGCTTGGTGGTTCCCAACAGATTGACAATCTTGACAAGACGCTTCAGCATCGCCCGAGCCTTGGCCTGCTCTTCGTCGCCTTCCTGTGTGGGTACCAGCGGGCGCCCCTTTTGCTGCTGAATATTGATGCGATTCATGAACATCCGCTTGATGTCTGTAATTCGCTTGCGTAGGCTCTGGCCTGCGTCGTCGCGACGCCAACGCCCATTGCAGTATTTATACCAGCTATTTTTCGATACTGAGACACAAACGTACTCGTTCTTGAAGCTCTGATAGAGCAGCTCAGCATAGATGTCCTCCCCAACATTTTCGTTATCCTGACTAATCGTACGGCCGCCCGTGGCACCGTATATCACTTGATCCACATAGAAGTCGAGTGTGTCTGTGTAAATTTCCTTATATTTTTCGGGATTCGATTCACGCACCCAATACATGATCGATCGAAACGACAATGGGGCGTCCATCGTATGCACGCGCCCGATCGCATCATCCCAGCGCGCAACGAGTTCAGGGATACAGGTGTACCGAAATCCGGTGGCCTGGGCACTGAATCGAATCCAAACAAACAGTAGCCGCTCACGCTGCCTTACCAGATCGTCGGGTACCGTGATGCTGTTTGCGAGAGCCCAACAAACACGGATCCACCGGTTGTAGGATCCGCTTTCGTAGTACTCCGGACCAAGGGCCATTACGTAGTTGTACACCTCCCTGACGTTGCGATCTGGACCACGGTCGCCAAGAGATTCGACAAACATGTCCTCCGCAATCTTGAGTGACGCGTCGTCCACGATCCTTGATATGATCTCACGATTGCTGCCATCAAAGGCTACTCCGGCCGCTGTGCGCGGGCTTCCCGGCGACACTCTGCCAGTGGTCTTATTCTTGAACTCCTCGTACTTCGGCATGAATGTAGAACGAAGGAATAGAGCCGGGTGTATCGTACAGCGTGCAGATAGGCGGTAGAGATTGTCAATGTCCGTGACATCAAACGCCTCGACATCCATCTCGTCCATTCCGATCTCACCATCGGTCGTATCATAGGTTACGTCGTATATGCGGTACAGTTTATATGGCTTATGTTGCGGTTTTGTCGATCCAAAGAGCTGCCAGTTGACATGTCCTGCAGTAACCCCGTCGTCATACACGTCGTCAATGGAGTTGGTAAGCGGTAGCTTCTCAAACGTGTCACTCATCGTCTTGAGCATTTCGTTACGGAGCATCTGCTGCATCACGCGATTCGCCTTGAGACCAATGATAATATGAATTCCGTCCTTCGTTATCTGCTTGTCCTTTACACAGTTGACCGCGTCCTTCTGTAGCACAAACACCTGAAACCGCGTACCATCGTCCATTTGGTATGCATTCTTCAAGAAATCGAGGACATCCGTCAGGAAGGATTCGACATGTTCTTGTGTATGCTGCCGCACTTTCACAGAGAAATCGTAACGAAAGTCCAAGTCAATGAGAAACGGACCGTCGTCATGCAACTGCTTTTCTGTATAGTATTCTTTCTTCCCTGGTTTTAAAATATCACGAGCATAAAGCCTAAGGAATTTTTTATATTCTTCATCTGATGGTATTGATAGTGTGCGACCTAAAATAGACGACTCCTTTGAGCCAATTCGGGTATTCGTCTTTTTCGCCGCATCCACCTTGTCGTTACGGGTGACGCTAACGGACCTAACAAAGTCTATAAATTTCAATTCTGAATCGTCGGGACTGCTCATGTTCCCAGATAGAGTATGTATACATAATCCTGATATCCAGAATCAATTTTTGTTCCGCATTATGTTTGTCCGAACATCGTTTTTCTCATGTTTGTGACTGTACTGAAAATTGAATCACCAAATGCACTTTTTTGTGCAGTAATTATAAGATGCGATTCTGCAAAAACTGCGACAATATGCTGTATCTCGGCGTGGGACGCGAAAACAACAACGAAGTCAAACACTATTGTCGTTGTTGCGGGCACTCGGAGAACAGTGGGGAAATTTGCGTAATCAATATGGACACGGCCACCCAGAGCAAAATACCCATCAATGAATATACCAAGTATGATCCCACACTGCCTCATTTGCATGACATGCTATGTGTCAATCCAGAATGTGCTTCTCATAGCACCGAGCCAAAGGACGTGATTTATATGCGATACAACGAAAGCGGAATGGAGTACGTATACATGTGTTGTGTATGTGACAGTACATGGACCACCAACAAACGGGGATAATGTTTAGAGCGCGATAGGAATAGAAAATTGATCCTTTTTCTTAATCTCTTATTAATGTAAACGAAATGGCTGACCTGAACGATTTTGACGACAAACTTCAAGATGATGACATCAAAGTGGACGTCTCGGACGACGAAAAAAGCGTGGACAATAACGACGACAGTGTGGTGGACGAAAATGAAAGCATGGCTGACGACGAAGATGTAGACGACATGTTCGACATGGAAGATGAGCAACCGGATGAAATCGTAGCGGATGTTGAAAAGACACAAACCAACACCGACATGCTGGGTCTTGGCGACTCTGACGTATCCGACGACGAATACGACGGATATGAAAAGTTTGATGATCAAGACAAAAAAGACATTATCCAAAACCACTATCCTGAGCTGGTCCAACACAACTACCAAGAAGTGGAAAAGATGCTCGACATCACCCGCGACGACGCCGGTGTGATCCGCGACCCATTCCACCGCACTATCCCATTTGTCACCCGATATGAACGCGCACGAGTATTGGGCGAGCGCACAAAACAACTCGACGGAGGCGCGCATCCGATGATTCCTATCGAACCCAACGTCATTGATAGTTACACGATTGCCCTGAAAGAATATGAACAAAAGAAGATCCCATTCATCATAAAGCGACCGCTACCAAATGGCGCTTGCGAGTACTGGCGCTTGCGAGATCTGGAACATATTTAACTGTCTCATACGATACTGATTATCGTATGATTTTTTACGCGTCTTGTGCAACAGGTGCAGGTTCAGACACGGGCGTATCTTCAGACACGGATTCTTCCTTAATGAAATATTTGTGAATGGCGTTGGTCAGGGACGTTCTCTTGACCACATCATCCACGTCGATTTTTCGCATATACTTCATTGGGTTTTCTACTACGTCTTTAATCGTGTGCATATCAACACCTGGATGTCCATTCAATGGTATGGTCATACCCGGCAGATATTGCTCGATGCGGGTGCATCCATAATAGAGAGGAATACAATGATGTAGCAAGGGATCAATAACCTTTTCCGAGAAATATGCCGGAAACGAACTATTTTCGACCGCAATGGTGAACCAGTAGTCATTGAACACCTCAATTGGCTTATTGAACTTCCCTTTGAGACGACTGTCCTTAGCACCCCGGTCCAGCAGATTTTGTGCTCCATGACCGTATATATCAATTGGCAAATTAGACTGTAAAATAAGGTATAGTAACTGGTTGCGATAGATATGACCAGGCATAAACGATTTCGTTGACAAAGCAATGGACATTAATTTTGGTTTTTCCATATTAATCTCTTTAGGAATGTGACAATGAGGTAGGTATGCATTGTCTTCTACAAATTCATGCGGAAGACCACGGGAGTCACCGACCAAATACGCCGCAACCTTGTAATGAACATAATGAACAAACCCCGGCGTCATTCCCAACATAGTAGGAGGCTCCTGTGCAACCCCAATGACATTCTCTTTTGGAACATTTACCTGGACCCCCGCACAATTAAACAAAATAACGTGGGTGTAATCGTTACCTTCGGTGAATCTATACTTTACATTATACGCAGGGTCCCTTTCAAATCCATAACTCTGTTCGAGCTCACGCCATACGCTGCTTTGGCAATAGGTTGAAAATATACGAATAATAATCATCGTACATACCTTCCAATGAAACTCTTTATTAGCGTTCAACATATACATCTTTAAGGACGCATTTTACCAGCTTTTCTCGTTTGGTTTCACATTCGCCTGACTCGTCCGCCAATGTTTCAGACATTATTTTCAGATACACGTCATTGTCCGAGGTATCACATTCAAGTGCTTTGGGATGCGTTTTTTCCCATTCCGCCACATTCTCGTAATTCTTTTCCTCGACGGCCTTGATGATGCGCTTCAATTCCGTCTTTTCATCCGAGTCTTTCTCCCATTTATTGCCATGTTTGATATAAAGCGTCTCGTTAGTGAGATCAGTGCAATGCAATGGTCTTGTATACAAGTCCATTCTTCCAAAGGAATTATACAGTATTGAGCGGATCCCGTCAACATAGCCCACATGACCAATATGCTCGAGATCTTTTATACTTATACTTAGATTCTGCAGAAAGCTCTGTATGGGAATTGCGTTTTTGCACTGCTCGTTGAGAAAAATATTGGTGTTCACGGTATTATTCACCACGTTATTAACGACATTAACATACGAATACGGTTTGTCTATTATCATGCTATCAATCTGTTTCTGCTGTTTTTTCAGCATGTCCATGAGATCGTCATTTGTTACTGCGGGTGTCACTTTGCACTTCTTCTTATGATACCAGAGACCATTTCTTGATCTGAATAAACGCCCGCAATCACATTTAAATGTTTTTGGAGTGTCTTCGTCATCTGATTCGGTACCTGTATTTGGTTCACCGCCTGAGTCATCATCTGACGATGATGCGATTTTACTTATAGCATTATTGATATGCTTTGATGTCTTAAGATGCGCTCGAAAATTGCTCGCTTTTGTACATTTAAAATTGCAAAGTTCACAATCATATTTTTTCTGTTTGTTGTTTCGACCCATGTTATACATACATGAGATATCTCTATTCGTATAATTACGAAAAATATCCTACTGTCGGTAAAAACACATGTGATGTGCTGCGATGTATTATCCATAATTGAAATTTATCGTCAGCCAGATTTTTTTCAAAAATGCTCTATTTAAAAGCGCCAATGCTAAATATTTTCTGAATTACAAAGTTTATTTTGAGCAACATTTCGGCATTTTTTCGTGACGCTGAGGTTTTTATCATAATATTTTTTGTAGTGTCGAACAAATGTTCTTACTGAACCGTAAGGAGAATTATGACACTGAGGTTTTAAAAGAAAATATTAGTTGTTACTACAACCGCTCGTTATTTTTGCAAATAACAGCTAAAAAACGGGATTTTTGAGTCAAATCAAAAAAAATGCCGTTTTTGTCACAAGAAAAATCCATGCTAACAAATAAAATCTGTATGAAAAATATTTTCACAGCATATGTGCAGCCAACTATTGAAAAACTGAAAAATCGAAATTTTCGGTTGTCACGAAAACGTCACGAAAAATGCCGAAAAAACACCGAAAAATGAAAAGTGCAATTGACTATGGAAAACATTTCTCAGTAACAAAATGGATTTTTTTGGAATTGCATTGTGAGCATCATGCTCACAACGGTTTTTTTCGTTTTTTACAAACTTGTATTCCTTTTTTATTGATTTTTTTCGGAATTTGGTTGAACAGCCCTTGAAAACCAAAAAGACTTTTTCAAAACGCAAAAAAGTGCTTCTGAGCATGATGCTCACAAATGCACTTTTGATTTTTCCAGTTTGTGACGGTAAAATTTTTGTTTTTGTTTTCCAGAGTCAATTTCTTTTTTCAAATTTCGACGAAGAAAGGGTCGCGAATACGAAAAATGAAAAGTGCAATTGACTCTGGAAAACACGGCAAAAATCGACTGTGAGCATAATGCTCAGAAATCATTTTTTCGCTGAAATTTTTTGTTACTGAGGATTTGTTTTCCATAGTCAATTGCACTTTTCAAATTTCGACGAAGAAAGGGTCGCGAATACGAAAAATGAAAAGTGCAATTGACTATGGAAAACATTTTTCGTTTTCAGTAAGGATTTTTATGTTGGTATATTTTCCATACAGCAGTTGTCATCACACTGTTATCAAACCACTGAAAATATTTTCGATTGTAAATATGTCTGTAAATCCACTGTGCGTTTAAAATTGCGATTTTCAAGGTAATTTAGCAATGTTGAAACCCGTTTTTGGACCTCCCAAAATGATGCATCAAAAAAACGCATGTGAGCATAAATCCGATCTACCCAAGCACTTTTGTTAGCATTTATGCAGAAAGACATTTTTAACATTGATCTTTTATGCTCGGCAACGATTTTTTTATAACAACATTATATAAATACAATGACAACATCATATGGACATTATATTCGAACACGTGCATGCTGTGTCCCGGGTGCAGGACCAACTGGACCAGAGGGGCCTGTGGGACCCGCCGGAGAAACACAAATACAATCAGCTTCTCTTTTTTTTAGCGATTTAACACTTGCTGGACCAGATACATCCTTTTTAGAGTACGACAACACCGTGACAACCGATAATGGAAAACAGCTTTTTATGGACGGGACAACCAGTACTGCGGGTATCACGTTTTCATCTGCAACAATCGGCCCAAATGGAGCATACGTGGAAATGTATTTTCATGGAGACATGGAAGCTGGGAGCGCGGGTCAAGACAATTGGATCGTATTTGAACTGGTAGGAAGTGACCAAGTGGAATCTCCTATTGCATCAAACAGTTTAGCAACCGTTGATATTGATACTCGAAGTGTGCAAAAGGGAGAACTTCTTCATATGTCATTTGGACCTTCGGCGCACCGACTGGTTGACGGCGCAACTGCAACCCAGACCTTTTGTATCGATAAAGCAAGCACTTATCGAGTCCAGGTCCGAACGGGACGTGCATATACATTAACTGAACTGCGATTAGTAATCAAAGTAATCCAGTACTAATCTATCCATGTGACCGGTAATTTCTTACCAGCTGCCCAATATGTGCAATGCGACTATCGTGAGTTGCCTTGCCCAAAACATACCATTTGCGGAATTTTCGCGAAAATTCGCAGAGCATTACATCGCTTTTGTGCGTATCAATGTATTTCGTGGCCGATACGTTTTGAAAATCTTCTTCGTCATCACTTTCCTCAATTGCGTCAAGGTCTGCATTTTCCCGTATCGACCGGAAAATCTTGTTAATTTTCACACTGGTCTCATAATCTCGTACGCATGCCGATGAAAAATATTCCCGCTTGCCGCCGTCGCCGTATGCATATAAATGGTAGTTATCTGCAGTCGGATCCGCTATTACGACAAATGCCGTTTTGTATCGATACTGTCGTTTTGTATAATCGTGCGCATACTGACATTCATATGTCATACTTTGTATTTGCATCTTGGGCTTACTGGGCATAACCATTTTGGGCACGCTAACCACCAGATGAGGCGTGCGTTTTGTCTGTGCCCGGTATTGGATATGGTGAACTGTGTACCCAATAACATTTTTTACGTCCATGGGAATTTGCCCGGTGTACTCATGCCCACACTGCCATGCAAATGGCAAAAAGAAGTGGATCCCATATTTCATAAACATACTCCGACATGTTTCCGCCACACTCGCCATCAGGTACCAACGCTCCCGCATCTGGTAGTTTCGCATCGACATACCGCTATAGTGGAAAATATCCTCAATAACAAAATAACTGTGTTTGTTTTGCTGATTTTGCACGAATGTCCCATATACCATGGTCCCGAGGGCAAGAGGAACATTGTCATGAGGGAGACATATACATCGCCCCAACTTGTGGTCGCGGTTCATGTCAAAAAACAGTGCTACATATTGTTCTTCCTCAAAGGTAAACCAGCACAACCGTTTTTTTCCATAAGGGATTGCCACTGCCATGTCATATACTTGTCCTTCTTTCTTATGATGCATAGTTTCGTAAGAAAGATCATACTTGGGTGCCCGCTTCAAAAATGTATCTACTTCGTGATGTTCTAACTCCATATACACTACATGCACCATGCTTTATGTTAGTTATTGCTGTTACTAAAGTCTCGGTAAGGATTACTCGGTGCCCCCAATGCGTTTGCAAACTCGGCATCTAAATCATCTTCCGGTTCGATTCCTTGAAACTCCTCGTCAAAAATGTCGTTTAAATTATCGTCGATTTCCGCTCGCTTCACAGTGCGAAGCACGGGTGTCGTATACATGGACTGCGTATACTTGTATATCTGATGTACCCCCATAATGATCAAAAAATATAACAGGGCGTAAAGGAGCAAACTCATTAATTGTTGGAGATATCTGAAACCGGAGCGACAAACGCAGGTTCGTCAATGAGCATCAGGGCCATGGCCGCGTAGTTGTGTAGATCAATTAGAGTGTCTCGGATGCCTTCGTCGGCCACCAGGTTCACACCGTTTTTTGTGATGGACATGGCGCGCTGGATCTTATCCTCGATACGCATAAGAACGCCAACCACTCCGTATTTTGCAAATGCGTCGCCGTAGTCCGCATTCTTCCGGGTAAATAACGCCAGTCCTTCTGTTTGAACTGCTTTCATCTGTTCTACGCGGTTCATTTCTATGACATGCGGACAAGACTCTAAGCGGTTGTCGGGCAGCTATTTGGAAAATTGATTCGTGCATCGGATATTACAACAATAAAAATCATGATCACTGTAATCAGCATCGATAAAAAAGCCGTACTCAAGGAACACTCGGTAAAGAGTGTGGAGCCGGAAGCACTCTCGCGCAAAGCGGGGTTCAAAAGTCCCGATGGGTTCGAGGTGCGTGCCACATGGGACTGCGATGTGGGAGGTAAAAAGTTCTGTATCAAGCTGTATGCCAAGAACAACGGTCGCGCCAACTACGAAAACAAGTATGACCTGCCGCCACCGGTGGACACCCAGTTGTATTTCGGCACCATGGTCCTGGTAAACTACGAGGGTGACAACGCCAAGAATCTCTCGCTTGTCGAGTGGAACAAGATCTACGAGCACCTCTTTGGGGGCTTCGAAGACATTGGCTCTGAGGACAGCGAGGAAAGCGCGAGCGAGGACGAAGAAAATCTGACAAAGGAGGGGTATCTCATGGACGGCTTTGTGGTGCCCGACGATGAGCTAAGCGAGGAGGAATATATCTGAGAAAATTGAACAACGACTGTACATGTTTTTATTGCACATAATCATGGCGACGTATACAATCAAGTATCCAGACGATTTTCGTAAAAAGGTGGGGAGCCGGTTCGCCGCTCTTTTGGAGGACGAGAAACGAGGCATCAACATGGAAAAGGGGGTGTTTAACTACGCGATCCGCGACGCGCGCTACCGAAAGGTCATCAAGAAGTGGTCGAACAAGCACTTTGTCCGCATCTACCAATCCAAGCTGTGGACGGTACTGAACAGCCTGCGCAAACCATGGATCATGGAGACGGTCAAGAGCGGGGAACTGCTTCCTCAGCAACTGGCCTTTATGACGCATCAGGAGATCGATCCCGACCGCTGGAGAGATCTGATCGCACAAAAAATAAAGCGCGACGAGAGCAAGATGGCACAGCGCATCGAGGCCAGCACGGATATGTTTACATGCAAGCGATGCAAATCAAAAAAGTGTACTTATTATGAGCTACAAACGCGCAGTGCGGATGAGCCTGCAACGATCTTCATCACATGCATTGACTGCGGTAAAAACTGGAAGAATTAACTTCCGGTTTTCGAAAATTGGGTTGCTTACCAGCCTATTTTTCTCACGTTTTCCATGGTGACGCGCGCGTCACGGATGAACGACCAGACCTCGAACCGTTCCATGATCGGTTTGACATATTCGTCGTATTTCATCTTGAGGGCATAGAATGCAGGCCACGTTGCGCGCATCTGATGAAAGGGGAAGATCCAGGTCATGAAGAACACGAATTCGTGCTTGGTCATGGTATGCATGGGCGACAACACCAGCTTCTTTCTCAGTGCATCTCTCTCAGATTTCCATCCATGGAATAATTGCTGTATCTTGCGCGCGGAAGTATCCGCAATGTCGTTTCTTAGCGCAACCGCTGTTTTGCAGAAGGCAAGGTCGTGATAAGGAAGACACTTGTAGATAAGCATTTCGACTTCGGTTGGGACAGTATTCATCTTGTGATATATACTATAAGTTATTTACGATCCTACAATCAATTTTCTCGATCATTCATCCAACCGCATCTAAAACTTGATCAGGCACTTGGTCTTGGGCTCTTTTTTTGCAGGCGCGTCAGGGTCGTGCGAGAGCCGCCATGAGGTTTCTATCATGGACTTGTATGCGTCGCTGTTCGACGTGAATATCCGGTAGCCGTTCTTCTTGTAGAACTTGCGCCGAGCGTTCCACTGGTTCATAAAGTGTTCGTGTGGGTCAATGAGATCGACCACCATCGGATTGTTCCCGCGCACGCGCAGGATGCGCCCCACGGACTGTGTGATGTCCGTTTTGGGGGACGCCATCACCAGTGTCGAAAGCGTCTTGATGTCGAGGGCCTCGGCGGCCATGGCGTAGGTTGCCAACACAATCTGTTTCCCTTCGCTCTCCTCGAGGGCCGCGGGCTTCATGCCGCCCACATAGTAGCCGCAGGACGCGAATCCACGGTGCTCAATGGCTTCGAACAGGTAGGTGAGCAGTGCGCGCTGGTGCGTGAGCACGATAATCTGTTTTTCCTTCCGCTCCGCAATGAGGTCCTCCAGCATCTTCACCAGGAAATCGCTCCGCGGCCCGTAGTTACTCACCTTGGACAACATGGTGCTGTATTTAGGGTTGCCGCGCCAGTCGTACTCCACTTCATTGAACTCGGGGTCCTGGGACTTCCAGTAAACCCCGCGCACCAGCACCTCGTCGTCGCCCGACCGCTCCTCTGAATAGATGCGTTCCCCGATAAACATGTACAGCACATGGGTCAACTTGTCCTTTCGCTCCACCGTGGCCGAGATGCCGAGCATGTACGGTGTGACCGCCTTGAACAGGGCCTTGGAGAACTGCTCGCTACCAATGCGGTGCACCTCGTCGATGACCGTGAGCCCAAAGTCGGAGAAGGCGCTCGACCCAAAGTCCTTGATGTAGAGGGTCTGTAGCATGCCAATGACAATGTCCTTGTCTTCCACGTCGTAGGTGGTACCCTGGATGCGCCCCACCCGTGCGTCGGGGAGAAACTGCTGGATGCGCTCGACCCACTGGTTCAGCAGGAATTCCTTGTGGACAATGACCAGGGTTTTTTGCTTCAGCTCACTCATGATCTTGAGTGCCATGACCGTTTTTCCGCGTCCGCAGGGCACCTCAAGGATGGCACCGCCTCCTTTCTCGGTCGCCACGTGGTTCACGTAGCGCGCCACAATATCCTTTTGGTAGTCGCGGAGCTCGTTCGCAAATGTCAGGTGCGGGGCGTCACCCTCGCGGATCCGCAAATCGGTCTCGTCGGGGATACCGAACATGCGTTCCCCGTAAAACCGCGGGATGTAGATCTTCTTTGCGCTCTCGCGATAGCAGTAGAATCCACCCACGTCGCCACCGATCATGGTATTTACAGCGGGCTTTGCGTACAGGTCCTCTCGGAGCTCCTCGAGACGCTCTTCGGAAAGCGCCGATTTAGGCACAGTGTACCCGCGGGCGCCCATTCGCGCCGCGGTCCGCACGGTTTCTTTTTCTTCAATAGGTATCTGCATGGATACACGAATGGTAGGCAACTGCTTATACGGTTTTGCGAAAAAATCCTCGTGTATAGTATACGATGAATCTTGTCCCTGAACTCAGCACTACTCAATGGATCGTGTTCTCCGCCCTGATATTCTACATTGCGGTGGACGTAGGAACCCCCCTTTTCCTTGCCCGCCTGGTGGACACCCGCCTCGGCATGGTGGTCGCCATTCTCGCTGCGGTGTACCTGTTTAGAAACTTCGTCCCGGCCATCGCCGCCGCGGGCGCGTATGCTCTCTACATCCTGGTGACCCGATCGGGCTTCGTGACCGGCCGTGACGCCATTCAGGAGCACACCCCCAGCCAGATCAACAAGGACATTGCCATGCTCGCCATGAACCCTCCGAAAACCCAGACCCTGGAGGAGGAGATGGTCGCCAAAATGGCCCCCGTCCGTAACGAAATCGCCGTGTTAATCGACACCCCCTTCAAGCCCGTGGCTGCCGACATTGACGGTGCCTCCAAGCTTTAAGTAACGAAAATATTATTTGATTGACGCAATGTGATGAATTTCATCATATTGCTTGTTTATGCGTGATTAGTTGCCCTGACCAGTATTACCAATAACATTACCAAATGCATTGCCTACAGCACCAAATGCATTGCCTATAGCAGCAATTGCATTGTCCATAATACCAGGGGTTTGTGATTCTTGTTGGAGTTGTTCATTTTGGCGGGTCAATCTTGTGGCGGATCTACTGGACCATCCCTTAGCAGTTATAAACTTGGACGGATCGCGATTAAAAATGGTAATCAAGAAAGAGGTAAGTGTAGTTGAATAAAACACTGCTGCAACTGCGAGCGCCTGATATGACATCCCGTCACCCTTTCCGTATAATCGGAGCATAATACCAATGATAAAGGTCACAAGGAAAAGTAAGACATATACGACATACCATGGCATTTGTGTGGTTCCTTCTTTTGTACCAAGGATTTTCAACAATGTCCCCAGCATCTTATCAGGGAATCCAAAGTTTGAATAAGCCTCTTCACGAGGTAGATATAATTGGTGTGTCTTATGATAATAGAACCGCGGGTCATTACTCTTCATCATAATTGCCAGTACTGCACCAATGAATGCAATGAAGATGTACATGGAAAGCGCAAGATGCGTAGAGTCCTGCATAACAATTCCCTCAAAGAAGTGGAGACTGACAATGAGCATGGCAAGGATCCAGAATATGGTATTTGACTGAGCAATACGAGTTTCTGCGCATTTTGGCATATCCATATCAGAATCAACTGGACATAGATAATCCTGCGTTTTTTCATTTTCATACCACTCGATGATGCCCTCAATCACATAAGTGCGGTAAAACCACGGCACGACCATATACACGCCCACAAGTGCAATGAGAAACATACCGGCAAACGTCGCGTGGCGTTCAAACATGCTCTTGGAGGACACCTTGGCATACTCGCTGTTAATGGGAATGTTGTAGGCGGCAATGGTATCGGCACTTTCACCGGTGGGATTGCAGTCAATGTAGATCTGATCGTCGTTCTCCAAGTTGAGCGGAATGATGGAGTATGCCGACATGTTGGGCTTGGGGAGAAACCCGGGCTTGCCGCGGAACTCGTCGGGATACTCGGGGATGTACACGGGATCAACAAATACGACCGCCATGACATTCCCGGTC
>Ga0181578_10002084_pt1 | contig 18975 bp, 24 predicted proteins | sample 071ome_21_FD_148659 | JGI IMG/M metagenome (GOLD analysis project Ga0181578, IMG submission 148659) | Coastal salt marsh microbial communities from the Groves Creek Marsh, Skidaway Island, Georgia - 071401CT metaG (spades assembly) | ecosystem: Environmental > Aquatic > Marine > Intertidal zone... | reverse complement strand
GAGCACACTCAACCGACAACCCCAGCCACGATGCGTATTCAGTGAGAAGCATCTTCACACCCCCGTCTCGTTTACACCAGAACGAACCATCGAAGACGCCAGAAGCAACTCCGCGTCCGTCAGACGAACATCGTTGCCGTCCTCGTCTACCGACACCGCAAGAAGCCAGTCACCCCGCTCCTCCAACCAGTGAAACTCACAGGTGATGTCCATGAACGGGTCAGAGCATTTGCTCGGGTTGTCCACCAGACTGCGAGAAATCGTCACCGTGGCAACATCCTCACCAACCTCAGTCTCACCACAATCGTTGACAATGAACTCAGACATCGAATCACCTCCTCAAACACCAATGGGAGAGATCCACCCCGTTTGGCCCCCCCAGATGAAAGAAATCCACACTCACCCGTGATCACTCAAACCAACCACCTTCGGGACGATCCCGTTCAAGAAAACAGGAAAGCAGATCACGGCCATACGAACGACGCATGAGATGACCCCACTCGTCTGCATGACGACAAGCATCCTCATCCGTGTACAACGGCTTCCCACCACAAGTCATCCGAAGAAGTGATGACCTCACCGAACCCCAGTTCGCAAGATCAATGTCCTCACGAACGATGTCCGACAAAGCATCGCGGAGACTCAACTGCACACCGCCAAACAACACCGGAAGGTCCACAAGATCGTACAGCAACCGAGCGTAGAGAAAACGGTAGTGCCACAACCACAACGAGATCGCGTGATCTTCACCGCCCGAGCCATCACCACTACATGACGAAGGGGGATCCATCTCCACCCCCGGCTCCATCTCCACCCCCGGCTCCATCTCCACAAGCGATGCCACAAGAGACACCAAGATGGCCTCCTCCTCGTCTGGAGACAAATCACCAGACGAAAGACGAGACACCGCATCCCTGACATCACGACCGAAATCCACAAGCCAGCCAAAGACCTCCTGCGGTACATCCAAGGAAGAACCACAAAGCAGAACCGTCTGATGGGATGGAGCGGTGCCCTGAGACGGGGAAGCAGTACCCTGAGAACCAGAAGACGACGGTGGCATGTGTGGACCCCTGAACAGAACTCGTGTGCAGACCGAACCGTCCACCGCGTACCCGAAACAACAGATCCACTCCCCCCCAAGTTGTGAAATATGGCCATTGTTCACGGCGGGGAATCCCAATATCACGACATCTCCACCTACCGAACATGATGTTCCATAGGGGGAGAGGTCGGGGGTCTGTATATTACATCCGAGGAGGCGCGAAGACGCCCCCTGTGATTGACAATGACCGGGGGGCGTTCAACCCTATTTCGCACCGTTGCGGTGAGCCCCGAATCATACTTCGGGTGTGTGTCTCGCATGGAAGCCAACCCGTACTCAGAGCCTCTAAACAGGGGGGAGGGGTCAAACCGGCGTCCAAAGTTGCAGAGTGGGGGTTGTCGGCTTGGATTGTTTGGCTGCATGTTGTGTTGTATGTTGCAGACCCTATGCAACACAGTACAGTACAATGTGTGCCGTGTTCGGTGCTCCGAAGATTCATCGAGGGGTCCTGAAAGCAGAAACCCCCCGCTCCAACACGCGATGGTGTGAAGCGGGGGGCGTGGGTGTCAGGTCAGGGTCGGTTGGGCGTGTGGTCAATGCCCGTCGGTCAGGCTCTCCGATGAACGGGGCGTGGCGTTGTGGCTCCGGTACGGGGTGGAGGTCGTGATACACGAAAAGCCCCCGGCTCAGATGAGCCGGGGGCGCGGTGTCATTCGTGATGTTGCGTTCTACCCCTTGGGGCGGAACCCGACACGAGGGGTGGGTTCATCTCGCGTGATGGCATCCATGACGGAAGCAATCTCGCTTCCACCTGAAGCCATCTTCACCTTGACCGCCTCTGCGATGTCCTTGCGGACGCCGTAGGAGACGCGGGTGGTGAAGTAGGCATCGAAGCGGTCACCGAGGGCGGCCTTGACGGCATCCCAGTCGGTTCCCTTGACGGGCAGCCACCGAGGTTCAGGGAAGGTCACGGAGGTGGACCCTGCATCGGTCTTCCAGTGGACATGGGACTCACCGCGACCACGGGCGTGATCACGGAGGATGGGCTTGATCTCTTCAAGCACCTTCTGGTGGTCCGCGATGACCTTGGCGATCCTCACGGCAGCGTCGGCCATGATCTCTGGGGAGGGGCTTCCCCCGGCGTCGTGGATGTCAAGCAGGGCACGGGCTTCGTTGATCAGGTCGCTCATGGCGGTCTCCTGTAGGGGCCTGATTCCGACCCCCTTGTGGGGTTGGGATCAGGCGCGGGGGGCGCAGCCCTTGTGGAAGGAACCCTGACCATCGACGGTGATGATCTCGACTCCGGGTTCGGTCGAACCACCGCACGCGGAGCAGATGATAGCCCACGGAAGGGTGACCGGTGTTCCCATGATGGGAGCCTCGGACTCGGGAGCCGATTCAGCGGCCTCGTCCAACACCGAGCCGATGTCGTCCGCAGCCGCGTCCATCTCGCCCGAGAGGGACGCCGCCGCTTCTACCCAGACCTTCCGCTTGGCTTTGGCCTCAGCCAACTCGACAGCACGGGCGTTGGCCTCCGCGATGTTCGCACCGCGAGCAGCGAAGCAGAGCCCAGCCAGAGGGCAGTCGCCGCAGGTCGGAGCCCGCTCCGAGTAGAACCCGAAGCAGCGGGTCTGCGCGATGGCGGTCTTCCGAGCACGCTCGGAGGACAGGTAGAGGGGGTGGGTGGTAGGACCATCGGCCACAGGTGCCTCCACAGGCTCAGGAGCCGTGATCTCGGGCTCGGGGTCCGGCACGACGGTCAGGACCGCCTTGTGGACCACGGAGGGTTCCACAACGGGGCCGATCTCGCCCTCGACAGCGAGCCGGAAGGTACCCCGACGAGGGCTGGAGATCAGCCCTTCCTTCTTCATGGCACCGGCTTCCAGCGAGATGTACCGGCGACCCATCTGGTTGGGCTTGCCGTTGTAGTCGCCCCAGACATGCCAGCCGGGGAAGCCCGGCAGGTTCTCGATGTGGGCGATAATGTCGTTGAACTTGACATCTCCATCGCCCACATCACTCAGCCAAGTCATGGCAGCCATGATGAAGGAACGCCAGTGGGAGCGGCGGCAGTCGGCAGCGGGGAAGGTGGGGGTCATGCGGGCTCCAAGTGCTCGCTCAATGCGAGGCGTTGGGGGGTTGGTGGTGGAGGGTCCCCCCTCCACAGGTAATGGGAGAGAAGGGGGGCAAATGGCCCCCCCTTGAGGGTTTCATGCCTCGTCTTCGTCGTCGTCTTCGTCGGTGGCGACCATGCCGCCCTTGATGGCAGCATCCATCAGACGCTTGGCTTCAAGGGCCTGCTCTCCGAGACGGCAGAGCCACGCCTTGAGCCCCTTCTGGAGCAGGTTGGCGGGGACCTTACCGGCCTCTTCGACCAGATCCTCACACTCCATCAGGACTTCGCAGATGCCCCGGTGGGTGAGTTCAGCGTAGAGGGTACGCGCCCGGATAGCGTCACGGACAGCCGCGACGGCCCCGCCCAACTGTCCGAAGACTTCTGGGCAGGACTCCGCGAGGAGGGGGAACTTGCCCCGGAGGATCATCTCCTCATCGCTCCATGCCATGTAGTCGAACTCCACGAAGCGGCCCATTCGGTCCAGCATCGAGGCGTCCATGGCCTGTGAGGACATCCGACCCGTGGGGTCACCCGTGCCACAGGAGTTCGCCGTGAAGGCGAACCGTGTGCCGGGAACGATGGTCGCCACATCACCGGTCGGACCCGTGATCCGACCGCTGGTGGTGTCGAGCATCAGGCGAAACGCTTCCAACTGCTCCGGGGTTGCCCGGTCGATGTCGGAGAAGACAATCAGGTAGGGTCGGACGACCCCATCAGCCCCGGTGTAGCCCTCGGTGAGGGCACGCCAGAGGTTGCTGTACGACCACGAGGTGCCATCAGCCCCGATCTCGCGGCTGTAGAACCAGTGGTTGACATCGGTGTTGGGGTTGAAGGTGCGGATCTCAGCCGGGATGCCGCACTTGGCGGACAGGGCGTGGAAGATCGCGTCCTTGCCAGTGCCGGGAGCACCCCAGACGAAGACCTTGCGGCCCTTCTTGACGGCGAGGGTGACCCGCTTGTGCTGGGCCTTTGCCTTGCCCTTGGTCGGGTGCATGTAGCCCGTGGGCATGGGCAGGCAGACGGACTCGGGCACACCCGCGTCCACCGGGAGGTCGATGCCGAGCACCTTGGTGCTGAGATCGGCGGGCATGGGTGCTGCCGAGCGGGTGGGAACCATGTCCCGGTAAACGGACTCGGCTTCGGGCGAGATGAAAGCGAGAGCGGCCATGGGAGCCTCCAGCGTTGGCCTCTCAGTGAGGCGCGGTGGGTAATGCAGGTGGGCACGATGCCCCCTGCACAGGTAATGGGAGAGATTGTCTCGGAATGGCCCCCCTTGGGGCCAGAATCCGATCGGTTTGTTCAGTGTGCGGGCTTGAGGGCTTCCTACCCCTCAGCGGCTCTGAGGGGTAGGAAGGTCAAGTTTGCTTGCTATGTGGGAATCAACTTTCCCGCGAGGTCTGTTCAGTGTCCTCGCGGGGGTTGATCTCACCCGGTGACCCGGACCTCCAGAGCAGCCCGCTGCCCCCCACGGGTGGGGAACACGATGGACTCGATCTGGGTGAGCAGTTCACGCGGCAGATCCGTGATGTTCGACACGACGACATTCTTGTCCGGGTAGAGGACGGCGACTTCCTCCATGCCGTGCCCGATGCCGACGCCCACAACGGTGACACCCGCCTCGCGTGCCTTGCGGACGAGGTAGCGCATCGTAGCGGAGTTGTTCGGCATACCGTCTGTGAGCACCACGATGACCCGGTGACGCTCGGGACGCTCGGAGATGGACTCCAGAGCGAACGCGACACCATCGGACAGCGGGGTACCCCCATCGGCCTTGTACGCGCTGAACCGGGAGACGACGCGCTTGTTTCGCATCGACTCGTGCCAGTCCTTGAACACATCGTAGAAGACCCGATCGTAGTCGGCCCGCGAATACCCGATCCGCCCGCCAGACGGAAGGTCAGTGACTACCCCGTCACCGTCGAAGTAACCGTTGTATCCCCCATCGCGGACGCCGCAGCACATAACGGGCGACCCCATGGACTCAAACGAGTCTGCGATGGCGAGCATCGCCATCGCCGCGTATTCCTTGTTGTGCCACATGGAGCCCGACTGGTCTCCGACGACGGCTACCGCCAGAGAGGTGTCCATCCCCTTGTGGATGGTGTACTCGGGTCGGGTCGGGCGGATGCCTGACTTGATCTCGACCATCGTGTCCACCAGCCGCCGCTCGGAGAGGCCACGACCATACCTGACCCCGTGGAAGGGCTTAGGGCGTCGAGCCGCGAGGAACTTGCGCCGGAACTGGGCTGTGATGGCAGCCGACAGGTTCCGGGCCTGATCTCGCAACACGCGGGCCTTGTCGAAGTCTCCACGGGGGCGAATCACGCGGTCGAGATCGGGACGCTGGGGCCGCCAGACCTGCTCCCCTATTTCCGCGTCGTCCTCCTCGTCACCCCAGATGGCCTCACGCAGTGCTTCTGCGTTGTCCATCAGGGAGTTTTCTTCGCTTTCCAGCGCATTGAGAAGTGCAGCGATGTCAAGGTCGCCTTCGTCGTCGTCCCGATCGGCAGCGAGGCCACCTGCGCCCGCGCCCTCGTCCTCAGACCCGTCCTCAGACCCGTCGTCAGACCCGTCGTCACGCCCGGCAGCGAGGCCACCTGCGTCATCCTCGGATTCGTCATCCTCGGATTCGTCATCCTCGGAGTCGTCATCCTCGGACCCGTCATCCTCGGACCCGTCATCCTCGGACCCGTCATCCTCGGACCCGTCATCCTCGGATTCGTCGTCCTCGGAGCCGTCGTCCTCGGAGCCGTCGTCCTCGGAGCCGTCGTCCTCGGATTCGCCATCCTCGGATTCGCCATCCTCGGAATCACCAGCCCCATCGGAACCGTCATCCTCGGAATCACCAGCCCCATCGGAACCGTCATCCTCGGAACCGTCGTCCTCGGAACCGTCGTCCTCGGAATCACCAGCCCCATCAGAGCCAGTGTCATCCTCATCCCGATCACGGGGAAGGGGGGTGAGGTCCATGTTGGACCCGACAATCGAAGTGCCGAGCCGCATCATCATCAGTGCGAGGTCCATGACCCACTCCGTGTGGTTGGGGTATTGGCATAGGGGGACAGGATGCCCCCTGCACAAGTAATGGGAGAGATGGAGGCCAAACGGCCCCCCCTACGGGCATCAATCGTCAATGACCGGGGCGAACTGGAGATCCTGACGCCCCGTCTTGGGGTCGGGCAGGCCCGCGTGGGTCACCTCGACCAGCACCCCGTTGAACATCGCCCGGTCACCCACCTTGAAGATGGGAACATCAGGGAGGTTCGACGGAGGGGCAGAAGCATCACCGGACGGTTCCTCGTCACCCTGATTCGGAGCGAACTCCTCATCAGGTGCAGGCACATCGCCCTTGCCCTCACCCCCGTCTGGGGACGGGTCACCCTCGTCGTCGCCCTTCTCGGGTGCCTTGTCGATCTGGAGGTTGACCAGCACCGCCACGACCTCCATGGCGAGCCAGAACGATCCGAGATCGTCATCAGCCGCCATGTTGATCGCACGGTCCAGCATGGGGCGCAGAGCCCCGGACTCCACGAGCGCGAAGCCCTTGGGGCTGCGTGCCCGGTAGTCCGCCAGAGCAACCCGCTGCTTGAAAGACTTGTATCCGAGCCCGAGATCGCGGAACGCGCCCATGATGACGGAGAGGTCATCGTTGGCGGCCTTGAGCCCCCGGTGCTCCGCAGCCTCGCGGCCCTTGGACTCCATGTCGAGGATGAGATCCTGCAAGTCCCGCATCTTGGGGGGAGCACCGGGGTACTTGCGGCACCCCAACCGCTCAATCCTGATGTCCTCAATCAGGTTCGACCAGTGGAGCACCGCACCGATGAAGGGGCTCCAGTCCTCGACCAGACCCCACCGCTGCATCAGCGGCTCCCAGACCTCCTCGGTGGTGATGTTACGGCGGCACGACCACTCGGTGTGCCACGCCTCATGGTAATCACCGCCGATTGACGCCCGCTGGTCACGGGGCGTCAACTCCTTGGGGGTCTCCGCGACGATGATGTGGGGGTCGTCCACCCGCGTCCGGTTGGCCTGAAGCACGGCGTCCTCCACCGTCCACTTGGACAGGTCGTTGCCGAAGACCTTGATCGACCGGACAAGCCGAGTCCAGAGGATGCGGGCAGTCCAGCGGTCCATGTTGCTGAATCCGGTCCCGGCCACGCGGACCTTGCGGACGCCAGCCCCCAGAATGGAGTCAACGGAAAACTGGTGGGTACGGGACCATTCGGTGTCGAAGTAGTTGGGCATGGTGCCTCCGTGGCCCCTCATCGGGGCATGGGGGTGGGGGCGCGGATCGCCCCTCCGAGAGTAATGGGAGAGATTGCCCCGGAATGGCCCCCCTTCCCGCTGAAATATCGACCGCATATATGCGGTGGCCGAATGTGGCCGAATGTGGCCGGAAGACGGACACCGGATTGACGGGGGATTGACAATCCCGTTGGGGGACATAGAAGGGGGTCGCGACCCCTTCCCCGCGAGTCAGGCGGTGCGGGAGGGGTGAACGCATGTTCAGTCTTCTGCCGAACTTTACATAATGGATGTTATCGGAACCCGGAGCCCGGTCAGAATATGTCCGGTGAGAATGGGCTTCCACAGCCCATTCCCGACGGCACCGAGAGCCCGGTCAGGTTTTGGTCACATGCCCGGACACGCCGGGGATGACACCGGGAGCCCTGCACCCGCAGGACCCCGTGAAAGCCCCGAAACATACTGCACAGGTATTCAGTGGTTTCGGGGGCCGGGGTCGGAGGTCGCCGTGCAGAGGGGGGGCCAAAAGAGGGCAAGGGTTCCCATTAGGGGAGAGAGGGCAGTTCTCTCACGGTCACGCATCGGCGTGGCTGTCCGCAGTTTGGACCGCAGCGCGTCAGCGGGCTGTTCGGTCAACACACAGGAGGTCGCCGTGGCTGATTTCATCGACAGCATGATTGAGGGGTGGGCGCAGTCCCGCACCGCTTCCGTCCGCGAGAGCGTGGACGCTCCTCTGGAGGGTCTGGAGGGCTTCTCCCTGTCCCCGGACACCTCTGGTACCGCACAGGACGCTCCGACGCCTCTGGACGCTGCACAGGCCGTCCGAGAGGCCGTGGTGGCGAAGGGTGGACGCCGCCCCAAGGTGGACTACTGGAAGCCGGTGGCCGCAAAGGCACTCGGCATCTCCCGGCTGTTCGCAAAGCGGTGGGAGGCAGTGCTGGATGCCGGGATCGAGGCGGGTCTGTTCCGCATTGACTCGGACACCCTGTCGCACCCCATCCTTGTGGTGCTCGACCCGGAGCCGGTGATCTCGGAGCCGGTCGAGGTCAACAAGCCGGTGATCTCGGCCTCCATGCCCGAAGGCTGGGTCGCCCCGGTCACGCTCCCATGCGGCCACACCAACTGGCCTCACGATGGCCTGACGGCGGACGCCCCCAAGCAGGTTGCCGCTCGTGAGGCCGGGTTCTGCTGTGAGCGGGTCCGGTCGGCCACGGCTGCCCGGAAGCGGCTCAACCCGAGCGCGAAGGGGCCTGCCCCGGTCACCGTGCGGTGGGAGATCAAGGGACTGCATGAGCCTGTCCCTATGTCCCTTCGCCGCTCCCCTGAGCGGGAAGGCGGACCCGGCTGGTCGGGTCTGTGCTGTGACCCGGAGACGGGGCTCTACATCGGTGGGTTGGGTAACCACTGCCGCCACCACCACGATGGACCGGAGCGGTGCGTGGTTCACGCCCGGTGATCCGAAGAAAGTCCCCCGAAAGGGGGCCAAACTGACCCTATCTCTCCCATTACTATCCGGGGGGCGGGGGTTGTCCCCGCCACTCGGAAATCCCAGCGGCCCATCAAGGGTCCAAAGGAGTCTGACATGCGAAAGGGAAACAAGGCCGTCGTTCGTGCGGGTGCTGAACTCTGGCGGGATGCCTCGTCCGATGACCGCAGCGCGTGGCGTGCGGCACTCGACGCGGAGGCTGCCGAGCGGCGGGCTCGCGGCGAGGAGGTCTGGTCCGTCTACAACGACTGCGCGGGAGAGTCCCGCCTCGCTCCCGAGTCCATCTACCGCCGCGAGGTGGTGGGCGAGTGGGTGGTTGTGAAGGCTCGGTGCTCGGCCAAGCGTGGCTGGCACAAGGTGAGCGGGGCCTGCCTGCTCCGGGCTCCTGACGGCTCCGAGTGGTACGCCTACCGCAGCGATGTGGCTGTGGTTGGTGCGGGCAGCGGCCCCAAGGCCAAGGCCCCCAAGGCTCTGGAAGGCAAGGACGCCGAAATCGCGGCGTGGGTCGAGAAGGTCAACGCAGCCTTCCCGCTCGACTTCGGTGAGGTACGCAAGGTCGAGTTCGGGCGCAAGTACGCTCGGGTCTTCCGGGTGGACAGCCGGGGAAAGAAGGGCAGCGTCTACTGCTTCGTTGACCGCTCCAACGGCGACATCCTCAAGGCGGCCTCGTGGAAGGCTCCCGCCAAGCACGCTCGCGGGAACATCTACGCGGCTGACCCGCTCAAGGGTGTCGGCCAGTACGGTGCCGCCTACCTCGTCTGATTCCTTCTCCAAGGGGGGCCGAAAAGCCCCTATCTCTCCCATTACTATCCGGGGGGCGAGGGTTGTCCTCGCCACTCGGAACCCCCAACCCCCAACGCCCTGCATTGAGCAGGCACTTGGAGTTGCCCATGCCCTACATCGCTCGCCGTGAAGGCCCTTCCATCTGCGCTTCCTTCGTCGGAGGTGACCTCTCCATCATCCACGAGGCCGACAACGGCATCCTCGTGGTCCGCTTGCCTCGCCGCAAGCACTGGAAGGAAGGGGAACCCGATCTTCCGGTTCGCTACTCGCTGGCTCGCCTCTACACGGGAGAGGATGCCGTCAAGGCACGGAGCCGGACCCTCTGCAACTCGGCTCACTACGATTCCATGCCCGATGTCATCGAGATGATCGGTCGTGATGTCGTCGCAGGCAAGCACTGGCGTGCTGTCCGGGCTGAGATGGTCGAGAAGGCTGAATCCCACGCCTCCTGACCCCCCAACCCCCCAACCACGCCCCACCGAGGGGCCAACGCTGGAGACTGACATGGCTGACATGACCGCACTTGAGTCCGATGCACTCTACCGTGCCGCTGCGCTGGAGCGGCTGGCAAAGACCGAGCCGGGTGCTGTGTCGTCCTACTACACCGGACGCCCCGGATGCGCGTGTGGGTGCCGTGGCACCTACCGCTACACCGAGGCCCACCGGGCGATCTCGGGGGAACATCGGGGCTACCCGGTCTCCGACGACGATGTGGTCAAGCCCGCCTCCGTCAAGCGGTTGCTCACCATGCTGCGGAAGCGTCTGGAAGACGAGGACATCGAGGTCGTCGGCTTTGGCGAGTTCACGGTCAGTGACGGTGAGGGCGGGTGGTGGGTCGAACTGGACAACGCCCTCGTAGAAAACGGCGGGCGGGTCTACACCGTCCGCTGCGCCTGACACCCCCAACCCCCCTGACTACGGAGATCAACCATGTCCACCCCTGACACCACCATGAGCGACTTCGATGCCACCATGATCTGCGAGGGGGTTCAAGACCCCCCCGGCGACACCCCGGAGGAGCAGGAGCAGGCGGTCATCGCCGCGTGGCAGCGCCTCATCGACACCGGACTGGCTTGGAGCCTCCAAGGCTGGTTCGGACGCGCTGCCATGAACCTCATCCTTGAGGGCACCTGCACGGCTCCATCCGTCGAGACGCTTCCGCCGCGTGTGAGAGCCCGCCTCGCAGACATGGAGGCGTGATCATGCAGACCTACTGCATCGTCCGCATGTACAAGGACGCGGGCATCCGGCGTCGGACCATCAAGCGTGGTCTAACTCTGGATCAGGCCCGAGCCCACTGCTCCAACCCCGAGACAAGCAGCCGCACCGCTACCGGGTCGGCTGCTGTCGCCCGGACCCGTCGCCTCGGTGACTGGTTCGACGGCTACGAGTCCGAGTGACACACCTCGCCCCGTAGACACTGAACAGGCTCCCGCGAGAAGTTGTTTCCCGCATAGGTAGCGAACCGAACTCAGGAGCCCCGGAACGGGGGGTCGGGCCGACCGACCACCACTGAACAAACCAAGCCCCGGCTCATCCCCCACGCGCAAGCGAGGAGGGTGAGCCGGGGCTTTCGTCGTTTCGGGGGGGCATGATGATCTCCCGAACCGGTACAACGATTCAGGAGGTCATCATGGACCGGAACACTTCACCCGTCACCGTTGTCACCGGAACCAAGGAGGCACTGGACACCGCAAATGTATGGGCACGGGCTATCTGCCACAGTGTCCTCGGAGCCGTAGAGGGAGAGAAGGCGTACAGGACGCTTCCTGCACTCCCGGTCCTGCTCACCTTCCGTCGAGTCATGGACACGATCGGGGAGCAGTAGGTCCGTTCGTTGTGTTCGGTTGTGTATTGTTAGGTTGTATGTTGGACTGCACTATACAGCCCAACACATACAAGTTACAACCCAACTTGTCAGAACCGACGACATAACTCGACCGGGGGTCCCGGCAGGTGAAATCCGGCCCATCCAAACCGCGTCCAAAATCGAAACATGAACCCAACCCCCCATGTGGAAGGGGAATGTTTCGTCTCCAGAGAGGGGGGTCTTCTGGAAGGCCCCCCTTTCCTGTGCTGCATGAGGATGACTCCCCGAGGGGGCCTCGTCTCTGTGAGAGGGTACTTTGTCTATCCTTCCTGTAGGGCACCATGAATGGAGTCCCGATGTCCCGAGCCCTCACAGCATCCGTGAAGCGAGTTGCATCCACAGACGATCTTCTCTACTACCTTGAAGCGCACGAAGCCGCTCGGGGGGAGGAACTTGCTCTTGGGTTCAGCGAGGAGTTCGATGCGTGGGTTCGGGAAACCTACGAAGAAGGGGAGACGGACGAGGACGATCTGGATGAGATCATCGCGGGGGAAGACTCCCGCACTCTGAGGCTGGATCTTCCCGATTGGGTGTGGGAGGAATGGTACGAGAGCAGGGCATGGGAACCCGCGCTCAGGGCCGACTTTGCATACGCCCCGTCGTGGTATCTGATGTCAGATCCAGAACCCTTTACAGGTCTTGCCGTCCACTTCACAGATGCACCTGAGAAGGTGGCAAGTCAGGGCTTTCTATATGGTGTGCGGGATAAATCGCGTTTGGGTTTGACTCGGCATCTCGATGACTACGATGCCCGTCCGGGGTACAACTTCGCTTATGACCTGAAGGACTGGAAGAAGTACGCACGAAAGTCAGACGGCACATATCGCTACGGGCAGGGTGCGGTGGTGTTCCCAGTGAAAGGTGTGTCTGTATGGCACTCAGGAGACAAAGAACGCCAAGTGATCTTCTGGGGGTCTGATGTACGCTCTGGAATCACCCCTGTAGTCAAGACGAAAGAAGGGTGGGAAAGCCGTGGTCAGGTTTACGGCGATCTGGAATCCGCATTGGATGGATTCAGGTTCTCCCAACGGCTCTCGGCCAAAGACACTTCCATGTCCGCATCCGTGAAGCGAGTTGCATCCCGGTACGCGGCACTGGGTCAGTGCTACTCGTGGGCGACTCAGTTTGCGTGGGAGAAGGGCAGAGGATCGCCGTGCGATCTCTCCGGTTTGAAGATGGCGTCGGAGGAGTTGCCCTTTGACCGCTTCTACAAGGCCCTCGATGCGATCCGTAAGCAGTTGCGGTCTGCTCGTGATCACCGCGATCTCGACCTCGCGGCTGAACACATTCCGGTCTATGTCCGGGGGGGTGTGAGCAAGGGATTTCTGCCGAAGTCGTATGGGTCGAAGTACAACCGTTTGCTTCGCGGCAGCGGTCTGGCGGGTCTGAGTGGCGTGGATGATTCTCGCGACCACTGGTTGTCCATCGTGAATGACATGGAGAAGTCGGCACGCCGGAAGGAGCGGGCACCCAAGCGCACTCCGAAGAAGAAGTGGGATTGGCGCGAGTACGCAGAGGAGATTGAACTCTGATGTCTACGAACGCGAGTCGTGTTGCTTCCCTGTACACTGCGAAGTGTGCAGGGCTGAATCGGATGGTGCTTGTGCTTGACTCGCACGAGGTCAAGGCTCCACGCGGTTGGGTACACATCGAGGAGGTCGAGATCATTCCCGACCCGAAGGGGATGTTTGATCCTACGGGTCAGGAGCATGAGATCCTGACGGTTGATTGGGTGATGGACCCGGACGGCCCGGACGAGGCGGCTCACGCTGGGATGTCGTTGCGGGAGTTTCTTCGGATGACGGGGTTGTCGGAGCGTGTGGTCAGCGGCATTGTGGCGGACGCTTACGAGGATCAAGCCTCGGAGTACGAAGACCGTCTTTGGTACCGTGGGTGAAGTGTAGGGCTCTCTCAGAGGGGGGGTCTTCTGTGGAGGCGTGATCCTGTATGTCCACGGGATGACTCCCCGACCTCGATATGGTTTCGGTTCTGGTTCCGAACCGTAAACCCAACCCCCCTTGTGTGTGAGAGGGGTGTCAAAGATGGGGTTCGCAGTGGGACGCGGTTGGACGCGGTGGGACTCAGAAGGGCTCGGTTGACCGCACAGGCACCAATGGCGGGGGGGTCTATCGGTTTCCGTACCCGGTAAGGGGTTGGAGTGAACCTCAACCGACAGGAGCGTGTTCCCATGAACGACTTCACCTTCACCTCTGAGCGCACCCCACCCCCTTGGTACTACGGCCCCTTCAAGATTCATCTCACCGACATCCGAAGCGGCGAGTGCCGCCGCGAGAACCCGGATGGACCGGAGCGGTTTCGTCATGACTTCCTGCTCCTGCTTCGGTACGAGGTGATGTTCGTGGGTGCCTGCAAGTCGGAGGTTGATCCGATGGAGTTGCGCCACCATCTGTGCGATGCCCCTTGGGGGTTTGGGATTCGCTTTGAGCCGAACGACACCGAGAACTTGGTGTTGGAGTGGGACATCACCGTGCAGCCGGGTCAGGACAAGGGTGCGAACCTGCCCACGGAGAATGTGAAACGCTTTGTCGAGCGGCTGTGTATGGGTGCTGGAGCCGCGACCGTAGAGCACGAGTTGTACAACTATGCGTCAGCACTTGAGCCGCCGTATGACCCGTCAAAGGATCGTTCGCTCGATGAAGCCTTCGCTCGGTGGGGTTTGTGATGAAGGTCGTAGGGTACGCACGGGTTTCGACGGTCCAGCAGGCTGAACTTGGTTTGAGTCTCGATGAGCAGAAGGAGCGTCTTCAGAAGTACGCGGACTTGTACGGCCATGAGGTCGTCGGCATGTACGAGGATGTGGGGAGTGCTTCGACCTTGCTTCGGTCGGGGCTTGACGCTGCCCGTATGGAGTTGGTGTCGGGTCGAGCGGAGGGTGTGCTGGTGACCAGTCTGGATCGGTTGACCCGTTCTCTGACTGACCTCCAGACGCTCTTGGATGCTCACTTCCATGAGGGCGGTGAGCACTTGATGTCGCTTCGGGAGTATGTGGACACATCATCTGCATCGGGTCGGCTGGTGCTCAACATCCTCACCTCTGTCTCCCAATGGGAGCGGGAATCGGTCAGCGAGCGGACCTCTGCCGCCTTGGCACACAAGAAGTCGAAGGGCGAGTTTACCGGGGGTCGTGTTCCCTTCGGCTACCGCCTGTCCGAGAACGGGGTTGATCTGGAGCCCCACCCGGAGGAGAGGGCCACGATCAAAGCGGCCATGAGGCACCGTCTCGCTGGCATCAGTCTCCGAGAGGTAGGTCGTCGTCTTGCATCGGACGGTGCTGCTTCACGCAAGGGAACCGTGTTCGGAGCCAAGCAGGTGTCCCGTCTGTTGGAGACGGGTGCGCTCCTTCTCGACAAGGGGGAGTTGTGATGTCCCGTGACGCCATTGACCTTCTGTTCGACTGGCGGGACGAGAGGCGGGAAGAGGATCGGGAGGAAGACGACCCCCATCCCCAGCCAGACGCAAGATCACGGAAATGGGTTGACGGAAGGCCGTTGAAGCCGTGGCCTCCCCGTGGGATCACGGAGGAAGAACTCGCCAGCGGGCCGACTCGGAAGTGCCGCAGGTGCGAGAGGGTGTACCCAGAGACATCCGAGTTCTTCCGAACAAGGGGATGGCGTAGGAGAACCTACTACTACCGCGTCTGTATAGGTTGCCGACGCAAAGCACGACGGCAATATGCCTGCAACAACGAGAGTGGTCGAACCTTCCGGGTTCGGGTCGGCTCGATGAAAGCAGGGGCCGAGAAGCGTGGGCTTGAGTGGGGCTACGACAACCCCGAAGACCTCCGCGAGTTCTGGGACGCCCCCTGCCACTACTGCGGCGGTAAGGTTCCGCAGCGTCTTGGGCTTGACCGGGTGGACAGCGACAAGGGGTACATCCCCGGCAATGTGGTGCAGTGCTGCTGGACCTGCAATCGGATGAAGGGGGAGCATCCCTTAGACGAGTGGACTGCCCACATGAAGAAGGTGCTGGAGCATCTGGAGTCATCCGACCCATCCCCATCCGACCCGTCTCCGACGGAGGAGAAATCATGACCATCAAGTCCCTTGCCGTTGGAGACGACGGTGAGATCATGTGCCCGTGTGGGCACGAGTACCTGCACTTCTACCGTGTGGTGGTGTCACAGGCTCCGCGAGACGAGTGTGTGGTGCAGGACTACGAGTTCAAGTGTGTGGAGCGCATCTGTGGTTCAGCGCGGCCTGTGGTTCCTTCTGGGGAGCGTGCTTCGGATCTCCGGGGTGGTGGGGTCACGGTGGAGTATTGGTGCGAGTCGTGTGGTCATGTGACCCGCGAGACTCGGACATTCCACAAGGGCTGCATCTACTTGTCGGTGGAGTACGACACCTCGGTGGATGTGCATGACGAGATGTTCGCAGCGGAGCGTGACCGGGGTTGGTCTGGCGAGGCGCGTTGTCGTCCGTACCGTCGTTGATCTGCCTATGCGCCCGGTAGGGCATACACCTTGAAGTGATCTGCTATGCCCCGCACCCTTACTGCTTCTGACCGTTCTGCCTTGATTCGGTGGCCTGCTGATCCCGTACCCAGAGCAGATCGGGTAGCCCGTCGTTGGAAGACGGCACGCCGTTCACGGACGCCGAAGAACGCTGAGGAAGCCATCAAGGCGATTCGTGATCGTCGGTTCAAGGTGGGGTGGTGGTGGCACCCTGTCGATGGCAGGTTGAAACTCCTCGCGGACGCTCGGTTGTCCGACTTCGATTCGTTTGTGGATGCAGTAGAGCGTGACTCAGGGTACTCGGACGACATCTATGATTACATCGACGCATTAGAAGCGAAACTTGAACGGGTACCGCTCTCTTACACGGTGCGTGATCTGGAGAGCGGTCACATCATAGTGCAGGGAAGAGGTGATTCTGCTTGGGTCGAGAGGAAGCGAGCGGAGTACGACCCGGCCCTGTACGAGTTCACGGTCAAGGACGAGACAAAGAGCATCCAGCGGAGCATCAAGTACCAGCAACGGAAGTTGGGGAAGTTCAAGGATGGCCTTCGTCCTATCTACAACGAGTTGCGGAAGCCGGACATCACATTCCGATGGATTCCGAACTTCCAGTCCATCTTCATGTACGACCAAGGGCAGAAGATCGGTCATGTAGCGGTCGCCTTCCATCGCTCCCTGTCTGAGATGTTGGAGCGATCCAACACGCCCTGCGAGGATGACCTGCTCACCTTGCTGGACAGGCATGGTGATGCGAGGGTCATTGAGGTGGAAAAGTCGCACATCATGATGCCCTTCCGTGGGAAGGGTCTGGGCAAGGCGATGTACGAGGCGGTGATCGACAACTTCCGAGGCCAGCCTTTCTACTTCATCCCGAACCAGTGTGGACCTGTCGGTGCTACATCGAGGGATGCGGGACGGGTCTGGAAGTCTCTGGCAAGCAAGTACCCTTCCGAGGGTGACTGTCTGTGGATCGCCTGATGAGCACTGAACTCCACATCTACGACTTCGACGGGACGCTGTTCCGCAGCCCTCACCAGCCTGCGGTGTGGGAGGGTGATTGGTGGAGTGATCCGGCATCGCTGTTGCCGCCGTGCGTACCGGAGAAGCCGGGGTCGGAGTGGTGGATTGCTTCTACGGTGAGTTCAGCGAAGCGTTCGATCTCGGACTCGGATGTGTATGCGGTGATGATGACGGGTCGGAAGGATGACTCGGCCTTCCGTTACCGGGTGCCTGAGTTGCTGAAGCAGAAGGGCTTGGACTTCGACGCCGTTCATCTGTCACGGGGCAGTGATTCGCTTGCGGGCAAGGTTCGGACGATCTTGAAGTACCTGTCCCGGTATCCGTTCATTGACACGGTTCGGATCTGGGACGACCGGGGCAGCCACTTGCGGAAGTTCCAGCAGGTGTTGGAGCGTATGGGATACGAGGTTCACACGGAGTTGGTTCGTGCTCGGTCGCTTGATCCTCTTTGTGGGGAGGGCGAGGGCGAGTACACGGTCGATGTGGGTGGCAAGAGGCCGTCGTACATCGGGGTGTTCTTGGATGCTCGGAGCAAGGCGGCGTTGCAGGATGCGTATGGGTTCGACCACGACAAGGTGAAGAACGAGCATGTGACCCTTGGCTTCAAGTTGACCCCGGAGTTGGAGGCGTTGATCGGCCAGCCTGTCACGATGCGGGTGGTGGGTCATGCGTCGGACGATCTGGGTCAGGCTGTGGTGGTGGACTTGCCTTCGGATGTTCCCTTCACGAAGAAGGGTCTGCCTCATGTGACGCTCTCGCATGATGCGTCGGTGGGGCCGAAGTACAGCAACGACTTGCTGGCGTCTGGGTACAAGCGGGTTCGGGGACCTACCATCAGCGGTGTTCTCGACACCTACCCACGGAGGCTTCGTCGTGTGGCTTCGTCGGTTCGTGTGGCTTCGCTGTATCGTCGTCGGTGATTTGTCTATACCCCCGGTAGGGGTATCAAGACTTCCCGTTGGAGTGATCTGCTATGTCCCGCACCCTTACTGCTTCTGACCGTCGTTCGCTGATTCGCTTGGCCTCGACCCTTCCCGCTGGCTCCCCTGAGCGGAAGGCGATCTTGGCTGGACTGAGCAAGTCGGCCAAGATCGAGGAAGTCATCATCTGGCAGAACGACGGTGGTGGCATTGAGACATGGTTGGAGATTGACCATGCGAAGGGCGAAACGACGGTCAACGAGGGCGGATTCACGGAGACTCTTCCCTTCATCCCGTCTCGATCTCAAATCAAGCGGTGGCAGCGGCAGGGCTACACGGACTGACCGGGGGTAGAGTGCCCTCCCTTGGAGGCACCCCTCAGATGACCAGCCTTGATCTTGCAGAGCGGATACTGGAAGACTCCCGAGAGTCGGGCATCGAGTTGCGCTTGTCGGTGTTGATGCTCCGGTTGCCAGATCACTCAGAGCGTGTGGTGGTCTACTACCCAGAGTACGGCGATGGTGATGGCCACCAGCGGGTCGAGGAGTTGATGCGGGAGATGACTCCGATGTTGCGACCCGGAGAGGTGCTGCACATCACGGAACGGGTGATTCGGTAGCCTCTCTATGAACCCGATAGGGGTATCAAGGCTTCCCATTGGAGTGAACCGCTATGCCCCGCACCCTCACCGCATCTGACCGCACCCGCCTCATCAAGATGGCCTCGACCATGCCTGTTGGCTCCCCTGAGCGGAAGGCGATCTTGGCTGGACTGTCGAAGTCGGCCTCCTTTGCATGGCCTTCTGTGCGGCGCGATATTGAGCGTGAACTCAAGCAACATCCCGCGTTCATCTCCGTTTGGGATGAAATGGCTGATGAAAATGTGTTCGCACTTCTGGTCGAGTACGCAGAGGACGACATTGGATACGAGGGTGGGTTTCGCGTCGAGGTCTACGACCAGAACGGAGACTTGATCACCGAGGAAGCGGCTCCGAGAGGAGAGCGGACGAACCTCCG
>Ga0181578_10002066_pt1 | contig 19073 bp, 19 predicted proteins | sample 071ome_21_FD_148659 | JGI IMG/M metagenome (GOLD analysis project Ga0181578, IMG submission 148659) | Coastal salt marsh microbial communities from the Groves Creek Marsh, Skidaway Island, Georgia - 071401CT metaG (spades assembly) | ecosystem: Environmental > Aquatic > Marine > Intertidal zone... | reverse complement strand
CACTGGTCGCCCAGTACAACCAGTTTGAAGTGTTGCCGGGCAAGTTCCTCAACGGTGAATTCACGCTCGGCGAAAACATCGGTGACCTGTCCGGCCTGGCCGTAGCCTATAAAGCCTACAAGATGTCGCTCAACGGTGCAGAGGCACCGGTCATAGACGGTCTCACCGGTGATCAGCGTTTCTTCATGGGCTGGGCCCAGGTCTGGCGTCGTTTGTACCGTGACGAAAACCTGGAGATGCGCATAACCTCGGATCCGCACTCCCACAGCGAAGCACGCGTGAACGGCATCGTGCGTAATTTCGATGTCTGGTATGACGCCTTTGATGTGCAGCCGAACGATGCGCTGTACCTGCCGCCGGAAGAACGGGTCAAGATTTGGTAAAGCCCGCCCGTCGCCATGCAGGCTTGCTGCCATGGGTGGCAGCCTGCACCCTGCCGCTGTCGGCGTGTCAGGCCAACGCGGAATTGCAGCCGTTCACCAATGACGGCTGCAGTGCCTTTCCGGACGGTACCCTGTCGCAGCGCACCTTGTGGCTGCAATGTTGTACCGCACATGATCGGGCCTACTGGCAGGGCGCCACCTATGCCGAGCGCGAGGCGGCTGACAATGCCCTGCGCGACTGTGTCGATGCTGTCGGGGAACCGGAAATTGTCGTCCTCATGCTGGCGGGAGTGCGGGTAGGCGGCACACCGTATTTGCCGACCCGGTTCCGCTGGGGCTATGGTTGGCCATGGCCACGCGGTTATCGCGCATTAACAGACATTGAACGTCAGCAGGTGGAGAACCTGTCTGCCGGCACCGGACAACACTAACAACAAAACAACAGTCATGAGATCATGAAAGCATTCTTTACCCGGGTCTTCTGGTTCATTCTCGGTCGTTTTGAAAAGGGCGAGGGACCTTACAGCTACAAGGCCTCGAGCCGAAAAATCCTGCTCATCGTCGGCATGCTGTTTATCAGCCTGTCCCTCGGCTCACTGTATTTTTCCTTGCAGAAAGGCGACTTCGCCGGCGTCCTGCCGGTGATCGTGTTTTTTGGTGTGGGCTTTGTTTGCCTCATTATCGGCCTGCTGGGTACCGACCGCGCTGTAGCCACCCTGTGGGGCAGTGCCACCAACCCGGGCGGCAAGAAGTAATCATCGAACGTTATGCCCCGCAGGGCAGCGACCGGCAACAGCCCCCATAATCGTGACGAGATTTATGTGATCGTCACAGGCTCGGGATATTTTGTTGATGCCGGCACGCGTCAGACCGTCACTGCTGGCACCTGTATTTTCGTGCCCGCCGGGGCAAACCATCGTTTCGAGGATTTCACAGACGACTTTTCGACCTGGGTGTTTTTCTACGGTCCGGCAGGTGGCGAGGCCAAAGCGGCCTCCTGAGGTCAGTCTGTGTCGCCCTGGTCTTTTGCCAGACGCCTGTTTTGCGCACTGATCACCAGCACCACACCGGGCAGGGTAATCGCGGCGCCCAGGATGATATGGGCATTGATCTTTTCGTCTGCATGAGGCAGCCCAGGAAGATCGCCACGGCCGGATTCACAAAGGCATAGGTCGAGACACTGGCCGCGGAAGCATTCTGCAACAGCCAGACATAGGACGAGATGGCGACCATGGGGCCGAAAACTACCAGGTAGGTGAAAGCTGACAATGACACCAGCGAAACGGCGACCGGTTCAAAGTCGTTGAACGCTCCGGTCAGTAAAGCCGTCAGCAGCAAGGCCATGCCGCCGCCACACATCTGGCAGGCAGCTGACATGAAAATGGATTTTGGTTGCGTGAATTTTTTCGAGTAAATAGAGCCGGTTGCCCATAACAGCGAGGCAAACATCACCCCCAGTGCCCCGGTCAGGTCGATGCCCGTGGCCGTGATCTGCACCGGATCAATCAGTACCACCACTCCAATGAAGCCTAGAAAATCCCGATACTGCCTTTCCAGGTTGGCGGCGGCCCGCCGGCCCACAGCCAGTCCAGCATGATCAGCCAGAGGGGCAGCAACGATACCAGCAGGGCTGCCAGGCCCGAGGTGATGAACTGTTCTGCCCACACTACCAGGCCATTGCCGCCCTGGAAGAGAAAGGTGCCGACCACGGCCAGCTTCAGCTGCGTCGGGCCGGATGGCAGTTTCATGGCACGCCGCCTCGGCAGTGAGTGCTAAAAAGGGGATAAAACGTTACCTTGAGAACATGCCGACATGGAAAGTGTTGTAGGTCGGCATAGCGTAGCGTTTGCCGACATTCCTGACTGCCGCCAGCCAGCGCTTCAATTATTCAGCAGATTCGCCGGTGAATACTGGTCGGTGAGAATGCGTTCATCGGCATCCCAGGTCACCTCTGTACTCATGTAGCGGGGGAACTCGGTGATGTCCATGCCGAACTGGGCCAGGCGCTCCTGGAATGCCGGCGCCCTGTCGGCCAGGGTGTCCTGGTCGGGGAGCGGCTGCATGGAAGCGACGACCACCCGGTTGCCGGTGTTGGGCAGGCGAATGCTGTAAATTTCATCAAACACCTCAAAATAGGTGTTGGACTCGGCGGCAAACAGTCGGCTGGTGGAAAAGGTGTTGGCCACCACCATCCCATCCGGTGGCAGCAGTTTTTTCACTTCTTCCAGAAACTCGACTGTCATCAGGTGTTCCGGAATGTACTCACCGTTGAAGGCATCAAGAATGACAAGGTCATATTGTTCCCCGCGCAGTCCTGCACGTTTTATGAAGACACGGGCATCACCGACATCGACGCGGATCTTGTCTGTTTCCTCGAAGCCGAAATAGTCGCGCGCCACGCGGAACACGGCATCGTCAATTTCGGAAATCAGGATCTCGGCATTGGGAAACAGGCGGTTGTAGGTGTCCGGCAGGGTGCCGCCGCCGAGGCCGACAATCAGGATGCGTTCGGGATTGTCCTGCACCAGCAGGCTCGACAGCGTCATCTTGGCATAGGGAAACACGAGTTCCACCGGCCGGTCGAGATAGCGGCAGCTCTGGTTCTGGCCGATGCGGCTGGTGATGGTGAAACGCATGCAGCGGCGGCTGGAATCTTCGGTGACCACGATATTGCGATAGAGCGAACGCTCCTGGTGAATATAGCGCACCCCGACCTGTGCGGCCGCATCGAACGCCAGGATGACCAGGGCGATGACGACGACAACGATCAGGTAGACCCTGATTTGCTGCCAGATAGTGGGGGCTTGCTTGAACATGATCATGAAGCGTCTGCGTCTGCGGATTTTACGCCGGCCATGATAGCAGCTATGCCAGCGCACAGCAGGGTGGCGACCATGGTGAAAAGAATCTGGTTCACCGTGAACCACAGCACCAGGTAAAACGAGGTCGCCAGCGTGCCCAGGGCACTGCCCAGTGTCGACACAAAATAGAGTTTACCGGCAACATGCCCGCTGCCATGGGTGGACTGCACCATCAGCCGCACGGAATAGGGCGCAATCATGCCCATCACCGCGGTGGGCAGGAAGAACAGCATCATGGACACCACCAGCGAGCCGTAACGCGGGTCCTCGATCTGCAGGAACAGGAATTCCATCAATTCATTGCTCCAGAGAATCAGCGGCAGGAGCAGCAGGGCCGCACCGGCGAAAAAGCCGCCATAGATTTTCAGGTTGGGATTCAGGAGCGACAACTTGCCGCCCATCAGGTAGCCGATGGACAGCGACAGCATGAAGACGGTGATGATGCTGCCCCAGACATAGATGGAACTGCCGAAGTAGGGCGCCAGAATTCGGCCGCCCAGCAACTCGATCGCCATGATGATGAAGCCGGCGATAAAAGCCAGCACCATGACCAGCGTTGTTTGGAAGGTTGTGTTAATTTTTATATTCATAAGAAGCGCCGCAGTATACCTAAACTATCGTGCTGGCCGTAATGGCTTTCATTGCGGCTATTGCGCTTGAGATCTATGCGTTATTTTCTGTTTTGAAACCGGAGAGGCCGGAGCCGTGAATCCGGCCACGCTGCAAATCAATTTTTACATACGCAGCCCGGAACGCAATGACAACAACCACCCCAACCAGGAATTTTTTAACCGTTTTATCGTGCTTGAAGTGACCCGGAAGTAAAAAGGCTGGTAGGTCGGCAAACGGCCTGCGACCTTTTATGTCCTGGGGGGTTATGCCGAACTACAATGGAATACAATCTGGTATTAATTGTGCGCGGCTGAAGACGCGGCTACAGCCTGGATTCAGACTTTTTAGGAGCGACTTCAGTCGCGAATTGAGTCTTCGAGCACCAGGAAAAAACAGCCTATACCAGCCGAAAAACGTAGAAGCGGCTTCAGCCGCATACGAACAAAAAGCAGGAACCGCCATGACCGAACCCCGTCCCCCGTTACTCCCCCCCTTTTTTTTATGACGCTGAATCCGCAGCCCAAAAAGTGCGTGCCGCCGAAGACGCCTGGAATAACCGTAACCCGCAAAAGGCCTCGCTGGCCTCTAAGCCGGACAGTCAGTGGCGCAACCGCCTTGAGTTCTTCAATGGGCGCGAGGCCATCCGCGCCTTTCTCAAACGCAAATGGGCCTCGGAACTGGACTACCGCCTGATCAAGAAACTGTGGGCGTTCACCAACAACCGTATCGCGGTACGCTTCGCCTTCGAATGGCGCGATGTCAACGCTAACGGGTTTCGTTCCTACTGTGACGAAAACTGGGAATTCGATGCCCACAGCGACATGGCCGTGCGCCGGGCCTCCACCAATGATCTGCCGATCCAGGAAAACGAGCGCCTGTTTCACTGGCCGGACGGACCGAGTCCGGCTGACCATCCTGGCCTCAGCGAGCTGAGCTTGTAGGCCGGATAAGGTCCGCAGGGCGCCCAGAAAAGTTCAAATTTTGGCAGCGTCACGAGCGAAGGCTAATCAAGGCAAGATGCGCGCAAGGCAGGAGCGTATGAATCATCCGTGACTGACTGAGCACCTTTTTAACGCCCAGTAGCCGAGCGCAGTAGCAACTGCGATTGTGCTTACATCAAAAAGTTAACTGGCCCAGGAGCGGTCGGTGACTTTGTCTATAAAGTCACCTTTCTCTGCCTGGCGGTGGGACCAGCGATACTTCACATGCTGCAGAAACTTCGTGTGCCAAGACGCTGACACTTCTTTTCTTTCGCGCCAGTAGAGCACGAATTCCAGAATCAGCTCCTGGGCAAACTTCAGGTCGATGTTGGCCAGCTCCAGCACGTCATACACTTCATCACTGGGCTGGTAGTCTTCCGGCAACAGCCGGGGGGCGGTGTCATGCTCCAGCGCGGCTTCGAACTTGGCCCACTGGCGCCGCACATGGGCTATGAACTTGGTGTTCCAGGTGCTGGTTTTCAGGCCGGTCTCGCGCCAGTAAAGGACGAACTCGGGTACGGCATCCTCAATGAAGGAATGATTGATGCCGGCGTGTTCAAGAATGCTGAAGGCATCCTCGCTGGGCTGCCAGTCCGCGGACATATTGGCTTCCAGTTCCTTCAGCCCGCGGTGGCTGCGACTCTTTTCCCATTCCTGCACGATGTACTTGTAGAAGACATTGTGCCAGGAGTACTGGGTGCGGCCGCGCTCCTGCTGGCTGATGACAAACAGGCGCACATGTTCGTCGATGAAATCACGCGGGATATTGCGCTTGCGGCACAGCTCATACAGATCGGCGCTGGGCTGCCAATCTGCCGGTATCATGGTAGCCCGGCCGCTCGGGCTGGGGCGAGCGGCCGGTGCAGCAGCCTGTGCCGGAGCACGCGGCTGCAGCTGAGCCGGTTTGCTGTTGCCGGCCTGCTGGATCGCCAGGCGCATGACTCCCGGGGCACAGCCAGCGGTATCGATATGAATCAGGCCTTTTTCCAGCAGGTTCTGGCGTATATGGCCGATGTCGCCGGCTTCCCAGAAGGGCAGTGCTTCACCCAGGGCCTTGTCGCTGATCTCCAGCCAGTCGCCGTTGCCCGGCTGGCGCAGCATCAGCTCGCTCAGGACATGCAGCATGACCGCCTCTTCCAGGCCAATGGTGGCGGCCAGGGTCGGCGATATCAGCAGCGGGCGTTCGGGAATTAGCGGGTTTGACATGGTGATGTGAACAGGTCTCAGAAGAAAGGAAGGTTGCCGGGCGCACCGTTGATCAGCAGGTTGCCGTCATTCAGGGAAACGGCGATCTCATAGCCTTCCTGCTTGGCGATCAGTGTACCGGCCTGGACCAGCTGGCCCAGCATGATGCCCAGTTGCGGGCGCTGCAGCATGATGATCTGGTCGATGTCCTGCGCGCTCATGTCATTGGCGTCGAGCTGGTTGCGCAGGAATTGCTCGTAGGCAATGTCAGCCAGGCCCTGGGAAAACGCCAGGTCGAGATCTAGGTCGACAGCGCCCATCATGGCAAACGGATTCTGCAGGGCGGCCGGGTTGCTGAACAGGCTGTCATCGATGCGCAGGGTACCGGACATGTTCAGGAAGACACCATCACCGTAAGTGAAGGCCAAGCTGTCGAGACGAAACTCGGCGTTGCCGTAGGTGTTGGCCATGGCAGCCTGCAGTGCCTGCTGCATTACTTGCGGATCCTGGGTAAAAAAGTTGGGACTCATATACAAGTCAGCCAGCGCCTGCAGCGCCGCCTTGTCCATGTCGCGAATGGAAAAATGGAAGGCCAGGTCTTCCAGTGGGGCGCGCAATTCCGCGCTGGTCATGCGCGCGATGCCGAACTGGTAGACCACATCGATGCGCTCATCCGAGGGCGAGGTGATGGAGGTGTTCATGGTGAGGTGTTCTACATTCACCGTATCTTCCGGTGTCACGATCTCGATGCCGGTGACATCGAACTCGAAATCCCCGGTACCGCCGACAAAGCCGTTGCGCATGTCGCCCTGCATGGCCAGGGTCGTGGGTGACAGGGCCATGCTGTTGCCGGTGTTGTCGTCGAACAGCACGGTATTGCCAATACTGCCCCTGGCGTCATAGACCCGCCCCCAACTGCCCAGGTTGACCAGTAACTGCATGCCGCCCAATGATAGGCGCTCACCGTCTTCCTCGGCCTCGAAGGACGGGGCATTGAACAGGAGCTCACCGTCCCCGTTGAAGCCAAAGCTCAGGCTGGCATCGGTGGCATCGGCATGGGTTAGGGCGGTTGCCAGCATGGGTGGCAGGTCGATGCCGCCATCAATGCCGATTCGGACATGGACAAGACCGGTGCTGCGCGTCGGCGAATCCAGCAGCGGTCCATGCTGGATATCGAGGGTAAACGGAATGCCGTCTTCCAGTGCCGCCAGCATTGGCAGGATCGCCGCACGTTCCTCCGGCGTCATGTCAGCCGTAATGGCTGCCGTGTCAAGGCCGATACTGATCACGGCACTGGCATCGCGGTAGCGGGATTCGTAGCTTTCGACCGATGCGCGGTAAAACGGATTGGCATCAATGCGCTCCACGTTGGCGCGCAGGGTCTCTTCCACATTCTTGCCAATGAGAATGGGGCTGGCAGTGCCGGCACCGATGACCACCACGGTGGCCAGGCTGATCAATACTTTCATGCGTGCTCCTTCACCAAAATTTGTGAACGCAGGGTGACAGAGTCTGAGCGGAAAATCTTCCGCACGAGTCGCAGAAAATTCCCCGGATAAGTGTCACGTAGTTCATAGCGCATCGAGGGCTTCACTGAGTTTGCTGACGGCAATGACGTTCATACCGTCGATTTTCTTTTTCGGCGCATTGGCCTTGGGCACGATGGCACGGGTGAAGCCATGCTTGGCGGCTTCGCTGAGCCGTTCCTGGCCGCTGGGCACGGGACGGATTTCACCGGCCAGGCCGACTTCACCAAAGACCACGAGTTCGCGCGGCAGCACCTGGTCCTTGAAGCTGGACACGATGGCCAGGATCAGCGCCAGGTCGGCACTGGTTTCCGCCACGCGTACGCCGCCGACCACGTTGACGAACACATCCTGGTCAGCCATGAACATGCCGCCGTGACGATGCAATACCGCCAGCAGCATAGCGACGCGGTTGTTGTCGAGCCCGACCGAAACGCGGCGCGGGTTGCCGTACTGGCTGGCATCCACCAGCGCCTGGATTTCCACCAGCAGCGGGCGCGTGCCTTCCCACAGCACCACCACCACGCTGCCCGGCGAAATTTCCTCTTCCCGCGCCAGGAAAATCGCCGAGGGATTTTTCACTTCCTTCATGCCGGTGCCGGTCATGGCAAACACGCCGAGTTCATTGACGGCACCAAAGCGGTTTTTCTGCCCGCGCAGGGTGCGGTAGCGGCTATCGCCATCGCCGTCGAGCATCATGAAGCAGTCGATCATGTGTTCGAGCACTTTCGGACCGGCCAGGTTGCCGTCCTTGGTGACATGGCCCACCAGGAACAGGGCGGTGCCGGTCTGTTTGGCATATTGGATCAGGTAGGCAGCGCATTCGCGCACCTGGCTGACACTGCCGGGCGCGGAAGTGACATCCGCCGAATGCATGACCTGGATGGAATCCACCACGATGACTTTCGGACGGCACTCTTCGGCCACCCGGGTGATTTCCTCGATGTTGGTTTCGGCCAGCATCTTCAGATTGTTCACGGGCAGGCCCAAGCGCTTGGCGCGCATGCCGACCTGCTGCAGGCTCTCCTCGCCGGTGACGTACAGCGCTTCCATGGTCTGGGACAAATGGCACATCACCTGCAGCAGCAGTGTACTCTTGCCGGCGCCGGGATTGCCGCCGATTAGGATGGCAGAACCGGGTACCAGACCGCCGCCGAGCACGCGATCGAATTCGCCCAGCGTGGAGGAAAAGCGCGGCTGTTCTTCCAGGTCGATGCTGCCAAGCGTCTGTACACTGGCGCCGGGACCACCGGCATCACCGGTGATGCCCTGGCGGCGGAAGTTTTTCGGTGCCGACGGTGTGGTAGCCGGCCCCAGCATGACGCGGGTCAGTGTATTCCATTCGCTGCAGGCCATGCACTGGCCCTGCCATTTGGTATATTCGGCGCCGCAGTCACTGCACACGTAGGCGGATTTTTGTTTGGCCATAGGAGATCGAAAATATCGCGGTGCTTCCGCGTTAGTTGTCTTTCAAAATGTCTTAGGTCGGCATTACCCTCTGGGGCCTATAAGGCCGCAGGCCGTTTGCCGACATGTTATGTATTCTGATTGGCGATGATGTCGGCAAACGCCGCGTTGCGGCTATGCCGACCTACCACTTATCCGTTGATATAACTGAACTCAACCCGACGCGCGATGCTGCAGGTCAGGTTATAGGACAGAATGCCGGTTTTTGCCGCCACTTCATCCAGGGACAGAGCTTCTCCCCACAGGGTGGCAACACCCCCTTCCCGGGCCTCGGGGATCTCGGACAAATCCACGGCCAGCATGTCCATCGACACCCGTCCCACCGTGCAGGTGCGTTTGCCGTCAACCATGACCGGCGTCTCATTGGGCGCATTGCTCGGATAGCCATCGGCATAACCGATGCTGACGATGCCGGCGCGCATGTCCCGCGGACAGATGAACTGTGAGCAGTAACCGATATTGTCACCGGCCTTGAGCTGTTTCACGGCAATGATGCGGGCTTCCAGGGTCATCACGGCTTTCAGGTCAAAGGCCTCCCGGCGCAGGCTTGCTTCGGACCAGGCAAAGGGTGAGGAGCCATACAGCATGATGCCCGGACGCGCCCACTCGCACTGAGTGTCCAGTGAGGTCAGCAGCCCTGACGAACAAGGAATGCTGGTCACGGGGTGTTCGGCAGATAACTGTTCCTCAACCACGCGAAAGGCTTTTATCTGCTGCTGGTTGAGCGGTGAAGCGGGCAGGCTGGAATTGGCCAGGTGGGTCATCATGATGACGTCTTTCACCCAGGGCCGGCCTTTCAGGGCGCGCCAGGTGGTGGCGTAGGTGGCGGGGTCGATACCCAGGCGGCCCATGCCGGAATCCATTTTCAGCCACAGGGTCAGCGGCGCTTTCAGGGTCATTTTGCCCAGGGTGTCTTCCAGGATTCGCAGCTGATCAGGCGTATGCACCACCAGCTGGAAGTTGTGCTCGGCCACGGCGGCTATGTCATCGGCCTTCATCATGCCCTGCAGAATCAGCACGGGTTTGCCGGTGCCGACGGTATCCAGGGCGAGCGCCTCCAGCACATCGGTCACTCCGAACAGGTCAGCATCCGTCAGTGCCTGGGCAACTTCGGTCATGCCATGACCGTAGGCATTGGCCTTGATGATGGCCGCCACGTGTCTGGCACGCGCGTGTTTTCGTGCGACAGCAAAATTGTGGCGCAGAGCCTGGAGGTCGATGGTGGCCTGGACGCGATGAACCATGAGCAATCCTGTCAGCGGCGTGCGTGCGGCATGACGGGCAAAAGCCTAATCATCAAAGGCATCGTCGTCATCGAAGTCGTTGTTGAAGGCATCGGGACCGAAGTCCGGGGTAATGCCGGGGGTGGGCGGTGGCGCGCTGCTGGAGGGCGCCGAGCCGGCCTGGCCGTAATAGTTGTTGCTGAAGCCGCCACGAAAGTCTTCGTTGACCGGCATGAAGTTTTCAAAGCGGGTGTACTTGCCGATGAAGCTCAGGCGTTCTGTACCGATGGGACCGTTACGCTGTTTGCCGATGATGATTTCCGCCACGCCCTTGTCCTGGGTGTCCTCGTTGTACACCTCGTCGCGGTAGACGAACATGATGACGTCGGCGTCCTGCTCGATGGCGCCGGACTCGCGCAGGTCAGACATCACCGGGCGCTTGTTGGGGCGCTGCTCCAGGGAGCGGTTGAGCTGCGACAAGGCGACCACGGGACATTCGAATTCACGCGCCATGAGTTTCAGGGAGCGCGAGATCTCGGAGATCTCGTTAGTGCGGCTTTCCGCCGAACCCTTGATCTGCATGAGCTGCAGGTAGTCCACCATGATCATGCCGATGTGGCCGTGCTCGCGCCAGATACGGCGTGCGCGTGAGCGCATTTCCATCGGGCTCAGGCCGGGATTGTCATCGATGAACAGCGGCTTGTCCTTGATCTTGCTGACGGCATTGGTGAGTTTGGGCCAGTCCTCTTCTTCAAGCTGGCCGTTGCGCATCTTGGTCTGGTCGATCTTGCCCAGCGAGGACAGCATACGAATGACCAAGCTGTCTGCCGGCATTTCCAGGCTGAACACCAGCACAGGCTTGTTGGAGGCCAGCAGCGCATTTTCCACCAGATTCATGGCAAAACTGGTTTTCCCCATCGAGGGGCGCCCGGCGACGATGACCAGGTCGGATTTCTGCAAGCCGGAGGTTTTCTTGTCCAGGTCGGTAAAACCGGTGGTCAGGCCGGTGATGCTGCCCTTGGCTTCAAACAGCTTGTCGATGCGGTCGAGGGCTTCATCGACGATTGGGCTGACGATGCGCGGGCCGCCGTCACGGGGACGTTCATCGGCAATGTTGAACACCTGCTTCTCCGCGAGGTCGAGCAGCTCGACACTGTCGCGGCCGTCGGGATTGAAGGCGTGTTCGGAAATCGTGTTGGCGGCGGTAATCAGTTTACGCTGGATGGCACGCTCGCGAATGATGTTGGCGTAGGCACGGATATTGGCGGTGCTGGGTGAGCTTTCCACCAGCTCACCGAGGTAGTCCAGGCCGCCCACAGCATCCAGGTTGCTGGCGTTGTCCAGGGCTTCGCTCAGGGTCACCAGGTCGATGGGGTCGCTGGCGGCGGCCTGCAGCTGCATGGCCTGGAAGATCAGCTTGTGTTCCTTGCGGTAGAAATCCTCATGCATGAGGATGTCGGCGACATCATGCCAGGCGCTGTTGTCCAGCATCAGCGCTCCAAGCACGGACTGTTCGGCATCGATGGAATGCGGGGGCAGTTTCAGGCTCGTGGTGCGGCCCTGCGCGGATTCGGGAATCTTGTTGTCGCTGAACGGTGACTCGGCCATGGCCTGTTTTGGTTGTGATTGGTATCGGTTTTAGAAGCAAATCAGCCCGGTCAGGACTTTCCCCGGCGGGGTCGGAAAGTGTGCCACGAGCGGCCTGTCATTGCATCCGCTTTATGCCGGATCACGCCGGAAATACACCGGTTTTCGGGTTATCCACAGGGTATGCAACGGCTTGTTCACAGCCTGTGCACCATCGCCGTAAACCCCGGTGTCAAGATGCGCGTGCCAGTTAACTGCCGGTTAACGTTAACGTAACAGTTTGGAACCGTTAACGGCCTCATTTCATTCATTTTTCGCCCTAATATAGTCAGTAAGGCCACGGCCGGGGTCGCGTGATGAAACCGCTTCCACGGGCATAAAACCGCCAGCAACTACTTAGTCATGCCCAGCAGCGGTCCGCAGCAGCAAGGAGAAAACCATGTCCAAGACGATCCCGCACCGTGCCGGCATCAGGTGTGGCAAGCTCATGACAGCCATCAGTGTCGCGCTTGCCGCCATGCCGGTGTTGGCCCAGCCGCCCGAGCTCGAGGAAATTGTCGTCTTTGGCCGCAACACGGATCTTGTCGGGACGGCTGAAGCCGCCAGCGAAGGCTCTGTTTCGGGCGCCGACCTGCTGGTCAAACCCCTGTTCAGAACAGCGGAGCTGCTGGAATCCATGCCCGGCATGGTGGCGGTGCAGCACTCTGGCAGTGGCAAGGCCAACCAGTACTTCCTGCGCGGTTTCAATCTCGACCACGGCACCGACTATTCGGTGTTCGTGGATGGCATGCCCATGAACCTGCGCAGCCACGGTCATGGCCAGGGCTACCTGGACGTGAACGGGCTGATCCCGGAAACCGTGGAACGCATCGATTATCGCAAGGGCCCGTACCGGGCCGATATGGGCGATTTATCCATGGCCGGTGCCTCACTCATCAAGACCATCGACCGTCTTGACGATAACTTTGTCTCCCTGGGCAGTGGTGAGCTTGGCTGGCGCCGGGCAGCAGGTGGCGTGAGTCAGCAGGTGGGTGACGGCACACTGACCTTTATTGGTGAATACAAACAGAACGACGGTCCCTGGGAAAAGGCCGAGGATCTGAACCACATCGCCCTGTGGAGTAAATTTCTGCGTGATATGGATTTCGGCCAGCTGCTGGTGACCGTGTCCGGTTACGACGCTGACTGGGACCCGACCGAACAGGTGCCTGAACGGGCCTTCGGCACAGCGGCCTGTGCTGATGCCTTCTGCTCACTTGACCCGACAGCGGAAGGTGAAACTTCACGCTGGATTGTGACCAGCGAGCTCACCGGGGATGACTGGAGCGGCACTCTGTATGCCCAGACCTACGACTGGACCATGTCGTCAAACCCGACCTACGATTTCCAGATCAACCAGTTCGACAAGCGCTGGACGGTAGGCGGTCAGGCCGAGAAAACCTTGCTGGACGGCATGGGCTACCGCCTCATTGGCGGCGGCAACTTCCGCTATGACGATGGCAGTCGAATCGGTGTTGAACATACCAACCAAGGCGTTTACGTGGCCGACATCGCGGCCAATGAAATCCAGGAAGGCTCATATGGCGCCTTCCTGGAAGCGACCTGGTATGCCACCGACACCTTGCGCCTGATCGGCGGTGTGCGCGCCGACTACTACGATTTCGAGGCCCTTGGCCTGAACCCGCTCAGCGTCACCGGAAACGCCACCGATTCCCTGGTCTCACCGAAAGTGGCGCTGGCCTGGCAGGCCCTGGATGACCTGGAGCTGTATGCCAACTGGGGCCGCGGATTTCATTCCAACGATGCCCGCGGTGTCGTCAATGCAGTGGCCCCTGTTCCGGGGCTGTCGCCTGGCGAAGGCCAGGAACTGGGCGGACGCTGGACAATCGGCGACTTCAAGTTCACTGCCACCTACTGGTGGCTGGACCAGGAATCTGAGCTGATTTTCGTCGGGGACTCGAACTCGGTGGAACCCAAGGGTGGCTCGGAGCGCGACGGTTACGAGCTCACCATGTTCTGGCAACCGCTGTACTGGCTAGGTGTTGATGCGGTGTATACCCATAGTGATGCCCGTTATGTGAACAACCCGGATGGTGATTTTGTCGAACAGGCGGTGGAGGAAGCCGGGCAGATCGGTATTTCCGCCAGCCGTGACAACTGGGACCTGGCCCTGCGCATGCGCTATCTGGGACCGTATGCCCTGACCGCCGACAACAGCCGACGCGCCCAGTCGCTGACCTCAGTGAGTGTCCGTGGCGCCTGGCACTGGCATAACCTGACAGCCTTTGCCGAAGTCACCAACCTGCTGGATACTGACCGCAAGGAAATTGTCTATTACTACCCGGCCTATGTGCCCGGTCTTGACCCGGTTGGCTCCTCGGCGGATGACATCGACTGTAATGTGCTCGATTGCACCATCAGCCGGGCTGCTGTGCCGATCAACCTGCGGGTTGGCCTGACCTACAAGTTCTAGACTCTCATCCCCCTCAATGCCCCTGCAGGGTCCGCCCGTGGTGACACGGGCGCGTCCTGCGCTTCGCCTGTTTAACGTTAATTTTTAGTGATCTTGCCGCAAATGCCTGTCCTAAGAATCGCGTACGAAGCTCCAACGGAGTTGCTGATGAATTGTCAGAATGGACTGTGCAGCCTGCCGCCAATGCCCGCAAAATCAGGGCTGTAGCGGGTTAACGGTAATGTTAAACTGCCTTGATTGAGCAGGTTTAACGTTAACAAAAGGGCTTGTAATCCGTTCAGAATGAAAGACAATGCTCGGCACTAAACGGACGCCAGCAGCCATGACCCAGATTACCCAGGAAGAGCTTCACGCCCTCACCACGCGCATTATCGACAGCGGGGTGCTCGGCCGTTCCAAGACCTATGGTGCGATTCTGCGCTACCTGGTCGAGTGCTCGCTGAAGGGTGATACGCCCAAGGAAGCCGCCATCGCTGTTGATGTGCTGGGGCGGGAAGCGGATTTCGATGTCTCGAAAGATTCCATCGTGCGCGTGCACATCTATCATCTGCGCAACAAAATGGGTACCTACTTCAGCCGCCAGGGCAAGGACGAAAAGTACCGTATCGAAATCCCGAAAGGGCAGTACATCATCAATACCCACCTGAACGCCGATTACCAGGAAAGAGTGGGGGCACCGACGTCCGCGGCCGACAGCAAGGACGGCCAGGGCCTGTCCTGGAAACTCGGGCTGAGCGCTTTGGCGTTGCTGCTGTTGCTGCTGAACGTTTTGCCCCGTGATCAGAACCTGGCACCTGTCGCCACGGCCGGGCCGGCAGTGGCAGGCATGGAGCCCTGGCACTCGTTTCTCGATGACGAGTTGCCCATCCTGCTGGTGATCGGGGACTACTTCATTTTCGGGGAAACCGATGCAGACGGTAACGTGGTGCGCATGGTGCGCGAGTTCGACATCAATTCCGCTGCCGAGCTGTCCCGCTTCCAGGCCAGCAATCCGCAGGCCGGTCGGAAGTATTACAACCTCGACCTGAGCTATATTCCGGTCAGCATTGCCGAAACCATGGCGCGCATCATGCCGGCGCTGGATGCCAAGGCCAATCGCATCAGTGTAAAGATGATGTCCGACCTGAATACGGCTGACCTGGCCGGCAACCACATCATTTACCTGGGCTACCTGAGTGCGGCCGATACCCTGCTGGACCTGATGTTTGCCGATTCCGGGCTGTCCATCGGCGCCACCTACGATGAACTCATCAACCTGGAGTCCAACGAATACTATGTCGGTTCCTCGGCGCTTTCCGGCAGCGAGAGCTTCCAGGACTTCGGCATGGTCTCGACCTTTCCTGCCCCCAATGGCAATCACTACCTGCTGATCGGTGGTATGCGCGATGAAGGCCTTATCAATATCGCGCGGCAACTCACCGAAGCAGAATCCCTCGCCGCCCTGGCCGCCAATTTCGACGCGGACCACGCCAATAGTTTTGAGGCGTTGTATGAGGTCTTCGGTTTCGACTACACCAACTTCGGCGGTGAACTGGTGTACTCACGCGCTCTGGACAAGCAGGTGGTCTGGGAGACTCGCCTGATTAATCAATAGCTTCGACGGGCATTCGGGGAAGTTTGGGCATAGGTGGGGTTGTCGACAAAAGGATAAAGGGATAAACCGATAAACCGTCTGTCGGGAGTTAGAGGTAGGTCGGCATAGACCGCAGGCTGTTTGCCGACGTAAAAAAGAATTTGTGGAGAGTTTACTCAATAGCACTCATGGAAAAGATGCCTTGATGGCTAAAGGGTTAGAGGTTTTACTGACACGCTGACCTTATCTCCGATGTCGGCAAACGGGCTGCGGTCTATGTCGGCCTACACGTGTGTTCCTGCATACGCTTTATCGGCTTACCTCTTTATCCTTTGATCGATAACGGCCAGATAAACATGACTTGCTCGTTTTCGCTGCATTTTCTCGAAGCAAAAAAAACCCGGATCTTTTGAATCCGGGCTTTTGGGTTGATCCGGGAGTGCCGGATCGGGGTTCGAGCCTTAGTCGTTCTTTTCTTCTTCGATCGCTTCGGCAACGTCTGAACCTTCCGGCACGATGACATCGGATTCTTCTTCCGCATCGATGATGCCGTCACCGGCATCCGGCTGGGCGCCAGACGGGCTTGAAATCACGACCTTGATTTCGGCGCTCACTTCGTGGCTCAGGTGAATGGTGACGTCGTATTCACCGGTGTGACCCAGGGCACCTTCCGGCAGATCAACTTCACTTTTGTCGATTTCAAAACCACCGGCAGTGGCTGCTGCGGCGATTTCGCGCGTACCGACAGAACCGTACAGTTTGCCTTCGTCGCTGGCATTGGCTTCGATCGTTACCACGATACCGCCCAGCTGGGCAGCACGTTTCTGCTCACCGGCCAGTTTCTCTGCGGCCTTGGCCAGCAGCTCACCCTTGCGGGCTTCGAAAGTGGCAATGTTTTCCTTGGTGGCAGGAATCGCCTTGGACTGGGGAAACAGAAAGTTGCGGGCGTAGCCAGCTTTGACGGTGATCTGGTCGCCAATGTCGCCAATCTTGCCCATTTTTTCCAGTAAGATAACTTCCATCGTTCTTCCTCGTTATAACCTGTTCAAATTTGGGATCTGATCCCGTTCTATTTCTGTATGCGCTTGCGCAAATCCATAACACTGTCAGTCATGCCCAGCAGGATGATCACTGGCGGCATGAACAGCAGGGCCAGGTAGCACAGCGCTAAAACCGGCGTGCCCATTTTCCTTGCCGCTACCATGTAATGCGAGAAAGCCAGCCCTGCAAACATCGGTGTTAAACAGAACAATGGCATCCAGCTTGCTATCGGTTCCACATCCAGCAACCCTGCCAGGATGATGGCGACCAGTAACATCATGACCCGTGGATCTATGCGCAGGTGATGAAATTCCTGCTGAAATCCGCCCGGGTTGTACAACAGGGCCTGCCAGTAGCGTCCTATGATGACACTCACAATCACCATCAGGCCGTGATACGCGCCGTAAAAGCTGAACAGTAAAGCCGACAATTGCTGTGCGGTGTACTGCGTACCACTGGCCTGGTCCATACGGCCACCAAAGCCGCTGCTAAGCACTGTTTCGACCTGGGTGACATAGTTCTGCTGGAACACCAGGCTGAACTGTGCCAGCAGGGCAACACCCGTGGCCAACAACAGGGCCAGTTGCCAGGACCGCGTATCTCGCAAAGCCCACGCCACGATGAAGGCGCCGCTGCAAATAAACGTTGGCGAGACATCACCCAACGCCCAGAACGTGCCTGCCGGCAACATTGCCCATAGCAGGATTAGCAAACCTTCACTGCTGCCCTTGCGTAATGTCACCAGGGCAACGGTGGCAGCGCTGAATAACGTCAGCAGGGGAAAGAAGCCACACAGCAGTGTGATAATGACCGCCTGTCGGCGCCCGAGCATCACGTATTCTGCCAAACCGCGCATGCTTTCCCCTTTAAAACCGGCGCGCTTTCGCGCGCCAGTGAATTACACTTCGTGAGAATCTGTGTACGGAATCAGAGCCAGGTAGCGTGCACGCTTGATCGCAGTGGCCAGCTGGCGCTGGTAGCGCGCCTTGGTACCGGTAATACGGCTTGGTACGATCTTGCCGGTCTCTGAAATGTTGGCTTTCAGAGTATCCAGATCCTTGTAATCTATTTCTTTTACGCCTTCCGCGGTGAAGCGGCAGTATTTACGGCGTCTGAAAAATCGTGCCATGGGTGTTCTCCAGTGAAATCGGTTTAAGACTCGTCAGAATCTTCGTTGTTGTCATCGTCGTCATCAACATCATCGCTGTCGTCATCGTCATCACTGTCTTTGCTGTAACGGGACTCTTCAGCCGCCATACGCGCGCTGGCGCGGGCTTTGCGTTCACGACTTTCGTTTTCCGCCTTCATGATTTCACTCATTTCAGAGATGGCTTCCTTGCGCTTGATAACCATGTTACGCAGGACGGCATCGTTGTAGCGGAACAGGGTAGTGATCTCGTCGAGCACTTCCTGGCTGCATTCGATGTTCATCAGAATGTAGTGGGCTTTATGGATTTTGTTGATGGGGTAAGCCAGTTGACGGCGTCCCCAGTCTTCCATGCGATGGACTGTGCCACCGGACTCGGTGACAAGTTTCGTGTAACGATCGGTCATCCCGCCAACCTGGTCAGACTGGTCAGGATGCACCATGAATACGATTTCGTAGTGGCGCATTTAGCATTCCCTATGGTTTAACAGTCTCCTGCAGCGTGCATTGAGGCACTTCAATCCCTGGTTCGCAGGGCACTCCAGTGAGACAAGGAGTTTTCATTCAACCCGGCGTGTTCAGATTGCCGGTGAAAAGAGCGCGCATTCTAGGGAGTTGGGGCCAAGAAATCAACCAAATCAGTGGCTTCTGTGCCAATTCGGCAGTGGTTTGTGACGCTGTCAGTGCAGCTAGAAATCCTCGCTGTGGTCGGTCATATCGTAGGTCGGCATAGGCCGCAGGCCGTTTGCCGACAGGGCATATCGGGAACAGAGCACAGTACTAAAAGGAAATATGTCGGCAAACGCTTCGCTGTGCCGACCTATACGGCCAGCCTATGCCGTTGCCAGCCTGACTTTTTTTAAGTTGCCAAGGTTGGCTTTCTGCTGCGCATGCCAGAGGTCATAATTTTGTTGCATGGCCAGCCAGCTTTACGGACTTCTTCCTAGTGCTTTGGATAGCCGTAATGCCATTTCAGCACTGACCCCGCTTTTAGCCGGCAAAACACGGTGCAGTG
>Ga0181578_10002052_pt1 | contig 19148 bp, 9 predicted proteins | sample 071ome_21_FD_148659 | JGI IMG/M metagenome (GOLD analysis project Ga0181578, IMG submission 148659) | Coastal salt marsh microbial communities from the Groves Creek Marsh, Skidaway Island, Georgia - 071401CT metaG (spades assembly) | ecosystem: Environmental > Aquatic > Marine > Intertidal zone... | reverse complement strand
TCGATTGCAGGGCAAAAAGAACGCGACAAATAAGTCTGACGAAGGGGCGCGCTTTCGATACACTTATTCAACGGTTCGAGAATCAAAGTCCCTTCCTCGTTTCCTTCTTCCTCCTCTCTTTTTTTTCTAAAACCCGGTGTCGCGAGTTGAAAATTCGGAAAAAAAGTTTAACGAGCAAATTTCAACCTTCTTTTCTAACGAACGAAAAATTCTCTTCTCTTTAAACTCAATAAATACAATTACCGCGCGCTGAAGTGACGCAAGCCAAAGAGCTCAATTCAGACGATTAAAGTATTTTATCGTCCGTCGATGTATTTCGATTGCGAATTCTGTGATCGCGTCTAACGCGTGCTCGCGCGTTTTCGGGAAATAGCGAATCGAAAAAATTGAATTTGCAAATTATTCTTCTAGTGCAGACAACACACAAAATAATCCCATCCCCCCACACAACGGGAGATTTTTTTTTTCTTTTTCTCCTTTTCGTTTTTTTTTGTCCCCCCTTTTGCTTGCACATCTACTGAAAGTGGTGCTGATTGTGCTTGCTTATTTTTTAAAGAAGTTCACGAAGGGTCGCCTGCCCGCGCACAAAAAGAAACCCAAAACCTAGACCCCCAGCTTTATGCGTTTCAGCAAATTAAGCACGACGACAATTTTTCCAACGACTATATGCGTGAAAGAAAAAAAGGATCGTTGCGGTGAAAACGCCCAATAGAAAAGATATCGCCGCGCACGTTACGGACGCGTTTGCATCGTCATCGAATCTCCCGCTTTGTTATTTTTTTCTTTCCCTCTCTCCTCGATCCAGGTTTCTCGATCCAGGTTTCCGGGCTTTTCAGCGAAGGAGCGAAAGGTCACGAAAGAAAAGCAAGTCTATTTTGGGAGTCACAGGGGGCAAAAAATCAAAAAAAGACGGAAAAAAAAGAGAATAATAACAACACAAATCAAACGCGTTCCATACTCTCGGTCTCGTTCGTAAAAAAAGGAGAGCGAGAGAGCGAGAACGGAGTGAGAGAGCGTTCAGGATCATGAACGTGAGCTTACTTCACGATCTACCTCCTCTCGATGATGAGACGAACGGCGCGTGCGCGGAACGCGAGGATTGGCGTTTTTTTACCGCAATTATAAAAACGTCGCTTGACGACGACGAAGAACACGAGGACGAGGACGACGAGGACGACGAGGACGACGAGGACGACGAGACGGAACGTCGTTGGGAAAAAGACGCGAGAATAAAGAACGCGACGCGGGTCGATGTTTGCGAGTTAATAGACGAGCTTTACGACGAGAATCGGGAGATAAACTTAACCACCCCGCGGAGTAAATCATACGTGAAAAAATTGTTGGAGGAGGGGTGCTCAAAGCAGGACGCTCTGGTCATTTTTTGTCCTGAAAGCAACAACAGCAACGAAAGCGAAGCTCATCACGATCATCATCGTCGTCGTAGTTGTCGTCGTCGTCGGCGAAATAGATCGATATTCGTTCCGTTCTACATCGCGCACGTGTTTAGAAGATGTGGACACACGGGTCCGATAAAAGTGCTCCTGAACATTAACAAGAAGAATAAGATGAAGCGAGGGTCGACGACCGTAGAAGAAAAGAAAGGCATTTCCTCGGTCTCAATGAAGGGGACAGACGACAATCAATTTGAGCAAATATACGATGAAAGGATCGTATCCGTGTATGACTTGTTACAAAATTTAACGACACAACGACTTCAAGTTATCGATACTCGCTCGGAAGCTTTCTTCCTCGGCAGGGCGCGACGAGAGGCAAAGAAAACTCTTTCCTCGCCGAAAAGTGATGTCGAAAGATCCGGTCACATTCCAAGCTCTATAAATGTGCCTCACTCGCGATTGCGGCCCTTTGATAATGAACATAATATCGCGGTATTCGAAGATCGTGGAGTTGATGTGACCGCCCCGTGCGCAGTTATAGGTGGACACGTGTGTTCGAGTGCTCCTTTTGTCGCGGCTATGTTAGAAAATCTTGGTTTGAAAGAAGTCTTCATCGTCGAAAGCAGCGTGGACGCGTGGAGATGCGAGGATGGTGGTTCCTATCCTTTGTTCAATCCAAACAACGATGGCTCATCCATGGGACGAGTCATCATATGGAGCGTCACGAGAGGACGTTCAACGGCTTTAGAAAGAGCTTTCGCGCAACACCCAAAAATCATGGTGATGCACGAACTTTTGACCGAGCCATATTTGAAAGAAAATACGCCCGAGAATTACGAGAAGATAAAAAATGGACAGCAGACATTGAACGTATCTTCGAGCGGTTGCTCGTACTCGTCCGTCATGGAACTCATGATGACAGATTATTCCTCACAAGGAAAACCATATTATTTGTCGAAAGAGCTTTCTTGTTATTTCGATCAGGATAAGTGCACCGATGAATGGCTGAGAAGTTTTCATCACGTCGTTCTGGTTCGAAACCCAAGCGATGCGCTAAAATCTTTTTATCGAGTAGGTCTAAATCAGGGGGTTGCGGAATCGTTATATTTCGATCCGACTGAATCTGGATTCAAAGAGTGTAAAGAAATTTTGGAGAGATTAGATAGCATTAAAGGAAAATATATGGTCGTGGATGCTGATTTAGATTTAATGGCTAATCCGGAAGAGACTCTGAAGCAAATTTGTGCGTTTGCCTCGATTGCGTTCAATAAAAATATGCTCGCGTGGGAACCGAAAGAACTCGATTCCTGGAAAAAATTCCGTGGCTGGCACACCGATGCCGTCAACTCCACAGGATTAGCACCGCCTGTACGTAGCGCATCTTTTGAGATTGAATATCCAGAAGAAGTGTTCAACGCCGTCGAAGAAGCTATGCCGTACTATACTTTCTGCGTGAAAAGAAGATGAAAAGCAGAGAAAAGAGATAAAAAAACGTCTGTATCCGAAAGGTACACGTCTACATGACCAGGACTTGCATTATTTTAGATATAATATTTATTAATAATTACAGAGTTATCCTTAATTAAATATCACATGTAACACATGTGCGATACATACAATTCGCACTCGAGCGCGTGTGCGTCTTGTAATAATCTCACAAACCTGCTCTTTCATAGGTTACTCTCGGCTCGCATTTCTTCGCTTTTCTTCGCCTTGTTGCGGCGCAATTTCAAATTCCTTCTTACAAATGATGTCGAAAACAGCAGCGTAACAACACAGGATAAGACGATGAATATACCAGCAGTTTTGTCTAACGCAATCGTGTAATCGATTTTGGTCGCGCTTGCAGTTGCATCGCAGGTATCTTTGCTGTATTTATTCAATATTTCGTCCAATACCCCGTCCGCTTCCATACCTAATAAGATTGTATCAAAGACGTGTGTTATATCCGAGTGACAGTCCTCATAATTCGTAATAAAACCACCACCAGCTGCTAAGACTATACCGTTCGCGGAGGCGTCACAGTACGTTGCTTGCTGGACTAGTGTACCCGCATCTGCCGAAGAAAGAATCACCGCTTGAGATCCGTACTTACCGAGCAAGTCGTCAATCTTCTTCGTCGCTAATATTTCACTTCGAGCGACATCTGTGGCAATAAGCCAAGGATTCTGAGCAAGTATTCGAGGCTTCAACGGATCTCCCGTGAACATAATGGCTCTTCCTCCCGCCTGTTGTAAATCATCTAACGTATTAATAGCCATCGCACTTACCGCTTCCTCGATAAGTATAGATGTCAACGCGGCTGTATATAAAGAGCTGAAACCAAGCGTGCAAAAGCTAAATACCGATTGAAGCACCATGCCCGTTTTCGTCACTGGTTCTGCCACAAAACCTCCTGTTAAGCATTCAAAAGATAAAAACAACGATCGAGCCACAGAGGCTTTGAACGTAGGTAGATTGAAGTGCGGGCGTTCAAAGAATAAATACAAAAGAGCATAACCGAGAAGAAAACTAATAAGCGTGAGCCATACCTGCCAGCTCAGAGGAGCGAGAAAAGAAAAGAAATCAATCTTTCCGCCACTTCCCGCTTGCTTACTCACGGTCAATATTCGCGTGATGTCCGTGTGATAATATCCGCAAGAGATACCGATGGATCGCCTTCTCGCCGTATCCGACCACCACTGTCCGCTCACATCAAAGTCCCGCGTGAAATTCAATGCCATATCCTCGTACGTTTCTCCTCTGCTCGAATCCACGTCCCCGAATATCGTCCAATTCGTTTTAAAGTTCCCAAGCGACGCCATCTTTTCGAAAACGTCAAAGTTATACCCCGACAACCTACTCCCGCAATCGGTACAATACACGTCAGGATAGTCTTTCGTTCGCGTCGGCGCTGCTTCGCCTTCGATCGAGACGTACCCTGGATCCCAAATAGCCGCCACGCTGAGCGTTAAACCAGAAAGTCTCGAAATCAAATCTTTGCTCTGCTCAGAAGAGGAAATATTCACGCCATCCAGCAAGTTTAAAGCGCACGCGTCCAAACGAGTCGCTTCAGCGCCAAATCTCGAAAACAAAAGTTTTTGGATGTTGAAACAAAAAAAGAGAAAACAAGATGCCAAAGAGTACTGGTATGGACTGCGACGTCGACGAGAGTTGAAACGACGGTTGTTTTTTGTTTTTTGACCCGCTTTTTCGTTTCTCATCTCTCTCTTTTGTTTCCTCTCTCTCATTCGTGCGCGCACGGATTTTTGCGCCGCGAATAAATAAAAAGATTCGCGTGCGTGTTGTGTGTGCGCGCGTGATGCGACTCTTCTCCCTCTCCCTTACTTGCCCTCAATCAATAGTAAGAATAATAATATACACTTTAAAGCATAATAATTGAGAAAGTTTGTAAACACGTGAATTGAGATGTGCAAGAGAAAACTCTGGCGTATGGGGAAGAAGAAAAAGAAGAAAAAGAAGAAAAAGAAGAAGAAAAAGAAGAAAAAGAAGAAGAAAAAGAAGAATAAGCAAAAAACACAAGATATTTTGTAGGCATCGCTCGCGCTCTCATTCTCTCTCTCTACAATCACTATTTATTTACATCTAAAGTTCACTGTAACTATACCTCAACGTTGTCGTCGTCGTCATCGTCGCATCGCCGCCGGCGCCGGCGCCGCCGACGTGATCCTTGGATGATGCTTCTTTCTGGTTACCTCGTTGTTCTTGACCGGCGTTGGCATTCTCCACGGATCTCAACTTCTTTTCTTTCTTCCTTGCTTTCTTGCTAAAATGCATCCACATAGGCATAGCAAATATGATGACACCACTTATGACGAGGGATAGGTCTATATAGAAGAACGCTTCCTTCGGAGAATCGCTCTCCAAAACAGAATTCATCGTCGGGTATTGCAAGACCGCCGATAGAATAGCCCAAATGCCGACACCGGTTCCGTACATTTTACCGAATGTACTGGGACCGAACACCTTCTGACAATACACAGTTATCGTAGTGTAGAAAGTAGATCTGAATATACCAAAAGCGATAAAACCAATCCAAAGGGACCAGTATGAATCGTTGAATAGCATTGGGATAAACGAAATTATTCCAAGCACGTTCACCAAGGCGATACTTATCGCAAGCCCAAACTTATTTACAAACAAACCCGTAACGCCGAATATCGGAATAGAAATCAAAATCAAACTATTAAAAAGTAGGATCAGCGCATTCGCGTCTTTGACATCTCGTCCATCGCCGGCAAATACTAGATGTTCGAAAATTGATCCCAGGAAAAACATGATTCTATAAATGCAAATAAACGTCCACAAAGAGAGCCACAGATAATGAGGGGTTCTCAATTGCTCCAGAAAGGTCATCTGATTTATAATCCTGCCGTTATGCGTAGCTTCGCTTACACCCATTTTATTCTCGAAATATTGTACCGAATTAAAGCCAAGACGTTTCATACTCCCAATGTTCTTAAGCTGTCGAGCTCCTGACTCAGAGATAACTTCTTCTGGTTTTTCCATGTATTTACCCCAAACCCATTTGTGCGATAGAACCAAGAAAAGAACGCTGAGACCAAACAACCAATAGAACAAGTGCCGCATAGAAAAAGTTTCCGCGTCGGATCGATGTAATAGCATGAAAATCATAAAACAAATCGTCGAAGCGTCGTATGCCGTATTCAAGAGCGCGTGCGAAATCTCAAAATATCGCGTAGACTCCCAATGAGAGCAAAATGTATAATGCGTGAGAGAAAAACCCGCACCACCGATAGAAAGCAGCGCGCTCGCCGCCATGAAAGCGTCAAAATGTTCAGAGTCTGATTCTGCAAAAAGTAAGCACCCAGCCGCGAATATGAGTATACTCGTTAACCGAATCGGCAACACCCCGAATTTATCAATGAGGATGCCCCAAACTAGCAGTGAAACCGGTGTCCCGAACGCTCCGGCGGTATATATTGCGGAATATTTCAAGTTCGCGCTCGCGCACGTGGCTATTGCTGTGCTAGCGGTGGCATCATCGTCGTTGTTGTTACTATCGTAATCATCACTTCCATTCGAAGCGCACAGTTCCGAATATTGTCCCTCTTTTCTCATCATCACAAACAACGACGAGGCTCCAAACATGACGCCGGTGCAAAACGTACACTCAATCGCGCTGAGAAAAAGTAAAAACCAACGCCTCAACATCGGCGATCGCGTCCACAACCACGGATTAGAAAACACGGACATGCTGATGCTCGTCGTGCTATCGGTGTTTTTGCTTTTATCGATAAAGTCTCTCTCTTTTTCTCTCTCAATATGTTTACTTTTTTGAAGTTGTTACTAAAACCAACAAAAGAAGCAGTCGGCAAAAGTCCGGGCAAAAAGCGGTTCTCTGACCGCGCAGCAATGCAGGGTTTCACGACAGCAAAAAACCAAAAATCCAAAAAAAAGAGAAGGCACAAAACGCGCAGGTAAGAAACGTATATTTAGATGCGCGCGCACATGTTACGCGATTTTAATGTATTCACGTGATTAATCGAAACCTTTACCCGATCGTAACTTTTTCTTTTGACTGGCGTTTTTCTTCTGTTCCAAGCGCTTGGCGTTTGCCCGCTTCGCGCTCTTCTCCATCTTTTTTCTGGCTTGAGCGTTTTCCACGTCCTTCAACACCGAGGCGCTTTGGATGATATCATCCATCTTCTCTAAAGCGTCGTCTATGTTCTTACTTTGCGTTCGATGTTTTGTACTGTTCACGACTAGACAGTCTTCGCTATTGATTCTGTTCTTTTCTAATATACGCAGTCGAGCGGCGACCCATTTGGGTAGAAATCCAGACGCCACGGCGCCGTTGAGAGATAAGCGCATGTCCACTTTCGTGTTTACTTTGTTCACGTTCTGTCCACCGGCGCCTCCCGAGCGCGAGAAGGATATCTCGACGTCGCTTTTTTCCAGCGGTCGAGGCGGCGAACTATCCTCATCTTCTCCAGGTTTCGGTAAGTCGTCTTCTCTCGAAATGCCAATAGACGATGACGAAGAGGAGGAAGAAAACGCGCGAACCCCGTCGGGCGGAGAAGAGTTCGGCGAAGTCAAGCTACTGCCTCGTTTCGGTGGACTCTTTTTACTCTTCTTCGTCCCTGGCGTTGGCTTTTTCGGGCCTAAAACTATACCACCTTCCTCGTCGTCAAAGTCTTCGGAACTTTCTTTCCACGGGTCGTCTAACTCGTCTAACTCGTCGTAGTCGTCGAAATAGTCTTCGACTCGTCCAGCGGTAGCAACAGCAGCAGCAGGAGCAACGGTGGTAACGTTGTAGAATTCAAACCTTTTCTTGTTCATTGGGTCTCGTCGGCTGCTTTCGCTTCTGCTGCTGCTGCCAAGACTGTGGATACCACAACCTCTATTCCTGTCATTTTCGCTCTTTAGCGTGCTACTACTCATCGCGCTGCAACTGTTCGTCAACACGACCCCCCTACCCCTACCCCTACTCAAAGCGCTGCTCCACCGGCCGTGCCACGCCTCGCTCGCGCACAACATCGCGCTCCGCGGTATTCCTCCTCTTTCTCCGCCGCCGACGAATATCGTCGTCATCAAAATAGTTCTCGTTATTCTCGTTGTTCTCGTTGTCGTTCTCAAAGCGACTTCAAGTGCTGCTGCTGCCGTCATCCCCTTTGGGGGTTATATACGTTTTAAGTATGTTTTTGTGTCTAAGTGTGTTTGTGGTTGCGTTGTTTTTTAGCGGCAAAAGAAGAGCGCGAAGAAGAAATTGAGGGGGGCGAGGAAGAAGGGAGAGAGGAATTTTTTTTTTTCAGTTCTGATACAAAACCCTAAATATATTGTTCGTTAAAAGAAATTGTTCCCCTCCTCTGTTTGTATTTATTGTGCGTTTGCCGCACACGCACAAAAAAAAATTCAAAAAGAAGATGAATTCGAAGAAGACCTTCTCCTCCTCCGGCCACCGCCACCACCACGCGGTTGTCCTTTTCTTCCTCTTCTTCTTCTCGCTCACCCTCTCGTTAGCAAACGCGGAGAGATTTACGGGAACGTTAAAGCTGAATTCCGCGAACACGGAGCAAACGATCGGTAAATTTGCGGTGAGAAGAACTGGAGATATAAGCGTGAAATTATCAACCGCGAAAACCGGTTGGGAGCGAGGCAGACATAAGTTGAAAGTCTTATTGTTTGAAGATAAATCGTACGAAGAATACGACCGACAGGTGAAGAAAGGAAGCTTGTGCGATACGCGATGTAACATGGCAAATTTAGAGCACGATGTGGATTTACCGCACCCGAAAGCGACGCACAAGGCGGAAGGGTACGAGTTTTTTGAAGATCCAGAATCGGGAGATTCCTACCGAGTGGATTTGGACAGCGGGAACGTCAGTTGGGTGCATCCAGAGAATCACATGGTGGACGAAGAAGCCATTCGAAAAGCCGCGGACAATAAGAAGAAGAAGCCACCGTCTTCCAAAGCTTGGGGACTCAAAGGAAAAGCGGCAAACACGGATTCTTTGACGCCGCAGAAGATTGTGCACCGGGAGACGTATTTCGAATCGAGCTTACGAGCGATGCGACAAGTGAAAGGAAGAAGAGGCGTGACGTATAACGCGTCGAGATCTGCGTTTTGGTACATCGTTGTCGCAGATTGCGCGTTAGAATTTTACGACGCGAAGCCTCCGCCTTTACATTTTGATATCACGATAAAGAATAACGGTCAACACTTACCGTCCGATTTGAGCGGCATCGGGTGGGTGTACGTGACGAATTTCTTATTCATGTTCTTCTTAGGATTGGTATTCGTCTCCATGGCCATTCGCATGCACAGAAGGAACGAAAAAACGACGCATTTAGTCGTTCTTTTAGTGATGTTGGCGTACTTTTTACAGATGTTGAGCTTATTTCTTGAACTACTACACTTGAGAAGGTTCGTCAAAGATGGGAAAGGTTTGCGTTGGCGGTACTCCTACTTACCCGCAGATTTTATGGCAGAAGTCACGCAAGGAACTTCTGAGTTTATCACGACAATGACCTTGTTATTTCTCGTCTGTGGATGGACGACGACGGCGGAGGCGGAAAGTTTGAAGAGTTCTGCGGCCAAAGTATTTAGTGGGGATTCGAGTTTGGAAAGCGGATCGGCGGCGAGAAGACGAACGGGGGCGAATTTTGGAGCGGTTGCCGGCGCGGACGGCGTCGCAGACGACGGAGAGCGAAAAAGAGGACGTTCGAATAACTTTAGTGGCGATGGTGATTACGACGACGACGCGAAGAAGAAGAATGCGCCACCAACGCCCAAAACAATCGCAAAAGGCGCGGCAGCCATCGCGAAAGGATTGCTCGGTAAAAACGCGTTGGAAAATCCCGAGACGAAGCGAATTTTAGTCAACATAACCGCAGCGTTGCGCTCGCCTGGGTATTTGTTCAAAAAGTTACCCGACGGTATCAGCGTAAGCACTCGTCGCTTGTCTGCAGGTGGGATGATTATTGCAGGGAACGCAGTGTTACATTTTATTTTAGAAGCGTGGGGGCGACGATACGAGTCGATGTTCAACTCGTTCCACGACCACGAACATTTACCTGGTTTTCTCCTCGTTTTTCTTCGTTTAGTCCATGCCGCAGTTTTCGTCGTCGGTGGTCGAACGGCTATTGCTGCCGTCGATGTCGATAGACGAGCGAAGAATTTCATTCGAAACTTTCGCGTTGTTGGCTTGTTGTGGTTGCTTTCCTTCCCGGCTGTTGTTTTCATGGCGAGGTTTATGAAAAAGTTGTGGCAAAGGCGTTTTGTCGCCGCTGGATGCGTGACGTTACAAACGCTTGGATTGTGCGGACTCGCGAGTTTAGTTTTGTTGGATGATAGTTTCATGAGATTGAGCTCAATCAGTGGGAAAGGGAACGCTTCGTTCTATCGCGGCGGCGTCTCCAAGTTTGGCGTCGGTAAGCTCCGGACGAAAGTGAGTATGGATTGATTAAAAATATGTACATCAAATATAAAACTGGGCGAAACTTTCCTTTTCATCGGCCACTGTACAGAAATTCTTATCATTATTTTTATATACACTTTACTCTGCCGCTAAATCTATCACTTCCTCTTTATTCGTCCAAGCGCCGACGTTTTCGAAAGCCGTCGCTCGTTGGTGTCTATACTCTGCATCCGAGGACCACCGCTCGTAGTCTCTCGCTAACCCACGTAAGAAAGCTTTCTCGATTTCCCTCAGCGTGAACCCAAGAACGGCGTCACCTACGCTTTGCGTCACGCTTCGCGGAAACTTTTTAAACGGTCCTGGCGGATCGACCCCGACGCCGATTTCAGTCCACCCTTCGATGTACGCGTATTTCTTTTCCTCTTCTTTTTCTTCTTCTTCTCCTTCCTCTTTTTTCTTACTGCTACTACTCGAAACGTCATCGGCGTGTTCCGCCGAGCCAATACCGTAGTGCAACAAATCACCGCGGTCCCACGAATCATCTCCTCTGCTCTTCCAGCGGAACGCAGTGCTCCCTCGATTGATAAACATCTCGTTTATGCCGAGACTTTCAACTTCCTTCCCTTCCAATCGACAACTCGCGACTTCGATCAAAACGCACGGACCTCTCATATCCGCGTCTTCGCGTTCCGGTCGGTACATTTTATTCATTTTCTTTCTTCTCTTCTCTTCTTCCTCTGCTTTCACATCGTTCGCCTTTGTCTTGCCACTCCACACCAACCTTTGTTCTTTATCCGTCGTCAAAACGCTCACTTTCACTCTCACGACTGGTTTCACCTCTAACGTGAAGAACTTCAGCCCCGGGATGGTGAGCTCGAAGAAGCCTTCGTCTTCTTTAATGGTCTCGTCGAAATATTTCGTCATCTTCGCGCCTAACGGCAACGGCACGTCCACGTACTGCTCAACCGGCAGTCGCATGTAACTCGCCAACGATAGTTCGGGCGTGATATCGTCCGCTTCGTTCACTTTCACGATCGCCTCGCACGTCGCTCGAAGGTTCGTGTTCCACTCTTTTCCTTCTGCAAAAGAACTCATCTTCTCGGTGTCCAACACACCTTTACTGTGTGCTCGGGGTTGTTCGTTCGCCAGCGACGAGGACACGAAAACAATATTACTGTGACTACTACTACTACCACTACTACTATTGATGCTACTAGTACTGCTCGTGCGCCGCCGACGAGTGGTGCGAAGGAGATTTCTTCTTCCCAACGTTTCGGTAGCGTTTTTAGATACGATTTTCAACGACGCCACCGGCGCTTTTGCGAAAGCGCGAATGGTTGTGCGATTTGATCGCGCGACGCGGAAGTCAGCGCGGTCATAAACAGCAGTTGTCCTCGCTTGGCATTTTATCGATGCCGATGCCGATGCATGCATCATCATCACCGCCACCATTTTCTCTCCCTATTTCTATTAAACGAATTTTCGTGGCTGACGTTTTTTTGTGACTTGTGGTGTACTTGTTTCATTGCAAAGACAGAAGTAAGTTTTTCCTGATCTGTGCTCTAAATTTTTTTCGATTTTCTTGACGCGGAATGTTTTTTTTACCCAAACGAGAGAATCTCTCTGTCAGTGTCTGTTGCTTTGTGTGTTTTGTTTCATTTGTGTGAAGTGTCGATGACGACGGGAATCGGGAAAAGGGCGAAGAAAACTACTGGGTACGTGTACGAGTTATAACACAAAACTTATATTTTTTTCATTTTATCGCGGGAACATTCCAAAGTTTCAAACGCCTTTCTCTGCTTTTAACAACTCTTTATCAGCTATTTCCGCCGCTTCTATTTCATCGACTCGATCGGCTTTACTGACGCTCGGATTCACCAACCGGTCGCCTCCCGCCGTGACTGACGCTTTCACAATCACGTCGCCCTTGCGTAAGTCTCTCACGTAGTCTAATCCTTTCGTGACGTAGCCAAAGGTTGAAAACTCACCTTCTTCAAACGCTACGCCACCTAAACCGGCTTGTCTGCGATCGAAATTAAAGAGGAAAAACTGGGAGGAAGAGGACGCGCCGTCGTCGGTGGCTGAGCGCATGGCGCTGACGCTCCCATTCACTGAGAGAGGGATGGACGGTAACGCATCGATACCGCTGGCAACATCTAAAGGCGATCGGTATCGCGGCTCGAACTCATTCGATGCCTTGACCTCCAGAGGAATAGATCTTGTATTATCGCCATTGCCAAAAATAACAGCCGTCTCGGATAAGTTTAATTTGCTCCCATCGAATTCGCCTCTTTTAACCGCGTCGACAAAATTTCCCGCCGTTATCGGCGCGTTGAAACCGTCGCAGGTAATCTCGAGATCCACAGTTTTCAAAGGCTCGCCCCTCAAATTTCCAAACGAACTTCCGTCGCCGTGCTTAATCGTAAACTTTAATTCCGCGCGTCCAGTCATTCTTGGTAACTCTTGGTATCTCTGTGGTAGCAAAAATGGTAAGTCGTTCACTTGGCTGATCATGATGTTTCCATTCGCTTCTATCGCCTTGGCGATCCACTTATCGAAATTCTCCACGTCTTGGTTTTCGCACGCTAAGATTAATCTGTCCAAGGCGATGACTAAGTTTTCAATCTCAGCTTCCGCGCCGGCTTGATTTTCTTTCACTATCGGTTGGAAAATCTCACCTCTTTTCTCCTTGGCAATCTCTTTCGCTTTCTTGATTTCGTTCAACATCGAGTTCCACGGTTTGCGTTGCGGGATGCGAAACTGATACGCCGCGTCGTCCAAATTATCCTGAACATCTGAAGACTCCGCGTTCACTCTTGGCGTAGCTCGTCTTAACGCCGCGGTTGGAGTTCTCGGCAAACCTGAGTTTGGGTTTGATAACAAAGCGTTCGCTTCCGGAGGAAACGCAACAGAGGAGGAAAGGAGTAAAACTTCGGTCGAGAGAACGAATGAAGCACACAGCGCGGAAACTGCTTTTTTGAATTTCTTCGTTTTCATCGTTTGAATGCAATTACTATCGACGCCATTGTTGTCGTAGTTATCGTAATTCGTGTCACTGCTCGACGATGAAGAGGAAGAGAGCGAAGAAAGCGCGCGCTCGAACGCATCGAAATCGGTTTCGTGAGCGGAATAATCATCAGTAGTCGCGTCCTCGCTTTTCTTCGCGCTTCTCTTCGTTTTCCGTTTCGTCGTCGTGGATGATGATGTTCCTCTTTCGTTCTTTTTCGCATTCGTAAACGCACTGATGTTGCTGCGCACCAGAGACGACGGCTTCATCGTCGATGCGGTCGCGTGAAACATAAATTTATTTTGTTATCGCTTGTGTATCGCTGTTTTTTTTTGTTGTGTACGAGTAGCGCTTTTTTGTCTCTTCTTTATTTTTACAACGAGAATCACGGCGCAGACGCGCGGGTGCGGTGTGGTGCTATTTAAAAATAAACTACTTTTACTTCTTCGCCTTTTTCTTCTGCTCCATGACCCACTCCTCGATTCTTCTCTTCAACTCAACGTCACTTTTTAAATCCTCTACTTTTAAAGGCTGACGACTAAAAGGACACGTTTCGTTAGAAAGTAAGTGGCGCTCGATGGTGGCCCGGTCGCAGACGTTTTTGGTGATGGGTACGATGACTGGATCTTTCATCAAAGTGCACATGAGAGGGTCTTGAAATTCGTCTGGAATCTCGCCCAAATCGGCTTCGAGATCGACGGCATCGTCTGCAGCTTTCTTTGCGGCTTGTTGCAGCTTTTGGAAAATCTCAATTTCCGTCGGCGAGAGAAGAAAATGTTTGGAGAGAACTTCGATGGCCATTGTGAACACTTCGTCTTTGTAACTGCGTCCGTCTTCCGAAATCGCCTCGGCTAACGTCTTTTCCGAGTCTGTTTCCATCCTATCCACGCCTTCATTGATGATGCGTTCATTTTTGTAAAGGTTGAGATACACGGTGACAATTTTTGTGAGTAACTCTTTCGGATCGAACTTATACTTTTCAGGGTTTTTCACTTTCAACTTTCGTCTCTCCGGGCCGGCGAGATGACTGAGGAAGTAGTTCAACATGTCCGCGACTCTTTTGATAATCTCGGGCCTTAAGAACGGCGCGGCGATCTCTTTACTCGTATACGCCATCATTTCTATGTTTTGCTTCGCGAAAAACAAATCCGATCTCAGCTCTTGTTCACTGCGTTCGTAATGCGACTCGTGATCTTCGCGTTGTTCGTCCGTCAACTGATTCCACTGCGCTTCATCCGCCATCAACGCTTCTCTTTCTCGAATTTGCGGAAGCTTTTCCATGGCCTCACCGAGAGAATGCACGGCATCGTTGATGAGCATGTCGACGAACTTCGCGTAAAAGCGCCACTTGGTTTCTGAAAAAATCTTCCAACCGTTCCGGTACTCCGGGATTGCCCAAAGATACTCGCAAATGTCGCCGATTTCTTTACGGACGTTGAATTTTTCGTAAGGACCAACGGCTTGCTCGGCATCGGCGAAGAGTTTGAGCAAGTTCGGGATGAGAAACTGAAACGCGCTCGGGTTCGTTTCGAACATCACTCGGCCTAATTTGTCTGAGCCAGAATAATCTGGCAAGAATGAGTGTATAACTGAGACAAACTTACATCGAAGATATGGATTTTTGATATGCTCTGACGCGCCGGAGAAGAGGACGAGAAAGTCAACGACTTCAGTCAAGATTTCGTTCTCGATCAACGAATGCGATGAACTTTTCGTGCACATGACGTACTCCAAGTAGTCTAGTGTGTCCTCGACAATTTCTTCTGGTATCGCTCGGAAAGCTTTCGAGGCTTCGTCTGGGAGTTGCGTCGTCGTTGCTGGCGTTGCCGGTGATGTCTGAACCCCTCCACCATTTCTTGCTGCGTTCAATAACCACACGCATGTTAGACGATAGAATGCGAAACTATCCGACACTACTCTCGGATCCATCAAGGTCGCATCACAAAGCATTGTCTGTTGAATGTAACCATCTTTTTTCAGGGTAAGTTGTCGGAGTTGAACAGCAAACTCGTGTCTGCGTGGATCGTTCCCGGGTAAAGATTGTAACTCCTCCTCCAATTCATTCACTCTTTCCGCATAACGACGTATAATGTGCCGCTGCCTCTCTTCTTGCGCGTTGATGCACGCAATAATTCCCAGATGCATAGCGCGATGAGTCGCGAAAAAACATTCACAGACAAAGCCCCACGACGACGCGCTAGTATCGCCGATTTCTTTTAACTCAAACTCCCCGCTGTTATAGCATTGTTCAGCTTCGCTCTCGGTCATGCCCAGTCTCGTGCAATCTTTGTAGTCCGTTATGCCGCACGATTTAGAAAGGGTGTATTCTGCTTTAATTTTGGGCAGATGTTTTCCAGTTCCGTTAAGAACGTCCGTAAATGGCAAACTCAGACGTAACATCGTCTCGCAAAAGTTTACGAAGTAGCCATCCGAGCAATTCTCAAACCAAGATAATTGTTGCTCTTGTTGACTTCTTTTCTTATTCACGCGCAAGTTCACAAAGATCCAGTTCAAAACGCCATCCCGAGTTGATCCGCCGTGTTTAAGCAAAGTTTTCAAGATTGCGTGCAAACCTTCGTAAACGCGAGCCATGTGCATCCAAATCGTCGCGTGCGCGTTGTCTCTTTCTCGCACACTCACTTTCAAGTCTTTCGATCCTAAATCAACGCTAGGAAACAATGCAGGAAATACGCTTGGTTCTCGTATTCCGCTCAACATATTCATCGCTGGAACCCTCGTGAACATCGGCGAAAGGGCAAACAGCGGGCCTAATATTGAACATTCCTCAAAATCTTTGCCCAACACGTATCCGTCGGGTGTTCGCGCGTTTGAGTTAAAATTTTGTATCATCATGACGTGAGGTGGTAGAGGAGGAAAGATTTGAGCACTCCGACTTTTGGGCACCCACAGCGGATGCTTTATCAATCTCGCCGCGGAAATTGGATTCGCAGCGAGCATAAACATTGCCCTCAAAAATGGATCAAAATCCGCGAGAATGGACATTCCGTGCAAGAGAAAAGGTTCCGTCGGTAGAGACTTCTCTTTCCTAAACGTCCATTGCTTTTCGTGCAAGAATATCGCGTCCAGCAAGTCGGGATCTTCTTCGCCAAACTTTTTACAAAAGGCATCCAAATACATCTGACTGATTTCTCCCGTATATAATCGATACGAAAACTCATTCACGCCGTATTCTTCCTCCCACTCTGATATCGGGAACATACCTGGCTCCTCTCGGGTGCCTCGAATTTCCTCATCAGGATTCAACACCAATCCACCGTATGAAACGCACAACTTCTTCACCTCTTGCATCAACATGTCGAACTTTTCTTTCGCGTCGCTTTCGTTCGCGAACTGCGCGAGAGTGGATTTTCGCAACTCGTCATCCGCTCTGTGAAACGTTTCTAACAGGTACTTGAACTTTGACTGTTGATTCAGTTGGTGTTGTTCATTTCTCCTTTGTTCACCTCCTCCTCCTCCTCCTCCTCCTCCGGACGACGACGAGGAGGGCGAAAACGACAATCGGGAGTACACCACTCTCTCCGCGAATTCCTCGTTTACGTCCTCGTCGCTTTCTTCTCCTCCTCCTCTCTCTTTCTTTTCGTTCGCGATCTCCTCTTCCAGCGCATCTAAAAACACGATCGACGACGCCTTCTCGCCAGCACCGTCGTTCGTCTTACTATTACTATTACTACTCTTCGTCCACGCGCAGTTGGTCACCAGCTCAAGCTTAGACTTGAAATAAAGCCGGTGCGTTTTCGCGTCAACCATGATTTCGGCACGCTCCGCCTCTCCTTGCGTTTGCGTCTCCTTTTAGCTTTCGTCTCTTCATCAGCTCTCCCGAATATTTAGGGTTTTTAATAAAAAAGTTGGTAACGCTTGTTTTCATGAAAAGCAAAAAAAAGCGCAAAAGATATTTTCTCAAAAAGTGTCCTCAATTATCTCATTTTATCTCAGTCTCTCTCTTTCGCGCGCGCGCAGATTGTGATTTTATCGACTGTTTACGCAAACGTAGAAGAGAAACAAGCGCGCTCTTTAGACTCATTTGCGCGTGATCTCGTTCCTATTTGTGCACGAGAATACTCGCGCTCGTCTTCTTGCAAAGTTGAAGTTTTTTTTATTAGGTGATTTATAAAAAGGGGAATTGGCTCGTGCGTCAGAGAAAAAAAAGACATGCGAGTCAAAGAAAAAGACGAAGAAGAACGTCAACATCAACAACAGCGATCGCGCCGAGCGATCAAGGTGGCTTCGAATCTTCTCATAAATTCACCGCGGTCGACACTTGAAAAATATAACCGATCGATCGATCCATATGATGCGTTCAACATCATATCTTCTTCAGCTTCTTTCTCTGAATCAGGGGAAGAAGAAGAAGAACAGAAGGTTAATTTTTTCAACAGAGGTGAAAAAATTCCGTTTTTGGCGGTAAATCAGGAGAGCATTGTTTTAGGGGAAACGCTGCTTCCTCGAGCGAAAAAAAGCGTCCTCGTTTCGAAAGTCGACGACGAAAATGACGACGAAGAGAATGTCCCAATCTTATACCAAGTCTGCGAAGCGACTTCCGAGGAGGACATAAGGAAATGCGAGAGATTGTGCGCAGCAGCTATGGGCCTGTTGAAACGCGCGACAGTGTGTCCTCCTCCTCTCCTTCACCGCCCGCTGTTGTCAAAAAGAGAAAAAGAAGAGGAAGAAAAATATCTCTCTTGTGGTGTCGCCGAGAAAGAACAGGATGATACTACTGCCGACGAAGTTTGTGAAGTGGCATGCAAGGATGCGCTGGAAGAAAAGTTCGCGTATCTTTACATTGCAAAGAAAGAAGAGGAAGACGAGCTGAGTTTCATCCGACAGATTTTTGGACCAGTCTCAGAGGATCTTCTTGCCGTCGCTCGCGTGAAATTCCTCTCTCATGACGACCACGATATCAATGCTGCTGAATCTGATCCGCATGTACACAGTATAGCCAAGTGCGATCGTTTTTTCATCGCAAACGAAGCTTTGCTGGTCACGGGCAGAGAAGCGAATGCCGCCATATCTTTCTTCTCTCGACTTCTTCTTGATGGAGTGCATCGGGTCGTTCTACAACGAGCGGCGGCGCAGAAAGACGCACACGAGGGGAATGATGTTTGCTTCTCCCTACAATGTGTACCAAAAATGCTTCCAGAGAACGCGAACGTCATCTCTTGCAGTAATACTGTAGTGAGAGACGGAGATGATGAAAACGTCTTCGCATCGTCGATGAAAACCTTCACTCTCTGTGCGATGCTCGAGCGTGATCCACATCTCAAGATACCATCAAATGCAAATTTGGGAGTCTTCACGCGCTCAAGCGAATCCGACGGTGTAAAGAGCAACTCTAGAAATACCAGTGAATATGCGCGTTTCAAACCATGCTCTGCGGATAGAGCAAATGCTTCTCTCGTCACATCGTTATACGATGCGCTCTTCGCCTCGGCTAGCGATGACAATCTAAGAAGAAGCAAAATCGAAGAAGATATTTTCGTCCACGATATCGTGTCCGAGGCATTATCCTCGTCTATATTTGATGCAAAAAGTGAAATTGCATCGTCAAAAAAGATATGTTTGAAGACCGCTCTGCCGGAAACAAGTGTGATTACTCCATGTTTAGGCGTTTCCCCGGGACTCGGGCAGGCGTTTTCGAAAGCCTTGGACGAGTGGTCAAAAGCCCGATATTTTTTCCCGTCGTCGCTTGTTCGCGGTGTACCAGATGATGACAAAATTCAGCGACAGTCTTCGATTATCGCTCGAGTGAAGAGACAAAAAGTTATTCTATTGGGAAGCGATGCGATGAATTCACTCTCGCTAGATGCTGTGGTGACTGCAATCTGCCGCGAGATGGACAATGAGGAA
>Ga0181578_10002047_pt1 | contig 19164 bp, 15 predicted proteins | sample 071ome_21_FD_148659 | JGI IMG/M metagenome (GOLD analysis project Ga0181578, IMG submission 148659) | Coastal salt marsh microbial communities from the Groves Creek Marsh, Skidaway Island, Georgia - 071401CT metaG (spades assembly) | ecosystem: Environmental > Aquatic > Marine > Intertidal zone... | reverse complement strand
AACATCATGTATAAAAAAGAATTTTTTTAGTTCGCTACTGTCAATGTTGCTTAATAGGCTTCTTTTTTTAGAAATAAAATATCTAATATCCCAAGGAGCAATTTCTGAAATCTCAATATCATCTAAAACAATTTCCTCCTTTTCTTTCTCAGCTGCTTTTTGCAATTTTGGAATTAAGTTTTTATACATTTTCTCAACGTTTTCTGGATTCTGAGCCATTCGATGCTGCAAACGATACTGAGCCCAAGTTGAAAAACCAAAAAGCTTGGCTTTATTATTTCTTAACTTAACAGCTTCTTCCAAAACAGGAGAGTTTTCTTTTGAAGCCCTATTATTGAAGGCCTTCCAAACTGCTTCTCTAGTTTCTCTAATAGTACAATTTTCTATAACTGCATTTACATCTGGATAAGCCATAGTAACTGTATATTCTTCACCCTCTTGGTTTAAGTTACTTAATTCACCTTCGCTTAAGCCTTCAAGCTGATGAATTTGAAATTTTAATTTTGTTTTATCATTAGCAATATTTTCAGAAAATTTAATTTCTAGTTCAATTAATTTTTTATCAATTTCTGATAAAAGCACTTTGTCATTTTCACTTAAATTATGACCAACATCAATAAAGTCATTTTGTAAATCTTTATAAAATTCTTTTTCCTCATCATCAAAATCAATCGTTTTTATTTCTTTAAATTTTTGATAAAGATCAGGATCTTTCATTGAATCTAAAATAAAATTTCTGACTTTAGATTCTGCTTGGTGACCAAATTCTCTTATTTCTTCATTAGGATGAACATCAGCCATAAATGGTACTCTTCCAAATAAGTAGTTAATTTCTCTTTCTAGATGGTTAAAATTTTCTAATTTAGGATCAGAATCATTTTTGATATCATTTATTAATTCTGAGCACTTTTTTAGAGTTGACTCCAGGTCAATCTCAAGTTCATTTTTTGTAATATTTGAGTAATCGAACATACATCTCCTTCAATTTTTTTATGATACTATTTAATTATGGAAATCAAACTTGAATTTTGTGTAGTTTGAAACTACACACCTCGTGCAGTTAGCACGATTGAAGACATTCTAGAAAAATATGGAAAGGAAGCTAATCCAATTACATTAATACCGAGTGGTGGCGGTGTATTTGAATTTTACTTAGATGGAAATCTCATATTCTCGAAAAAATCTCTTGGAAGACATGCCGAAGATGGTGAGATATTAAGTTTGATGCAAGAAGCACTTAGTTGAATCTTCCATTTGATTTAAGTTATACACAGATTTTTTTTCTTGCTATTTTATTTTATTTAAGTTCAGCTATACAAGGTGTTTTAGGTTTTGGATTTGCAGTAATATCTTCTCCAATTGTCGTTCAAATTAATGCAGAATTGGTTCCTCAGTTACTATCTTTACTTGCTTTACCGTTAGCAATTCGAGTCTTTATTAGAGAAAAAGAAAAAGTAAATCTAAAACTTGTAAGACCTCTACTGCTTGGAAGATTGGTTGGAGGACCAATTGGTACTTTGTTATTACTAAATTTGAGTACCAAATATTTATCTCTTTCTGTTGGGTTCATAGTTTTGATTGGAGGTGTAGCATCATATTTTGGATGGGTGATAAAAAGAAATAAAACTAATTCATTTTTAGCAGGTACCTTTTCTGGAATTTTTGGTATGACTGCTGCTGTTGGAGGTCCACCCGTTGCTCTACTCTACAGAAATACAAAATCTGAAGAGTTTCGACCATCTTTAAATAGTGTTTTTTCATTTGGAATAATGATCACTCTAACTTTGCTATTATTCACAGGAAAATTAAGCATTGAACATTTTTATCTTTTTCTTATCTTTATTCCGTTTGTGCTTATTGGTTTTGTTACATCAAACAAGTTATTTTCAAGAGTCTCTGATAGTTTTATTTCGTTAGCTGTAACATATTTTTCAATAATTTCAGGTTTGTTTGTAATTTTGAAAAATATTATTTAATTTTAAATCAAGCTATCACTAACTACTATATGAACATATGATTCTTCTTTACTCACTAACAGCAGGAATCCTATATTTTTTAAGTTTTCCACCTTTTAATTTAGAATATTTAATTTTTCCAAGCCTAACTCTCTTTTATTGGACTTTATCTATTAATAGCAAGCCTTTTTATTCAGGTTTTGTCTTTGCTGTAACCTCATACAGCGTAATATTATTTGGAATTCAATCTATTGGATATGAAGCTTGGATACCGCTTCTGATATTGATGGGACTTATTTATGGAACATTTGGTTATATATTTAATAAAGTTTCGACAATTAGTACTGGTAAATTTTTAAATTCTCTTGCAATCATTAGTATGTTTGAGCTAGTTAGATTATATTTTCCTTTCAATGGATTTCCATGGGGTTTACCTGGGTCAGTTTTAGTTAATATTAAAATTCTTAAGCCATTATTTCAAGCTTTTGGAACTCTTGGTGTGTCTCTTTTAATAAGCTCAATTTGCTTAGCTGTTGTCTTAATCTCAGATAAGACCTTTTGGAAAAACTATATTTTTGTTTTTACATCTTTATTAATAATTTCTGTACTTGCTCAGTACCAACTACCAACTTTAAATAATGGTACCCAAATAACTATCGCAATAGTTCAAGGCAATAGCCCATGTCCTGGTGCGAAAAATTTCTGTCAAAACGAGAGACAGCTTATTTATGAAAGTCATTTGCTTCAAACTATGGAAATTAACAAAAATGTTGACTTAGTTGTTTGGCCAGAAAGCTCAACAGGTTTTAACAATGATCCTTTTTTGCATTCGGATGTATTATTAGAAATTAGTAACGAAGCAAATAGGTTGAATTCATATTTTCTTATTGGCGGAGATAGACCAGTAGATAATAATTACTTTGAAAATTATGGTTTGTTTATTGATAACAAAGGTCTCATTGTTGATCAGTATTTAAAACAGCATCCAGTTCCTTTTGGAGAATATATACCATTTAGAAAATACTTAGACTGGATACCTCCACTTGCACTTGTACCAAGAGACATGATTAGGGGAACTGAAGAAAAAATATTTGATCTCAATAATACTAAAATCGCAACAGTAATTTCATTTGAAGGTTCTTTTCAAAGATATATAAGAAATAGTGTTAAAAATGGAGCTGAGATTGTTGTCATTTTAACGAATCAAGCAAGTTATGGAGAAAGTGCAATGTCTGATCAGTTTATAATGATGTCACGCGCAAATGCTATTTCAAATAATCGACCAATAGTTCATGCAGCTATAACTGGAAAATCTGCTTTTATTTCAAATGATGGTGCAGTTTTAAGTGAAACTCAATTGTTTGAAACTATAACAACTATTGAAAAGGTTACTGGAACAACAGGTACAACTTTATTTTCAAAGTTTGGAAATTATTTAAATCTTCTAACTGTATTAATATCATTAATTTTATGGTTTAAAAAAAGAATTAATCTTCAAGCTGATGAAAAGGTAAGTTTTTCATAGCGACAGCTTCTAATAAACCATTTTGATAAGCTCTTAAACCAAATTTTGGAAGAACAGCAAATAATTGATCAAAAATATCTGATTGAATTTTTTCATATGCTACCCATTCTGTTGTATTGGTGAATGTATAAATCTCAATTGGAACACCTTCAGGACTTGAAGGCAGTTGTCTTACTAAGAATGTCATAGTTTCAGTATTTAAATTGTTATTTTGTTTTAAAAGGTTTTCAATATATGCACGATAAGTTCCTATATTTGTGAGCTTTCTTTTTTCAAGATTTGAATCTATCTCCGCAATTTTTTTATTATATTCTTTTAATTCTTCTTTTTTAGAATGTAAATAGTTTTTAAGCGGGGGAAGTAATTCAAGATTTGCTAGCTCGTTATCACTCAAAAACTTAATACTTGATATGTCTATATTTATTGCTCTTTTAATTCTTCTTCCACCATACTCTGACATTGCACGCCAGTTTTTTACAGAAGTATTTACAATTTTAGAAGTCGGTATGGTTGTTATAGTTTTATCCCAATTCTGAACTTTTACAGTATGCAATGCTATATCAACAACATCACCATCAGCTCCATACTCTTTAACCTCAATCCAGTCACCAATTTTAATTATGTCATTTTGTCCAATCTGTACTGAGGCAACAAAAGATAGAATTGTATCTTGAAAAATTAATAGCAGTACAGCAGTTAGTGCACCTAAACCACTAATGTAATAACCTACTGATTGACCAGTTAAAATTGCAAATATAATTATTAAGACAAAGGATGTAATAATTATTTTAATTATTTGAATATATCCCTTGATAGGTTTATCTCTTAGCAGTTCTAATTTTTCAGATAACTTATTAACAACTGTTAACATTTCTAAAATAGTTAAACCAATAGTTAAGGTGAAAAGAGCATTAAAAATTCTCTGAAAGATTAAGTTTGAGAAAAAATTCATTTGATATTCGGAAGAGACGCTAATTACTTTGAAAAGGATAAATACAAACACAAACGAAAATCGATGGACAAATTTTTTATCTAGTAATAAGTCATCAACAAGTGTTGAAGTTTTTTTTGCAAGTTTTTTTAATATAGGAAAGACAAACCATTTCATTGCTAGGTAGAAGGAAATTAGTATTACGCACAGAATTGCGAGATTAGTAAGTTCGTTATTGTTTAATTCAACCATTTAACTATCTTACCTAAAAACCTTGTTGTTGGCTTGTCCATGGTGGTGGAGTATTGTTGTTAAATTCTTCTATGCTTGGTCCAGCAAGTTTTAACAGTTTTTTTTGACCGATTAGATATGTTATAACTAATAACAATAGAGTGGTTTGATTAGAAGAAGCTAATTTTATTAAAACTAATATTTCTGTATTTTCGAAGAAATATAATTGTAAAGTTGCTTTCAGAAATAGATATATTGTCCAAATATAGGCTACCAAAACATATGCAGGCTTGACCTGTGGGTGAAAGTACCAATTATTTGGCCATTTTCTAAGAGCTTTTGATGTGTAGATTGTAAATGGTTTACCAATTAGAATGGAAGAAATTCCAATTATTGAGAAAATACCATCTCTAATTATTCCTGGAATGAAAAACCCTGATGCAGAACCTTGAAACCTTGCAAATGCTAATGCCACTAAGGATCCAACTGCTCCATAAAATACATACTTAGTATTTTGTTTTTGAAAAATTCTTAAAATTAAAAATCCAAAAATAACTATCCCTGTTAAAAGTATCGCGATATTCAAAGTAAAAAGATTTGAAATTAATACAAACAAAACTGGTGCAACAACTGTGTCCAAAATATTTTCATTATTTGGAGATAAAGCTTTCAGCTCTTCTCTAATTTCTTTAATTTTTTGACTTAGTTTCAATATTTATTTAAGTTTTTTTGAAAAACTTTTCTCATCAATGTTTTTTGTGGCTTCCATTTTTAAATCGTGTATTTCAGTATTAAATTTTTGTTTTATTATATTTTTTAGTTCTTCAAAACTTACATCTTCAAATAGTGCTTTTTGTATTTCCCTATATGCAGCATCTCTATCTATTCCTTTTGATACTAAAAATGATAAAACCTTTTGACTCATTAATTTATTATTGGCTATTTCTAAATTTGAATTAATTTTTTCATAATTAATGTGTAGATGTTCAATTACATTTTTAAGCTCTTTTGAAATAAAAGCAATGATGTTGAAACTATCAGGAAAGATAATTCTTTCTACAGATGAATTTGATATATCTCTTTCATTCCATAGAACCATATTTTCAAGACCAGAAATGATGTTTCCTCGTAAAATTCTTGCTAAGCCAGAAATTCTTTCACTAGCGATTGGATTTTTTTTATGAGGCATAGCTGAAGAACCTTTTTGACCCTCTTTAAAAGACTCAAACATTTCAGATATTTCAGATCGCTGGTAAGACCTTATATTAGTTGCCACTCTATCAAAAGTACTTCCGAGGATAGCTATTGAGCTAAGAACTTCAGCATATCTATCTCGACTCACTATTTGGCTTGCAAAAACTTCTTGTTGTAAACCTAATTTTTTTAAAGTTTTTTGTTCAACTTCTTCTGAAACTACTGTGTGATTTCCAACGGGACCACTAAGTTTTCCAACACTAATATTTTCTTTAGCTCTAGCTAGTCTCTCCAAACCTCGTTTAATTTCTAGATACCAGTTGCCAAAAATATTTCCTAGAAATGTTTCTTCAGCAAAAACACCGTGGGTCCTTCCAATGATTTTTGTGTCTTTTTCGTCCTTTGCTCGTGATTCTAATATTGATAAAAGATCATTTACTAAAGTTTCAACAACAATTATTGATTCAGTGATGAGCAAACTATTTGCAGTATCAACAATATCTGAACTCGTTAATCCATAATGAATCCAATTAGATCCTTCTCCAACTTTTTCTTGTAATACGTCAACAAAAGAAGCTAAATCATGATTTGTTATAGCTTCACGTTCTTCTACTTCCTTCACTAAAACATTGGCAGATTTAATTTTTTCAGACAGGCCATTTGGGGCAATGCTTTCTTCTTCTAGTGTTTGCACATAGTAAAATTGGATATTTTTCCAAGTATCAATCTTATTTTGGTCTGACCAAATTTTTTCAAGGTCTTTATTTAAATATCTATCTATCATTTGCCAAAACTATATTTTGATTTCTTTCTGGACCAACAGAAATAAATGTTATAGGTACTCCGATAAACTCTTCGATTTTTTTTAAATAGTTTTGAGCGTTTAAAGGTAAATCAAAGAATTCCTTAATATTTGAAATATCTTCATTCCAACCAGGGAGAGTGATATATACAGGTTCTCCCTCATATTGTATTTTTTGTTCATAAGGATATTCATTGAAAATTTTCCCTCCATGTTTATAACTAGTTGCAAGTTTAATTTCTTCAAGACCAGACAGTACATCTAATTTTGTTATAAATAGTTCGCTGAGGGAGTTAATTCTTACAGAGTATTTGAGAGAGACCAAGTCCAGCCATCCGCATCTCCTTCTCCTACCTGTTACAACACCAAATTCTTGTCCTTTTTCAATTAAATAATCACCAATTTCATTTTTTTGCTCAGTTATAAACGGTCCACTACCCACTCGAGATATGTAGGCTTTTGTAACTCCAACTACTCGATTAAAATTTAAAGGTCCAATTCCAGAGCCAATTGCAGCATTACCTGAGGAAGTATTTGAACTTGTAACAAACGGATAAGTTCCATGATCAATATCAAGCAGAGTGCCTTGTGCTCCTTCAAATAAGACATTTTTATTTTCTTTAATTGCGTTACTTATTATCAATGATGTATCTTGAATATGTTTTTCAACAAGATTTTTATAAGTTTTATATTCTTCAATTATTTGATTAGCATCTAGAGGTTCATGGTTATAAATTTTTGTAAGAATTTGGTTTTTTTCACTAACATTTGATGTAACTTTAGTTGAAAAAATTTCATCGTCTAATAAGTCTTGAACCCTAATTCCACGTCTTTGAATTTTGTCAGCATAACATGGGCCAATACCTTTTTTTGTTGTACCAATTTTATTTTCACCTAAGCTTTCTTCAATCAGCTCATCAAGAAGCTTGTGATAAGGCATAACCAAGTGTGCGTTTGATGAAATAGCAAGCTTATTAGTGTTTATATTTTTAGAATTTAGCATTTTTAATTCTTTTTCTAAGAAACCTAAATCAATTACACATCCTGAGCCAATGACAGGAACACAATTAGAATATAAAACTCCTGAAGGCGTTAGAGATAATGCGATTTTGTCTTCACCAACTACAATTGTGTGACCAGCATTATTGCCACCTTGAAAGCGAACAACCATATCTGCTGAAGATGAAAAAAAATCAGTGACTTTTCCCTTACCTTCATCACCCCACTGGGCACCAAGTACAACGGTAGTGGACAAAATATCTCCTTAGCTACAACATAAGATAATAATCAAAATTTTTAGTAATCTGTATATCTTTCTTATTCAATTACTTAGCTATATTTAATAATTTTGCAATTAGTATTACTTTTTTAAAGTAAAAATTTTGATACAAACCCATATTCATATTAAAGTTAAATCATGTCAGCTTCTATTGAAGCTGTCTACTTTTAATTAAAAGGAGATAAACATTGAATAAAAAAACAATCGTTTCTCTACTTGTACTTGCATTAGTCGCAGTTGCTTGCGCTACTGATACAGGAACAGAAGAAGTAGCTGAAGTTGTTGCTGAGCCAACAACACTTGAAACAGTTCAAGCTAGAGGATTCCTCAAGTGTGGTGTTTCAGGATCTGCAGTTGCTTTCTCTGAAACACAAGCTGATGGTTCTGTAACAGGAATCGATGCTGATTATTGCTATGCTATTGCAGCAGCAGTATTCGGTGATTATAGCAAAGTTGAATTTACAGCACTTACAGCTGCTGAGAGATTCACAGCTTTATCAGCTGGTGAAGTAGATGTTTTAATCAGAAACACAACATGGACTCAAAGCCGTGACACTGAATTAGGTAACGACTTTGGACCAACAACCTATTATGATGGTCAACAATTAATGGGAAGAAACTCTGATGGACTATCTGCATCATCTACTCTTAAGGACATTGATGGACTTAAAGTATGTACTAACGCTGGTACAACAACAGAGAAGAACATTACAGAAGGTGCAAGATTAGCTGGAGCAAGCATTGAGCTTGTAACAGTTGAAGCATTCCCAGAAGCTATGGAGAAATTCAAGTCAGGTGAGTGTGATATTGTAACTACTGACGGTTCTGGTCTTGTTGGTAACAGAGCTAAAGAAGGTGCGTTGAATGACTGGGCAATTTTCCCAGCATCACCAATTTCTAAAGAACCTCTTGGTCCTGTTTATCGTTCAAACGATAGCCAATGGGCAGACATCGTAAACTGGACTGTTTATGCTACATTCATTGCTGATGAATATGGTGTAGGTAGATCTAATGTTGATTCATATGACTATGAAGCTAATCCAGAAATGGGAAGACTCATGGGCAAAAATGATGGAGAACTTCAAACTGTCATGGGCTTAAGTGCCGATGCATTCTATAACGTTATCAGCCAAGTTGGTAACTACGATGAGATTTATTCTAAAAACTTAAATCCAGTCGGACTTTATAGAGAAGGTTCTGCAAACGCTATGTGGACTGATGGTGGGTTAATTTACGCACCTCCAGCAAGATAGTAAAAACAAATTATTGTTTAGAAAGGGGCCAATTGGCCCCTTTCTTTATTCATTCAAATTCGGACTAGAAATCGATTTATTTGAGTGGTATTATCAATTTATTAAAATATGAAATATTTAAAATTAAATACTGCTTTTTGGAGAGATGTTAGATTTCTAAAATGGACAGGTCAGATTTTATTTCTTTTTTTATTAATCAATTTAATTCGTAATTTTTTTGGTCAAGCATTAATCAATCTTAATGAAACAAATCTCCCATTTTCTTGGAGGTTTTTAGGGTCAACACCAGGAATTCAAGTCTCAGAAGGATTTGTTACTTATCCGGAATCAGGATTACAAGCTTTGCAAATTGGAATGGCAAATATGTTACGTATAACAGTTTCTGGTATATTTTTTGCAACAATTCTTGGCACGATTATGGGTATTGCTAGACTTTCAAAAAACTTTATTGTTGAAAGGGCTACAACTGGTTTTGTCGAAACTGTTAGAAATATCCCATTATTAGTGCAAATATTTTTTTGGCAAGCAGTAATACTAGCATTTCCTCGATTAGAAGAAGTAGATAGAGGACAACACATAGTTCATATAAGTGCAAAAGGAATTGCATTTCCTTGGCTTGATCCAGGTGAGGCAAGTTGGTTATTTGGTGTTTGGTTGTTATTATCTATTTCCATCTCAAGAAGGATATTTAAAGCAAGAGTTAATAAGCTGGAAAAAGAAGGTGTTGAAACTTACCCAGGTAGATTTGCATTTATAGCTTTAATAATTTGGAATATTGCAGGATGGTTTGGTGGTTATAAATTAATTGGATTAATAGGTTTAATTGCAAGCTACATTTCTAAAGCATTCGACCTACTTCCTAGAATCGGTCTACAAGCATTGTTCATTTCTATAGCTTCATATTATGTTATTAAATTTATCTCAGGAGAGATTAAACGAACTAGAAGTGAAGAAAACAGAGGAATATTGACCGACGAAGATATTTATAAAATTATAGTTGCATTCTTGCTACTAGTAGTTCTGATTGTTGGGTTGTTTATGCCTTTTGGTGTTTCTGTAATGGATTTTTTATTAGGAAATGAATTGTTTTTTAAATCTGATTGGGGTATTCCTCAATTTTTTCAAGGTGTTCAAAATAAATTAGATTGGTCATATTCCGGTGCGCCTTTTACATTAAGCTATCCAGAAGCAATTCAAGCAGGTACTTCACAATTTACAAGATATTCACCAGATGTAGGAAAAATTATGTCTGTTGGTTACTTTGCCACTTGGGTTGGTGTTATTTTATATACTTCAGTCTTTATTTCTGAAGTTGTCAGGTCAGGAATTATGGCAGTAGCTAAAGGACAAAGTGAAGCCGGATTGTCTTTAGGGTTAAAACGACGTACGCTTCTTCGATTAATTGTATTACCACAGGCACTAAGAATAATGCTGCCACCTATGGGAAATCAATATTTAAATTTAGCAAAAAATACTTCATTAGGAATAGCTGTTGCATATCCAGAAATTGTTGCTGTTGGACAAACTCTCTACAACCAAGAAGGGCAAACTATTGCTGTATTTATTATTTGGATGGCATTCTATTCAACCATTAGCTTAACACTTTCATCGATAGTAAATTACTACAATAGAAAGTTAAAGATTGTTGAGAGATAATGAGTGAAGATATAAAAATACAAGAAGCTCCTCCTGAAATACAATTTGCTGGAGTCAATAGATGGCTTAAAGAAAATTTATTTTCAAGCTTTGGTTCAGGTATTCTAACCATTATTTCAATAGCAGTAATTATTAGTCTATTTAGGTCTATTATTGGTTTCTTTATATCTCCAAACAGAGAATGGACAGCTGTTACTTATAACTTAAGGTTATATATGGTGCAGGCATATCCTCAATCAGATTTTAATCGAGTTTGGTATACTGTCGGACTTGTTATTCTTTTACTTGGTCTTACTTGGGGTTATAACAGTGTAAACGAAAAAGTATTAATCAAAACAACTGGCTCAACTTTGTTGAAATTATTTTCTTCCTTGACACTCTTAGCACTAATTGCACCTTCAACAGTTGTAACTGATAAGGTTGAAAGAACTGAAGCTGTAGTTTTAGAACAATCCCAACGAATTAGTTTTTTAATCTTCTCACTAGCTTTTTTAGCTATTTCCTTTGTATTAAGGCAAAAATTTGCTAAAACTTCTATTAATAAAGATTATGTTACATTAACTTATTTTGCAATTATTGTAGCTTCTCTTTGGTTCATAAGAGTTCCAACAGTAACTTTTGATTCTTCCGGTACAAGAATTGATCCAGACCCACTTTTACCTTTAGCTAGTACCACTAAAATACCTTGGACGATATTGTTTTTAACACTTGTTGTTACTTTTTTAATTGGTAAGAAACTTAAAAGTTTAGTAATTTTAAAAAGATTAATTCCGATCTCATGGTTTTTGACACCACTTATAGTTGTTACTTGGATTTACAGAAAACCTGATTTTAGTCTTACACAAATTGCTTCAGTAGATTTACCAATAATTATAGGATTTTCTTTATTGGGATTTTTAATCATTAATTATTTAAACACTGAAAAGTTAAGTAAATTTCAATCATACTTTTTATATGGCACTCTAGTTCTTGCTGTTGTTGGGTTTACCTTACCAGTATTAAGACAAGTTAAAATATTATTATTTTTCTTATGGATATTAGTTTCAGTTTCTCCTTCCATTGCTAATTCAAAAGAAGCGAAAAGAAGCCTATTTATAACATGGACAGTGGCTGTTGCAATCTTAATATTGTTAATGCGTGGAGGATCTTCTGAAAGCTTGATAATTGTTCCAGGTTCTTCTATTTACGGAGGTTTTGCTCTTACTTGGCTACTAGCAATTTTTGGTATTGCAATCTCATTTCCATTTGGTGTATTGCTAGCTTTAGGAAGAACTTCAACTTTACCAATAATTAGAATCATTTGCACCGCAATTATTGAACTAGTACGATCAGTTCCATTTATTACCTGGTTATTTTTTGGAAGTGTAATGTTAACTCTCTTTTTACCCAAAGGTGTTGAATTTGATGAAGTAGTGAGAGCGATAGTTGTAACTTCAATATTTAGTGCTGCTTATTTAGCTGAAAATGTTCGAGGTGGTTTGCAATCGATTGGGAAAGGTCAATTTGAGGCAGCTGATGCTGTAGGATTGAGTACTCTTCAAAGAATTACGCTTATTGTATTACCACAAGCTCTTAGAGCTGTGATACCGCCATTAGTTAGTCAAGTTATAAGTTTGTTTAAGGACACAAGTTTAGTTGCAATTGTTGGTTTATTTGATCTTTTATACATTGGATCAAAGGTTATTCCAAATCAATCTCAAGGTGCAAACTTTTTAGGTACCATCCAAGAAAATATATTGTTCTGTGCAATATTTTATTGGATATTTACTTACTCATTTGCAAGAAGAAGCATGAAAATTGAAAAACGATTAGGATTAGGAGAAAGATAATCAGATTATGAGCATAATACAAGCAATAGATGTAAAAAAATGGTACGGAGATTTCCAAGCATTAAAAGGAATTTCCATGGATGTTGCAGAAGGAGAGGTTTTAGTTATTGCTGGCCCTTCCGGTTCTGGTAAGTCTACATTCATTCGTTGTATAAATAGATTAGAACAACATCAAGAAGGCCAAATAATCGTTGATGGTATTGAATTAACCAATGATTTGAAAAATATTGAAGCTATTAGATCTGAAGTTGGAATGGTTTTCCAAAGCTTTAATTTGTTTCCTCATTTGACAGTTTTACAAAATATCACACTTGCACCAATTTGGGTAAGAAAAAAAAGCAAAACTGAAGCAGAAGAAAAAGCTATGGAACTGCTTGAAAGAGTAGGTATTCCAGAGCAGGCAGAAAAGTTTCCTGGACAGTTATCTGGTGGGCAGCAACAACGTGTTGCAATTGCAAGAGCGCTAGCAATGGAACCAAAAATAATGCTTTTTGATGAACCGACTTCCGCATTAGACCCTGAGATGATTAAAGAAGTTTTAGATGTTATGAAAGAGCTGGCTCAATCTGGAATGACAATGATTGTTGTTACTCATGAAATGGGATTTGCTAAAGAAGTTGCCGATAGAGTGATGCTTTTTGATGACGGTCAGTTGGTTGAAGAAAATACTCCAGAAGAGTTCTTTAATAATCCTAAGAGTGACAGAACAAAACTATTCTTAAGTCAAATTCTTTAGAGTTTAGCCCACAAATCTTTTTCAGCTAAATCAATTATTGTTGCACCCATTGCATATGCACCATCATAAATTGCTTTTTTACCTGAATCTGTAATAGTTGCAGCAGCATATTCCGGTTGGTGGTTAACTGCACCGTCAGCTTTGATTCCTAACATTGGGTGAATTGATGGAAAAGCTTGTGAAATATTTCCCATATCTGTAGAGCCTAGTCCTGGACGGATTGCATCTTTCTGAAGAATCATCTCTCGGCCAACTTCTTTAGAGTTTTCTTGATAAAGCTCATACATTATTTGATTGTTTTTAATTTCTTGATAAATATAGTCAGGGGAGGAAATTTTTACTTCACACTTAGTTGCCATTGCTGCAGCATTAACAAAATTATAAAAGTCACTTTCAATTTTCTCCAACCCGTCTTTATTTAGTGATCTTAAATACCATTCTGATTTTGTATAGGAAGGAATAATATTAGGTTTGAATCCACCTTCTCTTATTACACCATGCATTCGATTTGTTTGAAGCATTTGTTGTCTGTAAGTAGAAGCATTAACAAATAATTGAATTTGTGCGTCTAGTGCATTTATACCTTCTTCAGGCGCACCTGCAGCATGGGCGTCTTTCCCAAAATATTCAACTGTATATTGTTGAATAGTTGTAAAAGTTGGATTAACTACGTTTTCAATACCAGGATGTATCATCATTGAACAAGCTGCATCTTCGAAAGCTCCACTATCAAGTAATACAATTTTTCCTCCACCTCCTTCTTCAGCAGGTGTTCCAAGTAGCTTCACTCTTATACCTAGTTCGTTTACAAAATTTCGAAGGGCTAATCCAGCTCCAATAGCTGCGGTTGCAATTATGTTGTGTCCACAAGCATGTCCTATTTCGGGCAAAGCATCATATTCAACACATATAACTGTTAAGGGTCCTTTATCACCAAAAGTAACTTCAAATGCAGTCTCAAGGTTGTGTGTTGGGAAGATAGTATTTGATGCATATTTATTTATATATTCAACTAAGTATTTAGAAGTCTTAAATTCTTCAAACCCTAATTCTGGATTCTCGTACATCCACGAACTGACATCACATAGTTCATTGAAAATTTCATCAAGGGATTTTTTAAAGTTGCTTTTAACACTCATGAGTCGAGTTTAGCAAAGTATTCTAGATTATAGTTACTAACATTATTCCAAAGTAACCATCCAACTCCTAAATCTTCAGCGGCTTTAATATTGAGTCTTACTTGTTCATCTGTGTGCCAAAAACCTTGTAAAAATGGTCGTAATTTAACTTTATCAACACCTCTCTTAAGTCCATCGTTTAATGAAGCAGTAATAATTTCGTATGGATAACTATTCGGATTACTAAAACCATATGAACCTTTTGAGTAATGTGAAGGGTAAACCATAGGTGAAATAAAATCAACATTTTCTAAAAGTGATTCGAGAAGTTGACCAATCCCGTTATCATTTTTTGCTATTAGAACATATCCAAATATATCAGCTGATAGTAAACAACCTCTTGCATGAAGTTCTTCTCGCACTTCAAATAGAAAAGAATTAATATTTTTTGTTCTTGTTTCTAAAGTGCTTTCTTCATCAAATTGTAAATTTGTATTATTAGTGTCTGGGTAACGTATATAGTCAAGTTGAATCTCATCAAATCCAAGTTCGCAAGCTTCAATTGCAACATTTAGAATATATTTTCTTGCCAAGTCATCACTCGGATCAAGAAAAAATTGCCCGTCTTGAGAGTAAGGCTGTCCATTTGATAAATCTAAAATAGCTGAAGTTGGGTACTTTTGTGCATAGATCGGATCTTGAAACGCTACAACACGACCAATAAGGTAAATTTCATAACTATTTTTAAAATTAATTAAATCTTCAGCACTAAATTTTTTTCTTATATTATTTAAAGTTAAAACTTCTTCTATTTCACTCTCATAAAGTAAGTGCCCATTATCAGTTTTTACATCTATAACAACAGTATTCACATCAGTTGATTCTAGAATTTGAAAGATTGGTTCAATTTTGTCTTTAACAAGATAGTGATACCCGTTTAGATATAAACCCTTTATGCCATTATTTTTAAGAGTGAATTGTTCATAGTTATAAAAAGCTACAAATTCATTAACTTTTTTATTAATGTTAACTAGTTCAGCATCGAGAATGTTAGCAGTTGAAGAGTAAACATTTTTTTCTAAATTATTTATCTTTTCATTAACTACTTTTAAATCTGTTTTTTCTTGTTCTGTCAATTTAATTTCAAATGCTTCAACAACAGTTGTTGTAGGTAAAAACTTAGACTCAATCTTTTTTATGAATTCACTATCTGAAATGATATCGTCTAAATGCATGTTGCTTGATATTGGAATAACAATAATAGCAATAAATAAAACTGTAAAAATTACCCTGTTCACATACTTATTTTATATTATTTTCTTTAAACTAAGAAGCCTAGTTTTATAATGTCTTATGGAGAAATCAAGCTATCAAAAAGCAGAACAATTTTTTCAAGTACCAGTTATGGTATCAGTTTTAATGTTGATTCCAGTATTAGTAATTGAGTATACGCAACAAAATTTGAATTCTTTAGCTATCTATTTAAATTGGGGTATATGGCTAGTATTTCTACTTGAGTACACCGTTTTGTTGTATTTTGTAGAAGACAAAATTGATTTCATTAAAACCCATAAGCTTGAATTGTTTATAATAATTTTCTCTTTTCCAATAGTTCCAGAAGGATTGGCTTCATCAGGATTTTTGAGATTTGCACGACTACCAAGGTTATTAAATAGTTTAAGGTTTTTTAGACTTGCAGCATTACTTGGAAGATTTGGTACGACAGTTAAATCAATTTTTAATTCAAAAGGATTACGCTTTATTGTTTATACAACAATTGCATTAGTTTTGTTTTTTGGATTCCTATTTTATATTTCTGAACCCCATGTTGAAAAATATAGTGACGGACTTTGGTGGGCACTGGTTACCATTACAACAGTTGGTTATGGTGATATAACTCCTATTTCAACTTTGGGTCGAATAATTGCTGGTGCACTAATGGTTATGGGAATTGGTTTTATAGCAACAATCACTGCTGCTGTTTCTTCATATTTTATTTCAAGTTTTAACGATAATGAAGTCACGATAAATGACTTAGGGGAAAAGTTAGATAAAATTGAAAAAGAACTCAATATATTAAAAAAGGAAATAAATGATAAATAAAGAATTAGAAACTTTAGCCAAAGATTATTTTCAAGCTACTTTAGAAAATTCACCAACATCAGGTGTTATGCGAGGTTATAAAGAATATTTTGACAAAATAGAAGTGCTTACACAGGAAAGCATTGAGAGTGAACAAAAAAGCTTAGAAAGTTTTAAATCTAGATTGGATGTTATAGAAATTTCCAAATTAAATAGTAGAGAAAAAGTTACAGCAGGCATGTTAGAGTTCTCGCTTTCCTCAAGTTTTGACTCTTTAGCCGATAAAGGTTGGGAGTATTCTGCTGGTGTAATGGGTTTTCAAAGTTTGTTGATAGATATCAATCAACAGATTTTTATTCAAGATGAAGAATCTGCTGACTTACTAATAAAAAGAATAGAACTTTACAAACAGTTATTTAATCAGATATCAGAAGTTCAAAAAATTGGTTTAAATAACAATAAAGTTGCAACCGAAAGAAATCTCTTGAGAACCATTGATCAGCTTGAAAGTTATCTAAATACAAGTCTTGATACAGACCCATTACTATTAGTTAACTTTTCTCCGCAAATTGATATTAATTTTATTTCTACTTGGAAAGAAAAGGTAAAAAGCGTAATAGATAATTCTGTGAGACCTAGTGTGTTGAATTACTTAGATTTATTAAAAACTGAGCATTTACCTAAAGGAAGACCAGATTCAAAACCTGGAATTATGTGGATTGAGGGTGGTGATGAAATTTATTTAAGAAGTTTAAGAAAATTTACAGGACATAAAAATATAACAGTTAAAGAAGTTCATGAAATTGGAATGAATGAAATAGCAAGATTAAAAAAAGAATTTTTTGAAATAGGTCAAAAAGTATTTGATGGTGTTCAAACTCCTGAAGAAGTTTTGATAAAAATGCAAACAGAACCATCAATGAGATATCAAAGTAAAGAAGAAATGATTAAATTAGCTGAAGATACAATTGAAAGAGCTTATAAGCCACTCGCAGAATGGTTTACAGTATTTCCAAAATCACCATGTAAAGTAGTGCCTGTACCAGCAGAGTCTGAAAAACATGCACCTCCAGCTTATTATTTCCCACCGTTACCAGATGGTTCAAGAGATGGTACATATTTTTTAAATACATATAAAGCTGAGACCAAAAGTGTATTTGAAGCTGAGTCGCTTGCATTCCATGAAGCAATACCAGGTCACCATTTAGATAGAACAATTGCAGTTGAATTAAAAGATGTTCCAGAATTTCAAAAATATACAGCATCTACCGCTTTTGTAGAAGGATGGGGATTATACGCTGAACAGCTAGCAAATGAAATGGGGCTTTATTCAAGCGATGTTCAACAGCTAGGTAGACTTGGAAACGATGCTTGGAGAGCATGTAGATTAGTACTTGATACAGGAATACATGGTATGGGTTGGTCAAGAGATCAAGCAATAGATTTCTTTAGATCTAACTCACCAATTGAAGAGATCAATGCAAATATTGAAACTGATAGATATATTGCTTGGCCAGGACAAGCTTGTTCTTATAAAATGGGTCAACTAAAGATTCAAGAATTAAGAAAGAAAGCTGAAGATACTTTAGGAGATAATTTTGATATAAGATTATTTCATGATGAAGTTCTCTGTGATGGGGGAATAACTCTCCCTATATTAGAAAATAAAATAGAAACCTTCATTGAAAAGTATCAAAATTAAGTTTTTCTTTTCTGTATTAGGGCCTAAATAAAGAAGTAAAAGTATATTTATCTTCTTATGGATTTATCTGATTTTTTAACAATCTCGTTTTTGTAACTCTGATGAATTTCTTTTTCTTTTTTTCTAGATTGGATTCCTTGATTAGAAATTTCATTTTCAAGGGAAATAATTTGACTCTGAAGCTGTTCTATTTTATCTTTCATTTCATAAATTATTTTTATACCATCAAGATTTATTCCCCTTTGGGATAAGTTTTGAATTTGTATTAACTTATCAATATCTGTTTGAGAGTATCTTCTAGTACCACCACCGGTTCTAAAAGGTTTAATTAACCCCTTTTCTTCATATGTTCTAATAGTTTGAGGATGTATTCCTGATAAATCTGATGCAACAGAAATAAAATAAATTGCTTTCGTATTTTCTTTATTCATATAGATATTCTCTAGGTGATTCACCTGATTCAAATTGATCTCGATATTTCTCAAGATGTTTTTTTGCAGACCGAGATAAGTTACTAGGTGGACTTATGAATACTTTTACGTACAAATCTCCAGCTCTTCTTCCTTGTGGTGAAATACCTTCCCCTTTAATCTTAAAAGTTTTTCCACTTGGTGTGCCAGGTGGGATTTTAAGTGTTACAACTTTGGATAATGTTGGAATTTTAATACTTGCACCAAGTGCAGCTTCAGTAAAGAATAGAGGAACTTCTAAAATTAAATCGCTGTTCTTTCTTTTAAAGAATTTATGAGGGGATACTCCAACTTGTACTAATAGATCGCCGTCTGGAGCTCCTGGACCACCTGAGCCACCCCTTCCTCTTAAACGTATTACTGTACCATTATCGACACCTGCTGGAATTTTTACTTTAATT
>Ga0181578_10002043_pt1 | contig 19173 bp, 18 predicted proteins | sample 071ome_21_FD_148659 | JGI IMG/M metagenome (GOLD analysis project Ga0181578, IMG submission 148659) | Coastal salt marsh microbial communities from the Groves Creek Marsh, Skidaway Island, Georgia - 071401CT metaG (spades assembly) | ecosystem: Environmental > Aquatic > Marine > Intertidal zone... | reverse complement strand
CCTTGTTTGATGAAGGCGTTGCGGCAAACGATGAAAAGGACAATGATGGTGGAGAAGAACATGATGAAGCGGTAAATGCTCCGCCCGCTCCCTCCAAAGCGGGCGAGTCTAAACCGAAGGGCTCGTCCTCCCCATCAAGCGTATCTGCGCCTTCTCCGGCAGCCGGTAAACATCAGACGGCCGAAACGCCTAAGGCGAACGCCAAACCGATCGCAAGTCCATCCGGTCCGGCTGCAAAAAGTGCAGCAAGAGAGCGAGGCGTAGAGCTTGCTGAAGTCAAAGGCTCAGGCCGAGGCGGGCGGATCCTTAAAGAGGATGTGCTGACGCATTCCAAGAGCCCTGCAGCGCCTGGGGCTTCGGCCGGTGAGCGTCAGACGCGACGCGAACCCATGTCGCGACTTCGCAAAACGATCGCGGGTCGACTACTGAACGCGCAACAGGAAGCGGCCATCCTGACGACATTTAATGAAGTTGATCTTCACGAGGTGAAAAGTGTCCGCGCGCGTTACCGTGAGGCCTTTGAGAAAACTCACGGGGTACGACTTGGGTTTATGTCTTTCTTTGTGAAGGCCTGTGCAGAAGCGCTTAAGCGATTTCCCATCATTAACGCTTCGGTTGAGGGGAGCGATATCCTCTTTCACGAATTCTATGACGTGGGTATCGCCGTCTCCTCCCCGAGGGGACTCGTGGTGCCTGTGCTGCGCGACGCGGAGCGGCAAAGCCTTTCCGATATTGAGCGAGCGATTAACCATTTTGGGGAAAGAGCGCGCGAGGGTAGCCTGACGATGGACGATCTCACAGGCGGGACGTTCACCATCACCAACGGCGGCGTCTTCGGATCTATGCTGTCAACACCCATCTTGAATCCGCCGCAGAGCGCTATTCTCGGCATGCATAAGATTCAAGATCGACCCATTGCGCTAAACGGCGAGGTCGTCATCCGGCCCATGATGTACCTGGCTCTCTCGTATGACCATCGAATTATCGATGGCGCGGATGCGGTCTCATTTTTGGTCTCGGTCAAAGATGCGCTCGAAGACCCGACGCGTCTTCTGCTTGAGCTGTAGGCCCTTGCTTTCCAGGGCTCGCGCGTCTTATTGACTCGGTTAAATCGCTGTGACCGAAACTGCCTTTGATGTTGTCGTTATTGGAGCTGGTCCCGGAGGTTACGTAGCGGCCATTCGCTGCGCGCAACTTGGACTGAGGACAGCCTGTGTCGATCGCTGGGTATCTGGTGACAGCGCACCCTCGCTTGGCGGCACCTGTCTCAACGTCGGCTGCATACCGTCAAAATCACTGCTCGAATCATCGGAGCGTTTTGAGGCGATTACTCATGAGGCCGGCGCTCACGGTATTGCGACGGGCGCCGTCACCATTGATGTGGAAAAAATGCAGGGGCGTAAACGCCAGATTGTCGCGGAACTTACCGGCGGAATTGAGGCGCTATTCAAAGCAAACAAGATCAGCTTTTTTAGTGGCCACGGAACGCTGGTGAAGTCCGGGCATGTTCGAGTGCTCTCGAAGGATTCGTCGCCGAAGGATCTTCTCGCGCGTCATGTCATTCTGGCGTCGGGCTCCACGCCCATTGCTCTCCCGGGATTAGACGTCGATAACGAGCGGATTTTTGACTCCTCAGGCGCTCTTGAATTTTCCACCGTGCCTAAAACCTTGGGGATCATCGGAGCCGGGGTGATTGGTCTTGAGCTCGGCAGCGTCTGGCGGCGTCTTGGCGCATCGGTCGTAATTCTGGAAGCCCAAGATGAGCTTCTCTCTACAGCCGATCCCATGATTGCCCGTGAAGCAAAAAAGCAGTTCTTGAAGCAGGGTCTCGATATTCGCCTCGGATGCAAAGTCACTCGGGTCACGAAGGACGCCAAAGGCTGTGCGATTTACTTTGAGAGCGCAGAAGGCGTCGAGGAAATTCAGGTCGAACGTCTCGTTGTCGCCGTGGGTAGACGGCCATACAGCGACAATCTCCTCGATGAGGGGTGCGGACTCACCGTCGACGATCGCGGCTTTATTCCTGTCAACGCATCGTGCGCAACCGAGCTCGAGGGCGTGTGGGCGATTGGCGATCTGGTCCACGGCCCTATGCTGGCGCATAAAGCCTCTGAAGAAGGGATCGCCGTGGCCGAACAAATTGCAACAGGCCAGGGGCACGTGGATCATTCCCTAGTGCCCTGGGTGATCTATACCCATCCTGAAATCTCGTGGGTTGGCGCAACCGAAACCGAACTCAAGGAAAGCAAGACGCCGTTCACTGCTGGAATCTTCCCGTTCGCTGCCTCTGGCCGGGCGAAGGCTGTGGGAGACACGGCAGGATTCGCGAAGATTCTTGCCCACGAAGACACCGATCGCGTTCTGGGCGTACATATTATCGGACCGCAGGCATCTGAGCTCATCAACGAAGCCACATTTGCCATGGCGATGGAGGCGAGTGCTGAGGATCTGGCTCGAACGATCCATGCGCACCCCACCCTTGGTGAGGTCCTGCACGAAGCCGCGCTGGCCACCGCACGCCGCGCAATTCACAAAGTCAATCGGTGACTCTACGAGCGGCTAATCAACCCGCAAATTTACATAAACACCCTCATCGGCCAATAGATCATTCCAACCGATGATATCTTTCCGATCTGCTATACTCTCGCCCCCTCAAAGTCTGGCCCACGAGATGTCGCCAGCGAGCAGGCCCTACTCAAAAGTACACCGCTTCCTCATTTGGGATGTCCATGAAAAAAGCCGATCCTATCCTTAATAAAGAAGACTTTGCCCATCTTTGCTACAACGTCGTAACCATTGAAAAAGCCGAACTGCCAAGCGGTGGATCGGACGGTACCTGCTACCGCTATGTGGTCGCCAATTCCGTCTCCTCGGTGACGGGCTATCGACAAGGCACCAAAAAAGAAGTTTCTCAATACTGCGCAACGCTGATTGAAGATCTAAACCTGCGTACTATCCCAAAGAAAAAAGCATAGCCAGGCAGAACCGCACCGCGCGCCTCAGCGCCGTCTCGAGCAACCGTTAGTCTGCACTGTTCGCGAGATCTCACCACATGGGATCGGCCGTCGAGCCTATATCTCTCGCGCGACTGGCCCTCATCTTAATTCCAGTCGCGGCGCTGATCGTTATTCAGTGGCGATGGTCAATTTCTTCCCGATCCACTCTCTACGGGATGGCACGCATGCTCGCCCAGCTTTTAGCGGTTGGGTATGTGCTGGTCTTTTTATTTGAAACCGACAGCGCTCTTCTGATCTCGGGCGTTTTATTTGTCATGATCGCGGCGGCAAGTTGGATCGCGCTTCGCCCTCTTGAGGCGCCGGGGTCACACCTCTATGTTTTATCTCTCAGCGCAATCGCCTTCGGTGCCTTACCCATTCTTTATCTGGCGACTCAATGGATCATCGTTATCGAGCCCTGGTACGACCCCCGGTATCTCATCCCGCTCGCAGGAATGATTTTTTCTAACGCCATGAATTCCGTGAGTCTTGCGGCAGAGCGCTACGCTTCTGAAATAGCTCGAGGTTTATCTTCACCCGAGGCCCGCTTCGCAGCTCTTCAGGCCGCCATGATTCCTCTGGTGAATTCGCTGATGGCGGTGGGTTTGGTTTCCTTACCGGGCATGATGACGGGACAGGTGCTGTCGGGGGTCTCTCCCTTGATTGCCGCCCGCTACCAGATTCTGGTTATGGGCATGCTGTTCAGCGCCTCCGGGATTGCGGCGGCGGCCTTCCTCTACCTCTGGAGCAAACGAAGCCCTGCCGCCCATTAAGTCGTTACTTCGCCGATCGTTTTACAGAAATCTGCAAACCCAGAGCAGCAAATAGAATCACACCCCCCAAGAGCGTAGTCCAGGTGGGCGCTTCCCCAAGCACCAAGAACACCCAAAGGGGTGCAAGCACCGGCTCGCCTAAGGAGAAGAGCGTAAGTTGAACCGCCGGCACGCTCTGGGCTGCGAGCGCAAAAAGGACGCTTCCCAAGCCAAGCTGAACAACCCCAAGCATAGAGCACCATAGCATCTCGGCAACGGGAATCACGAGCCCGACTCCGGTCACCGCACTCATCAACCCTCCGACACCTGCGCCAATCAAACCACCGTAAAAAACAGCGGGTGTCATATCCAAATGCTTCACTACCCGCAAGGTAACCGTATATGCCCCAAAGAACACGATACCCAGCGCAGCCACCGCAACGCCGACAGTATCGCCAACCTGAAGGCGGCTACCCACCATCACCGCAATGCCGATAAAAGCAAGACCAATACTTACCCAGACCCGTGTCTCGGTTCGCTCACCCAGAAACAGCTTCGCAAGCAAAGCCGCAACCACCGGAGCTGCCGCCATCACAAATACAGCAACCGCTACCGTGGTATATCGAAGCGCCACAACATTACAGATCATGGCGCCACTCAACAGGGCTCCGGCCAGTAGCGCTCTGCGGCCACCCGCGCGCATCACAAACACGGTGGACCGCCGATAACGAAACAAGATCACGAGCGATACAAACAACGCGAGCGACGCACAGCGATAAAAATTAATCTGCCATTCCGAGGCAACCTCGAGCGACTTGATAACCACGCCGGCGATACTCCAAAAAAGCGGCGCAGCAATGGCAAAAATATAATGACGTTTCACAATACTCTCCTACGCTATATTGTGCCTGACACCCTATTCAATCCATCCATCAAAACCGACCCACATGACTTCAAAAGCGCAGTGGTACTTTGACTTTATTTCTCCGTTTGCTTATCTGCAGTTCCAACAACTTGCGCACATCGAGAAAGAGCTAGAACTTGAATATGTGCCGATTCTGTTCGCAGGTCTTCTCGGTCACTGGGGTCATAAAGGGCCTGCCGAGATACCCACCAAACGTCACGATACCTATCGTTTCTGCCAGTGGTATGCCAATACCCATGACATCGCTTTTCAAATGCCTAAAAGCCATCCATTCAATCCGCTTCCGTATCTGCGCATGTGCGTTGCACAAGACAGCGACAGGGAGACGATCGCGCAGATTTTCAGCTTCTTATGGACTCGGCGGCCTGATCCTCAATCCGATGAAGTCATTGAAGAGCTCGCGCGAGAACTTGGGATGACAAACTTCGAGGAGCAACTGAACTCTCCGTCAGTCAAGAATGCTCTTCGACAAAACACGGAGCAGGCTATCGCGCAAGGTCTGTATGGCGTGCCCACTCTGGTGATTGGCGAGCATCGGTTTTGGGGTGTTGATCAGATGGACATGCTTAAAGCGTATCTATCCAACCAAGATTTATTCGAAAACGATGCTCACCGACGAATTAAGAACCTGCCGACGGGAATCGCGCGGGGAAAATAGCCTCCCGGCGTCTCTACACGTCGTCAACCTGCCGCTAACTGGCAATCAACCGCTGAAATTTGTCCAAACTGATGTTTGATCCGCAGGCGATGACCCCGATCTGCTTACCCTGCAATCGCTCCCTCAGCGGCCCACAAGCTGCCGCTGTTGTGATGGCGCATGCAGGCTCGGCAACGAGCTTCAAGGTATCAAAAAGGATTTTCATCATCTCGCGCATCTCGTGATCGTGAACTCGGACGATCTCAGTCACGTTCGCCCGCGTAATGGCCAAACTATTGGGGAGCGTCATCGGAGCGCCGAGCGAGTCGGCAATGGTATCCACTTTGTCCAGGGTAACCGTCTCTCCTGAGGAGAAGCTGCGCCACATACTGTCGGCGCCATAGGGCTCAATGCCGATCACCTCGCAGCGGGGCTGAGCGAGCTTTACGCCTGTGGACACCCCCGAGATAAACCCCCCGCCGCCCACCGGGACCAACACCACATCGAGCTCGGGTCGGCTTTCGATGAATTCGAGCCCGCAAGTGGCTGCCCCCAAGGTCATGAAGGGGCTTTCGAAGGGGTGTAACATCGTACGACCCTCTTCTTGGACCAGTCGATCCACCGTATCAAAAGACTCAGCGACGTTTTCTGTCAGGATCACCTCTGCCCCAAGCGCCTTACAGCCCGCCACACGACTGGGGTCAGCGCTCCTTGGCATGACAACCTTTGCGGACAACCCGGCGTTTCTTGCGCCCCACGAGACGGCAAGCGCATGATTACCCGCCGATACTCCCGTAACGCCAGCCTCTCGCTCTGCGTCGTTGAGAGCGTCGATTGCCAGCAAGACACCCCTCGCCTTAAACGAGCCGGCCTGCTGGAAGATCTCCATCTTCATGTGCACGCAGGCCTGCGCAGGGAGATAACCCAACATCCGCGCGGAGTTAAGCGTCAAGGTAGGGGTCGAGACAATCCGACCCTTAAGCGCTTCCTGTGCGCTGCGGATTTGGCTCAGTTTTGGAGGTTTAATCATAGAGGCCTGCTACGCATGGGCGGCCGATAAGGTAGCAGTGCAGTAGATGCGAGCGGGTGCTGGAGAGTGGCGCGCCCGGAGAGATTCGAACTCCCGACCTCATGGTTCGTAGCCATGCACTCTATCCAACTGAGCTACGGGCGCATCATCGAAAGAAGCGCGATTCTATCACGCACAATATTTGTCTCGACCAAACTGAACGTGGCGGAGAGGGAGGGATTCGAACCCTCGATGGAGCTATTAACCCCATACTCCCTTAGCAGGGGAGCGCCTTCAGCCTCTCGGCCACCTCTCCGTAATCTGGTCCCAGCGGTTGTTGCTACTCTACTTGTCCTCAGACCGGACTGACTCAGCCGGCTCCGGTGCCGATCGTTTCACGATCTCTTCCCGGTGGACCGCCACATCACGTGGCGCATCGACGCCAATTCTCACCTGGCCACCCCGCATGCCAAGTACGGTCACCTTGATGTCATCGCCGATGCTCAGCGTCTCGCCTACCCGTCTCGTTAAAATCAACACGTTGTGCCCATCCTGTACTTCCGTGTACAGCTACTCCTCAGAAATTACGACTTTCCGCGCTGCGAAACGCGTGTTTTCAATTCTACACCAGCGCAGCATTAGCCTTGGCTAGTTAGCGCGAGCCCCTTCCAGCACCTCTTCGGTCGCTTGTTCCTGGAGATCAAAAGCCTTATGCAGGGTCCGTACAGCAAGTTCGAGATATTTATCGTTCACGCCGATTGATATCTTGATCTCCGAGGTGGAGATCAACTCTATGTTGATCCCCTCAGCAGCGAGAGCGGAAAACATTTTCGTAGCAACTCCAGAGTGAGAACGCATCCCGACTCCAACAATCGCGATCTTCGCTAAAGTATCGTCACCGATCACCTCGCGCGCGTTCAACCGCGTTGCGATTTCACTCAAAAGTTTTTTTGCCTGCGGATACTCGGCGCGATTTACGGTGAACGTCAGGTCGGTCGTTCCATCCTGTGCCACGTTCTGGATAATCATGTCGATGTTCAGATGGGCATCCGATAAGGGGCCGAAAATCTGAGACGCCACACCGGGCTGATCAGGAACACCGCGGATGGTGAGCTTGGCTTCGTCGCGGTTGTAGGCAATGCCTGCAATCAAGGGTTGTTCCATATCGCTTACCTCATGAGTAATCAACGTGCCGGGTCCGTCCTCAAACGAAGACAGAACCCGAAGCGGCACCCGGTATTTACCGGCAAATTCAACGGAGCGGGTCTGCAGCACTTTCGCGCCCTGACTCGCTAATTCAAGCATCTCTTCAACAGTGATCTGATCCAGCCGACGCGCCTCCGGAACGATGCGGGGATCAGTCGTGTACACCCCATCAACGTCAGTAAAGATTCGGCATTCGTCAGCCTCGAGCGCTGCCGCCATGGCTACGGCTGTGGTATCCGAACCGCCACGCCCGAGCGTTGTAATGCTGCCGCTCTCATCAACGCCCTGAAAGCCCGCAACGACCACCACGCGATCTGATTCCAGATCTTTTCTTACCTTTTTGCCATCAATATCGAGGATCCTTGCCTTGCCAAAGACGCTATCGGTAAGAATCCGGACCTGCGTCCCAGTGTACGAGCGCGCCTCGACACCCTTTTGTTGAAGCGCCATCGCCAGAAGCGCTATGGTGACCTGCTCTCCCGTCGAGACCAGCACGTCCATCTCCCGGGCGCTGGCATTTGGATTGATTTCATTTGCGAGGGCAATCAGCCGATTGGTCTCACCCGACATAGCCGAGACCACCACCACCAGACGTTCGCCTTTACGATGGCTCGACGCCACGCGCTCAGCCACGGCATTAATCCGGTCGGCGGATCCGACAGAGGTACCGCCATATTTTTCAACGACTAATCGCATGAATCTGATGTATCGATAGAGGGCCCGGCATTAGACCCTTTTTAAAGATGAGAGTAAACCCTTTACCTAAAGGGTCCCCTATCGGGAGGCGACCCAGCTCTGGGCCTGACTGAGCGCCTTATCCAATGCTTCGATATCGGGTCCGCCGCCTTGGGCAGAATCGGCGCGCCCCCCGCCTTTGCCGCCTACCTCTTTGGCCAATTCGCCGACGAGGTCCCCAGCCTTAAACCGCTCAGAAAGATCCTTACTCACACCGACCAGAATGGAGGCTTTTTCATCTTTGGCACCGCCAAGAACGACGATCCCGGATCCTAGACTGTCACGAAGACGATCCAGCATTGCTCTCAGGCCTTTGATATCCACGTCGTCAAAACGCCGAACGAGCACTTTGACGCCGTTAACCTCTGTCGCGTCTTGCCCAGGGCCTGACCCGGCACCGCCTGCGGCCAACTGTCCCTGCAGTTGCTCAATTTTCCGTTCCAGTTCACGCACGCGACCAGACAAAGCAGCCGCGCGCTCCTCAACGTCGGATCGACCGGTCTTCAGTAATGACGATATCCGCCCCAGGGTGGCACTCTCGTCCACTGCGAAAGCTCGGGCAGACTCTCCGGTCAATGCCTCCAGGCGTCGAACGCCCGCCGCGATACCGCTCTCGGCGACCACGCGAAATGTACCGATATCGCCCGTTCGGCGTACGTGTGTGCCGCCGCAAAGCTCCAGGGAGAAATCACCCATACCCACGACGCGCACGTTGTCCTCATATCGCTCACCAAACAAAGCCGCGGCGCCTTCCGCGCGTGCGTCATCGATATTCATTACCCGCGTACTCACTTCGCTGTTCTTTCGAATCTGCGCGTTCACGATCTTCTCTACACGATTGATGTCGTCAGCCGACACTGCTTCACCGTGCGAAAAGTCGAATCGCAGGCGCTCTGCATTCACGAGCGAGCCTTTCTGTTGGACGTGAGCGCCCAACACATCTTGAAGAGCTGCATGCAACAAATGGGTCGCAGAATGGTTTGCGGCGGTAGCAGCCCGATTTTCATCATTGACGTGGCAGCTCACCGGCGCCCCTGCTTTTAACTCGCCGGTGACAACCCGACCTGCATGCGCTATCACTTTATGCGCGAGGTACTGCACGTCGGTAACCTCAAACTCACCATCCTTCCAGGAGATCATGCCGCGATCACCCACTTGGCCACCACTCTCCGCGTAAAAGGGAGTCTGGTCCAAAATGACCAGCCCAGCAGCGCCCTCCACCAGGGTATCGGTCTCCTGATCATCAAACACCAAAGAGAGAACGCTTGAGCCCCCCTCCAACGCTTCATAGCCCGTAAAGGGTGTGCGCTCTTCTACGCTAACCTGCGCAAGGCCATCCATTTGAAACTGACTGGCCGCTCGGGCGCGCTCGCGCTGGGCATCCATGGCTTGCTCGAAGCCTTTCAGGTCGACGGTCAGCCCCCGCTCACGAGCATAGTCCGCGGTGAGATCGGATGGAAAACCAAAGGTGTCGTATAGCCTGAAGGTCAAATCACCCGGAATAACCGTACCCGCAAGTTGCTCGAGCTCTTGCTCCAGTATCCGGATGCCCTGACCTAAGGTCTGTGCAAAGCGCTCCCCTTCTAAGGCGAGGGTCTCGCGCACTCGATCCTTCGCAGCAACAAGCTCTGGATTCGCCTCGCCCATCTCTACGACCAGTGGCTCGACCAGCTTGTGCATAAACGGCGCGGTTGCCCCCGCCTGATAGCCATGCCGGATCGCTCTTCGGATAATTCGTCTGAGCACATAGCCTCTGCCCTCGTTAGAAGGGACGACTCCGTCGGTAATCAGAAACGCACTGGCACGAATATGGTCTGCAATCACGCGAAGAGACGTGTTGGAAAGGTCCGCACAGCCCGTGACATTGGCCGCGGCTTTAATGAGCGCCACAAAGAGGTCAATCTCATAATTGCTGTGGACACCCTGCAGAATTGCTGCCAGTCGCTCTAGGCCCATCCCGGTATCAACGGAGGGCCGGGGCAATGGCGAATCGGAACCGTCCGGCGCCCTATTGAACTGCATAAAGACTAAATTCCAGATCTCGATGTAACGGTCGCCGTCCGCTTCAGGCGTGCCGGGGGGTCCTCCTGCAACGTCTGGACCGTGATCGTAGAAGATCTCGCTGCATGGGCCACACGGTCCCGTATCGCCCATAGCCCAGAAGTTATCGCTGGCGCCAATTCTTGCGAAGCGCTCTTTGGGTACTCCCATATCGCCTAGCCAGATATCAGCTGCCTCATCGTCTTCTTCGTAGACCGTCACCCAAAGTTTTTCGGGAGGCAGACCGTAACCTTCTGTGAGCAAGGTCCACGCGTGCTGAATGGCTTCGCGCTTAAAGTAGTCGCCGAAGCTGAAGTTACCCAACATCTCGAAAAACGTGTGATGTCGGGCCGTATAGCCAACGTTATCAAGATCATTATGCTTGCCGCCGGCGCGGACGCATCGCTGAGCGGTTACGGCTCGGTTGTAGGACCGCTTGTCCTGCCCGAGAAAGACATCCTTAAACTGCACCATACCCGCGTTGGTAAACAGCAAGGTCGGGTCGTTGTTCGGCACGAGGGGGCTGCTCGCCACAACCTCATGGCCATTGGCAGCAAAATAGTCCAGAAATCTTTTGCGAATGTCGCGGGTTTTCATTAAGAGATGATCAATACTGAAGTACGAGCGATTGAGTCGGTCGCCACGAAAACCGCGATTTTAACCGGGACTGGTCCATTCGCCGAGCACCTGAAAGATGACCTCGGTATCAAAGCCCCGTCGCTTCAAATAAGCCGCCCGGCGGGACCAGTCTGCGTAATCCTCGATCACCGACGATTTGAAGTGGCTCTGATAACGGGCTGCCGCCGAATCTTTCCAGGATACTTCAACGCTTTCAATCGCCGTGCTCGCGATAGTCGAATCCACGCCCTTTTCGCGCAGCTCCTGACGGATATAGGCCGGCCCGTAGCCATTTTTGGCCCGATAGGACGCGAGCGCCTCGGCATAACGTTGGTCAGAAAGATCACCCCTCGCTTCGAGTTTTGCGAGGAGTTCATCGATTAGATCAAGGGGGAACTGCCTAAGGAGAAGCTTCTGTCGGAGTTCGGCGAAACTGTGCTCGCGACGCGCAAGCAGCTGCAGCGCCTTGTCGCGGACCTGCGCAGGCAGGTCCGCATCAGATGGGTCGGTCAAGCCTCGACCGGCTCCTCAGCGCTTTCTTCATTGCTGGCTGGCGCTGATCCGCCGTCACCGTTGAGACCCATTTTTCCTCTTACAAGGTTTTCGATCTCGTCAGCGGTCTCGGGGTGTTCGCGTAGGAACTCCCGAACATTATCGCGACCTTGGCCAATTCGCTCCCCATTAAAGGAGTACCAGGCTCCTGACTTATCTACGAACTTATGCTCGACACCCATGTCGATAAGTTCGCCCTCTTTTGAGATACCCTCGTTGTACAGAATGTCGAATTCACAATTCTGAAACGGTGGCGCGACTTTATTCTTAACCACCTTCACACGCGTCTGGTTGCCGAGAATCTCATCGCCCTTCTTAACCGCGCCGATTCGTCGTATGTCAAGTCGCACTGAGGAATAGAACTTAAGCGCGTTTCCGCCCGTTGTCGTTTCCGGATTACCGAACATCACGCCGATCTTCATGCGGATCTGGTTGATAAAGATCACCATAGTGTTCGAACGCTTGATGTTGCCGGTCAGTTTTCGAAGCGCCTGGGACATTAATCGGGCTTGCAGACCGACGTGCGTGTCACCCATCTCCCCTTCGATCTCTGCTTTAGGGGTCAGGGCGGCAACTGAGTCGACCACAATGACATCCACTGCGGCGGAGCGAACCAGCATGTCAGCGATCTCCAACGCCTGCTCTCCAGTATCGGGCTGCGATACGAGAAGATCCGCAACCTTCACACCAAGGCGCTCCGCATAGACAGGATCCAGGGCGTGCTCAGCGTCGATAAAGGCGCAAGTGCCGCCCTTTTTCTGGGCTTCGGCGATAACAGACAGCGTCAACGTCGTTTTTCCTGAAGACTCCGGACCATAAATCTCCACGACACGCCCTCGAGGTAGGCCGCCGATGCCGAGCGCAATGTCTAGCCCAAGAGATCCTGTGGATATGCTTTCAATACCCTGACCAACCTGGGCATCACCAAGGCGCATCACTGATCCTTTGCCAAACTGTCTTTCAATTTGACCAAGCGCTGCATCTAGGGCTTTTGTTTTGTTGTCGTCCATTAAAAACTCCGCGTTTCGTTTATCGTAATTCTTACCAGTAAATTGGGTTGACGGGTTTACGGATACCCTCAAAGACCCAGGAAAGTTCTCGCCGATGGTGCCTATTTGAGCTTCTATAAAGGATTATTTCACACTCCTTACAGCAGACATAGAGAACTGCTTCACAGATTGGTTAATCGCTGTTCTGAAGGCAGTTAATAAGTTCCTCAATCGCTGTGGCGACCGATTGTCGGCGAATCGCTTCCCGATCGCCATGAAAATGAAACCGCTCGACCAACGGATCGCGACCGGCAATCTCCCAGGCGATATAGACTGTGCCTACAGGTTTTTGCTCACTGCCTCCGCTCGGTCCAGCGATCCCGGTCACGGCAACAGCAACCTCAACATCAATTCGGGATCGGGTGCCTGCGGCCATGGCCAGCGCCACCTCCGCACTCACGGCGCCGTGAGCGGCAATAAGCTCTTGAGACACCCCAGCGAATCGCTCCTTAGCGCGATTGCTGTATGTCACAAGACCGCAATCGAACCAATCCGAACTGCCGGATAAAGACGTCAGGCTCTGGGCAATCCATCCCCCCGTGCAGGATTCAACGGTTGCCATCCGCCAATTGCGATCCAGCATCAGTTGAGCGAGTTTTTCTGTGGACTCTTCAAATGCTTGCATGACGCCATTATGAGGGGTCGGTGGCTCACCCAATGAGCCGCCTGAGGACCCGTTGGACGCTATAAATGCCTAATTTTTAGTATGATTTGCATCCTACCTCAGGAGAAACCATATGCGGACTTTTTTTCGGGCCTGGCTCACCGGCGCAGCTATCGGGCTTCTGTTAACGCCCGCACACGCCTCGGATCGCGAGCGGGAAGCTCGGCTGGTAGAAGAAATTGAGGCCAACATTTTTGATGGCGAGGTAATCCAGCTCGATACCGGCGGGACCACATTTGCCGCGGTTGAGATGGCGCCTGATCAGGACGCTCGAGGCGCAGTGATCTTGCTACATGGACGAGGCTTTCACGCCGATTGGCCCGAGAATATTGGGCCGCTTCGCGTGACACTGGCCGAGAGCGGATGGCACACGCTGTCACTGCAGCTGCCGGTACTCGAAAAGAGCGCGAAATATTTTGATTATCTACCCATTCTGCCTGATGCGATTCCACGAATTGATGCCGCGGTTTCGCATCTTAAGAATCAAGGCATCAACAAGGTAGTGCTGCTTGCGCATAGTTGCGGCGCGCATATGGCTATGCTTTGGCTTGAACAAAGCAACGGCAACGGGATCGACGCCTTCATCGGGATCGGCATGGGCGCGACTGATTACCAACAGCCGATGCGCCATCCCTTCCCTTTTGCCTCACTTTCAATTCCTGTATTGGATCTGTATGGCGAACGGGACTTCCCCGCTGTACATCGCTTGGCGCCGGAGCGCCTGTCGCTGATTGAGAAAGCGGCAAATTCTTACTCACAGCAGATTGTCGTCCCGGAGGCAGATCACTATTTCAAGGGAAGCACTGACGTCCTCGGTGAACACGTTAAGGCGTGGCTAGAAACGCTACCCTAATACCCTGAGCTCCCGCCCGGGGCGTTCATCTTGGAGTTATTGCGCAGTCTGAACAGAAGCTCTTTCGGACTGATTAGCCTCGGGTAGATCCCGTAACCCTTCCCACCAGCGATGCTGCGGGGTTCGCTTCGGCCCAAAGGGCTCACCTACCAACGGGGTAACAATCGCCACCTGTTTTTGTTCAGCGGCGGCAAGGGCTCGAATAATCGGCTCATCCCACGGATGCAGGGAGAGATCAAATTTTGACCAATGAATGGGAAAGTAAAAACGCGCATTGAGATCGATACTGGCCTGAACGCCCTCTTCTGGCAGAAGATGAATTTGCGCCCAGTCCTTGTTGTACGCGCCATTCTCTATGAAGGCAAAGTCAAAGGGACCAAATCGCTCGCCGATTTCCCTAAAGGTCCCTGAGTATCCGGTGTCACCGCTGAAGTACACCTTGAGCGCTTGCGTATCAATCACCCAGGATCCCCAGAGCGTCTTGTTTCGGTCGTTGAAACTTCTTCCGCTAAAGTGCCGAGCGGGCGTTAGGGTAAGTTCAATGTGACGAAACGTTGCAGATTCATACCAATCCAGTTCGACAATGCGCTGGGATTCAACGCCCCACCGCTCCAGATGGGCGCGCACCCCGAGGGGCACAAAAAACTTCTCAACCCGAGACGCCAGATAACGGATTGCCTTTGCATCCAAATGATCGTAATGATCGTGAGAGATGACGACCGCATCGATAGGGGGTAAATCCTGAATTTTTATCGGGTGCTGAAATGCAAACGGCTTACCGAATATAGGAATGGGTGACGCTCTGAAAAAGACGGGGTCCGTAATCAAGAATATCTCCCGCGTTTTGGCGAGAATAGTAGAGTGTCCAAGCCAGATAAATTCGTTATCTGCCAGTTCTTCCGGCTTGAAACGAACCGATGGCAAGGGAGAACTTGGGTTTTTATCCTTGGCGGGGAAAAACCATCGCCAAAAAGAAGACTTAGATTCCGGTGCCCGAGTGCTCAGCGTAGTGGGCATAAGATTTTTAAATTGTCCCTGCGAGAAGTTAATGGATCTCGCGATGCGTTCCTCGCTCGTAGCTTCAGGCTCACCCCCAAATACCGGCGCAGTCTTCAGAAAGATCCATATGATCCCGCCAAGAAGCAGCACCGTAGCCAAAAAATACTTTAAGAAGGCTATTGCTAAAGACATGAGATCCATTTGAGAAAGAGCCGAGCAGCCGTACCGAGCATCGACCCCTAAACCTTATCTTGCTCATCAAAAAGAAAAGAGGCCAGAGGCCTCTTTTCTTTTCTCTGCACCACATGATGCCTGGTGCCTGATTGACGCCTTTGCATCGGTTTATTGGCGTCCCCAAGGGGATTCGAACCCCTGTTGCCGCCGTGAAAGGGCGGTGTCCTAGGCCAACTAGACGATGGGGACATGTATGGTGGAGCCGGACGGGATCGAACCGACGACCTCTACAATGCCATTGTAGCGCTCTCCCAACTGAGCTACGGCCCCGAGAGAACGCGCTATTCTCGTTTTTTGCCCCGCCGGGGTCAAGCATCCTGCTCTTTTCGGGCTCCAATAAAGGCAAGCGCCCTGTCAATACGAGCCAGAGTTCGCTCTCGACCAACCAGCTCAAGCGTCACATCAATACCCGGAGTCGCTGCCGTACCCGAAACAGCAACGCGAAGCGGCTGGGCGATCTTGCCGAGTTTGGAATGCTGAGCGCTTACGCACTCCTCAAGACACTGGTGAATCGCTGCTCCCTGCCATTGAGCCAGCCCAGAAAGGCGCGCTCTTACATCTATAAGCAAATCCTGCGCAACCGGACGGAGATGCTTCTTCGCTGCACCTTCGTCGTAGCTTTCAAAATCTTCATAGAAGTAGAGGCTTTTATCCACGAGTTCTTCTATGGTCTGAGCTCGCTCGCGCAACGCCTCAGCCACCTGCCCGACCGGCGGACCTGCAGAAATATCCACACCGCGCGTCTCAAGCGCATCCGCCAATAATGAAGCAAGACGAGTCGCATCAGCTTCTTTGATGTAGTGCTGATTCAGCCATTTGAGTTTATCGAGATCAAACGCGGAAGCCGCCCGATTAACGTCGGCAAGATCAAAAAAATCGATCATCTCTTCAGTCGAAAAGATTTCCTGATCGCCATGTGACCAACCCAGCCGCAGCAGGTAGTTGCGCATAGCCTCAGGCAGAAAGCCTTGATTTCGATACTCGAGAACACTCACAGCGCCGTGCCTCTTGGACAGACGCTGGCCGTCCTGTCCCACAATCATCGGCACATGCGCAAAGAGTGGCAGCGGCGCACCGAGCGCCTTGAAGATATTCACCTGCCGTGGTGTGTTGTTGACATGATCATCGCCGCGGATGACATGGGTAATCTTCATATCGATATCATCGACCACGACCGCGAAGTTATAGGTAGGCATACCGTCCCCGCGCGCTATGACGAGGTCATCCAGTTCATCGTTGCTGATATTGACCTTGCCCCGCACCAAATCCTCAAAAATCACTGACCCCTCAAGCGGATTCTTGAACCGAATTACCGGCGTGATGCCGGATCGTTCAGGATTGGCACGATCGCGGCACTTGCGGTTATAGCGAGGCTTGATGTTCTGAGCCCGCTGCTCTTCCCGCACGGCATCCAGCTCTTCCGGGGCGCAATAACATCGGTATGCAAGGCCCTGCCCCAGCAAGTGGTCAAGCACTTCCGTGTAGCGACTCATCCGGTCGGTCTGATAGATCGGACCTTCGTCAGGGTTCAGTCCCATCCAGGCCATACCCTGCAAAATTGCATCCACAGACGCTTGGGTGGATCGTTCGCGATCAGTATCTTCTATACGCAGAATAAACTCGCCGCCATGGCGACGGGCATAAAGCCAACAAAAAAGCGCCGTACGAACTCCGCCAATGTGTAGATAGCCCGTAGGGCTTGGAGCAAATCGCGTGCGAACCGCCGTCATGCTGAATACGTAAGTGGTAAGGGAGGCAGGATTCTACTTATAATCAGGTCCCCACGCATTTCGGCGGCGTTCGCGGCCGAATTCAAAGGGCGCGTAGCTCAGCGGGAGAGCACTGCCTTCACACGGCAGGGGTCGCTGGTTCAATCCCAGCCGCGCCCACCATTTCCTAACTAGTGGTCGATACGACTAATTAAAACGAATTAGTCTGGCCAGACTGCAACGCAGTTGGGCTGAATCCGATCCTCAGGCAGGAGCTAGACGTCCATAACGACATAGAACCGGAGCATCGCATTGCCACCGGGCCTAAATGGCTCTTCGGAGCATGTCAGTTGACCGTTCACAGATACGAAGCGATCCTGGTCTTTGACCTGCCGCTCTTTCATCTCCCATGTAGCGAGACTCGTGCCGTCCGAGAGCAACTTGGTTATCTGCATGCCAGTCTCTAACGGCTCGGCATCAACTTTGTTTAGCTCCACGCCTTCGGTTTCGCGTAGCGCCTCAATGACGAGATCTGCTGTTGCAAGACAGCTGTTGAAATTATCGAGAATTTTCCCTTTGCTCAAGTCTCCGGGCGAAGTTGTCTGGCCGCTAAGCCCTATGAGTTGATAGTCTTCAGTCAGCGTTATGGTGTAGTTGGAAAACGGACTGTAGGGAATAGGAACACCACTCACTGAGCACCTAATAAACGGTTGCCCGCTCGCGCCGGCCTGGGGCACCGTACAGAGAAGTTCGCTGCGAGAAGACAGACGCCGTATGGCGTCTTCTTCATACACGTTACCGAGATTGAGTCCAAATACGCTGACCTCTTCTCCATCGTCCTGCGCGCCGGCAATCCCGCTATTACCAAAAGCGCTGGCCATCCCGGCGACCAAAACAACAAACGCTACCGCAAATACTTCCCAGAGCCGCTTAAAAATTTTTACAAAGGCATCCACTTACAGTCTACGACAGCAAACAGATAAGCGACGTCGTAGCAACAACTGTCGTGCCAGACGAACGAATAAAAGCCAAATTACATCCCATGCTTTAGGTCCTAGAGGTCATCAGAGCCTGGAGAGGCAAGGTCTTTAAGATCCTCCGGATAAGTGTACAAGGTTGGGTGCTGGATCACGTCGAAAGACCGGGGCACGCTCGCGGCTTGGAAATCTCCATTAGGGCGGATATTTGTCGGAAGCGGAATGGTGTAAAGGACGTTCAACATATGCGCTGGCACTGCATTGTCCGGGGAGCCATTTGCTGTCGGAGCCATCATCCCTCCGACCGTATGACCCCAAACGCCAAGGCAATGTCCGATCTCGTGAGAGATCACAAGCTCCGCGTTTACGCAACCCGGCGAATCTATGTTCTCCGGATGGAGATAAATATCGCACTGTAAAAGCTGCCCCGTGTTGTACCCATAGGGAATAGCCCACGCGCACGCTCCCGGCGCCTCACGAGAGTACCCTACAAAATTGATTTGGCGAGATCCATTGAAAACAAGACCCATCTCCTTCCAGCGTCGGCCAGCACTAACAATAATTGGGTGATTATGAGAAACGCCGATCGTCTTCGATGGCCAACGTACAACATTGCCATTGAAATCGCGCGCATTTAATGAGTACACCAAAGCATAATCTTGTTTTGTGTACTTCTTTTTTCTTTCCTCCGCGTCACCTAATTCTGTGCCGCTGTCACTGCTACCACTACACGAAATGACGATCGTCGCGATTGCTCCAACGGCGATCACTTTGAAGATCAAGTTAAGCTTCAACATGAAGACGGTCCTCCTTGAGTTAGTCAAGCGCGTATCGAGTTTGCGCGACCGCACACGATATCGATTGGGCATCGGGCCAAGTTGCCTGAAGCACAGCCTTGAGTACAGGCCAATCCAAGGCTGGCTCGGAACTTTACAAATCAACACAAGTCTAGTCAACAGAGGTTCACATGACCCAGGCTCTTCGCAATTTTCGTGATGGTTTCAGCCGTTCTGGTGCTCTCTTCGTTGATCTCAGTAATCCCATCTATCTGCCCTAGTACACTACCTTCACACTCGAGTGGGCTTTTTGATACTCACTTTTGGAAAGTTAAAAATCCCCTCCGCTGTGTGAGCAGGATATATCTATAGATTGAAAAAAGAAAAAGGGGGGTGGGTACCCCCCTCTTTCAGTGTGCTGAAAATGTGCTGAACTCGGGTC
>Ga0181578_10002034_pt1 | contig 19207 bp, 21 predicted proteins | sample 071ome_21_FD_148659 | JGI IMG/M metagenome (GOLD analysis project Ga0181578, IMG submission 148659) | Coastal salt marsh microbial communities from the Groves Creek Marsh, Skidaway Island, Georgia - 071401CT metaG (spades assembly) | ecosystem: Environmental > Aquatic > Marine > Intertidal zone... | reverse complement strand
GACTCGGCAGGGCGGTCAGGCCTTCAGGTGAGTGGAAAAACCGCGATCGAGGTGGCCGGCGGACTCGCCGGTAGCCTGCTCGGCGCAGAGCCGGTTCCACATGGCCCGCAGCGTCAAGGAGTCAATATCGACTTCAGGGCTGAGGCCCATCTGCAGCTTGAGGCGGTCTGACTCGATCTGGGCGCTGATCATCTGGATCCTGTTCATGGGCGTACTCTTCAACTCACCGGTAAGCGGGATGTATGACAGTGTAGACGCGCCGGGTGATCATTCGGTTACGAACTTTCGCGAATCATCCTGTCCTGGAAAAGGCTGGGGGGGCAAACTTCAAATCGGGTAAAATTCGCGCCATGTCTCAGGCCCTGGTCATTTTATGCACCTGTCCCGACTCGCCGACCGCGTTGGAGCTGGCCCGGGGCCTGGTGTCAAACCAACTGGCCGCTTGCGTGAACGTATTGCCGGGGATTCGGTCTATTTACCGCTGGCAGGAGCGCATTGAGGACGAGGAGGAGGTCCTGTTGATCATCAAGAGCACCCCAGAAGCCTTGCAGGCTGTTGAAGCCTGGCTAAGGGACCACCACCCCTACGATGTACCCGAAGTGGTCGCGTTGCGCGCCAGCCACGTGTCGCGCGGATACCTCGATTGGTTGACCGGCCAGGTGACTGGCCACCCTGCGGGTTGAAAAAACAGGATTCTGCTGGTGATGAAATCCCCCAACATCTTTTATCGAGTGCTGATGGCCGCTTGCTTCAGCGTGGCGCCCGCGCTGTGCCAGGCCGTCGAATATGACGAGATACGTCCCTACGAGGAAGTTTACCGGATCTCAGGGAAGTCACTGAGCGAAGACCTGGTCGAAGTGCGGTGGGACATCGAACCCGGGTATTTTCTCTACGCCAACAAGTTTCTCAAGGTCATCTCGAAGACACCGGGCGTGACGCTGGACGAGATGATCGTGCCCGAAGGAAAAAAGGAGTTTGACGCGCTGCTCGGACAGGAAGTGGTGAAGTTTCATCGCCAAATGACGGTCAGTGTGCCCCTCGCGTCCGTGGAGGCAGGCGTGGAGGAACTTCAGCTTCGGGTGCGCTCCCAGGGCTGCCTCGAAGATGTGCTGTGTTACCCCCCAACCTACCAGGAAGTGACCATAGCCCTGGCGCCCTCGGCGCCGGCCGGCCTGGGCGGGTTGCCCGGTGCCGGAGCCATCCCGCCGCTGGACCTGTCCTCCGAGGGCGGTTTACTCAGCGCGGAACAGGCGTTCAGCCTGCAAGCCATCGGTTTCGACGCGGAGACGATCCTGGTTCGGGCGGCGCCGGTTGCGGGCCACTATCTTTATCGCGACAAGTTTGTCTTTATTATTGAATCCGGCGATGGCGTCAGCATTCGCCAGGTGGACTTGCCGGCGGGGGTGATCAAGGATGATCCTGAGTTTGGCCCGGTGCCCGTTTATTTCGATTCGGTGGATATACCCCTGCGGCTGAATCGACCGGCTGGGCCGGAACGAAGACTGCTGCTTGGCGTTGCTTACCAGGGCTGCAAGGACGGGGAGATCTGTTACCCGCCCCAGAGTATAATGCTCGAGCTCGACTTGCCCGGTTCGGCCGTTGGCATCGATCAAGCCGTGACCCATCAGGCCGCGGCTCCACCGGTGAGTGAGCAGGACCGCCTGGCGCGCCTGCTGACCAGCAATCCGCCCGGCGCCGTCCTGGCGTTTTTCTTCGCGGGCCTGTTGCTGGCCTTCACGCCTTGTGTTTTTCCCATGGTGCCGATTCTATCCGGCCTGATTGCCGGCCAGGGTGACCGACTGACCACGACGCGGGCGTTTTCCCTGTCTGTGGTTTATGTGCTCGCCATGTCGCTGACTTATACCCTGGCCGGTGTGCTGGCTGGCCTGTTTGGTCAGAACCTGCAGGCGGTGTTCCAAAACCCATGGATCATCGTGGGCTTTGTGGGGGTCTTCATCGCCCTGGCGCTGTCCATGTTCGGGCTGTACGAATTGCAGCTTCCCTCCCGCTGGCAAACAGCGCTCAGTGCCCGCAGCAATCAGCAGAAAGGCGGCAACTGGACCGGAGTCGCGGTCATGGGGTTCCTTTCCGCCTTGATCGTTGGGCCCTGCGTGGCGCCGCCGCTGGCGGCCGCGCTGATTGTCATTGGTGCCTCAGGCAGCGCACTGTTGGGGGGTTTGGCCCTGTTTGCCCTGTCGCTGGGTATGGGCGTTCCCCTGATCCTGTTCGGGATTTCCGCCGGCAAGCTGATCCCCCGGGCGGGTGCCTGGATGGACGGCGTTAAGGCGTTTTTCGGGGTTGGCTTGCTGGCGCTGGGCGTCTGGATGCTCGAGCGCATCCTTCCGGGCGGAGTGATAATGCTGCTGTGGGGCGCGTTGGGCATCGGATGCGCGGTGTATCTTGGTGCGCTGGACCGGCTGGACCCGGAGGAGAGCGGCTGGCAACGCCTGCGAAGGGTCCTGGGCCTGATATTGCTGGTGCTGGGGGCCATCCAACTGGTGGGGGCGGCCTCTGGCGGGGACCGTTGGACCCAGCCGCTGTATCACTTGAAGGGAGGCGGCTCGGCGACGGAGCAGGCGCACCCGGAGTTCCAGCGGGTCAAGTCGATTGCCGACCTCGAGCAGGCGCTGGCCCAGTCCGGGGGAACCCCCGCCATGTTCGATTTCTACGCGGATTGGTGCGTTGAGTGCATCCGCATGGAGCGCCGAACGTTTCCCGACCCCGTGGTGGCCGAATTGATGGAAAGATTCCGCCTTTTGCAGGCAGACGTGACGCCCAATGACGATGTCGATCAGGCGCTGATGCGAAAATTCGACATCATCGGCCCCCCGGCCATACTGTTTTTTGATGGCGCCGGCCGCGAGATGAAGAACTACAGGCTGGTCGGTTATTTCACGCCCGATGAATTCTCCGAGCACCTGCAGCGGGTCCTGTCCGCGCCATGAAACAAAAACTGATCTGGCTTTTTATCCTGGCGGGCTTGCTGGGCGCGTCCGGTGGTTGGTTGTTTAACCGCATGCTGCTCTCAAACGACCAGGCGGCACAGGCGCGTGTCGCTGTCACTCCGCAGGAACTCGTCGGTCGGCACAGGCCGGATTTCAGGCTGGGCAGCGTGGATGGCAGCTGGGTGTCGGCCGCGGATTATGACGGGCTCGTCTTGCTGGTCAACTTCTGGGCCACCTGGTGCGAACCGTGTCGCGCGGAAATGCCGATGCTGGACGAATTGCAGCGGGAAATGGGTGAGACCGGCTTTCGCGTGTTGGGCATCGCTTTGGACGACGTTCAGCAGGCGCGTGACTTTGTCGCTGAGATCCGTGTTTCCTACACCTCGTTGGTTGGCATGGCGGACGTGATGGATGCCAGCCGCCGCTATGGCAACGCCAGCGGGCTGTTGCCCTACTCCATACTCATTGATCGCGAGGGCATGGTCCGCTGGACACGGTTGGGAGAATTGTCCCGTGAAGAGCTGCTGGAACAGGTCCGGCCCCTGCTCTGAACCGCCCAGCGCTGCTGGATTTAACATTCTTGTAACGATCCTGCTGCTATCTTCGTCAATACGGTGCCGAATTGTAGACAATATCGGGCGTTTCGTGCAGACTTGCGCTCCCTGACGGGCATTTGGCCGCAAAGACACAACAACCCCCCCCGGCAATGGAGCGATCTTGATCAAAGTCCTCGTTATCAACGGCCCGAACCTGAACCTGCTGGGCCAGCGTGAGCCTGGTCAGTACGGGTCACGGTCACTGGCGGACATCCTGCAGGAATTGCAGGGTTTCGCTACCGCCTGTGATGTCGAGCTTGACCATCTGCAGAGTAACTCCGAAGGCGCGCTGGTTGACGCAGTGCAACAGGCGGGTCGCGACAAAGTCGATTACATCATTCTCAATCCGGCCGGCTATACGCACACCAGCGTAGCCCTGCGCGACGCTCTGCTGGCCGTTGAAATTCCCTTCATCGAGGTTCATCTTTCCGCCGTGAGCGCCCGAGAGCCCTTCCGGCAGGTGACATATTTCGCCGACATCGCGATGGGCGTCGTCAGCGGCTTTCACGGCGAGGGGTATTTGCTGGCCCTGCAGGCCATCATCAACCGGACAGATCCGGAACGGGAGTAATTCCTGATGGATATCAGAAAAATCAAGAAACTCATCGAACTGCTCGAGGAGTCCAACCTGACAGAAATCGAGATCGTTGAAGGCGAGGAATCCGTTCGCCTGACGCGGGGAGCCGCGACGGTTGCGCCCATGCCTGCGCCTTTGCCAGCGCCTGTGTCCGCGCCGCAGGCCATTGCGGCACCTCCTCCCGCTCCCGCGGAGACCGGCCCGGTGATTTCGCCGGATGACTCAGAGTCCGTGCCGGAAGGGCAACTCGTTCGCGCGCCCATGGTTGGCACCTACTACTCGGCCTCGGGCCCTGAGTCGGAGCCTTTCGTCAGCATGGGCCAAAAGGTCGCGGCGGGTGACACGCTTTGCATCATCGAGGCCATGAAGATGTTCAACCAGATCGAGTCGGATTTTTCCGGCACGGTGGTGGCCATCCTCGTGGAGAATGGCCAGCCAGTGGAATTCGACGAGCCCTTGTTCGTCATCCGCTGAGATTCCGGGAGAGAGCACCACCGTGGCGTTACTCGATAAAGTCGTCATTGCCAACCGGGGCGAGATTGCACTGCGCATTCTCCGTGCCTGTCACGCGATGGACATCAAGACGGTTGCCGTGCACAGCACCGTGGACCGCAACCTGAAACACGTTGCCATGGCCGATGAATCGGTGTGCATCGGCCCGCCCCCCAGCACCGAAAGCTATCTCAACGTTCCGGCGATCATCGCCGCGACCGAGGTGACGGACGCCGTCGCCGTTCATCCGGGGTACGGCTTTCTGGCCGAGAATGCGGATTTCGCGGAGCGCGTTGAACAAAGCGGATTCATCTTCATTGGTCCCAGGCCGGAAACGATTCGCCTCATGGGCGACAAGGTCTCGGCCATCAAGGCTATGAAAGATGCCGGTGTGCCGTGTGTGCCTGGTTCGGATGGCCCCTTGCCTGATGAACTGCCGCCATGTATGGAAGTCGCCCAGCGCGTGGGTTATCCGGTCATCATCAAAGCGGCTGCCGGCGGCGGCGGGCGTGGCATGCGGGTTGTTCATACCGAGGCGCACCTGGCCAACGCCCTGCAGTTGACCAGGCAGGAAGCGCAGACGGCGTTCGGCGACAGCACGGTCTACATGGAGAAGTACCTGCAGAACCCCAGGCATATCGAAATCCAGGTGATGGCGGATCAGCATGGCAACGCTGTTTACCTGGGGGAGCGCGATTGTTCAACGCAGCGGCGCCATCAAAAAGTCATCGAAGAGGCTCCGGCTCCGGGTATTACCCAGGAAGAAAGGGAATACATTGGCGGTGTCTGTGTCGAGGCCTGTAAGCGTATCGATTACCGGGGCGCCGGGACGTTTGAGTTCCTCTATGACAGCGGCCATTTCTATTTCATCGAAATGAATACCCGAATCCAGGTAGAGCACCCCGTGACCGAGCGCATCACCAACGTTGACCTGGTCCAGGAACAGATCCGGGTGGCGGCTGGCGCGCCGCTGTCGATGAAACAGGAGGACATCAGTGTCCTTGGCCACGCCATCGAATGCCGGATCAATGCGGAGGATCCCGATAATTTCATGCCCTGCCCGGGCCTGGTGGAGGAGTTTCACGCGCCCGGCGGCCCCGGCATCCGGGTGGACTCGCATATCTATGACGGTTACCGGGTTCCGCCCAATTACGATTCCATGATTGCCAAGGTCATCGCTCACGGATCAGACCGGGAAACAGCGATCGCGCGCATGAGGGTCGCGCTGGAAGAGCTGGTGATCAACGGGATCAAGACCAATGTGCCCCTGCATCGCTGGCTGCTCACGGACAAGGGTTTTCTCGAGGGAGGCTTCAATATCCATTACCTCGAGAAGCAATTGGAGAAGCGCTCCGAGGCCTGACTCGGCCCCGACCCGGACAGCCAGCAACATGGCAGCACGTGAGGATTTCATCGAGGTCACCATCCCCGTCTCACGGACCTTCGTTGCAGCGCTGGAATCTCTGATGCAGGCGCAGGGTGCGCTGGCTGTGACCCTGAGAGATGTCGCAGATGTTCCCATGCTGGAGCCGCCCATTGGCGAGACGCCGCTTTGGCCTGAAGTGATGGTCAGTGGCCTCTTCCCTGGCCAAACGCCGGTAAAAACGCTGCAGGCCGCGCTCAGCCTGGCGCCCGGTGTGGAGTCGCCCGGCCAGGTTGCCGTTTCCGGGTTAGAAGATCGCAACTGGATGAATGCCTGGAAAGCAGGCGCGAATCCCATGCGATTCGGTCAGTCCCTCTGGATCGTGCCCACCCATTGTGAGCCGCCCGAGCCGGCGGCTTTGAATCTGCGGCTCGACCCTGGTCTGGCTTTCGGCAGCGGAACGCATCCAAGCACACGTCTGTGCCTTGAGTGGATCGATCGGCACGACCTCAGGGGGATGAGTGTCGTCGACTACGGCTGCGGCTCCGGTGTCCTGGCCGTAGCCGCGGCCATGAAAGGCGCGGCGAAAGTCACCTGCGTGGACATCGACCCACAAGCGCTTTTGGCCACGCGGGAAAACGCGGCTGCCAACTTGGTCGGGCACCTTGTGGATCCTCTCCCCCCTGATTCATATGCGGTGAAAGGTGCAGACGTGATGCTGGCAAACATTCTGTCCGGTACACTCATCGAATTGGCGCCGGTGCTGGGCGAGTCCGTCAGGCGCGGTGGCTGGCTTGTCCTTGCTGGCGTGCTGAACCACCAGGCCGAGGCCGTCATTCGTGCATTTGGTTGTCGCTTTTCTCATTGGGATCAAATCTCGCATGAGGAGTGGGCAGGCCTGAGCGCACGCGCCGTGTGAGTGATGTAATGAGCAGCAAAGTTCTTATCAACCTGGGTTCGGGTCATTGGAAGTTCGACGGCTGGATCAATGCGGACCTTGATCTGGGCAGCCAGCCGGATGTTTGCGTGGACCTGGGCTCCGGCTTGCCGTTTCAGACAGGCTCCGCCCATCTCATTCACAACGAGGACTTCATCGACCAGCTCGACCTGGAGCGCGCGCGCGTTTTCCTGCTGGAGTGCCACCGGATTCTCCGGCCTGGCGGGGTGTTGCGAACACTGACGCCTGATCTGGAGCAGCTGGCCCGGTTATATCTGGAGCAGCCCGACCAGCTGATTGAGTTATGGACTACGCATGTCGGCGTCCCGCTCAAGCTTGGCACCCCGGGAGAAGTCTTTAACCTGGGCATGCGATTCGCGGGCCACACGTTCATGTACGACGAGCACACGTTTCTGAGCCTGCTCAAGGAGTGCGGCTTCGAGGGGCGCCGCCAGCTGTTCAACCAGAGCGAGGTGCCCGAGCTGTGTGATCGCGATTTGCGAGGGCCGCACAATTCAATCAGCATGCACTTCGACTGCTATCGGCTGCCCTGAACCAGGTCGTCTGCGCCTCCTTTGAGCGAACTAAAGCGATTCGATGAGCTGCAGCAGCTCGCCTGGTGAACGCCAGTCGCGTCCGCAGACCAGCCGAGGAAGGTTCCAGCGATCGGTGTCGGGCCTGATGGTCCCTGCATCCGTGCCGAGTGCGGCCCGGCAACGGTGCTCGGACCGAAAGCGGGGAAAAAACTCTTCGCGGATGTAGCTGCTCGATGTTCCGAACGGGTAGGCGAACAGGTCAGGCCACTTCCCGGTCCGCCGCTCGATGTACCGGGCGGAGCGGATGACCTGGGTTTCGCACTGCGACCAGTCATCCACCGTGCCGAAACAACCGCTACCGCCCAGGTCGGGATGAAGATGGTCCCACCCGTGGCTGGCGATGGTCATCCGGTCGTCGGCCTCGGCCGCGGCCCACCAGTCATCACCCATCCAGCCCCGACCCAGCAGAGAACCGCGGTCGATCAATTCACGCGCTTGTGGTGAGGCGATGACGAAACTGGTGGCATGCAGCCCGGGCTGAGCCTCCGCGCCGTGTCGCTCGGAGAAATCCCGCAGGATGCCCAGCATGCTTCTCTGTAGGCCGGCGCCCGGCCATTCAATGTCATGGACATCGAAATTACAGCCATCGTCCAATGTCAGGCATACGCATCCACGCAGGTCCTGGAGGTCGGATCCCTCATCCAGACGGTCTATCAGCCGGGCGAGGGAAATGAAGCGCCGGCCAGAGTCATGAATGGCCTCCAGGTCTCTCGCCAGCGACTGGTGGTCATTGACGGGCGCGTGGTCGCCAAGGATGTTTTGCGAGTGGTAGGTCAGAATGACAGGCCGGTTTGACATATTCCAAGTTTTCGTCAAGGTTCCTTCAGATCAGGCCTGTTCGCCTGGGCTATAATTTTGACCCCCCGGAAACCACTGGCGCGATGAAGGTAAGAATCACTCCCGGCCTGCAGTTGTCCGACCTGCTGGTGTATATCTTAGTCCCCGTGACGGCATTTTTTTTGCCCGCCGCGCTCTCCCGTCGCTTGGTCCGCCGGGTCGCGGACTGGGACTGGGTGTTGCGGGGCGAAGTGGAAGCCTGCCACGCATACGCGGCGCAATATACCCCAATCACGCATGCGCAGGAATGGAAGCGGCGCTGGCGCATGGTGGTGATGCTGGACGCGCGCGACCTCTTTCTGTTGACCTGGGGCCGCAGCCGAGCGGTTTTGAATGAGATTTCGGGCTCGGAGCAGATTGCCCAGGCGCGTGATCGCGTCCTGGTCGGTATGCACTGGGGCCCGTCCATCTCGATTCTTAAGTTACTGCACAGCCATGACATGAGACCGTTGCTGGTTTACCGGCAGGTAGAGCGGGATTTGCTCAGGTCGAGGCCGTTTTATTACCTGTTTCTCAAAAAGGCGATCCGATACATTCGTCAGACCTGCGGCGATCGCGCGGTGCCCGTGCGTGGCGCGAGCGATGCTTTGAGAAAGTGCCTTCCCGAGAAGGGTACATCCATCGTCGTGCTGGACGCCCCGCCTGCTCCGGGGCGCTCCACCCTGTCAGGGACCGTGTTGGGCTGGCCGGTGCAATTCAATGCCGGCTTTCCCGAACTCCTGCGGGATTCGGGCAGACAGCACCAGTTCTACGCCATCAGCTTGCAGCCGGGAAGCGAGGCCCTCAAGATACTGGAAATGACAGACCCAAAACCAGCGGGCTCGACCGCCGCGCTGGTCGAGGACTATTGCGCTTATCTCGGTCAGCACATCGATAAGGATTCAGCCCAGTGGCGAATCTGGCAGGTGGCGAGCCAGTTTTTTCTGGAGCGCAAACAGGAAACAGAGCGCCCGACGCAAGAAGCGCCCTGAATGGGCAGCACCCAAAAGACATGGCCAAACTATACTTCAACTACTCAGCAATGAACGCGGGCAAGACGACGGTCCTGCTCCAATCCGCGCATAATTACCGCGAGCGGGGGATGAACCCCCTGCTCTTCACCCCCAAGCTGGATGACCGTTACAAAGTCGGGTTTATCCAATCACGCATTGGCCTGAAGTCTCCCGCGTTCGTCTTTGAATCGGACAGCAATCTACTGGAGATCACCACCGGAGAATTGCAGACGCGCAATATTCATTGCGTGCTGGTCGATGAGGCCCAGTTTCTCAGCCGGGACCAGGTCTATCAGTTGTCCGAGGTGGTGGATGAGCTGAACATACCGGTGCTGTGCTTCGGCTTGCGAACGGATTTCCAGGGTGAGCTGTTTGAGGGCAGCCGGTATCTTCTGGCATGGGCGGATGAGTTGCAGGAGCTCAAAACCATTTGTCACACCGGACGGAAAGCGACCATGGTGGTCAGGGTGGATGAGCAGGGATACGCCGTTCAGGAGGGCTCACAGGTGGAGATTGGTGGCAACGACCGATACGTATCCGTGAGCCGGCGTGAGTTCAAAAGTGTTTTCTCAGGCGGCAAGCGCATCCAGTTTATCGAGCCTCCGGTATATGATCAGGAGCCGAGCGAGGAAGACAACCCCGGCCTGCTCTAGATTCGACGGCACCCATTCGGCAGGAGGGAAAAGGATATGCGGTTTTTGCTCATTCTGATCGTTGTGCTGCTGGCGTTTTATTTCTTCATGCCCGAACCGGAGCCTGTTCCGGTGGAGGAGAGCTTCATCGGCAACCAGATCAAGCCGTTGCGCAAAGCAGAGGGTGTTCAAGAGGATTACCTGAAAGCCAGCGAGGCCAAGCGAAAACAGCTTGAAGACCAGCTCAGCGAAGACGGTGGATAACCGTTTGGATGGCACATCCGTGATACCCACACGTTGCGGAAGCCGGCCTGCATGCCGCAGCTGTCATGAGTTGCTGGCCCCTGTGCTCCAGCCCCGGCGAGCCTGTTGACCCGTTAATCAGGGGCCGATGGATCAGGCGGCGGAGTCCAGGGCGCCCAGCACTTCCTCTGTGATGTCCTCCGGGTTTTCTATGCCGACCGATACCCTGATCAGTTGCGGGGTGATTCCGAGGCGCTCGCGTTCCTCGTGCTGCATTCGCTGATGTGATGTGGCCACGGGCTGACACACCATGGTTTCCACCCCACCGAGGCTGACCGCACACGGAATCCAGTCCAATGCCCTCAGGAATGCGTCGGGATCGACACCGTCTGTTACCCGGAATGAGAGCATGCCGCCGAATGCCTTCATTTGTCGCTCGGCGACATCGTGACGCGGATGAGCGGCCAGTCCGGGATAGTGGACCTGGGCGACGCGATTGGAGCCCTCGAGCGCGCTGGCCAGCTGCAGGGCGTTCTCAGACTGCCTCAGAACCCGGAGCTCCAGCGTCTTCAGGCTGCGCTCCAGCAGGTAGCACTCCTGGGCATTGAGGCTGCCGCCATGCATCAGCGCGTGCGCCCTGATTCTTTCCATCAGGTGAACCGGACCGACCACGACTCCACAGCAAAGGTCGCTATGGCCTCCCAGGTACTTGGTGCCACTGTGCATGACCAGGTCGAACCCATGCTCTACCGGGTTCTGCAGGATAGGCGTGGCGAACGTGTTGTCGATGGCACAGACAATGTCTTTCGCCCTCGCAATGGATGCGATCGCGGCGAGGTCAAGGATGCTGAGCAGAGGATTGGTGGGGGATTCTACGAAAAGCAGCCGGGTGTTCGGGCGTATCTTTTCCTTGATGTCATCGGGCTCGCCCGAGCTGATGCTGAATTCGATGCCCAGGCGTCGGAATTCGGTGGTGACGAGGCTGTAAGTGCCGCCATACATCCCTTCCAGCACCACGGCGTGCTCGCCCGGGTGCAGCAGCCCCATCATGATGGATGAAATGGCGGCCATGCCGGAACTGGTCACGATGCCATCCGCCGCGCCCTCCAGCGCGCAGAGCTTGGCGGCGACGACCTGCTGGTTGAAGGTGTTGAAGTAGCGCGGGTAACGAACCTCGGTGTCGTCAAGGTACTCGATCGCGCTGGATGTCACGATCGGTGAATTGACGCCGCCCAGGTAACGCTCTCGCGTGCTGCCGGCATGAACGGACAGGGTGCCTTTTTTCACGGTTCTACTCCATCTCAGACACGGGGTTCGGAAACGGCGGTTCCCGATGACCACATGATATCCATAGAAGGCCGTTCATGGCAGATTTAGCGCTGGCAGGAAGTGCAGTAGAAGCTGGAACGTTGTCCGATGACCCGTCGGGTGATCGATGTTCCGCATTGCAGGCAGGGGCGCCCCTCCCGGTCATAGACCAGCAGTTCCTGCGCAAAGTAACCGGGTGTTCCTCCGGCGCCGCTGAAATCCCGCAACGTGGTGCCGCCCTGTCGGACGGCGCGGCCGAGTACATCCTGAATGGCCCGGGCCAGCGCGGCATACCGAGCTGCCGATACTCGGCCGGCTGCCCTTGACGGGTGAATGCCGGCCATGAACAGCGCCTCGGAGGCATAGATGTTTCCAACTCCGACCACGATGCGGCCATCCATGATGAAGTTCTTCACGGCGGCGCGACGGCCTCGGGACCGGCGATAAAGGTGATCACCCGAGAATGCCTCCGAAAGCGGCTCGGGGCCAAGCCCGTTGAGCAGGGGGTGGTCCTCGAATGGCTGCGGGCACCACGAAAAAGAGCCGAATCTGCGTGGGTCGCAATAGCGCAGCGTCGCCTCCCGGGTGAGAATGTCAAAATGATCGTGTTTCCGGGGTGGCTCGTCTTCGGTCAGGATGCGAACTGAGCCCGACATGCCCAGGTGAAGTAGCAGCCCGCCATCGCCCACCTCGATAATGATGTACTTGGCGCGGCGTCGAACAGCGGTCACCTCATGCCCGCAGGCCGCTTGCACTGAATCCGTCACGGGCCATCGAAGACGCGGATCCCGGACGACGATGGACTCAATTCTTCGGCCCAGGAGTGGGGGCTCGATGCCCCTGCGGGTGGTCTCGACTTCGGGCAGTTCTGGCATGCGCGTGTCTCAGCTGAAGAAGGGCCATACAATACGGCAAACCGCTCGGAGTTTTCATTTGTCGGCGAAAAAAATCATCCTGGCCGGTGTCGATACCGGCGGTACGTTCACAGATGTCGTGGTGCTCGCTGGCGCCCGTGCCCGGCACTGCAAAGTGCTGTCCACGCCAGACGACCCCTCCCGCGCGATTTTTGAGGGTCTCGACCGACTGGGTGTGGCCGGGAAGGTGGACCGCGTGATTCATGGCACGACGGTAGGAACCAATGCCGTGCTGGAGGGCAAGGGCGCCCGTGTGGCCTACGTGGCCAGCGAGGGGTTCGCGGACGTTTTGAGCCTGGGCCGACAACATCGTGAAGCCGTTTACCAGCTGTGCCAGCCAGAGCAGCCGCCGCCGGTGCCGCCGGAGCTGTGCATGGAGGTCACCACCCGCGGCGCGGCCGACGGTACATTGCGCTCCCGAGCGACCCGGGAAGAGCTGGCGCTGTTGCGAGAACAGATCGAACGCGCCGGTCCTGAGGCCGTGGCGGTCAATCTGATGTTTTCTTTCCTCCACCCGGAAGAAGAAGAGCGTATTGCCCGCGCGCTGGAAGGGAAGTGGTTCGTGTCGCTGTCCAGCGAGGTGCTGCCCGAGTTGCGCGAGTACGAGCGCGGTATCGCCACCTGGCTGAACGCCTCGGTGGGGCCGGTCATGTCCCGCTACCTCACGCGGCTGAAGGAGCGGCTGCCGGACGCCGCCGTATCCATCATGCAGTCGTCGGGAACGACCGTTGCGGCCGATCAGGCCGCGCGACATGCCGCGCGCCTGCTGTTGTCAGGTCCGGCCGGAGGGCTGGCGGCGGCTCGACTGTTCGGCGAAGTCACGGGGCGTACCGATCTGCTGACCTTCGACATGGGAGGAACATCGACCGATGTGTCGCTGATGAACGGTGAAATACCGCTCTCCCACCAAAGCCGTGTTGGCGGATGGCCGCTGATGATTGCTTCCGTTGACATCCACACCATTGGAGCGGGTGGTGGCTCCATTGCGCGGGTGGACGCAGGGGGTCTGCTGCTGGTCGGTCCGGAGTCCGCCGGGGCTGAGCCCGGGCCGGCGTGCTATGGCAGGGGGGGTGTCGAGGCCACCGTAACCGATGCCAACCTCATTCTGGGCAGAATCCCGGCGGATACGATGCTGGGCGGGTATCTCCCACTGGACAAGCCGGCCGCCATCAAGGCCATGGACACGCTGGCAAAGCGGCTGGGCTGCAGCCGGCTGGAGGCGGCCCGTGGCGTGATTCGGCTGGCCAACGAGCACATGGCTCGCGCGCTCCGCGTCATCTCGGTGGAGCGTGGGCATGACCCCCGTAATTACGCTTTGTTCAGTTTTGGTGGCGCGGGTGGCTTGCACGCCGGTGAGTTGGCCGACCTGCTGGATATCCCCACGGTGGTCATGCCTGCTCGGGCGGGTGTGTTGTCGGCAGAGGGCATGCTGGCCAGTGAACCGGGAAGGGACCTGTCACGCGCGTTTCCCGGGCTGTTGAGCGAACTGGATCAGGCTCAAGCGACGCGCGTTTTCGGTGAGTTGGAGTCAGCCGCCAGTGAACAGTTGGCCCGGGAGGGCATCGATATCCAGGATCTTCGCTTCCGCCGCCTGTTGGAATTGCGGTACCAGGGACAAAGCGCCGCATTTCTGCTCGATGACACGGCCGCCGACGATATCGCGGAGGCGTTCCACGCGGCTCATGAGTCCGCCTGCGGTCACCGCCTTGATCACCCCATCGAGCTGGTCAACCTGCGCGTCAGTGCGCGGGCCCCGGCGCTTGTGCGCGAAACAGAGAAGCTGGGGGCGAGAGCCTGTGACCCCCATTCCGGCCACATCTATCTGGCTGACCTCAAAGCTTCGGTGCCGCTCCTGTCCCGCGATGAGCTTATGCCCGGTTTCAAAGCGGCTGGTCCGGCCATCGTAACGGAGAAAGTCGCGACCACCTGGGTGGCGCCCGGTTGGGATTTGGAAGTGGATGACTGGGGCAACCTGATCATGGCCCGCCAAAAATAAAAACCCGCCACGGCGGGCGGGTTTTGTCCGTGCTCTATCGGCTCGCCTTACTTGATCTTGGCTTCCTTGTACATGACGTGCTTGCGGACCACCGGATCGTACTTCTTCATCTCCATTTTTCCGGGGGTGTTCTTCTTGTTTTTATCGGTCGTGTAGAAGTGGCCGGTGCCGGCTGAAGACACGAGGCGAATTTTGTCACGTGCTGACTTTGCCATGTTGATTTCCTCCTTCAGACTCGCACGCCGCGGGCGCGCATGTCTTTAAGAACGGCGTCAATGCCTTTCTTGTCGATGATACGGAGCCCTTTGGTGGACACCCGCAGCTTGACCCATCGATTCTCACTTTCCACCCAGAAGCGATGATTGTGAAGATTGGGCAAAAAACGTCGCTTGCTCTTGATGTTGGAGTGCGACACGTTGTTTCCGGTGACCGGCCTTTTACCGGTGACCTGGCATACTCTGGACATGGGACTTCCCGCTTGTCTGGAACCTAAAAAGGGCCGATATTAAACATCAATAACGACCGATACGCAAGGGCTCTGGGGCGGAGTGTTCGCGCCTGCATCGAATGATCCGGTACGGCTACAGCATACCGCGTCCCGCCATCGACACGGGTTCACCGTCCCCGATGATGAAATGGTCAAGCAGCCGTATCTCCAGCAGGGCCAGGGCGTCTTTTAACCGGCGGGTGATCGCCTGGTCCGAGAGGCTGGGTTCGGCGACACCCGAGGGATGATTATGAGCCACGATCACGGCGGCCGCGCCCAGCTGCAGCGCGCGTTCGGCGACGACCCTCGGATACACGCAGGCCCCGTCGATGGACCCCTGGAACAGGTCCTCGGCAGCGAGTACGCGATGACGGGTATCCAGAAAAAGCCCGACGAAGATTTCCTGCCGGGCGTCAGCCAGGCGACAGCGTAAATAGTCGAGGGTTTTTGACGGGCTGGTGAGCGCCTCGCCCCTGAGCAGCTGCTCCAGGCAGCGTCTGCGATAGAGCTCAACGGCTGCGGCCAGCGGCCCAAGGGCGCTGCTCGAGCACCCGCTACTGTTACGGGCTGCTCCAAACAGCGCGTGCAGGCTGCCGTGTTTGTCCAGCAGGGACCTGGCCTCCTGACGTGTCTGCTCGTAGCTGCCACCATGGCCGATGACCTGCATGAGCAGGTCGCTGTTGCTTCGTTGGTCCATCAGAACATGTTGGCCCTGATGGCGGGTACGGGGAATCGGATACCCCAGCGCGATGCCGTCAGAAACTGTCTCGTCACCCGATTCACCGGGCGCGTCTGCGCCCGGATTCGGCGAAAACACCTTGGGCTTGATATGATGTGGAGCGGATTAAAACAACGCCCAAATCAAGCAGGAGCCAAACCACGTGAAGCCTATCCAGATCAGGCTGATAGACCAGCGACTGGGCAGCGAGATTGACCTTCCGGATTTCGCCACAGACGGCTCTGCCGGTATGGACATTCGAGCCTGCCTGGAGGAAGACCTGACGGTGGAACCGGGCGAAACGGTGCTCATTCCCAGCGGATTTGCGATGTATATTGCTGATCCCGGCCTGGCTGCGGTTATTCTGCCGCGCTCCGGCCTGGGGCATAAGCATGGGATCGTTTTGGGCAACCTTGTCGGATTGATTGACAGCGACTACCAGGGACAGGTGTTTGTTTCCTGCTGGAACCGGTCTGACGAGCCCTTTCTGATCGAGGTGGGCGCGAGAATCGCCCAGCTCGTTTTTCTCCCGATTCAGCGGGTAGAGTGGGAATGCGTCGATGAATTTCACGCCACTGACCGCGGGGCCGGGGGCTTTGGACACACGGGACACGAATGATGCAACTGTTCAGGCGTAAAGGCGACAGCAACGCTGAGCAATCGCCCAAAGAGCGCAAATCTGACCAACCTGCCGAAACAAAGAAGCCGGTGAAGCTGCCCGGATTCCTGCAGAAACCCCTGTTTCTCATTTTCTCGGGCGCGGTCTTGATCGCGGTGGCGGCCGGAATGCTGTTCGTGGGGTCGGCGGGTGAACAGCAGTCTGACCAGGCGCTCGCCCAGGGGCAAAGAGCCGTTGGTCAAATGCGGGAAGCAGTGACAGCATTCACGCGGCTGTTCGAGGATGAGCAGGTGCTCGAACTCGCCGGCCTGGCCATGGAGAATCCGGACCGCACAGCGGAGCTCGAACAATATCTTGCTGGTCGGGTGAGCGAGTTTGTCGGTTTGAGCATCATCGATCCAGAGCGGGTCCTTGCCCTCGACGACAGCCCGACTGACCATCATTTCATCATCATGGCCATGGCGCTGGAAGCCCTCGAGTCGGGACAGTCCGACGTCCAGTCCTTTGAGGTCAACGGTCAGCGCGTGGTGGCCGGCGCGGTGACGATCCCGCGCGAAGGTGATCCTGAGGCCGTTTTGTTGATCAAGGCAGACATCGGGCTGGTTCTTGGCGGGTTCAACATGACGATACCGGAAGCTGGGTATATCGGTCTGGAGCAACGCAACGGTCGGTTTTCAGCGACCGCGCTGAAGTCTTACGGAGACCCGTCGCAACAGGGCGCTTCACCGTACAGACTCAACGTGCCCGGCACGCTTTTCCGTGTCGTCTTGCCTAAGGGTCAGCAGGCAGCGGGGATGCCCTCGAGTGCGAGCCTCGCCTTGTTTGTCCTGGGCGGATTGCTGCTGGCGTTCGGGGGCATCAGGCGCGTGCAGTTGGCTCGAACCTTGCGTGAGCTCGAGGAAGACCCCGCCATGCTGGAGGCAGTCGCAGAGGACATGGCCCCGCAGGCCGAAGAGGAGGCAGCAGAAGCGCTTGGGCCATCGCAGCCGGAGTCCGGGGCCGATCTGCTTGAGGAATCCGAGACCGAGTCTAAACCCAAACCCGAACCCGAACCTGATCCCATGCCCGAGGTCAATTTGGAAGATGTGAGTTTTGACCCGGACAAGCACCGGAGAGAGCACCGTCCGCAGCCAGAAACGGAGGTTGAAATGCGCAAAGATATTTTCCGGGCCTATGACATCCGGGGCATTGTGGGTGAGACCCTCGACAGGGGTATTGCCTACAGGGTCGGTCAGGCCATCGGCAGCACGGCACTGGAAGCCAATGCCGCACCCGTGGTCGTTGGTCGGGATGGCCGCCATTCAGGCCCGGACCTGGCGGAAGGCATGGTCGAGGGTATTTCAAGCACCGGTTGTGATGTGGTCGACATCGGTGCTGTGCCCACCGGGGTCCTGTACTACATGGCCAACGAGTGTGACAGCGGTTCAGGCGTCATGGTCACCGGCAGTCATAACCCGCCGGATTACAATGGTTTCAAAGTCATGATCGGGGGCGAAACCCTTGCCGGAGACAAGATCAGGGCCTTGTTCGAACGCCTGGAAACCGGTGATCTCAAGACCGGTGAGGGCATCGTGAATCGCACCTCTGCGCTGGATCGTTACCGGGATCGAATCGCCTCCGATATTCAACTCGAGCGGCCCTTGAAGGTGGTCGCCGACTGTGGAAACGGCATTGGTGGGGTGAGCGCGGCCGACGTGCTTCGTGCGATCGGCGCCGAGGTGCTGCCCCTTTACGACGAGGTGGACGGTGATTTCCCCAATCACCACCCTGACCCCAGCGAGCCCGAGAACCTGCGCGATCTGATCGAGTCGGTCAGCCTGATGAATGCCGACCTGGGCGTGGCATTTGACGGTGATGCGGACCGGCTCGGTGTTGTGACGCCTTCGGGGGAGATCATCTATTCCGACCGGGTCATGATGTTGTTCGCCACGGAGATTCTCAGCCGTCATCCGGGCGCGCCCATTATTTATGACGTGAAGTGCACCGGGCATCTCGACCGGGTGATTCGTGAGGCGGGGGGTGAGCCGGAGATGTACAAGACCGGTCATTCACTGATCAAGAACCACATGCGCAAAGCCGGCGCGCCATTCGCGGGTGAAATGAGCGGCCATTTTTTCTTCAGTGATCGCTGGTACGGGTTTGATTGTGGCATTTATTCCGCCGCCAGGCTGCTGGAGATTCTCGCCAAGGACGAGCGTTCACCGGAGGAGGTGCTCACCGCTCTGCCCAACAGCGTCAGCACGCCTGAACTAAAAGTGCAGATGACCGAGGGCGCCAACCATGCGTTCATTCGGAAATTCCAGGATCAAGCCAACTTCCCTGATGCCCGGGTCAACACGATAGACGGCATTCGCGCCGACTTCGAAGACGGCTGGGGTTTGTGCCGGGCCTCCAATACCACGCCCATCCTGGTGGTCAGGTTCGATGCCGAGAGCAAGGAGGCTTTGCAGGTGATCCAGGAGGCGTTTCGCATGCAGATGCTGGCGATCGAGCCGGAGCTGGAACTGCCGTTTTAGTAAGGCCGGCCGGCTGATCCCGGCAACAAGAAGCCGTTTGGGCTAAGCTCGTAGAACAGGAGAACTGCGTGGCGCATTTCGCGCGCAGACTTACAGGAGGACACCGAATGACAAGGATTCTGCTTGGAAGCGTGCTTTCCGTTCTGGCTTTTTCCCTCGCGGCTTCGACCGCCTCGGAGGACCCCGCGTCCAACGCCCGAATCGTGACGATGAACAGCAAACCGGCCCAGTGTCTGTCAGCGGTGCAGATCTGGCGGGTGGATGGTGAGCGCGTCTATGTTCACCGCAACGGGTTCGACATCGAGGCGGGTCGGCACAGCCTGAACGGCCGCGCGTTTCTGGACACTTCCTACTGTCGGCCCCTGCACGGGAGAGTCAGCCAGGAGGTGCCAGACCTGGAAGTCGAGTTCGAGGCGGGCAAGACTTACTACATCGGTTT
>Ga0181578_10002009_pt1 | contig 19274 bp, 9 predicted proteins | sample 071ome_21_FD_148659 | JGI IMG/M metagenome (GOLD analysis project Ga0181578, IMG submission 148659) | Coastal salt marsh microbial communities from the Groves Creek Marsh, Skidaway Island, Georgia - 071401CT metaG (spades assembly) | ecosystem: Environmental > Aquatic > Marine > Intertidal zone... | reverse complement strand
AATTACCGATCGCCTTTACACCGCCTGAACCACCAGGCGCTGCCCTATGGTGATGGTCACTGATTAGCAATTTGATACAAGTCATTCCTCCCTTGAAGTATGGCCCAACCGGTGTAACATAGACCATAAATGTGTATTCTGGCGCTGGAGCGACTCCCAAAATCGGACCGCTACCGTTTAGTAATGGCCTGACATATAGCGCACCTTTGCCCAGGGGAGGAATCCATCTGGAATTTTGTTGTACGCACTGTTCAACTGCGTCAATGAAAATAGATTCTGGGACTGGAGGCATCTTTAGACGGTCCGCTCCTCTTTGCATTCTTCTCGCATTTTCTTCTGGCCGGAAAAGAACAACTCTGTCATTTGTGGTTCTGTAAGCCTTCATCCCTTCGAAAAGCCCTTGTCCATAATTTAGAACACCCGCAGCGGGAGAAATTGAGATATTTCCATAGGGTCTAATCTCACCAGGCATCCAAGGGTCTTCTGCACTGGTTTTTGTCATATACATGAAATCAGTCTCGGTCATAGAAAATGTTAGTTTGTCCCAATCGACCAAGTCTTCGCCCATTGTTGTAGACCAATGCCCGCCGGTATTCAATTATTGTGTGAAAAAAAACAAAAAACTGCGATTCGACAAGTTGTTGTCCTATTGACTTTTAGGCAACACTATGCGCTGGAGCGGTGATTTAGCAATCATCACCGGCAGGTACGTTTCAGAGGATGAATCAACAATCATCGAACTCTGGGCAAGAGCAAAGGGTGGAGAATCCGTTTTGATGAGGGTAAAAGGCTTGAGGCCGTGGTTTGAAATAACACCCTCAGGGATTGGTATTACCGAGGGGGATATATCCGCAGTAAGCCAAATGGAAAATGTTGTAGAGGTTTCAGAAAGTGAAACTAAATGGACGTATTTAGGAAATAAACCCGTTTGGAAAGTCTACGTAAACCAACCTTTCAATGTCCCAAAACTGCGCAAAGAGTTGCATTCATGGACAATTCTATCAGGAGACATCCCCTTCGTAAATCGATTCTTTTTAGATGGCGATTTTTCGATGCACGTCAGCGTTGAAGGCGAAATAGTGGATTCCGACCATCCTGTAGATGTATGCATAGAATTAGGACTTGATGATGTTAAAAATTGCCAACCTTTCCCTGCTCCATTCAAAATTATGTCTTTCGACCTTGAGACATCGATAGCGAAGCCCACCATTTACTGCGCAGGTGTCGTGATTGAAGATATGGGAAGTAGCGAAAGGACGAGGCACATTTTCTCCGGAAGGGAAATAGACATATTGTCCCAAATCACAGACTTGGTGAGAAGTGAAGACCCAGACATCATCACGGGTTATAACATAGATAATTTCGATATTGGAAGAGTTGTCGATAGAGCAAATTATCTTTCAAGAAATGATAAGGAACTCAAAATCAAAACCATGGGATGGGGTAGAGTTTCTATTTCAGAATTAGATCGTAATAGGGATTCGTTATTCCCGAATAGAAGCCAGACTCGGGCATGGAACATGGCAGGGCGTTGCGTAATGGACGCATGGTGGCAGGCAAGACAAGCCCTAAGGCCTCAAAGAGAGACACTATCGTTCGTGTCCAATTTGTTATTCCCCGACAATGAGGAAATGCAAAAGATGGATGTCGACGCCTCTAATATGGATGAAGAATGGGCAACTAGGCCAGATGTAGTGATGGAATATTGCCTTCGAGACGCAGAATTACCAATCGATATTATGCATGAAATTCAGGCATTCAGGAGAAAGGAAGCCGTGGCCGCAGTTGCTAAAATTCCTCTAGACGTAAGTGCGAATGGAACTACTTCTCAATTGATTGATTCCCTTGTAATCAGGCTAGCAGACAAAACTGGGATAGGAGTTCCAATGACGGGTTCTGCTGAAAGAAAGGAAGGTCAAATTCAGGGAGGTTACGTTCACGATGTAGAAGCAGGTTTACACAGGTGGGTTGCAATTTTAGATTTCAAGTCGATGTATCCTTCGATTATGATTGGGAAGAACATATGTTACACTACAAGGGTTGAAGATAGCAGTACAGACCAACCTTTAGAAGATGAGGAATTGTACACATCTCCAACTGGTGCTAAATTTAGAAATGAATCAGCAAGAAGAGGCATGGTTCCTCATCTGTTAGAACAGCTAATGGCTCAAAGAGACGAACATAAGAAGGGAATGAAACAAGCAAAAGACAGCGCTGAGAAGTCGTATCACGACCAAATGCAATATGCGGTCAAAATTTTGATGAATTCGTTTTACGGAGTATTTGCAAGTGGATTTTATCGTTTTACCCATAGGGAATTGGGAACTTCAATAACCGCTTGGGCTAGACATAATATCAAGCAGATTATCCAAAAATTAGGTGAGGAGGGGTACGATGTTGTCTACTCTGATACGGACTCGATATTCGTAAAAGCCCCCGTCGAAGGTGTTGATGACCCACAGCAAGTGATGATTGATTTTGCAAACGAAATTGCTGAAAGGTTTAGTGAAGCAAGTGCAGAATTAGAATTTGAAAAGGGCCTATCTGTATTCTTTAGTCACGGCGCTAAAAAGCGATATGTTGGTCAAATTGTATGGCCAAATGAAGAAATGTTGGTTAGAGGTTATGAGACTCAAAGAACGGACTCATTCAAATTTTTAACCGACGGTATGAAAGAAATCTTCAAACACGTGCTGAACGATGATTCTGAAGCAGCGATTACTCACGCAATAGAAACTATAGCCGCGGCAAAATCAGGTTCTGCGCCCATAAGGGATCTAATTATGAGCAAATCATGCAAAGGTCGATGGGACAAAAGAGCGGGAGAGTGGAATTTTAAAGACGATTATGCAAATCCCGAATCAATGATTCAGGTTCGGGCTGCTAAAGCGTTGATAGCAAAGGGATTGCCCTTTACACCGGGAATGAAGATTGCCTACATCGTTACAAACGCTAGGAATAGGCCGATGGAAATCGAGCCCTGGTTAGAAGAGGACCCAGTTACAAATTATGATGGTCAATTTTATGCTGACCGCTTAGCAACCGCATTTGGCAGGGTCACTGAAGCATTTGGATGGACGGCAAAGGAGTTGCTTTCTGGTAATAGGCAAACCTCATTGTTTTCATTCTGAATTATTAATCCGAGAAGGGTAAGCCTTGAATGTAAGTCTCTGTCCTGCCTGTCATGATGAAACCGGTATTTATGGCACTATTGTTCGTGCTTGCAAGCCTTGCAGGTTGCATTGGCGGAGAGACTGAAGAGACATCATCTGTTGAAGCAATCTTTGCATTTTCACCAAAAAACGACATCAGGGTAGACCAAATTGTAGAGTTTGATGCTTCGGCTTCACTACCCCAAGATACCTCGCTCACCTACAAGTGGGATTTCGATAACGACGGCTCAATTGATGAAACTGGCAGGACCACAACCTGGTCCTTTTCTAACCCCGGAAAATTTGAAGTTGTACTTTCAGTAAGCGATGGCATCACTACCGCATATCAAACCAGAGAGATTACAATAGCAGACGCTGATGCTGAGGAGCCAATTGCCAATGCAGGGTCCTATTCGCCATTCAGTGATTGCGACGGCGATTCGGTATCTTCAGGTAACTTCTATCTGTACTACATTTGTGAGATGGACAAGAGTTTGTCCAGTAAATCCATGACTTCAACAACCAACGTAAATTTGGATGGTTCCAACTCTGAATCCGGAGATTCCAACGATTACATCAAAGAATGGAATTGGGACTTGAATCTCGAGAAAGATTCCGATGGTGATGGAGATTACAAGAACGACGCAGACATGACAGGGGAGACTGTGGAGTGGAGGGACCTCGTTCCAGGTGAGTATAAAATTGCGCTAACTGTAATCAACGGTCAAGGGCTAACAGAAACCGACGAAACCGTAGTTTACGTAAACTATGTCGCAAAATGGAATGATTTTTCGATTGGTGGAAATAATTCAAACAGCGCCATAGAAATCGAATTTGATTATCCAGTTGTTAACGATGAGGACTCCGGCAATACTATCCGAAGGACAACTGGTGAATTGGTATATCCAAAAGAGGATAGTGATTGCACAAACGTACCAGGCACCAATAACTGTCGTGCTGAACTCAATATTTACGCTTACAACGAAAAAGACGACCATGTTCAGAATACCAGCTCCATTGGTATAGATCAGAGAAGCGCTGGAGATGATTGTGATTCAGACACAGATTGCGTATGGTTACAATTCACTGGTTCTTACCATTATTCAGAACCTGATGATGACGGTGATTATCCTGGTTGGGATGACGGTGAATGGAAGTATGTAATTCAAAACGATAAGTTTAACGACTTCGATATTGAATCTTTTACTATTAGATTGATTTACAAATGATTGACTGAACGCCATCAATTGGGTAAATTTTGCTCCGAACTTGCGCCGATTTACATCGCGGTCTTCAAATAGGGGTGGTTTGTGGGCGTCTTACAAAGGAGAGACTATTATGCCATCTCAATGGGAAGACAAAAGCAAACCACACCGCAATATCGTGTTCATCGGACACGTTGACCACGGAAAGTCAACCACTGTAGGAAGACTACTTCTGGACTCTGGTCACATCGAAGAGCACGTCATCGAAAAGAACGAAAAATTAGCCGCAGAAGCAGGAAAGGCCGGATTCGGTCTTGCGTATGTTATGGACGGTCTAAAGGAAGAGAGAGAACGTGGAATCACTATCGACGTTGCTCACAAGGAATTCTTTACACCAAAGTACTACTGGACTATCATCGATGCTCCAGGTCACCGTGACTTCGTAAAGAACATGATCACCGGTGCAAGCCAAGCTGACACCGCAGTTCTACTATGTGCTGCAAATGACGGTGTCAACGCACAAACCAAGGAACACGCTTTCCTTGCTAAGGTACTTGGTGTCGCTGAGTTGATTGTTCACGTTAACAAGATGGACATCTCTGGTGTCGACTGGTCAGAAGACAAGTACAAGTCAGCATGTGCTGAAGTTACAAACTTGCTAAAGATCGCTGGATTCGGTAGTCAACTAGACAGAATCCCAATGATTCCAGCTTCAAGCCTAAACGGCGACAACGTATTCGAAAAGTCCGACAAGTGCTCATGGTACAGTGGACCAACACTATTCGAAGCAATTGATGCTGCTCCAATGCCATCAAAGCCTGTCGACAAGCCTCTAAGACTTCCAATTCAGGACGTTTACAAGATTTCAGGTATCGGTACTGTTCCAGTGGGAAAGATTGAGACTGGAACTCTAAATGTTGGAAAGACAGTAATGTTCAACCCATCACAAAAGTCTGCTGAAGTAAAGTCAATTGAAATGCACCACACAATGGTAGACAAAGCAGAACCAGGAGACAACGTTGGTTTCAACGTTCGTGGCCTTGCTGCAACTGACATCCGCCGTGGTGACGTTGCTGGATATGCAGACAGCGCACCAACATTCGTCCGCCACGATGAAACATTCGTAGGACAGATTCAACTTATGGACATCCCTAAGGCTGTTTCAGTCGGATACACACCAGTATTCCACGCACACACAGCACAGGTAGCTGTAAGATTCCAAGAACTACTTGAGAAGACCAACAAGTCTGGTAAAGAAGCAAACCCAAGCTTCTTGAAGACTGGTGACGCATGTCTAATCCGTTTCCAGCCAACCAAGCCAATGGCTATCGAGCAAATGAGTGAATTCCCCGAACTTTCAAGATTCGCTATCCGTGACATGGGTAAGACTGTCGCAGCTGGCGTTTGTATGAAGATCGAGAAGAAGTGAGTTTGGTCTCCAACAGGACTACGATCCGAACGGAATAGAGGTGCAAGTCATGGCAGCAGTGACCATCATCAAACTTACTGGCGAGAACCACAAGGATATCGACCAGGTAGCTAATCAGATTAAGACAATCTGTGATACTGGAGGAATCAGCCTTAGAGGGCCTATTCCACTTCCAACTCGCAGACTAGTAGTGCCTGTAAGAAAGGCACCAGACGGCGAAGGTAGTGAAACTTACGACCACTGGGAAATGAGAATCCACAAGCGTCTATTGGAAATGGACATTACAAGTGGAAAGGACGAAAGCGCCCTAAGGCAGGTAGCAAGAATCCCAATTCCAGATACAGTAAGTATTGAACTCTCAATGCGAACTGTTAACTGATCGAATATACCTATACTTCATCGGTAAGTAACAGGTTTTGTGATTCAACGAACCTTTCAGTGACCTAAGGTCATCATGGTAAGTCAAAAAGATTCTAATTAATATCCGAATAATTAAATTTGGGGGTTATTACCATGCCATATGGGGAGGCAAGTAGTAGTATTGGGTATGATTATACTTCTGAGTACTACATTTTGTGTCCTAAGTAATAACGCTGATAGCCAAATTTTCGACGAAGACTTGAAAATGGAAGGTAACCCATTAACTTGGACTATTTCGCCTACAAGTGGTTCCCATCTTGGTGGAGCAAATATCACTTTAACAGGTTCTGATTTCTCATCCTTTTTCCCAGGCCACCTTTGGGAAAATTTCACTATTGATTCGTCAGCGGATGTAGGTAAGTTCTCCTCAATCGTAGCCGATTCAAATGGTGAACTCCACATTGCATACCGAGATGTTACAAATGGCCATTTGAAGTATGCATCTAATGCAGGCGGGTCTTGGACTAATTATCCTGTAGACAATGGCGGGGGATACATTGGAAGATACACATCAATTGACGTAGATTCCAATGACAAGGTCCACATCTCTTACGGTAACCTAAATTCTTGGGACCTAAAATATGCTACCAATGTCCAAGGATCTTGGAGTCGAAGCACAATAGACAATGGCGGTACTGGTCAAGCGGGAATGTACTCTTCACTAGTAATCGACTCAAATGATCTAATTCATGTGTCTTATTGGGGGCGAAGTTTCGACCTTAAGTACGCTACTTCTCAAGTTGGTAGTGGAAATTGGGCGGATGAAATAGTTGAGTGGGGGTATGTGACGGGCGAATGGACTTCTATTGCGCTTGACTCAAACGATAAACCATTTATCTCTCATTGCGATGAAACATACGACCGTCTTGAATTAGGTTACAAGAGCGGTAGTTCGTGGGTTACACCAACTATAGATACCGGAAGTTCAGGAGAAATTGACAATGGCACATCCATTGCAATTGATTCAAATGATGCTAAACACATCGTATACTATGATGATGATAATGGCGACTTAAGATATGCAGATTATAATACTCAAACTAATTTATGGCAAAACAATGTTATCGACAGTACAGGAGATGTGGGTAAGTATCCCTCAATCGAGATTGATTCTCAAGATAACCTGCATGTTGCCTACTATGATAATGGAAATCAAAAATTGAAGTACGCAGTCAATGATGGCACGTCTTGGAATATTTCGGTTTTAGATGAATCTGGAGGGATGCATCCGTCTATAACCATAGACTCAAATGACAACATATACATCTCTTATTATGATGACACAAATTCTAATTTGAAGGTAATACAACAAATCGCAAACTCAAATGAACCATTAGGCGAAGTACAAATCGAGTTTGCCGGTTACGGAAATGTTACTGGCACGGTACTAGATGATGAGACAATAACTTTCACTTCTCCTCCGGGAAATATCAATGGTGAGGTCGTAAATTTGGCAATTTGGCTAGAGAATGGCTCAAAAATCGATCTCCCAATTAGCTTCGAATATGAGACATATGATTCAGACGGAGATGGAGTTCCAAACACCTCAGATGACTGTCCTAACGACGCAGGAGATTCAACAGTCGACCTTATCGGATGCCCAGATAATGATGGAGACGGTTATAGTAATTCAGGAGATGTCTTCCCTAACGATCACACACAATCTAGCGATTTTGATAACGATGGATGTGGAGATAATCAATCTGGAACAAATGGAGACAAATTCCCATATGATACTACACAATGTTTGGATTCAGATTTTGATGGATATGGCGATAACATTAGTGGAAACAATCCGGACTTTTTCCCAAATGATTCAAGTCAATGGAATGATTCTGATGGAGATGGATTTGGTGACAATCCGTTTGGAAATGATTCTGATGCATGCCCAAACGAACACGGCAACTCTACACATCCGGGTTTAGGATGTTTAGACTCTGATGGTGATGGTTATGCAAATCTTTTCGACGCCTTCCCCTTTGATTCAAACGAACAAAATGATGCAGATAGCGATGGTGTAGGAGATAATTCAGATGCATTTCCTCTCAATTCCATGGAGTGGCTAGATTCAGACATGGATGGTGTTGGAGACAATGCGGACGCATTCCCACATGATGCAAACGAGACTATTGATTCTGACGGAGATGGTGTTGGGGACAACTCTGATGCGTTCCCAAATGATGCAAATGAAACCGTAGACACAGACGGAGATGGTATAGGTGATAATGGAGACCAGTATCCATTAGTTGACAATTTCATCGATTCGGACAACGATACCATTCTAGATTTAGACGATGCATTCCCATCTGATTCTACACAATGGTTAGATTCTGACGGCGATGGTTATGGAGATAACCAGTCGGGAAACAATCCGGATGCTTTTGTGAATGAATCAACGCAGTGGTATGATTCAGACGGTGATGGTTTCGGAGATAATTGGGGTAACTCCTCGTGGAACTCCACAAGACTGTTTATCTGGCCAGGTCAATTTATTCCTAACGCTGCATTCGCAGACCATTGTCCTTCTGAGTTTGGAAACTCTTCAACAGATGGCTTTTTTGGATGCCTAGATTTTGATGGTGACGGTATACCTGACCAATATGACCAAATGAACGGTACAATTCCTAGTGACAATAATACGGAAACTGGAATCGAAAATGAAACCGAATCTGATTCAAGTTCTAGCAGTTATATCGATTCATTATTAGCGGGAGATAGAGATGCAGTAACCCAAACCGTTGGATTTGGTGCTATTATACTGGCAATCTTGACCTTATTACAAACCAATCTAGTTGCAGGTTTGTTACCAGATGCATTTAGATGGGTTCAGGTTTTACGTCGCTCAAACAAGTTAAGTAATGAAGAAATCAAAGAGCTAGAATATCTGCAATCGGTTGTAAAAGCATATAATCACGACAAATCAATGTTGTTAGAAGAATTTAATTTGTTGAGAACCGACCTAAGTGGTCGCTACATGAATAACGAAATTAAGAAGAATACCAAAGACAAAATACTGTCCTTGCTCGATGATTTAGAATCCATGAGCGATCAGCAAATAGCTTCGATTGCAATCAATGATTCATTCTTCGGTCTCGCAGGTTCACTCGACGCAGACCTAAGGTCGGAAATTTTGGAACAAGATATAGCCATGATGTCAGATCAAAATCTATCTGTAAATCAACTAACAACAGAAGACCCAAGAATTCCTAGTAGAGAACTTCGACATACAAGTAAATCAGATGGTTATCAATACCTTGAATATCCTGAATTAAGCGGAAATTGGTTTTACAGAACTAAAACAGGACAAGATTGGACGCCATGGGAATAGGTTGCAATCAATCTCTTCTAGCAATTATGGCAGCCAAAAATATTGTCATAGAAGTCAGTATAAACGAAACTGAAGGGATAGAACCACTTCCTTCAGAATCATCCTCGGTTCCGTCGTTAACATACATAGGACAACCATTTCCTGGTAGAGCCGGATTAACTAAATCTGGATTCCAATATTCCCATACATCACACTCGTCACTAATGGGCAAATCCCATTGGTTGGTTAAATGGTCGTAAGTCCAAACCCCATCCCAAATACAATGCCCTATCCCAGAATCATAGACAAACTCTCCTCCTGCGTCTATTGCTCCAGATGGAGCAACAACTCCCTGACAAGCAATTAGCGTGATATTCACTTGACCATATCCGATGTTGATTTCTTGGTAATTAGAATCGACTTCGTATGCCTTAAAGAAAATAGTTTGTGTCAAGGTTAGATTTGAGTATTCACCTTCGAGTGATAGCGTTATGTTGAACTGGTCAGTATTATTCAAATCGGACGCTTTAGCCCACTTCTGAGTTAAGGATAGATCATATTTTTCGACGGCTGTGGCATTCAAATTCTCTGAAGTCAATGTCGCTTCTACGTGTATGTTCTCACTAGCAGTGGTCGGTGATATGACCATTCCATGAAGAGTGATGGAATCGGACATTGTGAGAATTCCATCAACAGGGAAGATTACCTGCACTGAAACTAATTCAGTATTTGCTTCCGGCTCCGTCCAATTTCCAGTTAGCGGGTCGTATGTCCATGCTCCATCCCACAGACAGATTCCAATCGATTCATCGAAGATAAATTCGCCCCCATCTTCCATCGCTCCAGTTGGCGCAGTCAAACCTTTACACGCTATTAGAGAAATTTCGATCCAGTGTACCGTCGACCATGTCATATCATTTCCTTCATAGGATTTGATGTAAATCATCTGGGTTTTTGTTTCATTACTGTACATCCCATCCAACGATAGCATCAATGAAAAGGAATCAGAATCATTTAATCCCGATGTTTTTGCCCATTTGTTCTCAAGATGAAGGGAATACTTTTCAATTGCGCTTGCATTTAGGTCTTCCAAATTGAAGGCTACTTCTACAAATGCGTCGCTTTGATTTTCAGACCCTTGAAGGATTGAGCCATTGATATAGATCTCATCACCCGTAATACCAGTCATATTTTGGTATGAATCGTATTGAAAGATTAATTCCGAATCGAGATAGCTTTCATGCACGACAGAGAAGAAAATCCTGTATTTTTCACTGATATTACCCTCTTCATCAGTAACCCTCAATTCTAAACGAATTTGATTATCATAGACCATTTCTTGGTCGACTGTGATATTAATGAAATCATAACTCCATTGGCCTTGCGATGTGTGGTCTTCAGAATATTCGTGGATTATCAATTCACTATCACCAAACGGCTGGTCGAAATAAACGGTCCAATTGTACAAGTCAATTCCATTTTGTTGAATTGTGCTATTTCCAAATGATTGTGACGCATCGAAGTAGACTGTAGAGTAAGTCGTCTCCTCATTAATTATTACACGAAAAACATCCCAATCATGCCCAGCAACGTTCTTTGTACCCGTGTGTTCAACATTATCTCCCGTCACAATTACATTTGCAACTGTTGACCCACTCGCATGGGTTAACAATTCATTATCTTCGGTATCCAAGTTTATCGAGGAGTAACTTGCATCCATAGGTATCGATACTAGTAGTATCATGGCTGTGGCTATTATTACGAATCTCATGTCTATACCATCCCTCATCACGTAATTATAAATTTCATCAATATTAGATACAAAATTAATGATTTACAGATTTGCAGCTTCAGCAACTCCTGAATCAATCAAATAATTTGCAGTAGCATTTTCCAAAAATAATATGTCGCCTATGCCCAGAGATATTTCTCCGTCAGCCGTGATTATGGGTTCCTCAAGGGATTCGATGACTCTTATTCTAACCAAATCCTGTTCGACATCTTCTATTTCCGTTGCTACAGAGTCGTTTGTTTCAGCTTCAGCCCAAGCATCGAAATCCATTTCCGGTTTTTTCTTTGACGGAACTAATTCATCAGCGGCGGCATGTTTTGTCGCAGTCGAAACATGCGAGATGGTTTTCTTTTCCTCTTCAATAGGATGGAGTCCTTCCAATTCAGGATATGCCTCAGCGTCAGCAAGAGAATCCTCTTCATCATACTCCATGTCTGGTAAAGGTTCACTCTTGTCCTCAAGGGCAATAACAGGAGGGCCTTCTCCTGTAAGACCTCCTGAATCGGCTACAAATGAATCTAGTTGTGTTGTGCCAGAGGCTAATGTCATAGATTTCATTTCCTCTGACGCAAGTCCCATTTGCATAGAATTCCAATTAACGTTCATCTTGAATTTATTCAATTGCTCGGTAGCGTTTGTGTAAAATTCTCTTTCTGCAGGGTCGTGTCTTGTCCAATCCAAATTTGGCAAGTCTTGGCCTTTTGCTCCACCTTCGCCTCTCAGTGACATAGTAGCTGAGTGTTGCATCAGTGCAACAACTCTTTTTCTTGCAAGGTCTGAAGCGGTTCTTCGGATATTTGCTTGCCTTCTCTGAAGGGTTTGTAATTTCAAGGAAGGACCTATTGTTTTGTATAATTCATGAATTTCCAATTCAATCGTGTCTAATAGCTGTCCAACTTTTTCCCAAAAATCCCTGCGAGGAAGAGGTACGGGAACGCTTCTTGTGGCTTGTTGCCTAAGTGTTGAAAATAATTGTTCTTCTACTTCACGAGCCTGAGCGATATTGAGAGTTACTCGCTCGGGCATATGTTAGGGGTGGAACAGGTCGCCTATCAACCCTTCAATCAAATTTATACACATCAAAAACGAAGTTTGAAACCTGTTGAAGATGAGTAGTAGCGAGGTCGAAGTATGAGGTCAGCCATTGTCATGATTTTGATAATGCTCCTGACGCCTTGGGCATCTGCTGACATTTCTCAATGGCAAGGGCCAAATATTTCTCCAAATGAATATTCAAACACTTCTTCCAATACGTCATATGAAGGTTTCAAACTGCCAACTAATACAACGATAACAGGTTCAGAATTTGAGATAAAACCCGTTTGGACGGAATCTGAGAGCAACGGAACGTATTGGGCAAATGATTCACCGGGTGGGTTTTCCGTAGGACAAACAAATGGAACCTCTTATCTAACATCTAACGGAGATCTAACCTTAGCCCCTATCTCGAGTAATGGTCAAATGACTGATTTCGAATCCTCAACGCCACAAATGGCTAACTGGACAATCTCAGGAGATGAGGTTTGGATGCCTGTAAATCTCTCGTTGGTAAATTATGGCCCAAACACGGCAGTATCTGGTGATTATGTAGCAGGAACCAATGGGTCACTAACCAATGACTCCACAGGTATCATGCGGTCAAAATTTTGGCCGATACCTGCAGTGGTGAATATATTCAACCTATCTTTTTCAAGATGGAATTCTTTAGATACTTACGATAGAGGGTACGTGCAGTATTCAATCAATGATGGCGTTTCTTGGAATACTCTAGACAATTTCACGGGAGGTTCAAGCGGTTGGGTTGCTGAAAATTATTCACTTGATAATCTCGTTTCCGGTGCCTCTCACATCGGTTTTAGATTTATTATTGAAACTTCAAACAATTCAACAAACTCTGTTGGTTTATTTTTGGATAATTTCAAGATTTCTAATCAAGGAGAACCGATGAAATCTTGGTTTCACGGAAACCCAACTGGTGCATATGCTGCAAGCGCAGAAGGGTCACTCATTATTCCTGTTGATTTGTCTAATCTAACGGGCCCTATGGAACTCGTTTACTGGTCGAATTGGGACATCGAAGGTGATTATTCTGATAATTTAGAAGTCCTAATTTCAGTTGATAATAATTCAACTTGGACTACCTTGAGCGCAGCACCGGGTGTTCCCGGCACAGGCATCTATACCGCTAATTCGATATTTTATGACCAAAGTTATGGTTGGAGAGAGATAATGCATTCAGTACATCCTTGGTTGGTTGGTCATCAAAACATCTCAAACGCACTACTGAAATTTAGGGTAAAAACCGACAGCGTAGTCAATAATGGTGGAAGTGCAATCGAGGGTTGGGAGGGTATCATGATCGATGACCTGAGAGTGATATCTGCAATAGGTACTGGAAATATGCAAACTACCTTATTGGATAATTTTACTACCTCGACAAATAGTTGGTTAGTGAATACCTCAAACAAATCAAATCAGTGGCAACATATTTCCTGGGATGGTTTCAACAGCGTGTGGTATGAACAAGACTCGTTTGAAGAGATTCAGCTTATGCCAAGAGGATGGAGGGTAGACCACATTAGAGGAACGACTCCATGGGAGAGAGGACAAATTTCAAACTCTAATGGATTTGGACCACATGACACTGATTGGCCGAGTGGCCTAAACGGAATGGCAATCAATCTAGATGACGAATATGACAACGAAATGTATTCTCATTTGGTCTCTCCAATCTATAATATTCCTTTAGGCGCCACCGCTAGGCTGACCTTCAGTCACTGGATTTGTACCGAAGCTTCTTGGGAAGGAGGCGCCATATTTACTTCAGTTGATGATGGTATTACATGGCAACATTTTGGAGGCAACATTTCTGGGTTCTATGATACAGTCTCCCAATTAAACGCTAATTCACCTCTCCATAGCCTAGGGATTTTTGATGGTTCAAATGTCGTAGGCGGATGTGGAAGTCAAAATGATAAACAGACATTTGACAGGATTAGCGGAGATTTATCCTACCTTGCAGGCAACGATGTGAGAATAAGATTCTCTTTCTTCTCAGATACATATGTAGAAGAAGATGGTTGGTATATCGACGATGCCGGTATCGAAATTGATAATTTCCAGCTACAAGGCTCATGGATTAGTCCGAATATTTCAGCGAATGAATATGGCTGGGCAAGGTTGACTTCTCTGTATTGGTCTCCTAATGGAACTAACGTGACAGTTGATGTCTTAGACCCGAATGGTACCGTTTTACCTGGGTTTGAGGAAAGGATCTTACCATTTAATCTAGATATTTCCGCATGGAAATATCCGCAATTAAAGTTTAGAATCAATTATGAAACAAATAATGAAACCGTCACTCCAAGAATAAGGGTATTGCATCACGGAATGACAGAATATGTGACAAAGGATATTCTTAGAATCGCTTACAACAACATTCCTCAATGGGTTTTCAACTCTTCACTTGCGGGTCAAAATACCACACCTCACAGTATTGAATTTGAAAACAAATATTGGATGCCGTATGACTCAGTAAGTATCGAATGCGAGGGTAACGCCAGCCTTTTCATGACTACAATTGCAAACCGGTTACCTTCTTTGGGCATCAGTCCTCCTCTAGAGAATAGTAACCCCATTGACATTGGAATAAAATCGTGCGGGGAAATTCTAACCAGCCAATATGGCCCTCAAGTAGCGACAAAATATGGAATAACTTTCAATCCAGCCAAAAATTTTGATTGGATAAAAGTCGAACCCTTAGGATTGAATCATCCTCTAAACGTATCGATTGATTTGGGACCAGATAACGTAACAGATTGGGCATGGAATGGGCCTTTCCACTATACAAATCAAATTTCATATTTGCAAGTCGATGGACAAGAAATAAACATAGTAGAGAATCGTGGTTTTGAAGTTACATTTTCTAAAAATCTTTCTTTTTCGATAGTGCTACCGTCAAGAAACATAGGTTCAGCCGAATGGAATTGTGCGGACGAGATGTTCTGTTACAATGGCGACTTGACTTATATCTCGAATCAATCACTACAACCTTCAATATCTGAAAACCACGTTTGGCAAAACCACTCAGGTTTTGACCATCCAATGATCGAGTATGAGTTTACTTTCGAAGCGAATGAGTCAACATCTTTTGAATTGTTATCATTGAATTATGTCTCTGGCTTCAATCATACCATTTTCATCAATTCATCACTCAAGGATTTGTTTACTGATAATCTCGATACTACCTCAAGCCTGTGGCTAAATATCGCGACCGACAGGTCTGCAGTCTCCTTTGATGGGAATATTTTTCACGAAAAGTCGATTTTTGATACTTGGATTTCGACTCCGTCAATTACGTATCGCCCCGGTGTTATCCAGAATGCGGTCTCATCTCACGAAATATTATCTGGAACTCCTGAACTTGGAAAAATAGACTTGAAAATATCCCGTTCAAACGATCTTAATAACGTAATTTCTCACATTACTCTCGACCAACTTGACAGCGACGGCCGTTTCATTCAGAATTACGGTGCAGGTATTTTCAAGCTTGATTCACTAAATTCATCATGGGATGGAAAGAATGTAACCTGGGCCCTTGAATCCACTTGGTATCTTGATGACAGTCAGAGGTTATATTGGTTTATAGAAAGTACCGACGTTAATGGATTTAGTCTGGGCCCCGTACTCGCAACATCAGGAACAGCGGCAAGTGCGGCATCAACAAATGACCTTGAGGTGGTGAAACTAAGAGCGTGGAGAAATAATACCCCTCTCCATGATTTTACCCACCAATTATGGCCGTTCAACGTGATGGGTGGTGATGATATTTCGGTATCGGGTGAGGTAAGATATTCCGGCCTTGAAGGTATACATCCTAACTCCAGCGATTTAGCCTTAGAAATAAATCTCTATCATGAAAATCAAATTATACTCAGCCGACAAGCGGAATTGAATAGTCAAGGAGAGTTCAATATTTCATTTACTAATCCTACTCTTCAAAATCTAAGCAATGAGACTTTGGAGATTATACCTGAAATTACGCAAATTGGGCCACAGGATGCAAGTAATGCAAATGATGTGACGGCAATTTATGAAAAAATAACCTATATTTCAGATTCGATAAAATCAACGATTGGTGATTTGCTAATCATTGCTCCGGGCGGGATTCAACCTGCAGATGGGTACGTTTGGCATCCTGGTCAAGATATTCCATTAAGATTGGAGGTATTTGATGATGGGGGACTACCTTCGAAGATGAGTGTCCATCTTAACAAAAGTGGTAGAAACTGGGAAGAAGTGGAATTTTTAACCCCGATTGGTGACTATTTTGCGGTTATTGATCTTCCGCTAATCGACGAGATGTCTATTCCTTTACCAACTGAGGATGAAGGATGGGTTGATATTTACATCAGCGGATTTGATTTATCTGGAAATCCATTGATTGGTGGTGGAAATGAAACAAAACCTCTTGCAAGAGTGTTACTTGAACCTCGATATGCAACATTCATCGATGGCTCCTCCCTTGGCCTAGATTCTACAGATGATTATCTGTTCCCCGGAAGGACTCACAAGTTCAATTTTTCAATTTCAGACAACAACGGCCTCGATTCTGTTGACAAGATTAGGCTAGACCTATCAAAACAATATGGTGGCTGTGAAAGCGATTGGAGTCCTTGGAATAATGAGGTTACAAGCGACATCAATTGTTTCTTGAAGCCTCCAGTTTTCAACTCTGAAAAGCGCTGGCTGGTTAATACTTGGGATATTGAAGTTGAATTCGAATTGAGATGGGATGTAGCACAAAATATCGGGTACGGAAATCACACACCGAGCTTGAAAGTAATAGATGAAAACGCACCACTAGGAGTTGGTTTCACTTCAATTAACATCTACACGTGGAAAATACATAGCGGTATTGAGTTGAGGATAAACAATATCGAAGACAAGAAATCACCATTTGGAACAGGAGCGAATGACGTTATGTACATTCACGATGATGACACCGTAGATATAACGCTTCAAGCCTATCATTTGGGATATGAGTACCCCGCAACAAATCTTCCGTTTCAAACTCAATATACACTTGAATTAATTGGGGACGTAAATTATTCAGTAAAAGAAGGAGACCTCGACAGCAAAGGAAAAGCGGTTTTACGAATAGTATTCAATTCAAGTTTCTATGGAACTCAAATTAAATTTGTAGCCACAATTGACGATGTTTACGACCACGATAAGATAGGTGATAGTTCTGATTTAGTAATCGATCTAAATCCTCCATCATTCGTAGTATCAGAGGGATATTTGGTAACTTTAGATTCAGATTCTTTAGAGAATGTCGAGGTTGAACTAAGATTAACAGATGACCAAGGATTAGGGGATGAACCAATAATCATGAAATGGAGATTTGTTAGGAACGGCAGAATAATTGAACAGACTCCTGAGACGGCGGAGATTCCAGTAAGCTTCAGGAGTATTCGCAATAATATATACTTCAATACAGTCGATATGCGTCCAAATTTTGAGTTACTAAAAGGAGATTATCTAATAATTTGGTTTGAAGGAAAAGACGCATCTGGGCACTATATGGACGGAATAGGAACAGACCCATCATCACCGATGGAGGCTATCATACAGTGGATAGCTTACGAACCCCTCCTTTTCGATATCATCTCAAATCCGTACCGGCCGTCTTTAGGAGAAATTATCACCATCAACTACACTGTGACCAATACTGGTTTACTTTCCGGAGAATCTACAATTAGACTTCTCGATGAAGATGGAATCGTTCTGGAAGAAATAAACAAATCAATGCCGGTCGATTATTCATTTAATTCTGGATTTGAAGTCGAAGCTTACAAGTTGGGAGATTTGGGACTGGAAATCCAAATTGACAACAATACTCCAATTCCCATACCATTAGCAAATGTCGAAGATGATGCCGATGACGCATCAAGTAGCCAATCGGTACTTCTTGGTCTTGCGTTTTCAACATTTTTCATCGCAGCAATTTTCTTACTTTACGTTAGTTCAAAGAACAATTCTAAGAGATTTTTTGATGAGGAAGAATGATGTTCAATGAACTCTGCGGGTGGTTTGAGCCGGAGTACCCGAGTGGTCAAAGGGGGCGCACTCAAGATGCGCTGCGAAATGCTTCGTAGGTTCGAATCCTACCTCCGGCACCTTACAAATTCAAAACAGATTCATGAATCATTTGATGATGTATTTCAGAGCGATTTATCTGTAAAAACCGCGATACTCAGGGTAGCGTTCTGACAGGCCCACTGAACACCCTTCAAACATGTTTTAGAAGTTGTAAGGGTAATCGGATAACCCCTTCCAACTTATCCGAATTGATTGATTAATGGTTTAGTACGTTTTTTAGAATTGAACGTTGCTTTTCTGAGAAAACCTTGCTAATCTTTCTTATTTTGTTTGAGCCCGGAGCAGGTAAAAACAATACAATTCTACTCGCATTTCCTAGAAACACTCCTTCATTAAATTGTATTTCAGAATCAATATCTAAGAATTCACTCATCATTTCCTTTGCTTCGTCACCTAGGACTATGAGGACTCTTGCATCTGATGCTGAAATAATTCTTCTCATCCACAAATCAAAACAAGTTTTGGCACAAGATTTCACACCTTTTCGAGACCTAGATTTACAATGTACGATCTCAGTCAAAGAATAATCATCACCGGGAATTGCGATTCTATCGAATGCATCGCTGGCCATTGACCTAGTTTCATTCCAGTATGGCACTGTGCGTTTCGCATATGTCATTCCATCTTTCGTGAGCACTCTTCTTGCATCTTCAGTCCATTTTCTTTCAGGGTGGAAGCGGTTTTGGAAAAAATCGAGAATACGATGGTTTGGCCAATCTACCGTTGGATAGGCTTCGGATTCATCAATAGAAGGATTTGATGAAATGAAAAGTAATTTTGCTTGAGTTATATTGCCATTCCAGGG
>Ga0181578_10002001_pt1 | contig 19350 bp, 9 predicted proteins | sample 071ome_21_FD_148659 | JGI IMG/M metagenome (GOLD analysis project Ga0181578, IMG submission 148659) | Coastal salt marsh microbial communities from the Groves Creek Marsh, Skidaway Island, Georgia - 071401CT metaG (spades assembly) | ecosystem: Environmental > Aquatic > Marine > Intertidal zone... | reverse complement strand
AGACTGGGTAGCGTTTTTCATGATAAATCTTTCTTAACCTTTCAGGCCACCCATCCCGGCGATATATCTGCGTCAATCTGCGCTCATCTGCGGATAAAGAACATAAAACGTTCTATCCCAATCCGGCATATTCTTCCGGTGTGGAGATGTCCATGCCCATGAGGACGTAGTCGTGCATATTCAGGTCCATGTCCTGAACATAGTTGGGCACGCGGGCCAGCTCCTGGAATCCTACTTCGGCGAAACCGTGGATGGCGGTGTCGCGTTCGCCGTTGATTTCGGTTTCCAGTTTTCTCAGGCCGGCGTGTTGGGCCAGTTCGATGATTTCCCTCAGCAGGATTTCAGACAGCCCTTTGCCCCGGAAATCCGGATGAGTCAGTTCGCTCACCAGGCCGATGTGGCGTTTCCAACCTCCTTGTCGCTGGTGGAGGGTGGCCTCGGCGATGATGATTCCGTCACGAATGGCTAGAAGTGGGAGATTGTTTTCGTAGTCGATGTTTTCACACCAGTCGTGGAATATTTCGCCATCATTGACGCGTCGTTTGATGAACAGCCGTTCGTATTCCGGGATCTTGAGGTAGAAGTCTTTGATCAACTGTTCGTCTTCCTTGACCAAGGGGCGGATTTGGCAGTCGTGTCCGTCGCCGCAACCGGGTTTGATGGGGTACTTATCTAATGCAAGTTCAATTGACATATTTCACCTTTCCGTTTGTGGATCATCTGCCACGGTGTCAATCCGATGGCTTTCGTCCGATTTTGCTGCCCACGTCCACCTTTGCTGGGCTTTAGGCGTGGTGATGCAACGTATCATTAAGTCTCATTACCACCTTCATCATACCGTCAATTGTTGGGGCAGACTTATCCGATTTTGGCCAATCATCCACTTCATTTCCCGAAGGTTTTTTTTGGTTTTGACATAAAAAAAGCGGAAACCTGTTTGGTTTCCGCTTGTTGCGTGAAAGGGACGGTCGAGGGAGCTTAGCTGAGCTTTTCGCGAACCCGCACCAGCAGGTCTTTGGTGGCCTGGATGCCTTCCATTTCGGACAGCTTGCTTCCTTCGTATTCGATGCCCACGTGACCATGGTAACCTGCCTTCAAAACGATTTTCATCATCTTGAGATAGTCGGTGTGGGTTTCGTTGCCGTCTTCATCGAAATCGTGTGATTTGGCGCTGACCGCGAGAGCGTGGGGCATCAGTTCTTTGACACCTTTGTAGCGGTCGTATTCTTCATCGCGACTGACGCGGAAATTGCCGAAGTCGGGCAAGGTGCCGCAGTTGGGCATGTCGACTTTCTTCATGACACCGGCCAGCCAGGCTCCGTTGGAAGACAGGCCACCGTGGTTTTCAACGATCACGCCGATGCGATAACCCTTGGCGAAATCTGCCAGTGCGGCCAATCCGTCGGCAGCACGGTCCTGTTGTTCTTCGTAAGATCCTTTATTGCCGGTGGCTGCATTGACACGGATGGAGTGGCATCCCAGGAACTTGGCGGCTTCAACCCATTTGTGATGGTTTTCGACGGCCTTGCTGCGTTTGGCTTCGTCGGCGTCGCCGAGATTGCCTTCGCCGTCGATCATGATGAGCACGCTTTGAACGCCTTCACCCTCGGCGCGTTTGCGCATTTCCATCAGGTAATTTCCGTCGGTGGCCTTATCCTTAAAGAACTGGTTGACGTATTCGACGGCTTCGATGCCGAACTCGCGTTTGGCGACTTTGGCGTAATCGAGATGGTCCATTTTACCTCCGAAGAGGGTTTTGTGCAGTGACCATTCCGCCAGGGATATTTTGAACAATGGATCCTTGGCGGCGCTTAATGCTGGGGCCAGAGAAAAGGCTCCCATCGCCAGACCTGCTTGTTTGATAAAATGACGACGATTCATGGATGGCTTCATTTTGTGTGTAATTTAGTCTTGTTGAGTTGATGTTTGTGAGTTGCTTTTTTGCTCTTTAAACAGCGCCAGGAAAACGACCATGACGATGGCCGCAAAGATGGCCGGTTTGCCCCAGAGCGGTTTCCATTCCAGAGATTTTAATTCCGATTTACGAGCTGCCTGGGCTTCTGATTCGAGTGCTGCTATCTGTGTCTCCAGCGCTTCCTTTTCGCCCTCAGCGACTGTGGCCAATTGATCTTTCAGGCCTTGAGCTTCCGTGGTTTTGGCCTGGACTTCGGCAGCAAAGGTGGCGGCTGCTTCAGGTGTGTGTTTGGCCTCAATGTTCCCGGCGATTTGTGCTCCAATGAACATGCCAAGCCCCAGGGTGAACAACACCAGCATGCCCTGAGCTTGTGCCCTGATCTGTTTCGGCGCAAATCGATCGGTGTAGATCTGACCGGTGACAAAGAAGAAATCGTAGCAAATACCGTGGATAACAACGCCGGTAAGGATCATCCATCTTACCTCGTCCGGAGCGCCGATGGCAAACAAGCCATATCGAATGACCCAGGCCAACATGCCGACTGCCAGCATCCATTTGACGCCGAGGCGAGCAAAGAAGAATGGCATGATCACCATGAAGAAAATCTCGGACATCTGTCCGTAGGACATGGTCTGGCCGATGGGCAGTCCGGTCATTTCAACGACACGGCTGGCAATCTGGTAGTAGAACGCCAAGGGTATGCAGATCAGGAAAGAGGAAATCATGAACACCAGGTAGGAGCGATTCTTTAAAAGAACCAGTGCATCCAGTCCCAGAATTTGTCCCAACGTGATCTTGCCTTCCTGTTTGCTTGGAGGGGTGTGAGGCAGCATGAAACTCACCACACCCAAGGCCAGGGAAGCGACGGCGGTCAGGTAAAACATCGAAATGGAAGTGTCCCAGGCCAGTCCGGTCAAAAGGAGGCCTGCTGCGATCCACCCGATGGTTCCGAAAACACGGATGAGGGGGAATTCCTTGTCAGGATTGGTCATGTTTTTCATGGCCAAAGTGTTGGAAAGTGCCAGCGTTGGGTAGTAGGTCAGCATGTATCCGAAGAAAACCCAGTTGATCAGGCCGGGAGAGGGTTCTGCTGTTTTCATGAGCGCCGTTGCGGCCAGCATGATCAGTCCCCCGGCGAAGTGCATGACCCCCATGACCCGTTGAGCGGCGAAGAAGCGATCAGCGATCATTCCCACGAAGAACGGGGAAATAATACCCGCCAAGGGGCCAACCGAATAGGTCCAACCAAAGTCTTTGGCTCCAAAACCGATGGTGCCCAGGTAATTGGGCGCTGTTACATACCAGGCTCCCCAGACGAAAAACTGGAGGAACATCATGACCGACAATTGAATTCTTACGATTGGGTTCATTGTTTTTTAATGGTTTGATGCATTCATTGGGTCCGACGCCTGAAAAGGGATCAACCCAGCATACAATATCTCCAGCACATCGTTCGGATGGTACCGGGGAAATCGGTGTGAGGCTAAGGGAATCCGCCTCTTTATAGCAAGCTCATAGATGAGCTGCCTTTTCTCGTCGGGAACCTGGTAGAGTCCCGACGAGTCGGGTTCCTGATTCGCCCCGCGTGCGGCAGCGATGCGGGAGTGGGGTGTTGGGTGCGGTTGGGTTTTCCTTTGAGGGGTGAAAAGCCGGGGATGGATGCCACGAGGTTTGCGCGCCGGGACGCCACGCTCGACCTGGGGGTTTATTTACTATTCACTATTTTAAATTCACCATTCATTTCGGCTTCCAGGGGGCCTTCAGGGAAATGGTGCGGTTGAATACGATTTGGTCGGGGGTGGAATCTTTTGAATCCACGCAGAAATAGCCGACGCGTTCGAACTGGTAGCGTTGCTCGGTGCTGGCGTCTTTCAGACTGGGTTCGAGTTTGCAGTCTTTGAGAACGGTCAGCGATTCCGGATTGAGGAATTCGGTGTAGTCGCGTTTTTCCTTGTCGGCGTCAGGTTGCTCGGCGGTGAAGAGTCGGTCATAGAGCCTCACCTCGGCGTTGACGGCGTGCTTGGCCGAGACCCAATGGATGATGCCTTTGACTTTACGTCCGGAGGTGGCCCCGCCGCGTTTGGAATCCGGATCCACGGTGGCGCGTAGTTCCACGATGTTTCCATTTTCATCCTTGATGACCTGTTCGCATTTGAGGATGTAGGCGTAGCGGAGGCGGACTTCGCCTTCGGGCTTGAGGCGGAAGAATTTCTTGGGCGCTTCCTCCATGAAATCGTCCTGGTCGATGTAGATTTCCCGGGTGAAGGGAATCTTCCGGGAGCCTGCATCCGGGTCCTCGGGATTGTTGACGGCTTCGAGTTCTTCGAAGTGATCTTCCGGAAGGTTTTCAATGACGACCTTGAGGGGCTTGAGCACACCCATCGCGCGCAGGGCGCGTTTGTTCAGGTCTTCGCGGATGCTGTGTTCCAGCACGGCGATATCGGTCAATCCATCGTATTTGGTGATTCCAATTCGTTTGCAGAAGTGCCGGACGGAATCGGCGGTGACGCCGCGTCGTCTCAATCCGGAGACGGTGGGCATGCGTGGGTCGTCCCATCCGGAGACCTTCTTCTCCTGCACCAACTGGAGCAATTTGCGTTTGCTCATCACGGTGTAGCCGAGGTTCAGCCGGGCAAATTCGATCTGACGTGGGAGAGGCCGTGGAAGGTTGACGTTTTCCAGTATCCAGTCGTAAAGCGGACGATGCACTTCAAATTCCAATGTGCAGAGCGAGTGGGTGATGCCTTCGATGGCGTCGCTCAGGCAGTGGGCGAAGTCATACATGGGGTAGATTGGCCAGGCGTCTCCGGTGCGGTGATGGTGGACGCGTCGGATCCGATACAGCGCGGGATCGCGCAGATGGATGTTGGGGGATGCCATGTCGATTTTGGCGCGCAAAGTTTTGCTGCCATCTTCAAATTCACCTGCCCGCATGCGTTCGAAAAGGTCGAGGTTTTCTTCCACCGACCGATCACGGTTGGGGCTTTCTTCGCCGGCCCGGGTGGTGGTTCCACGCGTGCGCATGAATTCGTCGGCTGAGAGGTCGCAGACGAATGCCTTGCCTGCTTTGATCAAATCCTGAGCAAAGGCGTAGAGTTTTTCAAAGTAATCGGATGCAAAAAACTGCTTCTCTTTCCAGTCAAATCCCAGCCAGCGCACGTCTTCCTTGATGGAATCCACATATTCGGTGTCTTCGCGGGTTGGGTTGGTGTCGTCGAATCGAAGGTGGCAGGTTCCCTGGTTTTCCTGGGCGACGCCGAAGTTCAGGCAGATGGATTTGGCGTGTCCGATGTGCAGGTAGCCGTTGGGTTCCGGGGGGAACCGGGTGATGATATGGTTGTGCTTGCCCGAGGCGAGGTCGCCCTGGACGATCTCGCGGATGAAGTCCAATGAGTCGTTCGATTCGTTTGATGGTTCCGATGCCATGATTGATTGTGTATGCGTTCTACGATCCCTGATCGTTTATCAGCAGACGATACCGATGCTGTCGAGCAAGGCAACGCCAATGTGCTGGATTTGAGGGGTTTGATTTATCATTTTTCAGTTCAGGGTCTTTGTGCTAGGGTGTGCTCCAACATGGAATTAACAGGTAAACATTTGATCGGGGACACCGTGGGAGCAGTTGGGCAGGAAACATTTCAGGCATTTGATCCTTCCACGCAAGCCGCTCTGGAACCCGCTTTTCATGAAGCCACTGTCGCGGAAGCGGGGATGGCCTTGCGTCTGGCTCAGGAGGCTTTCGATCCATTTCGGAGCAAATCACCCGAGGAACGCGCTCAATTTCTGGACACCATTGCCGATGAAATCATGGCCTTGGGAGACGCTTTGCTGGAGCGGGCTCATCAGGAAACCGGGTTACCGCTGGCGAGGTTGACCGGTGAGCGTGGCCGTGCGGTTAACCAGGCCAAGCTTTTTGCACAAGTCATCCGGGAAGGTTCCTGGGTGGATGCCCGTATTGACCAGGCGATTCCGGATCGTCAACCGCTCCCTAAACCGGATGTGCGCCGCATGCTGTCGCCGATCGGACCGGTTGTTGTTTTTGGCGCCAGCAATTTCCCGCTCGCCATTTCCGTGGTGGGTTCGGACACGGTTTCTGCTTTGGGAGCCGGGTGTCCGGTGGTGGTGAAGGGGCATCCCGGGCATCCCGGGGTTTGTGAAATGTTGGGGCGCGCCGTTCAGAATGCGGTCAAGAAATGCGGATTGCCGCCCGGAGTGTTTTCCATGCTGCAGGGAGCGGGGCACGAACTCGGTGTGGCCCTGGTGCAGCATCCATTGACGCAGGCGGTTGCTTTTACCGGATCCTTGCGTGGTGGTCGCGCTTTGTTCGATGTGGCCAATGGCCGCAAGGAACCCATTCCATTTTATGGTGAAATGGGGAGTGTGAACCCGGTGTTCATCCTGCCCGGAGCAGCTGCCGAACGCGGTGATGCCATCGCTGAACAATATGTCCAATCGGTGACTCTGGGTGTGGGACAATTTTGCACGAATCCCGGCATGCTGATCGGTTTGAAGGGGGATGCCCTGGATCAATTGGCTCAAAAAACAGCCGAAGCAGCCGGCAACGCAGCGCCTTCAACCATGTTGCATCAGGGAATTTGCAAGTCATACGATGCCGGGCTGGAGAAATTGAAGATGATTCCCGGTGTGAAATCCCTGGGCATGTCCTCGACCACATCGGATTCCGCCAAGACCCAGGCCGCGTGTCATATCTTCGAAGCGGATCTCTGCACCCTCTTTGCCCATCCGGAATTGAAGGAAGAGAACTTTGGTCCCTCCTCTGTGTTTTTGAAGGGAGATTCCGCTGAACAACTCGAACAGGCTGCCGAAGGTTTGGAAGGTCAGTTGACCGCCACGATTCACGGAACCGAGGAAGACCTGCAAACCCATGCCCGCCTTATTCAAATCCTGCAGCGCAAGGTAGGTCGATTGATCTTCAACGGATTCCCCACGGGGATTGAAGTATGTCCTTCGATGCATCACGGGGGGCCGTATCCGTCCACGACTCATAGTCACTTTACCTCGATTGGCACGGCATCGATTGTTCGGTTTGTGCGGCCTTTGTGTTTCCAGGGTTTTCCGGACGCTGCTTTGCCTGCTGAACTGCGTAATCAAAATGAACGCGGCATTCTCCGTATGGTGGACGGGCGGTTTACCAAAGACGATGTGAAATGACCGTATTGCCTGCTCATCGCTCCATGACTGCCAGTGCAGGTATTTCTGCACTGGTGATTGCATTGTTCATGACGGCTTGTGGTCCGGCGCCGGGAAGTGAAACTGGATCCATCTCTGCTGATCAAACATCGGAGGAAACAAGCGATGGCACATTGACTCAGTCGTCCGGTGTGACGGAGGGGGAAGCGGTTGCTGCTGGCCCATCTCTGACTGCGGCCAATGAACCCGAGCCTGCCATGGATGAATTCGCGACGCCTTCGCTGATGGACTACGCCAAAGCCGAGGAAGCTATGACCAAAGGGACGGAACTCTTGTCCCAGGGCGAGTTTGAGAAAGCCATCGAGCAGTTTGAGTTTGCGAAAAAAATCGATTCCGAAAACGAGGAAGTTTATTTCAATCTGGGTTATGGATTAACGCGAGTGGGAAGGAAGGATGAGGCCATCGCGGCTTATGAGAAAACCATTGAAATTTTCCCTGATTATGGTGAAGCCCATAACAATCTGGGAAATCTTTTGATGAGCCAGAAATCCTTTGACAAGGCCATCGAACACTTCAAAGAGGCGCTCAACATCAATCCGGATCACGCGGTGGCCCACAACAACCTGGGCACTGCGTTGAGCCGTCAGAACAAAGTCAACGAAGCAGTGCCTCATTTCTCCAAAGCGGCTCAATTGGACGCCGGCTACATCCAGGCCTGGTGCAATCTGGGTAACGCTTATGTGTCCCAGGGTCGGTTCGAAGATGCCGGGAAAGCTTTTCAGAGCGCCTTGCGTATTGATTCGAGCTTTCCTCCTGCCATCAGGGGCATGCAACGATTGCGTGTCAAGACTGGCGGTTTGTCGAGGTAATGCAAGCTCCGTGGCTGAATCCTGCGAAAGTCTGCTGAATTAAGTTCGTTGGTTTGTGCATATTGTTTTTGGATTTGGGGGGCTCTCAGTCATTTGGAAAAATCCAATTTCTTATCCGCAGATGACGCAGATTTACGCAGATTTTTGTACGAAGAGTCAGAGTTTTCCAGCTTCAATGATGCTTCCATCGGTCATCGAAAAATCAAGAACCAAGCTTTTTACTTTTCTGCTTTATCTGCGTCAATCTGTGCCATCTGCGCATAGAATAAACTACCGCTCCGCTTTCAGGCGGTAAAACGATTGGACAGGATCTTCAGCTTCCACAACGATTTCCAGGTTTTGTTCCGTGGTGGTGGGTGTCGTGCGTAGGACTTCGTCCCATGCCCCGCTTTGTATGGAGGATGTGGATTCGATGACGTAGGTGATTTCCGGTTGAACGGTGATCGAAAACAGGATTTGCGCGCCATCATTCCTCAGTTCAAAACTTGAGAACTTCAGGATGCTGTTCGCGTCGTTCGGATCGGTTGCAGCCCGGAATTCATCGACGTTCAGGAACCCGTCCCCGTCTGCGTCCAGGAAGGCGTCCAGGGGATCAGCCGGATCCAGTCCGTTGGCCAGTTCCCAGGCATCGTCCATTTCATCCGCATCGGTGTCATTTGGCAGATCCCCATCGAGTTTGAAGGTGGACCAGTTGTCTGGATTGCTTCCATCTCCGTCCAGTTTGATGCGCAGAAGTCCGAACCCAAGCCCGTCTGCTTCCCTTGGCCAGGGGAGTTCGTTGTCGTAGTTGACTTCGTCCATGATCAGGTAGGGCACGAATCCGGCATCGGGATCGGGTTGTTTCAGGGGTTCATCGGGCCAGAGCAGTTGGATGGATTCCCCGACGTTATCCAGTTTGCCCAGGTAAGGGCCCAGGACAGGGACATCAGTTGGGATTTGGTATTTCTGCCGAAACGTGTCGGGATCGGTTTCCGTGACGATCAGTCTGCCTTGAGCGGGAATCCGTTGGTTGGCGGGGAAATCGAATTCAATCCCGCCTCGTATTTGCCAGGTGTTTTGAGGGAAACCAAGATCAAACAAAGGCAGATCCCTGTTGGTGCGGTTTCTGAGTTCGATGAACTCGTCGTTGTCGATGGTAGGATGATACATGATACGTCCCACCACGATTGGCCCGGCGTAGGGTTCCGCGTTCGGGGCTCCTTCGCCCTGCAGGAACAGGGAAAGCGCTTCAGGAGGATCGGTGTTCCGCAGGTTGGTTCCGAATGTTTGGTGGCTCAAGGTGCGAATGGTGTCCGCTCCATCGGGGTGACGTCCCATGGATCTACCGTTTTCGGATGCCGGGAATTCCACCGCATCCACGAAGGCAATAATGTCTCCGTTTGCGTTGGCCTGAGTCAAATGCACGGTTTCGCCGAATGCGGAACTCAAGGCAAATGGAACGCGCGGGTTATTGGTCAGGAATGCTGTTTCATAGATGACCTTGAAACCATTCGGGGCAATCACGGTGCCTGGTGGTATCTGGTATTTTTGAAGGGTCTCTTCGTTATCGCTTAAATACCAACCGCTGATATCGACTGCAGTCGCGCCGGGATTGAACAGCTCGATGGCGTCCACAAAGGGAGGATCGGTGTGTGCCAGGATTTCGTTGATCACCACGGAAGGGGTTGTTTCGGCGCCATGGGTTCCCGGTGTGCCGTGTACGTTGGTGCTGGCTTCCCAGTGATCGGGATCATCGACGTCACCCTGCAGCGAGACTGCTTGAAGGGAACTGCCCAATCCGTCTGCACGCTTGGGCCAGCCGTTGGAGTCGTCGTATCGCACGGAAAAGACCACATTGGCATCTGCGTCCACAAAGGTGACACGTTCCCCTTCATCGGCCAAGCGGCCTTCGAAGGATCCGGCTGCGAGGCGAACACCTGTGTTGCCGTAGAATGCAAGGAAAGCGTTTCGATCACCGGCCACGACGATGCTTTCACCCGGGGCAAGGAGTGTTGCGCCGAACTGGTAACGTATGCCTTCAACGAATTCTCCTCCCGCCAGGTCAACCGTGCCGGATCCGGCATTGGTCAGTTCGATATATTCCACCTCGGAGGGAGGGAGGGGATGATACATGATTTCGGTGGGGCGGATGGCCAGGGCCAGATCGCTTGCCAATGAGGGATCGATCAGCATCGCAAAATCGACGTTCACAGTGGCTCCGACCGCTTCACTGGTGGTCATGAACGGGCCTCCTTCCACGATGGTGGTTTCCGGCGCCAGGGTGGTTGACGCGATTTTTTGCCAGACGCCTGCCTCGCCTGTTTCAAAGCTGATGGTGTTTGACTGACGCCGAATGCGGATGGTTGTGGCGTCGTCGTTCACTTCCAGTTGTCCCAGAACGCGGGTGGGTGAGGTTCTGGAAACGCTTCTTGCCACCAAACGTGTTCCATCTTCAATCCCTACGGCATACCAACCGTCCCGTCCTTCTTCTTTTGTGCTGATCATGATGCCGGCCCAGGTGCCGTCGCCCAGGTTTGAATCGAGTCGGAATTTGGAGTGTAAAGACCAGTCTGAATTTGCCGGCAGCAGACGGGCCAGGTAGGGGAATTTGGCCTGGGATTGTCTCCAGGGACGTGGTTCGTCGGCTGTTGTGTTGATGGTTAAATGCCCCGGTCTGGTTTCCAGGGAGAACCAGGCGCCGTTGGGGTGGTTGTCTGCGATGCGTCCTCCCCGGATTTGCCACCATGGATCGAGTGTCGGGTTTCCAAAGTTGCTGAAACCGTGTCGTCCATAGACGGATACTTCTCTGGTCTCGGTCACTTGGTTGCCGGATCCGTCCTGGGTGCTTGCCTGAATGTCATACCAACCGGGCCCAGTGAATTGCAAGGTGGCCTGGTCGGGAGGATCTTCGGTCAATGCCACGCCTGCCTGTTGATTGTTCCACGAAATGCGCAGGTTGTCGCCTTCAGGATCATAGCTCTGGCCGGCGTCCAATTGTAAGGTTTCGTCCAGATCCACGTTCCAGGATGCGGGGTTTGCCTGAATGGCAAGAATGGGTCTGGCGTTGCCGGATCGTGTTACCTGGATGCTTGTGGTTTCTTGGATGGTACCCCATTGATCCAGACCATGCAGTGTCAGCGTGTTCAGTCCTTCGCGCGTGTAAATGGACTCCAGTGACCACTCCGCTTCGTCCTCTCTTGTGAATTGTGCCTGGGGCTGACCTTCAACGATGACGTTGAAAATGCCCGGTGAAGACTGACCTTTCAACGTAATGAAATCATCCGATGTTTCAAAATCGCTTCCGCCGTTGTTTGTAATCTTCAATTCCAGATTCTCATAACGTCGTAATTGATTGAGTCCGTAACGTTCTCTAGATCGAAACCAGTTGGTGTAAGTGCTTCGACTCACATTGAAGCTGTTGCTGGCTTCTTCCTCCGCATCGAGCCAGGCCAGCATGCGTGGTGATTGGTGGGTGTAATGTTCGAGCAGTTCGGTCAGGTAATACCTGAAGAGACGCATGTTGTAAGGTTTTCGGATGTAGGTGTCGACTTTGGGTAATCCCTGGTAGAAGGGAGCCCCAACATTTCCGAATGTCAAGTCGCTGTCCCAATGCAGAAATTGGAATTTACCATCTGTTGCACGGCGATACATGTATCCGTTTTTGCCGCGCCGCAGTGAAATGGAATCCCAGTCGTCGATGTATCCCCGAACCACAAACATCTTCATGATGGCCTCGGGATCGGCCAGTTGTTCGATTTGCTGTTGGTCGTAGTTCCCGGAGGCGGTTTGAAACAAACGCATCAAGGCGGTGAAATTGTCTTCCGTTTCCAGGGTGCGCTTCATCCATTCCGTGCGATAGCGTCCCGGGTTATCGGAGTTTTTGTAGTTCCAGGAGGCGTCCTGATTCTGGCGATCCCAGGTGTCACGGAACCACCATTCGTCATCGATGCGATACAGTTCGCCGTCACTGCCCATTTCGAAATTACGATCCAGAAACTCGTTGCCAACCGGTTCGGTGTCTTCCCTGAGTTGGGGGCTCCCATTGTTGACCATGGTGTGGATGAATTCGTTTTCGTTCACTGGATGCCCGAGAAGGTAAAGCATGTAACGGGCCACACGGTTGTGATGGCGTCTGCCGCTGTTGGAGGCGTCGTTGTCCCATCGGTGTTTGATGCGACCGCGAAACGGGCGGTCCGCGGGGAGTTTGAATTTGGCCCGGTCCAGATTGCCCCCTCGTGTCCAGGGGCTGCCGGAGTTTCGCACGCCAGTGTTGTACGTGATGTCCCGTTCATTGGAAATGAAGGTGGCGTTGAAGTAATGATTGGAAAGACGCGGGAAATCATAGTTGTATTTGCTGGTTTCTCCATTTGAAATCGCTCCCAGATCATAAGCGGAAACCACGATGCGAACCGTGCGTAAATCGGTGTTGATGGATCGATTGTCCACGACATAAAGAGCAGGTGCTTCGGGGCCGTTTTTGGGCAAGTGTTGGATCTCTCCACTGATGGTTTTTGCTTCCACGTAGAATTGCACGATCCTCCCGTTCACCCGATAGGATGACAAATTCCAATTAAATTGCCCGTCCTCCGCCACCAGATCACCACCCGATGTTCCGTTGTCATGCATTTCATCGAAATCCCAAGTCCCCGTGTTATTCGAGTTATCCAACCGATGGTACACCCGGACGTATTCCAATGGTTCATTGGATCGGACATCGGCCGTGATCGTGACCACGTCGGCGCTCGTCGGGACGGCAGGCGAATGTTGTAACCCGCTTAACTGGGGAGGGGGTGTTGATTTTAAACGTGAGTTGGCCTGTCCGGGAGTGCCCAGTCGGGATGGAATGGGAATGAGAAAATTGTTGGCGATGCTGTGGTCCCAGGTGGAAAAGATCAGCCTTGGGGAACCGGATACCCACCGCGCACTGAATCTGATCTCATAATCTTCCCGCCGATTCAAAGATGTTGCATCGATCTCGGCACGGTTCGGGCGATTGTCGCCGCGGCCGTCGGATATCAGATGCATCACCCCATCATCATCCACGTCCGTCTGCCAGTGATTGCCTTGTGCCAGCCAGCCGGTTGCGCTGCGGTTATTACCGGACATCCGGTCACCGTTTTTGAGGATGTCGGTTCCATCTCTGAGACGGATGAGCTGGATATCACGCAGCATGACGTAACCGTCGTTGACGAGGTGGAAGTAGATTTCCTTGTAATCCGTTGTGCTGCCGAAGGTCCGCAACTGTTGGAACGTGTCTTGATAGCGAAAGGATTGCCAATCTGATTTGCTTGCCTCATTACTGGCCCGCCAGGCTGAGCCGATTGAATTGTCAGCGTCAGGGTGGATCAGTTCCAGACTGCTTCCACCTCCGTTGGCGAGTTCCGGCCATTCACCTCCTGCCCGGTAGTCCACTTCATCTGCCAGGTTGCCCCACTGATCCACCAGGCGGATGCGTTCCCCGTTATTGCTGAGTTGGCCGGTGAATTCCCCTACCACAGGTGCGTCTCCATAAATTTCCCGGAAAGCATTCACGTTCGAAGCAACCAAGAGGAAACCGCCCGGGGCCAGGGTGGTTCCTGCCGGGAACATGTATCCGATGCCATCATTGAATTCCCACCCACTCAGATCGATGGTTTCGTTGCTGCGATTGTAAAGTTCGACGTATTCGCCCCTGGTCAGATTGGAGGGCGGATCATACATGATTTCATTGATGACGATTCCATCCTGGATGATCGGCTGATTGGCGGTATTGGGAGTAGGGGACTCGGTGGCATACCACTTGGAACCACCTTCGGGAAACGCCTGCCAGGTCCATCCCAGGCGTGGTGTGTCAAAACGATAGGCTTGCAAAACCGTGTTCTGTCGGTTGGCAATGGAAATAGTGTGGCGTCCCTTACTGACTTTGGCTTGGATGTTCACTTGCAACCTGCCTTGAGCAGGAATGGTTTCCTCTATCCGGATGCTTTCATCAAACGCATCAGCCAGGATGATGCGAAGTGTGTTGGCCGAGACGGGAATGTTTTCTTGATTGAGCACTTCCACCCACTCCAGCTGTCCTTCTTCCGAGTAGTGCACTTCATTCAATTCCACTTTTGGACGGTTGCTGTCGCTTCCGTTTCGGTCATCCGGTGTTGGAGTGGTGAACGCAAACCATTCTGCCCCGCCATCGGGTTTTCTTCCGATGGAACGTCCATCCTGGGTGATCGTCGCGCGGATAGCGGAGAGAGGCGTTTTTCCATCGGGTGATGTCAGGTAAAGGGTCGTTTCGGGGGAGGGGGACAAGTCGATCTCGTCAAAGCGAAGGATGCCAAAACTACCGGGTTGCAGGATCAGATCCTGGTTGATTTTGAATTGGTTCAGGCGGCCCGGGGTATCAGAGAGATAGTGATCACGCAGGTTTTGGACGGAGCTGAGCGGATTGTAAAACTCGATGAAACCCTTGTTGCCGTCCGCTGGAAGGATTTCGTTGATGACAACAGAAGTAGCCGCTCGGGTGGCCATCCTTAACCGGGCTCCAAAGACAACGTCTGAGGAAGTGGTGTTGACCTGGTGAACCTCCACTGCCAGCAGGTTTTCTCCAGATCGCAACAGAGAACCGGGTGCTGACAGAATATCTTCCTCGAGTGTGGCATTGGAGACAGCGCCACCGGCAGCGGTTGTCGTGAAAGTCAGGGTGCCGTTCGGTAACCGAACGCGGCCCAGCTCCTGCCCGTTCAGGTAGAACGCCGCTCCGTCGTCCAGGATGGTGTCCAATTTCAATGTAGTGAGGTCGGGGTTGCCTGAGAATTGGAATGTTTTTCTGAAGTAATAGGTCAACTGGTTTTCGTCGTTCAGTGGCGTCCTGATGCCGGGTGAGGGCAGAGCAGAGTTCTCGAAACCGAACAACCCGCCTCCTTGTTTCCAGGTGGAATCATTATAATTGTTGGCTCTCCAGGATGTGCCGAGGTTTTGGTTGCCGTCATGAAATTTCCATGTATCAGGGAAATCCACCAACGCGATCCCCGAGGCAAGGTCGATCTCGGGAGATTCGACAGGCGATTCGGCTCTTTCAATAGGTTCCGTGCCGGGAGTGCCATCGGGTCGCAGGCTGGGCGTCCAGGATGCCGGGTCGTTGACGATGCCGTCTCCGTTTTCCAACACAAGAGAATGTCCCAAACCGTCCGCAGCAACTGGCCAATCACCCGAGTCATCGTAATCGACCCTGGTGAGCGGGACGCCGTTTTTGTCTTTGAGGATGACTGAATCTCCTGAATCACTCAATTTCCCTGTCCACGGGCCAAAAACTCTGATGGAGTCTGGAATGCCGTAAAAGGATCGCAGTTCTTCACTGGTTTTTTCCCCGATGACGATTCGTTCTCCAGGTTTCAGAAAAGCTTCATCTGCCCTTTCGGGGTCGAAATTTGGAAATTGAAAGGCAACGCCCCCTGAAAGGGTCCAATCGATCATATCCAGCGGCGTTTTTGTCTGGTTGTGTAACTCCGCGAACTCAGGCGCATCTCCCTTGGGATGGTACATGATCTCCGAAAAAACGACCTGTTCGGCCACAGCGCTGTGAAATGGGGCCACGAGACCTCCAAGCAGGCACGCGGTCATGATGAGAATTAGTCGGATCGTTTCAAAAGATCTCATTTTCATATGTTGGGCATCCATAATATGGGTTCACTCCCCCAAATTGAGGGTAGAGTGGGTCACAGGAATAAGCTAAATGCATGCCAAAGCAATGTAAAACAACGCATCCTGTCCATTCATCTTCACCAAACATTCCGATGGGCCCCATCGTTAGGTGAAAATGGATAGGAGTGCTTCTGATCGTGGTCTCAAAAAGGGGGAGATCCTCGCTGAAGAAACGTTTTCATGGGGGCGAGATCATCTTTTCTTTGAAATCTCGAAGGTGAGAAAAACTAATGCAAATACGTTCTCGGAAAATGTCGACTTCTTTCCAACCTCTTGTCAGTAAGGGGAAAAAACGGTGTGAAAGACCGGTAACACCAACGTGAACAAATGGAAAAGATAGTTGTCCTTCCTGGGGTGTTTCGGCAATGAAGGTCGAAATAATCGCAAAAAAAAGTTGTCATAAATGAGAAAATGCACGAAGTTATCGCAAATGTGGTCATCGGGCCTTGGCGGGTTCGGTGGCCTAGTTTGTTAAAAAATTAGAGGAACTGATATGAAATTTAACAAATGGACAGTTGCGTTGGCAGCCGCAGGGCTGGTCAACCTAGGATCTGTAACTCAAGCGGAGGAAGCCAGCAATGCTGTGATGACCTCCTTGTCAAAAACTACCCTTAGTGGTTACGTGGGCGCTTCTGCGTCTTGGTCGGATACAAGTGCCGCTGTGCCTTTGCACGGTCGTGTTGCTTATCAAAACACTGCCAAAATGGATGGCTTCAACTTGGACGTGATCGGTTTGACCCTTGAAAAACCTCTCGATGAGAGCGATTGGGCATCCGGATACCGCGTGGACCTCCTTCTCGGTCCTGATGCCAGCCACTACGTTGGCACATCCCCGAATGCTACCGCCGGTGGTCCTAGCGACACGGTTGGTATCAAACAGGCATACGTGGCTACCCGCGTTCCTGTTGGCAATGGCCTGGACCTCAAATTGGGTGTTTATGATGCCATCATCGGTTATGAAGTCTTCACCGATGGCGCGAATCCTAACTACAGCCGTTCATTCGCATACAACTTGGAACCATTTGCCCACACCGGTGCCTTGGCTTCTTACCAAGTCAACGATATGGTAGGTGTGAGTGCTGGTATCGCCAACACTTCTCGCTCGGTCATCAATGATCGTGCCGGTTTGTTGGGCGGAAGCTCTTCTCACTTCTCCTACATGGCATCTGTCGCAGTGGTTGCTCCTGACAGCATGGGAGCCTTGAGCGGTGCCACGATTTACGCTGGCTTCCTCGATGGTCTTGCTGGTAACACCAGCACACAGCCTGACACCACCAACTACTACCTCGGTGCAACTCTGCCAACTCCTGTTGACGGATTGGCTCTGGGACTGGCTTATGATCATGTTGACGACGCTCCTACCGGCGTGGCTGGTATCGACGCTGACGTGATCGGTGCTTATGTCTCTTACCAGGCCACCGACAAGATGGCTGTTCATGGTCGTATCGAGTATGTGACTGGCGATAACGGTCTTTACTACGTTGGAAATGGTAGCGATGACAATGAGTTGCTCGGCTTGACCGCAACTGTCGACTACAGCCTCTGGGATAACGTGATCACTCGTCTCGAAGGTCGCTGGGACCAGCAACTTGACGACAATGGCGATGTATACGGCGCTGGAGACGATGTCTTCACCTTGACGCTGAACGCTATCTACAACTTCTAATCGAGCTTCTCGATCTTAGAACCTTTTTTGTAAGCCCCACGGACAATTTCCGTGGGGCTTTTTGTTGCCTATCGACCTTGTTTCCATTCCTGTGAGGAGTATAATTTTCCATATATGAATCATATGATGAAACACTCATTAATTGTGGCCCTTGGTTTATGTTGCTTGAGTGCAACTGCCGCAGAGGGGGAATCGACCTATGATCAGGCCAAAAAGGCCGAACTAAGAGATACCGCTAATTCACTGTTCGGGCCACTCCCGGATGCCATGCCAGGGTCGGAAAACGACACCGATGTTCGAAAGCACCTGGGTGAAAAACTCTACTTTGATACTCAATTATCGAAAAACAACACCATTTCCTGCAACTCCTGCCACCGTGTGGACCAAGGCCTTGGTGGAGTCGATAATGCTTCTGGTTCGACCGGCGCTTTTGGTGATATCGGCGGTCGTAATGCCCCCACAGTGTTGAATGCGGGATTCCAATTGGCGCAATTTTGGGATGGCAGAGCTGAGGATTTGAAGGCGCAGGCAAAAGGCCCCGTACTGAACCCCATCGAAATGGCCATGCCGCATGAAGGAGCCGTGTTGGATAGGATTCGTTTGAACGATGATTATCGGGCGCTTTTCAAAAAGGCTTTTCCACATGCCAATCCTGCCATTACTTACGACAATATGGCCGAGGCGATTGCTGCTTTCGAGCGAACCTTGATCACGAAAGATCGGTTCGATGACTTTCTGAAGGGGGACGACGAAGCGTTGACCCAGTTGGAATTGAAAGGATTGGAAACATTTACCGGAATTGGTTGCACGACCTGTCACATCGGGCCGCTTTTGGGTGGTTCCATGTATCAAAAAGTGGGCTTGGTGAATGCTTATGAAAACTTCAGCGATATTGGGCGCGAAGAAGTTACCAAGAATGAGGATGACAAATACAAGTTCAAAGTCCCCACTCTTCGCAATATTGCGATCACTGGTCCCTATTTCCATGACGGCGGCGTCGCGACCCTCGATTTTGCCGTCCGAAAAATGGCCTACATGCAGTTGGGCCAACAACTTACCATGAAACAAACCGATGCCATCGTCGCATTTCTCGGCGCCCTGACCGACAAAGGTCGCACCGGAAAATAAACTCGCAGTCTTTAGTTTGCGAACCATAAGGACGGCGCGCCGGGAGTGGACTGCAGGTAGATCGGACCGTTTCGGTCCGCCCCTTATGGCATGCATCTTCAAAAATGCTATCCAAAGGCAACCCTGACGCACTGGGACCGCAGGTAGGTCGGACCGTCCCGGTCCGCCCCTTGTGGCTTACATATACAAAAATGCTGTCCAAAGGAAATCCGGGCGTATGAGGGGCGACAAGTTCTGCTGCGCAAGGAATCCGATTAAAGGGCACTTGCTTCGCTCGACCCTGCTGCGGTATGAATAACCGTTATGCACTCCTTAACTCCCTTCCTGCGATGTTTTTTGATCATCATTTCAAGCGTGGCGTGCAGTCTTGGCCATGCAGCGGATGATCGTCCGAATATCCTTTTTATGATGGCGGATGATCACACTTCCCAGGCCTGGGGGTGTTATGGATCCAGGTTTGCCCCACATTTCACGACTCCCAATATTGATCGCCTTGCCCAGGAAGGTGCCAGGCTGACGAATTGTTTTGTCACCAATTCCATCTGCGTTCCAAGCAGGGCATCCATTCTGACAGGGCAATATAGTCACATAAATGGGGTGAAAACGCTTGCAGATAGGATAGATCCAAAAAAGCAACATGTTGCACATCTGCTTCAAGCGGCTGGGTACCAGACCGCATTGGTGGGCAAATGGCACCTGAAATCAGCTCCAACCGGGTTTGATTATTGGAAAATCATCAAAGGTCAGGGGAGGTATCATGAGCCTGTCATGTATGAAATGGACTTGGAGAAACCTGAAGTCCAGAAAGATGCCTATTCGACAGATGTGTTTACGACGACAGCTCTTGATTGGCTGGGGCAACGGGACAAGGAGCGTCCATTTTGTATGATGCTCCATTTCAAAGCGACGCATGAGCCTTGGCAATTTCATCCACGTCATGCGCAATTATTTGAACATGTCGAATTTCC